>ERZ772875.540-NODE-540-length-43901-cov-44.747457_pt1 | contig 43901 bp, 68 predicted proteins | sample MGYA00580585_ERZ772875 | MGnify/ENA primary metagenome ERZ772875 (study PRJEB29015, sample SAMEA2737736) | human gut metagenome | biome: human gut; feature: human-associated habitat; material: faeces | place: China | collected 2012 ... | reverse complement strand
TGCAGTCGGCGCATGTATTGCGATTGGTGTATTACTGTACAAAAACTGGGACAAAATCAAAGAAATGGCTGGAAAGGTATGGGATTGGATTTCTAATAAAACAAGGCGTTTTGTTGAGGATATTGGGAATAAGCTCAGAGGTCTAGCTACCAAAATGACGACCATTTGGGGGAACATAAAAGCCAGCGCGCATCAGAAATGGAATGCTATATGGTCTACTGTTAGTGGCTTTGCTGAAAGAATCAAGAACGCTATTGTTGATAAATTCACATCCGCCAAAAACACTGTAGTCGATGTATTTAACGGAATGAGAGATGCTATCAGGTCTGTTCTGAACAATATCATAAGTGTTGTAAATGGCGCTATCAGCAAAGTAAACGGAGTTGTTAGTGCGATTGAATCAGCATTCTCTTTCGGCCCATGGAAAGTACCGACTCCATTCGGCTCAAAGACTATCGGGTTTAAAGCTACTTTCCCAAGAGTTCCGACAGTTCCGTATTTGGCTAAAGGCGCAGTCATTCCACCTAGAAGTGAGTTCCTGGCTGTACTTGGCGACCAGAAACAGGGTAATAACATTGAAACACCAGAAGCACTGCTCAGAAAAATTGTTCGCGAAGAATCTGGCGGACAGCAGAGTAGTGGAAATTATCGTTTTACTGCTCAGATTAACCGAAGAACGGTATTTGATGAAATTATTGAAGAAGCAAAGTTAAGGCGTGATACAAGCGGCAGAAATCCGTTTGAACTGGCATAGGAGGTGAGCGCATGGCGTCTATATTATTAAGCAAATCTATAACGGATAGGTATAAGATAAACGGCAAACGCATGCCTCAGCCGGACAAGGATATGACGTGTAATTTTGAAACAACTTACTCCGAAGGAAGTAATCGTACACAATTTGGAAAAGCTATATTGGTTCCGTTATTTACAGTTATTCAGTATGGCTATGAAGCTAGTAATATACCAGTAGGTGAAGCAGAAGAACTTATAAATGCAATAATACATGGGGAACCTTTTAATTTGTACCACTATTCCATCAGACACCATGATTGGCGCACAGAATCATTCTATGTTGGAAAGGGAACGTTTTCCCTGGCTTGTGTGGCACCTGGTGAAGAATACTATTCCAAGATATCTTGTAACATGCAGGGGGTGAATCCACTTGATTAATGTATCAGACGCATTTAAACAAAAACTACAGGACGGAAAGAAAGTCTGGCAGGAAGTGGAAATCACTTTCCCTGACGGAACTGTAAAAACCGCAAAAGATGAAATTATGGGTGAAAACTGCACCTTTTCTGATTGCGCTGAAAGTAGCAGTTTTCCAATTGGTTGTGTTGTGTGTAAGTCCATGACGCTTGAGTTAGACAACTCTCAGGATCAGTGGAAGGATTATTATTTCTATCAGGCGAAAGTCCATGCATATCTCAAAATGCAGATTGACGCCAGTACAGTCGAAACCATCGATAAAGGCGTATATACAATCACGACACCGGAGCAGTACGGTGAAACGCTTAATTTTACGGCTCTTGATGATATGTATAAAGTGAATGCGGCTTATGCATCTAATCTGGCTCTTCCACAGTCGGTAGAGACCCTTGTCAGAGATGCGTGTGAAACTCTCGGCATCCCATTTGGCGGAACAATGCAGCATGGTAATCTGATTATATCAGAGATTCCAGAGAATATGACATTTCGCCAGTTATTCGGATGGGCGGCAATGCTTGAGACTGCGAACGCCCGTCTGGATAACAGAGGATACTTGCAGTTTATTAGATGGGATTTTTCCAATGTACAAGAAGATTACAGCGCAGTAGTGGACGCTGATGGAAATGTAATATTTAAAGGCGGCGCAAATATTGACTCAGAGAGCTTTATCAGTCCGACAGGGAACTGGACAATTGATAGTGATGGATTCTTGACACTGATCGAATCAGCTACTGACGCATCTGAAAAGCTCAAAGACTTTTTTACAAGTCCAACTGTTTCTAGTGATGATATTATAATCACTGGAATCAAGCTAAAAAATAGAGAAAATGAAGCCATGCACGGAAGTACAGGATATGTTCTTGAATTGGAGAACGACCTTGTTGCGGATTCGGACTTGGAGACGGTAGCTGCTCAAATCGGCGATTCCATAATTGGGGCCAAATTCCGCAATATGTCGGGAGAACTTGCATATAATCCACTCATTGAGTTCGGAGATATGGCATATACTTACGACCGCAAATGGAACAGGTATGTAACTCCGCTGACGGACGTTTCTTGTTCTGTTAATGGGAAAACTACTGTAAAAACTCAAGCCGATGATCCGATAAGAGGAATGAGCAAGTTTGTTTCTGATGGAACGAAAGCCATTGTTGAAGCAAGACGACTTGCTAAAATTGAAAAGACTGAACGAGAAAAGGCAATAGAGCGTTTAGCTGGAATGCTTGTATCTTCTAGCGGTCTGTATATGACGCAGGAGCCACAGCAGGACGGCAGCATCATATACTACATGCACAACAAAGCAACCATAGCAGAATCTAACATAATCTGGAAGCTGACAGCAGAAGCATTTGCCGTATCAATCGACGGTGGAAAAACATATCCCTACGGCTTTGCGGTGACTGGTGAATTAATAACCAGGCTACTCTATGCAGAGGGCATCAACGCCGACTATATTAATGCAGGAACGCTCATCGTAAGAGACAAAAGTGGAAATGCGATATTTGAAGCGGATATGGATACCGGATCAGTTACTCTTGACGGAAGTTGCGTGACTATTGGCGGTAAGCCACTTGATGAAAAAATTGAAGATGTTGAGAACATGGCAGCTCTGGCCAGAAACATGACCATACAGCTTGATAACGACTATCAAGGCATCCCGGTTGACAGCGATGGTAACTATACAGAGTTTCCGGAGTGCACCACAACAGCGACCGTCATGTACGGCACACAGGACATTACGGATAACTGCACGTATACGATTACGACGTCTCAGAACATACAGGGAAGCTGGAATAAGGAAACTAAGACATACACTGTCACCGGGCTGACCGCAGACAGCGGATGGGTGAACATCAAGGCGGCATATCTGAATAACCTTGTTATATCGAAACAGTTCTCACTTGCGAAACAGTACGCCGGGCCGCAAGGAATCCCGGGCGTTGGAACAGATGGAAAGACAACGTATCTGCATATCCGATACGCACCGGTACAGAACCCGACAGCGGCGCAGATGAGCAAGACACCAAACAAGTATATCGGAACTTATACGGACTTTTCCGGCGTTGACAGTACTGACCCGAGCAAGTACACATGGGCCAAGTTTGAAGGCGACCAAGGAGCGCAAGGCCCGAACGGAGCAAACGGCATCCCGGGAAAAGACGGTAAAGACGGAAAGACACAGTACACGCACCTTGCTTATGCCAATAGCGCAGATGGAACGAAAGACTTTTCGGTATCTGACGGAAACCGTGAATACATTGGCATGTACGTGGATTTCGTGGAAGCCGACAGTACTGACCCGACGAAGTATACGTGGTCACTGATTAAGGGAGCAAACGGAGCGCAGGGCGTGCCGGGAACACCGGGAGCGAACGGAAAAACACCATACTTCCACATCGCTTATGCGAACAGTGCTGATGGAAAAGCCGGATTCTCCGTGGATAACAGCGTTGATAAGCTGTATATCGGGCAGTACACCGATTACACACCGGATGACAGCACTGACCCAACAAAATACAGTTGGACAAAGATTAAGGGCGAACAGGGAAATGCCGGAAGGACTTACTTCTTCCAGAGTAATGCAGATGTGTTACTGATGGGGGCAGATAAGAGAATAACACCGGCGCCGCTCATTGTGGATTCTTTCTACAGGGATGGAAACGGCGAGATTGCACAGTCACAAAAAGGTTGGTGGAAACTTGAAAAATCCACCGACAACGGCGCTACATGGTCAGCGCTCACGGTATCGCAGACTGCGGCACTTGACCGGTTGAGTATTAACGTCAATAACCTGTCGCTCAAGGCTCACAATATGCTCAAGGTTTCGCTGTATTTTGACCAGGCAAAAACGAAGCTTGCGGACTATCAGACGTTTTCCGTGGCGGTTGATGTGGCATCACTGACACAGGAACAGATAGTTGATATCCTATCAGACGGCGGAAAGTTCAAGGGTCTGTATTATGGCAAGGATGAGAGTGGAAACACGACACTGTATATATCTTTCAATGCCATGAAAGGTGGTGTTATCAGTCTTGGCGGCATGAATAACGGAAACGGTCAGCTGAAGATTTACGATGCTGACGGAAATCAGATATCGAGATTAGGATATACCGGATATGTCGTACTTAACAAGAACACCGGAAACCCGATGGTATCTCTTAACACTGCCGGATTGCGATTATATACGGACTACACAGATGCAGACAACTACAATGCACTGATGCTTGGAAAATACGGATTGTACGCACAGAAAGTCCAAAATAAAGTGCTTGAACTTTGGATGGAAGGTGATACGAGTAAAAAGTGGGAAGGTTACATTGTACGTTATTTGAACAACAAAGTCCGAATAAACACGAACTCACTTTTCACGGACGGATGCGAACTTGGAGCAAATTTTTCGACAGATGGAAGTGCAACTATTGGCAAAAGCTTGAGCGTAGGCGGAAACGCAACTGTCGATGGAACCCTTATGTTTTACGACTTGGAGAATCAGGCAAAAACATCCGGCAAAGTCAAAAGACAGCCGGTAGCGTCCGTAAGCGCAGATGATTCGCAAGTGGCCTATCTTTTTTCAGGAACGGGTAGTAAACATGGAGCCACGGCAACATACAGACGTTTAGGAATCCGTGCTAAATGGGGTGGATCTGGATTTAGCACAGACTATCTATATACAACCTCACAAGTTTCCGACATCCGCCTGAAGGAGAACATCGAAGCCAGTGAAACAGACGCTCTCGAAACGGTTAACCGCATGAAAGTCCGTCAGTTCGATTGGAAAGAGCAGATGGGCGGATGGCATCAGAACATCGGCTTCGTGGCGGACGAGCTGGAAGAAATCGACCCGAACTTGGCACTGGGCGGCGGATATGACGAAAACGGCGAGATGGATATTAAACAGATTAACAGTCCGTATCTTCTCAACTACGCAATCAAAGCCATACAGGAACTCAGTGCAAAGGTTGACGAGCAAGAGAAACGTATCAAGGAATTAGAAAGGAGATTGCAAAATGGCAAAATTTAATGAGTACACACAGAAAGCAACACCGGAAGATGCAGATACACTGATGATTTATGATGCGGCGGCGAAGGCAAACAAGCTTTCACCGTTCAGCGGAATTTGGAACTGGATTGTTGGGAAACTGACTAATGCGGTTATCAGCAACTTGCAGGCGAACAACAAGACGGTGATTGGAGCACTTAATGAATTAAATAGTAACCGGTTCAAGGCCAATAGTTATATTATAAGTAGTGATCGTTCTACAAAAACAGTAAATATAAAGTGGAATAATACGAACGAACATATGGCTTCATTTCTACTAATTGATAGCAACAACTATGTCTCTGCATACGTAACAGGAAAGGGTTCGGGAGTAGTAGAAATATCAAAAGGATCTGGTTCCACGCCGCCCGTACTTGATGCTTCTTCAGCAACATTGAAAGTGACACTTGTTCCCTGGAGCACAGCACTTTTGATCTGCTTGAGTCCTGTGACTATAAGTTAGTAGGATTTCGCTCCGGTCAAAATGATTTGAAAAATATCTACTTGGATTTTTATGACTCACAAATATGTTCCATGATTTCATGAAAGGAGTTGATAAATTGGAAATTAAAGGTATTGACGTATCATCTAATCAAGGAAAACCGGACTGGGCGAAAGTGGCCAAATCCGGCATTAAATTCGCAATCTTGAGAGTGCATCAGAAAACCGGTATTGATGGCTCATTCGAGTACAACTACAAAGGTTGTAAATCCAACGGAATCCTTATCGGCGGGTACAAATATTCATACGCTCTGACACCGGCACAGGCTATTGACGAAGCAGAGGATGTGATCGCCGCACTAAACGGGCGAGGACTGGACTTCCCGGTATTCTACGACCTTGAGTGGTCTAATCAGCGGAAACTCGGCAAGCAGGCTATTGAGAACATTGCAGTTTCATTCTTGACCAGAATGAAAAAAGCAGGATATAAGGTTGGCATCTATTGCAATTATGACTGGTACAAGAATTACTTGACAGACGCTTTGAAGCAGTACGACTGTTGGATTGCAAACTATCCAAAAAAAGAACTGGATAACGGAACATTGCAAGAACGGTTGAGAGTTCCGATTGGTGTAGGATGGCAGTATTCAGAACATGGAAAAGTATCAGGAATCAGCGGAAATGTTGATATGGATGTATTTTACAAAGATTATCGAGAAACGACACAGAAAGGAGAAACAACAATGAGCAAAACAAAATTACAAAAATTCGCAGAACTTGGTGATTATTACGCATCAAACGGCGGATACCTGGAAAAGAAAAGTAATGCTTATCTGGATGATTTTAAGAAAAATGCTGGATATAACAACTACACCAGATTTGCTCGTGATGTAAATTCCTGGGGACAGCCGGGCTGCCAGGCTCAGCCATGGTGTGCAGAGTATCAGTTCTGGAAACTGGTTAATGTTCTGGGAATTACAAGAGCATTGCAGATTATGGGCGGTGGATTCTATAACTGCAAGAGCATCACAAATCACGCCAAGAGCAATGGAACATGGCATAAATCACCAAAAGTCGGGGCACTGGTAATCTTCCGCAACGGTTCCCATGTTGGCTCTGTCCGCAGCTTCAATGGTAGTATCGTATACACTAACGAGGGAAACACTTCCAGTGCTGCCGGTGTGGTTGCAAATGGCGGAGCTGTACGCAACAAATCCTACGCTATCAACGATTCTGCAATCGACGGATATGTCTGGATTGACTGGGGAAGCGAGGGACAGACTGCGACTTGGAAAGCGACTGGCACAGCTACTTCCACAGCAGACGATTTGTATGTCCGTGAAAGCCCGAACGGATATGTTCTCGGAAAAATCAACAAAGGAAACCGTGTTGAGATCAATGGAGAAAAATCCGGTGCGTGGACTAAGATCAAGGTCGCTGGAATCGGAATCGGCTGGGTTGCTACGAAGTACCTTGCTGTTGATGGGGCAAAAAATGTGGCTGCAACTGCAACAACAATCGCTAAAAAGCAAGACAAGAATCAGAGGTTGTACACTGGACAGGTTACAGCTTCCAGCCTGAACGTCCGCACATGGGCTGGAGCAGAATACCCGAACATTAAAAAATATCCGACATTGAATAAAGGAAACAAGGTTGATATTATGAACTTCACCCAGAAAGCAAGTGACGGTAACTCTTGGTATTACATCCGCATTGCTGGAAAGTACTTTGGATTCGTTTCCGCAAAATATATCAAAAAGGTATAAGACTTAAGCCCCTTGGAGTTAATCCTTGGGGTTTTTTCTTTTAACCAAATTTATGTTCTGATTGATTTTTTCTTTAGAATAAGTTATATTGTTAACAGCCGCACAGGGGTTGAACTTATGATGTAAAGTTTCTTGTGTGGCTAGCACAAGTTGATAGTGCAGACTGATTCCACCGTGCATGAACGAAAGAGCTGTATGTCCCAATTCGGGGGCTGTTAGCAGCGGCACGAGTGGACAGTCGGGAAAAGAGTTGGGCATAAAAACCCGACTCTCTTTTTTTACGTCAAATTACGATGTTGTGAACAGATATAGATTTACACGGTTAGTCACAAATTAGTCACAAATAAAGACTGAAAAGCCGCATAAACAAAGGATTCTTGAAGATTTTCATTAAAATTAGAATAAAGAAAATGTTTTTACGAAATCCCTTGTAAAATGCGGAAAAGCCAGTAAAATCAAGGCTTTGCAGACTTTTGATGGAATGATTAAGATGATTTAAAAGTAATAAAAATAGGAACGGTTAGTCACAGTTAGTCACAAATGGGACTTTTATCTTTTCAATCTCCACCCGGAGTTCTTCCAGCGTTCTGTGACCATATACAGCGTTCGTGACATCGTTCCCGAACGAATGACCCAACATCCTCTTCCGGTCGTTCTCCCGGACGCCGTATTTTTCGCATAGCGTAGAAAAGGTGTGCCGGCAGTCGTGTGGTGTGTGTTTCGGGCTGCCGATTATCCCCAGCCGTTCCAGTGTAGGGTAGAACAGAGCATTTCGGTGTTGCGTCTGAGAATAGATGCAGAGCCTGCCGTTTTGCGTCAGAACCTTATTCTTCACAAACTCATATATGGCCGGATGAATCGGAACGATCCTGTCTTTTCCGGCTGCGGTCTTGATGCCGCCCTGGAAATATCTCTCTTCAAGATTTGTCGTAAGCTTCAGCACTTCTCCAATTCGCCAGCCGGAGTAGCACATGATCAAAATGAGCTGTACTTCTGGATCATCGGTGTTATTCCAAAGGATTTGCAATTCCTCATCTGAAAAAGGCGTGCCGTGCTCTGTATCATCATTTGCGTTAACTTTTACATACAAAGCCTTGTTTTCCGACACGATTTCTGAATAAATGGCATACTTATACATCTGCTTAAAGAGGGTTAATATAATTGCTTTACTCTGCTTTTTAAGAGCACATTTATCTATTACGTCTTGCAAGTCGGGGGCTTTTAAATCTTCAAATGTGCGATTGCGCAATGTTTTACAGTTTGAGTAAGCTGTTTTGTATGATTCCATCGAGCTATAAGACGCTTTTGTTCCGTCTGGAAATTTCCATGCGTAGAATTGTTCATATACCTCTGAGAACGTCAATTTGTGCGTTTCCGGGTGCTTTTCCTCTGTGCCCTTAATTGTATTGTAGTCGGCCAATATGCGGCCTATAAGGGCGTCTGTGTCCGTTGTAGGGGCAATCTCAAGCTCTTTTTCCATACCTGGCTTGTACGTCCCAGCTTTGTAAGCTGTCAGGACAGCAAACCCTTTCAGATAGTCGTCAACATAGCAGATTGCGGGCGGTCGAACTGCTTTTCCTGTTGCGTCAATCGTTGCCGGTGGGTGCACTGCATAGCAGTTTCTTCGACCCTTACCGAGATAGCGGATAGACCCGAAACTATTCGGCAACTTCGGGTATTTCTTTCTTTTTGCCATAATTTCCTCCTTGTATAAAAACAGCCCCTGCCGTTAAGCAGGAGCCGCGTTATCTACTCTATCTCGTCAATATCAAGAGAATATCCCAACACTTCTCCGACATCTGTACATTTTCCTTTTAATGTAACGGTATCGCCCTTGGTAAGGGATGCTACCTTTGATTTTTGCTCGTCGTTTTTAATATTACACTGTACGCCGATGATTTCAAAATCGCCATCTGCTGTGAGGCTGATGTACTTTCCGGAAGCATCAATGTTACTGAGATTTCCGGTGATCTCAAGATATTTACCTTTGTATTTATCAGATGCACCCATGGCGTTGCTATCAAGATCGGACATCATATCATTGACGGAAACAGCAGTGTATTCGATCGGAGCAGCTTCTTCTTTTGATTTAGCAGCAGTTTCTTTCTTTTCTGAAGAAGTAGCGGTTGCTGCGCTTTTATCTGATTCTGAATCACTTTCGCCAGCTACAGCTCCGATGATGGCTCCGACAAGGATTATCAGCACAACCCATTTGAGCTTTCCACCTTTTAATTTCTTCCGGCACTGCGGGCAGACTTTAGCATCTGCCGGAATCTCTGTTTTGCAATATTTGCATTTTTTTGTTTTCTCTTCGCTCATACTTTATTTTCCTCCAATGACGTAGTTTTCATATTTTTCTCTTATTTTCGCAAGTTCTCTTTGCCTGATCGGGACGACCGCGCCAGATACCATCGTAAAAAAATGACTTACTTCGCTTACCTCGTCCATATTAACTATATAGCTCTGGTGGCAGCGCAAAAATCTTCCGTCAAGACTCTTTTCGATATCATTGAGTTTTCCTCGTTCCTTGTGTGATATTCCGCACGTGCAATGGATCATTATGTATTTGTTCTGGCTTTCGATGTATTCAATATGCCGAAATTCAGCTCTGTGAAAGTAGTCCTTGTTCTTGATAGTAAGCGTTTTTTCACGGATATTTTCAAGCGTCTGCTTAACAACTGAATACATTCTTCCATGCTCAGAGCCTTTAATGATGTAATGAACCGGCAGCACATCGAGTGCATCAAATACATATTCTTTGCGTTCTGTCCAAAAAGCGATATTTCCATAGTATCCGGTTTTTCTTAATTTTTTGGCAATCTCTATGCCATTTTCTCCGTTAATGGAGACATCAAGAATTATTATGTCATACCATTCACCATCTGAAACATCGTCGATCAAAGGCTTTCCGCTGGTGTAGGTGGTTAATGTATATCCACCATCACCATGCTCTTTTAGATATCGGTCAATGCTATTTTTGAAAATCTCAATTCGTAAATTATCATCGTCACAAATCGCAATTTTCATGTAAATCATTCCCTTGTAGACATTGTTTTCGCCATTTGCAAAAAAAAGTGTTTAAATATGTTATTTTTATTATAGCATCGTTAAATTTAGTTGTAAATAGACGTTTTTAGGTGATTTATGAAATGAAAATAATCAAAAATATACTAATTATAATAGGAGCTGTGCTTTTGCTTAATTACATTGTTTGTTTACCAATGTGCGTAGACGATTATATCCGCGAAGAGTCAGAAGTGTATTCTGTCCAAAATGCGTACAGATCTTCTACCCTACATAAGAATAGTGCCCATGAAACAAAGCAGACCATGCCGCCGTTTTTATTCGCCCTGCCACTAAACAGAAAAGACTATATCTTTGATGTTACGAATAATTTCTATGCAATCATAAACATATCGGTGTATATCTGGCAGTTTCCAAGGGCGAACATTAGTGAATAATAGCAAAAAATGAACGAATGTTCGGTTATATTTCCCACAAACCACACATATACTGTAATGTAGGTGGTAGTTGCGACAGGGAGGGTTATTTATGGATTATAAGAAAGAGATTATCGGGATGATAAATGGAATAAAAAAGACAGGTACATTAGAATACCTGTACACATTCATAAAACTATTTCTGGAGAAGTGGGGCGATTAGGCCCCACTTTTTTTAATTAGAAAGCATGGAATCAATTAGACTTAAAACAATTTTCTGATCACGTTCGCTTAATAATGAGAATTTTGAAATCAGATTAAAATCTTCTTTCGCCTGATTAGGTGTGTCTTTTCTAGCACGTCCTACATTAAATCCCATTAACCACGACTCTGAAACATTTAGTGCCATTCCTAAGACAACCAGTTTTTCTTGACTAGGTTCTGTCTTTCCGGAAACGTACTGGCTAATATCCGACTTATTCATTTTCACATTGTATTTCTTACAATATGGAAGAACAAGATTAAGAATATCAACCTGTCTCAGATTACGTTCGTCCATCAAAGTCTTAAATCTTTCTGATGAACTAACTTTTTCCATTATATTATTCTCCTTTCGCTTTCTGATGATAATATACCACATATGAAACAAAAGTTCAAGACTTAAAACAAAAAAGTTAAAAATATTGAAAAAATGTATTGACATAGCATAATGGCGATGTTATATTATAATCAGTTCAAAACATTGAACTAGAAAGGAGTGCAGATATGGCATTTGATTATAGTAAGCTCAAAGGAAGAATCATCGAAAAATATGATAGTCAGAGTTCCTTTGCGAATGCTATGGAATGGTCGGAGCGTACATTATCGTTGAAGCTTAACGGAAAGCTGTTTTGGAAACAGTCAGATATTTGCAAAGCAGTCAATCTGTTGGAGCTTTCTGCCGATGATATACAGGACTATTTTTTTAAAGAAAAAGTTCAAAGCTCTTAACTAGCAAGGAGGCGAAAACAACGAGCCAAATAAAAAAGTTTTTCCACTGGTATTTCTGCGAACCAAGAAAGACATTGCTTGAATGGTTTATGAAAAAATACCCAAACTTCCCAATACATATTTCAATAGCATCTTTACTGCTAATAATGCTTCGCCCAGAAGTGGAATCCTGTATACGTCATATCCAGCAAATAGGGCAACAATTGATATTACTGTTGGGATTATAAATCTAATTCGTTCTTTGCGCTTGATTCGAAAGTACATTTTGCAATTTCGGTTCACGGTATAAACTCCGTGATCTCGGTCAAGCAGACCTAGGCGGTTCAGATAGCCTAGTGTCTGGTATCTAAAGAAACGATTAGATTTGATAATCGGTAACAAGCGGAGAGTTATTCGCTCACCAAAGGATAACTCAATGTTGGAAAAGTCAATATTTTTCATTTTAATCTCCTCTCATAGGAGAGTATATCACAAGAAAGGAGTAAATGTATGAGTAGATCACTTGAAAAAAGGATTCGTTCATTGGAAAGAAGAGCTGCCAGTCTTGAATCGCAACTTCAAGACCAGCAACAAATTATTTCTTCTCAGCGTCCGAACGTCCGCCCTGAATCACTCTTAGATCAGGCGGCTCATGATGCTCAGTCAGGTGTTCATATTCCAGCATTCCGAATGAATCTAGGTAATCGAACATTATTTGAACAGAAGACTGAATAGATGTGTTTACGGCATTTCTGATGATTTGTAATTGTTCTTTTGATATGCAAGGTTCGTCTTCCGGCAGACCTTGTAACAGGCTCTGAGCAATATTGGCAGAATTTTTAGACAGGATTCTTTCAACATCAGAGTTAATGGCCGACATAAATTCATCATAAGTCATTTTTTAATACCTCCTTTCCAAAGGAGAGTATAACACAAAATCCAAAAAACGAAACAAGGAGGTAAAAAATATGAAGCGCCATCCGATTATGGAATATGTGATTCCGGCAATTGCAGCAATTGTGGCAACAGTTTTAATCCGTTTAGTGCTAGGGTGGTAAGAAGTCAGGAGGTGAAAACAATAGACGCATTACAATTTAATAAAGCCGTCAGCCAACACTGCAAAGAATCCGGTGGAGACTGTTGCAAATGCGACCTACGGCTTTACTGTTACCTATCGCCAAGTGAGCGACCAGATGAGTTAGTGAGCCTGGTTATTGATTTTTTGCATAACCACATTGAAAACCATGGTCATTATACCCATCACAGTGCGGCTTCATTTCCGTGTATTGATGATATGGACATGAGCACCGCAATAGGCGGCGACTGTTACCAGAAACCTCATACTCTTCATAAACAGTCACATGCTTGTGAATCTTGTGGCAGTGATACAGTCGAGTGATTGTTTCAACCATATAATTCCCCTTTCGTTATACTCGGCATGTCGGTGCCTGTAAAAGCATTATAGGTAGAGGAGAAAGGAAATACAATAGGTGATAAATAATGGGAGCAAATAATTTTACACATTTTACCGGAAAGAAATCTCCATTCAAAACTCAAAAGAGAAAGAAGAAATCAAAGGTAAAAAAAATTCATAAAAATAAATATGAAAGGAGCATGAAATGAGCGAAGTTGATACTTACATCAAAGAAAATGCAGAAGTTCATCAGTTCGCCGCAGAGGTTGCGAGAATCATATCTGGCATTCCACAGATGCCAGAGTTCTCATCAGAGAGTATGAGCGTATCTGATGCGAGTCAACTGATCGGACTTCCTGTAACATCAATTAGAGCAGGAATTGTGTACGGATGGTTGCCGATTGGTGTGGCTGTGCAGAATAATAAACCAGCAAAAAGCCTTTCCGGTGGCCGAATCACATACATCATAAGCCCTAGGAAAGTCTATGAAGTGACTGGTCATGTCTGGAAAGGCAAGGCTGCTCTCAATAAGTGAGTGCCCCGGAGGGAGATTGAGCCTCCACCCCGGAGCTTTGCACCCACTAAAGCACCTTAGTGGATACAGGTTAATTATAAGCCTCTATCTGCTAATTGTAAAGACAAATAAGAACAAATAAGGAGAAATTAGCCAGATATGAGTGAGATTAGAAACGAAAATCAGCCAACATGGGCTGACATTGAAGTAGCACTTGCGACCGAAATCGTTGAGGAGAGCAAGAAGAAATCAAGAAAGTGGTTCACGGCATGGATTATAACAGCTGCCGCACTGGTAGCAAGCAACCTTGCGTGGATCATAGGAGGTATCAGTGAATAATCTGAAAAACATCATCTGTGCCGCACTAATCGGGAGCTTTTCCACATTCCTTCCGTTTTGGCAGTGGGGTGGACCGGGCAGACAGCTTTTTGCGGCGGCAATGACCACGATGATTGTATATGGAATTCTCTGGGATATTGATACGCCAGAGAGAAAGGAAAATGAAAATGTTTGAGAAAGAAATTGACGAAATTTACGAACTCTGTAAAAGAGTTGCAAATGAAGTTCCGACAGCAAACGCCTCGTTCAATTATTCGATTTATGGCATGAGTGTATGTGGACTTAAAAGGAAGGAAGATGTCAGTCTTCCCGAAGGAAAATTTAAATGGGATTTGTATCAGAGTGTATCTTTTGATCCGTTTTACGAAAAAGAAAGTCGTGAAAGTCTCAATAAAATCAAAGCTTTCTTGCTGGAACTTCTGATAGATGGGGGGGGTGCCCGTTAAATGCTGAATCAGACAGAGCTGAAGCTCCTGCCGACAATGGAGCTGATAACGACAGTGAACGAGCTTCTGGGGGAGCTGAACAGGCGGAAAGCGTACATTCTTGACTGGGAGAACCCGGACATGTATCTGAATCATCTTGAGTATCATTGCGCTGGCGGAATCTTTCCAAGTGGCGAGCAGAATCCAGCGCGAGGAGATGGCTCTGACAATGTTTACTGTTTCTTTAGCGAGGTGAAAAAAGATGCAGGAGAGAATTGATGAAATCCTTGCCCTGATAGACGAGCAGCTTTCCCTTGTAGCTGATAACTACATCGAGAGTTCGTACAAGGCGAGGACACTGGCGAGCTACGTACAGGCTCTAAATGGGCTTTTAATGGCTCAGAAATCGTATAAGGAGGAAAGTATTAGTGAGAAAGACAAGTGAAAGCGGTAATGTATCAATTTATGATTTGACAGTAGATACAGCAGGACTTATGCAATTAATGCACGCAGGCAGGCAAACTGTTACGGAAGTAGGAATAGCGGCGAAAGCTAAAATTCGTATTGGAAACCGTGTTTTATGGAATGTATCCAAAATTAAAAAATATTTGGATGATATAAGCGAGGGGGAAGATAACGATGAGTGAATTTGAAATTCATATTCCGGCAAGGAAGAAGCAGGCAATAGCTGAAAAAGACGCAGCAGTAAAAGTAACAGGCGAGGCGTATAATGCACTGACAGAAATTTACAATGAAAGCACTTTATCAATGCGTCAGATCGCAAGTATTCTGATTATCGAAGGCAGCAAACATATCGTGTACGACAAAGTGGAGGTGTGAGATATGGCAAACTTAATTGGAATCATGGGCGAGCCTGGGAGTGGTAAAAGCACATCCCTTCGCAATCTCAATCCAGAAGAAACTTATTATTGTGATTGTGACGGAAAGGGTTTGAATTGGAAAGGCTGGCGAGATCAGTATTCCACTGATAAGAACAATTATGTGAAGACCAGTTTTCCACAGACTATAGTCAAATATCTTTTAAACATTGCAGAAAAAGCGCCGCATATCCATTATTTCGTTGTTGATACCGTAAATAACTTAATGGTATCAGACGAAATGAGAAGATGCAAAGAGAAAGGCTATGACAAGTGGATGGACCTCGCATCGAGCATCTGGGACTTGGTGGATATTCCGTCAAAACTCAGAGACGATTTAACAGTAATCCTGCTGTTCCACACGCAAACAGAAATGACTGACGCAGGCTATGAGTTTACCAGAATCAAGACTAATGGAAGAAAAACTGAGAAAAACAACATTGACAGTAAATTTAACTGGTTGCTCAGATCAATGAAGCAGGAGAACACCTATTGTTTTTCAACCACTTCTCATAACGACACTGCGAGAACGCCGCTGGGAGCGTTTGAAGAGGAATATATTCCGAATGATATTACGAAGGTCATTGAAGTTATGAAGGAGTTTTGATGAGAGAACAAAACTGGTATGTATTTTTAATAGGCCGGTACGCCTATCGGATAAGATGTGAATCGCATTATATACATCAATTATACCATGATAAAGCAATTCGTGAGTACAGGAAATGTGCGAGTAAAGAAGAAGCTATTTCTATGTGCTATGACTATAACAAATATTTTAAAAGGAGATAAAAAATATGGCAATTAAAAGATTTGGAGATTACGAAAAAACACAGGCTTATGGAGATTATGAAGCGCTTCCAAAAGGTGGCTATGTGGTGAAAATTCTTGGAGCTGAGCTTTGCAGCAACAGCGTGGGCCAGTATGTAAAAATCAGCTGCGATATCACAGAAGGCGAATATGCGGGCTTCTATGCAAAAGAATATAAGGCTCAGCAGAATGAGGATAAGAAATGGCACTGCAATTATCTTCTGAATATCCCGAATGATGACGGATCAGAGAAAGATAACTGGACAAAAAGACGCTTCAAAACATTTACAGAAGCTCTTGAAGAATCCAATCCGGGATATCATTTTGACTGGGATGAGCAGAAGTTCAAAGGCAAAATTGCCGGCGGTCTTTTTAATGAAAGAGAATATGAAAAGAATGATGGAAGCATTGGAAGAGCTACCAATTTGGCAGCCTTCTGTAAAGTCGATAAAATCCGCTCAGGTGATTACAGACTTCCAAAAGACAGACTTTTAAGCAGCAATAATTCTTCACGCGCTAATTCAGATGATTTCATGAGTGTTCCAGACGGTACAGATGAGGAGCTGCCATTTAACTAAACTAATGGATATTTTTGATCAAAAAGAAGTCTTAAAGTCTTTCCAGATTCTTGTCGATTCCAGAGAACAAGCGACTGAACGAGCGGAGAAGCGGTATAAATCCTTTTCCGCTCCATACAGTCGAGCAACATTGGATTATGGTGATTATACCTATAATGCAATATTGCCAGATGGCAGTTCACTTTTTGACACATGTGAAACCATTAAACCATTCTGCGTGGTGGAACGGAAAATGAATTTAGATGAATTGGCTGCATGTTTTACCAGAGGACGCGAGAGATTCAAAAGAGAGTTTGAACGAGCATTGGATCAGAAGTGCAGGATTTATCTCATTTGTGAAAATTCGAGCTGGGAAAACCTTCTAAACAGTAAATATCGAAGCAAATTCAACTCCAATGCATTCCTGGCTTCTAGCGTTGCGTGGATGGTCCGATACAACATGAATGTGGTTTTTTGCAAGGAAGAAACATCTGGGAGACTGATAAAAGAAATTTTATACAGAGATTTAAAAGAAAGACTTGAAAGGGGTGATTTTGATGGATAAAAGCTTGTATGTTTATGTAAAATTAATAGATGCAGGATTCAGTGTGGAAACATTCAATAATGGAAAACAATTTAATGTGCGTGATAAAAACGGCATAATTCAGAGCTTTTATACTTCTGGAACAATCGTTGCTCACGATGCAAATAATAAGATATATTCCATTCGGGAAAAAACGGTAGTAGATTTCATTAATCTCTTAAACAATCCAGAAATATTAAATCAGTTCATAGGAGTTTGTGATGAATGAATATCCGAGTATGTATGATGCAGCTATCGAATATGCTAAAAAAGGATTTGCTGTCTTCCCGTTAAAATACCGTGATAAAGTTCCGCTTACCAGAAATGGATGTAAAGATGCAACTACGGACGCAGCTCAGATAAAAGCCTGGTGGCAGAAATACCCAAATGCAAACATAGGTCTTGCGACTGGCTCAGTTAGCCAGAATGTATTTGTAATTGATTTAGACATTGATGAAGATCGCGGAATAGATGGATACCATTCACTTGAAGATTGGCAGCGCGAACACGGGGATTTCCCAGAAACATGGACAGCTATCACGGGGCGCGGCGGATACCATTTGTACTATCGCGGAAATGGCAAAATAAAGAACCGTGCCGGTATCATTGATGGTGTAGATATCCGTGGAAATGGCGGATATGTAGTAGCTCCTCCATCAATACATAAGAATGGCAATCGGTATGAGTGGGAATATTCACCGGATGAATTTGAGATTGCAAAGGCCGATAACAATGTAGAATACTTCTTGAACCATGACGATCAGAAGCAAGGCACAGCTTTTACCATGCCAAATATCGTGGCAGCAGGACAAAGAAATCAGATGCTTTTTCGTTTTGCGTGCATGATGCAGGCGAAAGGGGCTTCAGACCAATCAGTGTTCGCTGCTACCATGGCTGAGAATGAAAGCTCCTGCTCACCTCCATTAACTGAACAGGAAGTCAAAGTCATTGTATCAAGCGCGACTAGATATGATAAAGGAAAACCCATTCACATTGATTCAGAGGGGGTTGCAACACAGGGGTGGAGGGAGCCGGAGTTTGATTTTACAGAAAAAGGAACAATGATTCAGAGCATTAAGAATATGTGTGAAGCCATTGAGTACGACCCTGATTTATATGGACATATCAAATATAATGAGTTATCATACGCACCCTTTGTTTGCGGAAGTCTCCCGTGGGAGCACGTAAACATGTACAGGGAATGGAGTAACAGTGATGACAGTAATTTGAAGTCGTACATTGAATCAAAATACGGACTAAAGAGTCTGGAGAAGATCATGGAAGCACTTAATATCGTGGCAAACAGAAACAGATTCAATCCTGTTGTTGATATGCTTACTGACATTCATAAGAATAAGTGGAATAAAAAGACGGGATATATCAGCAAATTACTTCCAGAATATCTGGGAGTAGAAGACACAGAGTATTCCAGGGAGTGTATGAAACTGTTTATGTTAGGCGCGATCAGCAGGGCATTTCATCCGGGATGCAAGTTTGACTACATGCCAGTATTATACGGCACACAGGGAATTGGAAAATCTACATTTCTGAGGCTCTTATCGCTCAATAACGCATGGTATAACGACAACTTCAACACAGTCGAGGGTGACAAAGCCCCGGAAAAGCTGCGTGGCATGTGGATGGTGGAACTGGCAGAGCTGCTGGCTACTAAAAAAGCAAAAGAAGTCGAGAGCATCAAAGCATTTCTGACATCCACAGTGGACACGTACAGGCCTCCATATGGACGTAGAACAGAGCAGAGACCAAGAGTGTGTGTTTTTGCCGGAACAACCAACAATGACCGTTTTCTGACTGACAGGACAGGCAATAGACGATTCCTTCCGATAGTCACAAGGAAGGATCATGTTCTGAAATCCATGTTTGATGATCCACAAGCCGTAGCGTCCGACTTTACAAATGCCTGGGGAGAGGCAATGGAGCTTTTCGAAAAGGCCGATAGAACGCCTAAATTAATTCTTCCGAAGAATTTGCAGCAATATATAGAGGACAAGCAGGAGGAATTTATGGAAGAGGATGTGAGGGTCGGAATTATTCAAGAATGGTTAGACCATACAGCGGAGCCACGTGTTTGTGTTGCAATGTTATATGAGCAGGCGCTGGGTAACGAGGGCCGCAAGCCCACAAGGTTCGAGTCCAATGAAATTCACTCCATCATGCAGAACTGCATTGACGGATGGGAAAGAGAAAATGGCGGAAAACGGGTGAGATGTGGAAAGTATGGTCCACAGATATGCTATCAAAAAGTCAGAAAATTAAGTGAATTTGAAAAAATGTGTCAGTGTGAGATACCATTTGAATGATTTTAGTTACGGCTAGTTACACTTAGTTACACTCTGGAAACACCCTCAAACCCTTATAAATACTGGATTTTTTACTTAGTGTAACTAATGTAACTAATATTTTACTATAAAGTATATTTTAATATTATATAAAAAGGTAATTATAAGGAAAATTAAATACTTATGTTACACGTTACACATTTAGGGGAGAAGAAATGGCAAGCGTAAAGAAAGATGATATTCCAATGATGGCAATGTTTATGCCTAAATTATGGGAATTAATAAAAGAGTTTTATCTGGTTGAACTTACAGATGAATATTCAAAAGCAGCTTATGACCGCTGTATGGAATTGATGGAAATATACCCAGATCCATTAGCCAAAGAATTTGTTTTAGCATTTTGTAAATTTATTGATTCCAAACAAAAGGAGTTGAGAAAAAATGTACAAACAGAAGTATAAAGAAGGTCAGCAGATCCACAAAGACATATATCTGTACATCTGCCGGTATATCAAAGAACATCGGTACGCACCGTCTTATAAAGAGATTGCTGACGGGGTTGGCGTGTCAAATGCCACAGTGCTTCGCCACATGGATATGCTGCGAACAGATGGACTGATCGAAACGGATCACCCGAAGACACCGAGAGCGTTCCGGCTGACAGGATATGAGTTCGTGACAAGGAGGAAGAAACATGAAACTGTATGAGCTGTTCAAAGGTACTGAATATGTTGGAGAGTTCACCCTTGACGAGATCATAAGTATCACAGGAGCGCATCGGAGTGCACTACTCAACAGCGTGGCACGTGGCGTCCTCGTAAATGACTTGTGGGACGTTTCTCCGGCTCATGATCGGACTTTAAACCGGAATGATGATGGCTCATTGCTTAAGCAGTTTGAAGCCGTTGCAGGGCAGATTAGGAGGTGTGTGAAGCGTGAGTAGTAAACTTAAAGCAAAGCCACGAAAGCAGAGGTTTCCTCTAGCTCAGTCCAACCAGGCAGCTCAGGCGTTTGGACGAGCTATGCAGAACTGCCATAGCCAAATCAAAAGCATGGAGAAAGAAGCTTATGAGAATGGATTCAACGATGGGGAAGACTGGAGTGATACGATTAATGTTGTTACAACCATGATGGCTCTGAGGCGTTTATATGGCTTTTCTACGAAACGTTTGCTCACAGTCGCACAAACTTCCAATGAGTACATCAAAATGGCAAATGAGGGCAAAATGAGCGTCCTGAGCATGATGCAGGACATTGAAGAGAATACAGATGTAATATTTGACGAGATGAATAAGAATCTGGTTAAGAAGATGGGAGTATAGATGAGAGATTTAATCATAGATTGCTTTGCTGGAGGCGGCGGAGCATCCGTTGGAATCGAGATGGCACTCGGAAGACCAGTAGACATAGCAATCAATCACGACCCCGACGCTATCCTGATGCACAAGACGAATCATCCTGGAACACTGCATCTGACAGAGGATATTTTCAAAGTAGATTTGCAGAAATACGTCAGAAATCAGCACGTAGCATTGATGTGGGCATCTCCGGACTGCACAAGCCATTCAAAAGCGAAAGGCGGTCAGCCGAGGAAACAGGGGCTTCGTATTCTTCCGTGGGCTGTATATAAGCACACAAAAGCAATTCTCCCAGATGTAATCATTATGGAGAACGTGGAAGAAATACAACAATGGGGGCCACTCGATGAGAAAGGACATCCGATCAAGGAAAGAGCTGGCGAAGATTATCGAAAATTCATTTCAGCAATGGAAAATATCGGTTATGAATTTGATAGCCGGGAAATGGTAGCTGCGGATTATGGAGCACCGACTACAAGAAAGCGTTGGTATGCGGTGTTCCGTAGGGATGGAAAACAGATAGTATGGCCAAAAGCAACGCATAATAAATGTGGCACAGATGGATTAAAACCATATGAACAATGCGGAGACTACATTGATTGGTCAGACCTAGGCAAAAGCATCTTTGACCGTCCAAAACCATTGGCAGAAGCGACACAGAAACGTATTGCAAATGGAATCAAAAAATATATCGTTGATAATCCAGATCCTTACATTGTGAAGAATAAAGATGCATTAGCATTCATAATTCAATATCACGGAGAAACCAGGCAAGGCGATTCCAGAGGGCAATTACTGACTGAGCCAATTAAGACTATTGATACATCAAACAGATATGGTCTCGTGACAGCTTTTATCACGAAGTATTACAAGACTGGAATTGGTCAAGGATGTGATGAGCCATTGCATACAATAACCACATCGCCCGGTCACTTCGGTGTGATATCCGCTTTTCTGGTCAAATATTATGGGACAGGATGCGGACAGGTACTTAATGAGCCACTCGGGACTATTACCACAAAAGATAGATTCGGGCTAGTAAATGTTCTGGTTGATATCCATGGAGAAAAATACATTATTTCAGATATCTTTCTCAGAATGCTAAAGCCGGAAGAATTAAAGGTGATGCAGGGATTTCCGAAAGATTACATCATTGATCGAGACTATAAATGGAGAAATTACCCGATTGCAAAACAGGTAGCAAGAATTGGAAATAGTGTGGTTCCGGTTATGGCAGAGGCACTTGTGAAAGCTAATTGCCCGTATCTGAAAGTCGGAGAGCGTAAAGCTGCACCGATGATCTACATGCAGAATAACGGACAGGTAGCATTCGGATAAATCAATCATGGAGGAATGCGCAATAGCGTGTCAGTTGTTTACATGGGGGAAAGTGAGGATGGAAAATGAAAGATAATAATTACACTTCATTTTTCAAGACGAAGCCAAAGAAAGTAGAGAGATACATTCGTTGCAGAAAATGTGGTGGAAACATGGAATGGAGTAGAGACTTTCCACCACAAATCAAATGTACGAAGTGTGGATATACGGTATATCCTAAGCCTTATGAATCTAACTGCAATGAGATTGAGAATTACAAGGAGGACACAAAATGAAATTATTTAAAACAGTAGATGAGAAATTAGCGGAAATTGGATTTGTAAAAGAAGAAGAAGACAAGTATGGGTGTGTGTATAAAAGAAAAGATAAGGAATATAATTTTACACAAAAAGTCTTCATTGGACACAAAAAATCTGGTGGACATATTTTGCAGTCATATGATCCAGATTTAGGAGATGATAAAGGGATTGGAAATACTTGTGTTGGTCTTACAGGATATGAAATGAAACTGTTTATTAAAAAGATGAAGCAGTTGAAAATGTATGCGGGCAAGGAGGACGCGAAATGTTAATCAGAAGTCAGGATAAAGAAACATTAATCAATTTCAACAATTCAATCGTAGTCAACACCATGGTGGATATTGGAGGGGTAACGAAGATGTTCTGCTCATATTCATGCGATGATTATGTTATCGGGCATTATTCATCAAAAGAAAAAGCCATGAAGGTACTGGATATGATTCAGGAAGCCTATGTAAATGGACATATTGATTATCAGATACCAGCAGATAGTGAGGTGGAAGAATGAGTCATATCAAAGATAGATTAAAGCAGTACAAGGATAAATATTCGGACTACTACAAATACGCTGGGGTGTATGCCAAAGTTATTCAAAATATGATTGAGCAGCTTCTGGCTGATCTGGAGCAGGATGAGAAAGAAAATGGTTGGATTCCGGTCAGTGAGAGATTGCCAGAAACAGATGATTATATTCTTCTCTCTTTTGCGAATTACTCAATCCCAATAATCGGAAGATGTGAAAGAGATAAAGATGGCAACGGCATTTTTTACGCCGGTGACGATTTAATATCTTGTTTAGGTAATGATTTATATGTCAACGCCTGGATGGAATTGCCGGAGCGCTATAGGGAGGACGAATCATGATTACATTCTTATTAGGATTCACCCTTGGAATCATAGTCGGAGTGGCCGGTCTTGCATGTGCAGCGATCATGTACGATAAGCACCACCCAAACGATTAGAAAGGAGCAACGGTATGCTGACAAGGAACAAAAAGCTGAAAGATTACGGTATTCCGGCAGAGGACATTGAAAAACTGAATACGATGCTGAAAGACTTCCCGGCAGAGTACGGATACCTGCTTTCCGGTGCCGCCTTGTCAGCTTGCCCGAAAAACACGGTGATAGCGGATATAGTTATCGAGAATATCTTGCACCGGAAAAGTTACAGGAAGATCAGCAAAGAAAGATATATCCCGATGAACCCGAAGGACTTTTATGGATACAGACGCAAGACTGTCGCTGTACTGTATGAGAGAATGCGGTTGTTGGGAGTGTGGGAGGAATAAAATATGAGCAGACTAATTGATGCGGACGACTTAATTGAATATATCAAAATATGGGATATTGGAAATAGCATTAGTTCTGACCAGAAAGAATTTGTCGATTGTGTTAACAATCAGCTGACAGCTTTTGATGTGGACAAGGTTGTGGAGCAATTAGAGAATTATTTATTTGAAAAATATTGTGTAGAAGGAGATGCAACAATTGATGAAATTGTGAAAGGTGGTGGAGTTGAATGAGTAACGTATCAGTCGAAACATTAGAAAAGTTAAAAGAAAACATGGTAGGGAGAAGATACAAGCACTTTAAAGGAAGAACCTACATCGTAAATGATATTGCTGTTCATACAGAATCAGATGAAATTATGGTGATTTACAAGTGCTTTGTAGACCCATTTGTGACATGGTGCAGACCGTTAAGTATGTTTACGAGTGATGTGGATAGAAAGAAATATCCACATGTAAAGCAGAAGAAAAGATTCGAGCCACTTTCTGAGCAGGAGGTGAAGTAGATGATCGATTTGACAAATAAATGTGTATTAGTCAGAACGCATGAAGAGTACGAAAATATTCTGAAAGCAGCAAAGAAACAAGGATATAGATGGTACGGCGGAAAAGAAGTGTATCCATATCCTTTTGAAGAACAGCAGATCCCGGATATATTAAAGTTCTATAGCAATAAAGAACTAACAAGAAATGCCAGCCTTACACTGGGATATGAATTAGTAGAAGCATCAGACGTAATTGAATATGAGAAGAAGATCAAAGATGCTATAAACCTTGTCATGGCATTTGCTAAAAACCCAGACAGAACATTGATTGACTCGTTTATTAAGTCCTTGAAGTTGCTTGCAGACACTGTAGAAAGTCAGATGGAAGAGGTGAAGTAGATGACTGACGAAATTTTTAATCTCATGGAATGCTTCCCTGAAAGCTACATAAACAGATGCGGGGAAATAATCCTTTCCAAAAAAGGAAATGTATATTTTACGGCAAAGAATTGTACTGATAAAGAAGATATCATCTGTAAGCTACTCGAATGGTGTTCGAGGTCAATGGCAAAAGGAGAACCATACAGTTCGTGTAAAAGGAACTGTGAATGGAGAGACCAGCTAATATCAAGCCTTAACAGATATCTTGGTACAAACTTTGACCAAGAGGATATATACCGGATTTACGATCAGCTCGGGAATGCTGTAAATCATAAACTGACGCTGAGATTTATCAGAAGCGATTTTAATTTGGCAATCATATATCAAGAAGTAAAAGAGGTGAAGTAGATGGAGAGATTGACACTTGAAGAACAGGGTTTGTTTGTGAGGCTGCCGTGTAAGATTGGAGATGATATTTATAAGATTCCGAGCAAAGTGAATTACGATTTAAATGTTCTGAATGGATATAAAGCAAATAACAGAGTGTATCATCAAAAAGTTTACAGCATTGTATTTTCACAAAGAGGATGGTTCGTACAGTGCGATAAAGACAGTATTTATGCCCCAAACGTTATTTGCGTTGACGTAGAATACGGAAAAACATGGTTTCTCACCCCTGAGGAAGCTGAGAAGAAGTTGGAGGAGATGAAGAATGGCAAGTAAAACTATCAAAGCAATGGGCGCTAGCCCTATTACAAATACTATCTACTATGGGAATGTAAACGAAGAAAAAGGCTTATGGGTTGGTGAGAAAAAAGACGTAACCGATATGGCAATTGCCTCTGTATTTGAATGGTTTATGAATCAAATGGATGGAAAAGAAGAGTTTGCGATCTCATATCCAAATGTTTCAGAGTTTACGTTGAAGATGGTAAGAGAGGAGCGATAAATATGTCAGACAAGCTCACACCAGACATAACCCCGCAACTCGCCGTATCAGCGTTCACAGTGCTACATCAATATTGCAGATCAATTAGTCCACATGACTGCATCAGATGTGCGTTCTATGAACATTGCCCGGAATGTTTCATGGGGTGTCCGGGAGATCAGGGCGAGGTAATCAGAAAATTACAAAGCAATGAATAAAATTAGAGAGTCGGTATTTACCGGCTCTTTTTTAACGCAAAATTCCTCAAACATGTACCACAACTTTTTGAAGGTTCTGTGGTAAAATATACTCAGAAGTATTACTATGGGATTTTATAGCTTAATTCAGAAAGGATATGATTGGATGTTGATAGGATGGCAAATGAGAAAAATTTAATACCGAATTCTGAACGAACTCCGAGCGAACTCCGAGAAATAACAAAAAAAGGCGGTATTAAGTCGGGAGAAGTGCGCCGTCAAAAAAAGACCCTTTCTGAATTAGCAAAAATGATAGCTGAGAATCCTGCCCCGACCACTGCGAAAAAGAAACTCACAAAGATGGGAATATCTGATGAGGATGCAAACAACAATGCCTGTATTGTAGCTGCCGTATATGATAAAGCTATCAAAGGAAATATGCAGGCAGTAGACAAATGGGAGCAGTTGGTGGCCGTATCAAAATCAGACGAAAGCAAATATGAACTTCCTGCCAGAGTACTTGGCAAGGCATTCGTGGATATTAACCGACAGATTAAGCCCAACATTGAATATGTATTTGAGGGCGGCCGAGGTGGTCTGAAATCCTCATTCGTAGCTTTTAAAATTGTTGAGCTTATCAAGAATAATCCTCAGATGCACGCCTGCATTACGAGACAGGTGGCCGGTACTCTGAAAGATTCTGTATATGCTAACATGAAATGGGCTATCAACGAACTGGGACTAATGGAAGAATTTGAATGCAAGGTGTCACCACTTGAGATCAAGTATATTAAGACGGGGCAGACAATATACTTCCGTGGTCTGGACGATGAAACGAAACTGAAATCTATCAAGCCGGAGTTCGGCTACATTGGAATCCTCTGGAAAGAGGAAAAAGATCAAATGAAGGGAGATGCTCAGGAACGTTCTGTTAATCAGTCAGTGCTTCGTGGTGGCGATGAATCCTATGATTTTTCATCATATAACCCACCAAAATCAAAATCAAACTGGGTAAACAGAATCAAGCTCACGCCTAACCCAAAAAGAGTTATTCATCATTCGAGTTATCTGGAAGCCCCGGCGGAGTGGCTTGGACAGAAGTTTATTGACGATGCAGCACATCTGAAAGAAATCAATCCAGAGGCCTATGAGCACGAATACCTGGGTGTCCCAAATGGTGACGGCGGAAACGTATTTGAATATCTGGAGATTAGAGATATTACAGATGAAGAAATCAGTCGCATGGATCGTATTTTCGCTGGCGTAGATTACGGATGGTATCCTGACGCCTTCTGCTATCTCCGAACTTATTACGATTCTGCCAGAGAGAAAATATATCTGATTGACGAATTGTATGTAAATAAATGGAGCAACTCCAAGACCGCTGATTGGATTAAGAAAAAAGGCTATGACGATTACACAATGATATGTGATTCTGCGGAACCTAAGTCCGTGAACGACTTCCGGGATGCAGGACTTCCTGCCAGAGGAGCAATTAAGGGGCCGGGAAGTATCGAGTATGGTTTTAAGTTCTTACAGACTAAGACACTTGTCATTGATCCAAGGCGAACACCGAATGCATATAAGGAAATCACGGAATATGAGTATGATCGGGACAAAGAGGGAAATGTGATAAGTGGCTATCCTGACGGAAACGGCCACGCAATCTCGGCACTTAGGTATGCTTATGAGCCGTTATTTAACAGGAGGGGGTACAGTGCATAAAATGTTAGATAGGTACTTTTCAGATAAAATAAATAAATTCTTAAGCATCGGTTTAAAAATATATGGATCATCTGAAATTGACAAAATCTTAAAAGTTGTAGAATATGAAGACATTATTGTGCGAGATACTTCTGTAAGATGGATGGATTTTAAAAGGTAGATTAAATGGGACTTATAACAACACTAAAAAGGTGGTTTAACATGATATTCAAAAAACAAGCCGAAGAGGATTTTAATATCCAGGCAGCAGAATTCCCGGAAATGGAATCACTGATTAACCGGTGCGCGAACATCTACAGAGGTGCACCGGAATGGTTAGATGATAAGAATAATATCAAGACGATCAATTTTGCTAAATCTGTCTGCTCAGAGACAGCACGGCTTGCAACGCTGGCAATCGGCATTCAGATAGACGGTTCTGCAAGAGCTACATGGCTACAGGAACAGATTGACAAGGTATACTTCCAGATTCGGCACTGGGTAGAATATGGCTGTGCTTATGGAACGGTATTCATCAAACCGAACGGTGAGAGCCTTGACATATTTACTCCGGCAGACGTGATGATTGTGGATTATGACAATCAGGAAATTAAAGGAATCATATTTAAAGATTCTTATACTGTTGGACGGAAATATTACACAAGGCTTGAGTATCATCGTTTTGTTGAGACCACCGTAGATGGCGTGACGGCCTATCCGTACTACGTTTCAAATAGAGCTTATGTGTCGAAATCCCCTCAGTCAATCGGTGACAGAATCGACCTCAAACAGACCAAATGGGCTGATCTCATGGCAGATACACCGCCAATACTCAAGGCAAACGGAGAAAAACTGGATGGGCCGCTATATGGAGTACTTCGAACACCACAGGCGAATAACGTGGATATCAGTACACCACTTGGACTTCCGATATTTGCAGAAGCCATTGAAGAGTTAAAGGACCTCGACATTGCATACAGTAGAAACGCCGGAGAGATTTTTGATTCTCAGAAAATTGTTCTGGCAGATGATAGACTGCTGATGCCAAGCGGTACGCCTGTATCAGCCATGTCGCCACAGGGTATGGAGAACAGACGGAATGAGATGAATTTACCGCACTTTGTCAAGAATGTATTTGGTGAAGGACAGGATACGTTCTATCAAGAAATCAATCCACAGCTCAACACAGATACCCGTATAAGCGGTATAAATGCCCTTTTAAGCCAGTTGGGATATAAGATTGGATTCTCCAACGGGTATTTCGTTTTCAATGAATCTAGCGGCATTCAGACAGCTACAGGAGTAGAAGCAGAACAGCAGAGGACAGTCCAGTTCATCAAGGACGTTCGAGACAAACTGGAATCCTGCCTGGATGAAGTAATCTATGCATTGAACGTTTATGCTGACTTGTACGGACTTGCACCCGTTGGAACATACGAGGTCAATTATGATTTCGGAGACATTCTTTATGTCAGAGAAAACGACCGTGCAAGATGGTGGCAGTATGTGACCACTGGTAAGGTTCCGGCATGGTTGTATTTCGTGAAATTTGAGGGAATGACCAAGGATGAAGCGGTAGCAATGGTCAAAGAAGCTCAGCCAGACGAACCGAAACTGTTTGGGGATGAGTAGTTATGTTAAGCCCAGAATATTTACGCCGGATAACAGATGGCAGCGAACAAATTGCTGAAGAACTGCATCAGTATATTATCTCTGAGATCGTGTCGAGGATGATGGCAAGAATCGGCAGAGGTGAGAACTATATTCTGACCAATGCTGATGCATGGAGAATCAGAACGCTACAAGAGTCCGGCGAGCTGTTAGAGGACATTCTAGCGGAATTATCCAAATATACCAAACGTGAACAGCAGGAACTTCTTGAAGCGTTTGAGGATGCCGGAATCACTGCAATGAACTATGACGACAAGGTCTATAAGGCGGCAGGACTAAGCCCTGTACCGCTCGAACAGTCACCGACAATGATAAGACTCATGGAGCGGAATATGCTTGCAACCATGGGTGAGTGGAAGAACTTCACACGGACAACTGCAAGTGCCGCTCAGAGGCTCTATATCGAACAATGCGACCTTGCATATAATCATGTGATGGCTGGGGCAGTTGGATATACGCAAGCCATTAAAGAGGCAGTTAATAACGTTGTGAGCGATGGTGTTACCGTCACATATCCATCCGGCAGAAAAGACACGATTGAAACAGCAGTTGCACGTTCTGTCAGAACCGGCGTGGCACAGGCTACCGGAGATATATCCCTAAAACGCATGGAAGAAATGGACTGGGATTTAGTTCTAGTCAGTGCTCACATAGGAGCCAGAACGGGTGACGGCGGCCAGAATCCGGGCAATCACTCATGGTGGCAAGGCAAGATATACTCTCGTTCTGGTAAGAGCAAGAAGTTTCCGCCGTTCTCATTGACCGGATACGGAACAGCAAGCGGACTGTCAGGGGTCAACTGCCGGCATAGCTTTGGGGCAAGTGATGGAGAATTCAACCCCTATGCAGAACTATCAGCACAGGATAAAGCTGATAAAGGTAAACAGTATGAAAAAGAACAGCGACAACGTACTTATGAGCGGAGAATCCGAAAAACGAAGCGCGAAGTCCTCGGAATGCAAGCAGCGGTTGATAACTGCAAGGACGAACAGGCGAAATTCGCACTCCAGCAAGACCTTGACCGGAAGTCTTATCTTTTACAGAAACAAAATGCTGCATACAAAGATTACTGCAAGCGGAATGACCTGAGAGAACTGCAAGACCGGCTCATGATAGCGAAGTGGAACCGTCAGAACGCCGCAAAAGCCAGAGGAGCGGCAAGAAGATATAAGACAGCAAAGGGGATTGACTGATGGACAGATGGGAATATTTCAATCCGAATCCTGTTAAGGATAAGAGAACAGGAGATTGCGTTGTCCGAGCAATATGCAAAGCAACCGGCTTCGACTGGGAAACAGTATTTGCCGGATTAATGATACAGGCATGCGCTCTGTCAGATATGCCAAGCGCAAATTATGTCTGGGGAGCGTACCTCTATAAACGTGGGTATAGACGCAAACTGATTGAACAATCAGAACGATATATCTATACAGTCAACGACTTTTGCACAGACCATCCGACAGGTACGTATATTCTCTGCATAGATGGTCATGTGGTGACAGTACAAGATGGTAAATATTATGATACATGGGATTCCGGAAATGAAGTCCCGGTATACTACTGGGAAAAGGAGTAGTTAAATGAGCATATCAGAATTTGTACAGATTTTCCTCTCTATCTGCGGAGGGGTATCCATTGTCGGAGGAGCGGTGGCCGTAATTCTTAAGTGGATTACTCCGGCATTTCGACTCAACAAGCGAGTTGAGACACTGGAAGAACATGATAAGCGAGATTACGAGAGCCTTCAGAGGATTGCGGAACGAGATTCCTTAATTCTGGAAGTGCTATCAACTATGTTGGACAGCCAGATCAGTGGAAATAACGTCGAAGAGTTAAAAAAAACAAAACAGAAGCTTACAAATTATCTTGCGCAGAATCAACGTTAGCATTAATAAGGGGTATGCTCATGAAATTATATGTGTTCACAAAGAAAGATATAGACAGGTTCTTGACAGAGTGTAATTTCACACCGGACGAAGAAAGATTGTTCCGGCTGAGATGCAAGGAATATACACTCGAATACTGCGCTGAGCAGATGAACGTGAGTATATCCACGGCGAAACGATTAAGCCGGAGGGTGAACAATAAAATAATCAAAGTGTGCTAAAAGGAGAGGCAATTTGCCCTTCCTTCTTTTATACAAAATCTTCTTTTACAGCTCTCTCGAGAAGATTAATTACATACGCTGGCGGATTACGTTTACCGCCCTCCCAGTTTTCAATACTCCTTTTAGGAATACCATATTTTTCAGAAAAAGCTTGCTGCGTAAGCCCGGATAGTGCTCTAATTTCGTGGAGATCAAGAGAATCTGCAGGAACTTTTCCAGGGAATACATCTTCTTTTCTTACCTGATATGTGAAGAATCCCATTGAGGATGGAAGAATTCTAAAATAAAACACCTCGTCGTCTTCTTCTAACCAAGTTTGTTGTAAAAATATTTTCGAACAGCGTTCATCTAACGCAAACTTTTCATCTGAATCAGAGTAAACAACATAAGAACATAAATCTCCCGTATCTGATTTCATTCTCTTCATTTCGTTATAGATGAATCTAGTCCTGGCATATCTGACTATGCTATACGCTTGTTCTGTTCTGAGTTCTGGGAATAAAGCTTCGATTTGTTTATAAATCTTATTCCACAGACATGCATGGTGTTTACTATCTAATTCAACTGGTATGTCGATATAACCGCTGCTACGAACTGACAAAAATCGGTACACTACATCAATTATCTCCTGATTTCTAACCGGAGGAATTAATTCTGTATCATCTGGAAAATCAAATGGCAAAAGGTTTGATTTTTCCTGATTCTCGAGATCATGTTTTACCATGCTCAAGAACTCCTTATATCCGTATTCTTTCAGCATCTTATTTTACCTCCATCTTTTCTTTGTAATCATTCAGAGCTTCCTTGAATTTTCTTTCGCAAATATTGTTTTCACAATCAATATCACTATTTAACTCAACGTCTAATTCTCTTGGACTGTAAGCACGATAACGGTTTTCAATAAACCATTTTGCTTCTTTGATCTCATAAATAGTTTCCATGGCTTTTTTCATGCGCTCCGGCATTTTTTTTCTGCCTTTAGATTCATGAAAATTAATGCAACTGTTTCCATACTCGATCATCTTCTTACGGATATCCTCAGCCCAGGCAATCTGTTTTGGGCTGCCAACCAGTTCTGGTAATTCTTTACACATATCTTTTGCTTCCTTCCATGCTTTCTTGAGACCGGAGGAAATTGTCATTGCAGATTTCTTAACCAGCTCCCATGCTCTTTTCATTATTACTGATAAATTATATTTCTTCATGTCTTTTTCCTCCTTAGATTCCTTGTTCCTCTTTCTGATATTATAATACCACTCAACGGGTGATATGTCAACACTTTTTTGATACTTTTTTGAACTTCTTGGATTAATACTTATGTGTAAAAATATAATCAGAAAGGTGGTGTGTAAGATGGCATTATATAACAATCCTTATCAATATAGTTTTGGTGTTCCGGGACAGATGAATCAATTTCAGCAACAGCCTGTCCAGATGCCAGCTCAACCAGTGCAGCAACCCCAGCAAAATAATAATGGTATCCTGTGGGTATCTGGCGAAGTTGGCGCAAAATCCTATCTGGTAGCGCCCGGGACAAGTGTTTTGCTGATGGATAGTGAAAGCGAAAAGTTCTACATAAAATCCACGGACGTTTCCGGTATGCCACAACCACTACGGACGTTTGAGTATCACGAGGTAGGCACTCAGATGCCACCTAAACAGCTTGTTCGGGAATCAGATGATAAATACGTCACGCGGCAGGAATATAACGACTTAAAAAGCAAATACGAAGCTATCATAAACCGATTAAATTCTTTTTCTGAACCTGTTAGGGCTAATACCGCACAGGAATCAGCAGTCAAGGGAGGAAACGCAGATGAGTAATCCATTATTCAATGCCCTCGGTGGTGGGATGCCACAGGGAAATGGGCCAATGCAGATGATACAGCAGTTTATGCAGTTTAAACAGAATTTTAAGGGAGACCCGAAGGAAGAAGTCCAGAAGATGTTACAGTCTGGGAAGATTTCCCAACAGCAACTTAACCAAGTTCAGCAGATGGCAGGACAGTTTCAGAATCTGCTAAAAAATATGAAATAGTACATTACAATCTGGCCAGATTGATGTAAATACACAATAAAGGAGATATAACTATGGATGGAAATTTAACAGCATCAGATGTTGCTCTTTTAACTGGAAACAACAGAAATGATGGCATGTTTGGTGGAGATGGTGCATGGTGGCTTATCGTGCTTTTCTTGTTCGCATTCTGCGGATGGGGAAACAATGGCTGGGGCAACAATGGCAACGGTGGTGGATATACAGCCACAGCAGCTACTCAGGCGGACATTCAGAGAGGATTCGATAACTCCGCAGTAATCAGCAAACTTGACGGAATCAATAGCGGCCTGTGTGATGGATTCTATGCCATGAATAACGGTATGCTTACTGGATTCAATGGAATCAACACCAACATCATGCAGACCGGCTTTGGAATCCAGCAGGCTATTAATGCCGATACTGTAGCCAATATGCAGAACACAAACGCATTGCAGGCGCAGCTTGCAAACTGCTGTTGTGAAACCAGGGAAGCTATCCAGGGTATGAACTACAATATGGCACAGAATACCTGTGCATTGCAGAACACAATGAACAGTAACACAAGAGACATTATTGACAGCCAGAACGCAGGAACAAGAGCAATTCTTGATTATCTTTGCAATGAAAAGATTTCTTCTCTTCAGGCTGAAAACAATGACCTCAGACGTGCTGCTTCTCAGGATCGCCAGAGTGCATTACTCACAACTGCAATGGCTTCTCAGACACAGCAGCTCATTAATGCAATCAATCCAGCACCGATTCCGGCATATCAGGTTCCTAACCCGAACACATACTACGGATGCGGATGCAACACTGGATGTAATTGCTGATAACTTCATATCGAGAGTATCTTTCGATTGATTCGAATGTCGGCTTATGCCGTATTACACAGAGGGGCAGGCTGAGACCTGTCCTTTTGTGATATGAAAGGAGTAAAAATTATGGCAGAATTTACAAATGTAGCTGCTCAGACTGTAGCAGCAAATGGAAACGTAGTATTTTCAAACACAGCAGTTAAAGGCTCTAACTGTATTCAGCACAGAGAGGGAAGTGGAATTATTACGCTGAGAGGACTGACTAACCAGTGCAAGGCGAGATTCTTCGTGGATTTTTCTGGCAATATCGCAATTCCAACAGGCGGTACTGTCGGAGCTATTTCTCTGGCTATTGCAATCTCTGGCGAACCTGTATTATCTTCTCAGATGATCTCTACACCGGCAGCAGTAGACCAGTACAACAATGTGTCCTCTGGCATCTATATTGATGTACCTCGTGGATGCTGCGTTAATATCGCGGTAGAGAACACTAGCGATCAGGCAATTTCTGTTGCAAACGCAAACATTGTTGTAACCAGAGAAGCGTAGGAGGTGCAGTTATGAGAGATATTAAAGATTTATGCGCAAGAATTGAAGATGAACTGTCCAAAATCGCTGACAGTGGACTGACCACTGGAAATCTGGATATGACGTATAAGCTGATTGACATGTACAAAGATATCAAGAATACACAGTACTGGGACAAAAAAGTGGAGTACTACAACACTGTCCTTGATGAGATGCGCGGCGGCTACAATGACGATTACAGCGAACGTGGAAGAAAGCGCGACAGCATGGGGAGATACAGCTCAAATGATGGCAGAATGATGCCGGATTACGACAGAGGTAGTTCTTATGCCAGACGCGGTGAGCATTATGTTAGAGGACATTACAGCCGTTCTGATGGGCGAGACGCTTACGATGACTATATGACGCAGAAACAGAGCTATCGTTCCGGCAAGTCTGAGGACTGCAAAAGGAAGATGCTTGCCGCTCTGGAAGAACATCTGGATGAACTCACTACAGAAATGAGCGATATGTCCAAGGATGCGGAGTGCCGGGAAGAACGTGATCTTGTCAAGAGATACGTGGAAAAACTTCGGGATATGCTCTAATTAGCTAAAACATGTACCACAACTTTTTGAAAGTTCTGTGGTAAAATATATTCATAGGGAAGATTCGTAAGTGGTTGACGCCACTTGACATAGACATTTTTTTCATTGATTCCTCCTTTCACGGGTACGTGTCCTTAACAGAAACAGATTCGGGCGGAATCTGGAGGTTGAAAAGCGGATGCAATTTCCGACACGTGCCATTACTGTCTATATGACTTGCTCGCTCGCATAGGCAGTACGCACCTCCTTGTAAAAGGTAAATGGGCGGACAGGCGCCCGAAACAACTCGTGGCAGGCATGACACGTTAAACACCTTGCTAACCCGGGAACCCGGGTTATTCGGAATGTGCAAGTAACTGGGAACGGCCTGGTTGTAGACTAGGCCTTGATGGTTCGAATCCATCCGTTCCGCTTGTCTGGAGCCTGAAAGTTTGGCGTGGGAATAGCGCAGGGCGGCGCATGGGAATGTGATTCCGAGTTCCGGACATGTTTGCTGCCTATCGGATTGCAAAGTGGTCTCCCTTAAAGTAGGCAATAAGTGAACGTGCTGAAATGGTTCTTCCAGATATGTACATGGCAGGATGGAGAAGTGGAATCTCACAAGGTTCATACCCTTGAGAACGGCGGTTCAAATCCGTCTCCTGTAATTACCTTGCCAGTGGTCTAACTGGCTTAATCCATTTACCTGCGGCGGCAGGTCAATAAACACGACCAGGAGGATGTTATGCAGAAACTTATTGACACATTAAAATCATTTGGAATTGAGATCCCGGAGGACAAACAGGCAGATGTGAAGAAGGCACTCTCCGAGCATTACAAAAATGCGAAGGAAGTAGCAAAAACCCTGTCAAAAATCGAGGGTGAACGTGATAACTGGAAAGAACGCGCCGAGACAGCAGAAGAAACCTTGAAAGGGTTTGACGGTATCGACCCGGCAAATGTCAAGACCGAGTTAGAGACTTGGAAACAGAAAGCGGCAGATGCAGAGAAAGAATTCAATGCAAAAATCTATGACCGTGATTTCTCAGATGCTCTGAAAGCGGCACTCGACGATGTTAAGTTTTCTAGTGAAGCGGCAAAGAAGTCTGTTATGACGGACATTAAAGAAGCAGGATTGAAGCTGAAAGACGGTAAAATCCTTGGGCTGAATGATCTGATTGAGCAGATGAAGCAGTCTGACGCATCTGCTTTTGTGGATGAATCTCAGCAGCAGGCTCAGCAGAATCAGGCAAGATTTACCACTCACGTTGGACAGCAGCAGACACCGGGAAGTATGACTAAAAAAGATATCGAAGCGATCAAGGATCCGTCTGAGAGACAGGCTGCAATTGCTCAGAATATCCAGTTATTCCAGTGATTTTTACACCGACTATACACCAGAGTATAGCCGCTAACCCAATACCTTAACAATTATGGGTAGAAAGGATCTTTATATGGCAGCAAAAGCTAATCTTATTATGACAAATGATATCCAGGTAACGGCACGTGAGATTGACTTTGTAACCAGATTCGAAAGAAACTGGCAGCACTTACGTGACATTCTGGGTATTATGAGACCAATCAAAAAACAGCCGGGTGCTGTACTCAAGTCCAAATACGCAGAGGGTACTTTACAGAGCGGAAAAGTGGCAGAGGGTGAGGAAATCCCTTACAGCAAGTTTACTGTAAAAGAAAAGACCTATGTGGAAATGACTATCGAGAAGTACGCAAAGGCTGTATCTATCGAAGCGATCAAGGATCACGGTTATGAGAACGCTGTTCAGATGACCGATGATGAATTCCTTTTCCAGCTTCAGACCGATGTTACCAGCAAATTCTATGACTATCTGAAAACCGGTACACTTACTTCCACAGAAACCACATTCCAGATGGCTCTGGCAATGGCTAAAGGCCGTGTTGAGAACAAATTCAAACAGATGCACAGAAATGTGACTGGTGTTGTTGGATTTGTGAACATTCTGGACGTATATGAATACCTCGGAGCGGCTGAGATCACCATTCAGAACCAGTTCGGATTCCAGTACATGAAGGATTTCATGGGCTTCAACACAATCTTTTTACTGTCTGACAGCGAAATCCCGAGAGGACAGGTTATTGCTACCCCTGTTGAGAACATCGTACTTTACTATGTTGACCCGAACGAATCTGACTTCGCAAGAGCAGGGCTTGTATACACCGTATCTGGCGAGACAAACCTGATCGGATTCCACACTCAGGGCAACTACCACACCGCAGTGTCCGAAGCGTTCGCTGTTATGGGACTTACTCTTTTTGCAGAGTACATTGACGCAATCGCAGTAATCACCATTGATGAAACACCAACGCTTGGCACTCTGACAGTAACATCTGCGGCAGGAACAGCAACTGGTGATACAAAAATCACTGTAAATCCAGCCAAGGAAAATACTGGTAATGTGTATAAATACAAAGTTGCAGCAGACGCAGTAACTGTCGGATATGGACAGAATCTCAGAAACTGGAGCACTTGGGATGGAAAAGCCGATATCACAGCGGCGACCGGACAGAAAATCACAGTGGTTGAATGCGATGGAACATACAAGGCACTGAATGCCGGAAGTGCAAGTGTAACAGCAAAATGACAAACGCAGGAGGTAACTGGCATGGCTTATGCAGATTATGAATTTTACACAACTTCATACTTCGGTTCAGTCGTGCCAGGAACCGACTTTCCGCGACTGGCAGAAAGAGCTAGTGATTTTGTGGATACAATGACGTTTGACAGGCTGATGGACGGACTTCCGGCAAATGAACGCTCACAAAAGCGTATCAAAAAGGCGGTCTGTTCATTGGCTGAATTAATGTATCAGATTGAGCTTGCTGAAAAGAATGCTACCAATGCCGCTGTGAGTGGTGCGTCAACCGCAATCGGGTCCGGTGGTAGCACGACAGGCATTGTAACCTCTGTATCTTCTGGCAGTGAATCCATTTCTTACGCAGCACCACAGCAGATCGGGGCAAGTGCAAAAGAATGGAGTGCGGTATATGCCGCCGCCGGAGATGTACAGAAAACGAACGACTTACTCTTAAAGACAGCGTTACCACTTCTGATGGGAGTAAGGACGGATGATGGTATACCAGTTTTGTATGCAGGAGTGTGATTATATGGACATTTCAACATTAGGCTCATGTATTTCTATCGTAGCAATATGCTATGTGGTAGGAATGGGCTGTAAAGCATCAAAGAGAATCTCTGATGAATGGATTCCGGTAATCATGGCGGTTATTGGCGGGATTCTTGGAGCAGTCGGGATGGGCGTTATCCCAGATTTCCCGGCATCGGATTATATCACAGCAGTTGCGGTCGGTATGTTTAACGGGCTGTCGGCCACTGGTGTGAATCAGGTTATTAAGCAGACAGTGCAGAAAGAATAATTAAGGAGAGGGTATCATGTACGAAAAAACGGTGACGATTTTTGACTATTACGAATCAGCCACGACAGGAGATGCGTACTGGTATCCTCATGTTTTATCCGGCGTTGACCTCATTACCGACAAGGGAGTAATCCTTAAAAAGTACGGACCAGACGCAACTGACAACGCGCAGTTACATGTTCGATATACTGTCCAGAACGGTGATATAACCATTACTGACAAGGATGGCAAGATTCTTCCATGGGTGCCGCCTAAAGAGTGGAAACAGCAGATCAACAACGCTCTAGAGGATACTATCACGTTCTCGGACGAATCATTCTTCTGGGAAGGTGAGTGGACTGGCGGAACAGTAACTGACGGTGATTACCGAAATGGATTCTATCAGTACATGAACGAGAATAAGGACAATGTATTCAAGATTACCAGTGCAGGCGGTCCGTATGCACTGATTCCACATTTCGAGATTCTGGGTAAGTGATATGAGTAAGATTTATCATTTTAAAGGGTTCTCCGTAGTTGATGGGGATATGAAAATCAAGCTGAATATGGACAGGTTCTCCAAACAGTATCAAGAAGCTCAGTATCTCCTTGATGGGATGGTTATGGACAGCATGATAGAGTTTATGCCAATGATTTCGGGAGATTTTATTGACCGAACAAGAGTCAAAAGTACATCGATGCAAGGGACTGGATTTGTATGTGCTGCGGCTGCTCCTTATGGACGTTTTCTTTATTTTGGAAAAACCATGGTCGACCCTGCGACAGGTAGCACATGGGCAAGACACGATGCGGAAAAGGTTCTTGTGAGCCAGTATTCCGGTAAAACGAATGCAAAAGAGAATCTTCAATATACAAAATCACCGCATACTCAGGCACAAGCTGAATGGTTCGATGCCGCTAAACGGCAATACGGCAGTACATGGATTCGCAAAGTAAAAGCACAGGCAGGAGGTGGCAGACATGGCGGATAAGCCTATCGGAAAAGATGCAACTGGATATGAAATTCTGACAGATGCCATGAAAGCACTTCTGAACCAGTATCCGGGACTGTATGAAAATGAAACAATCAAATTTGAGGAACTTGGCAAGGAATCAGGAATTGCATTCTCGGCAGACAATGGAGCGTTGGTCTATTCAGAGAAAGAAGATGTTTGCGGCGTAATGCATCAGGTGTGCCAGTATCCATTCTATGTGGTATACCGCACAGCATCCGACAAAGAACGGCAGAAGCTATCTGTTCAGAAGTTCCTGGACAATCTCGGTAAATGGATATGCCGAGAACCAGTTATCATAAACGGCTCTGAGACACGTTTAAATGCGTTTCCAGAGCTTTCACAGGGGCGAGTGATAAAACGTATCACCCGTGACAACTCCTATGGTTTAGAACCGCAGGAGAGTGGCGTACAGGACTGGTTATTACCATTATCGGTACGCTATGAAAATACTTATGAAGTAATATAGCAAGCAACAACCGGCTATCAATCAGAGATAGCCGCTAACCTACACAGCCTTTTAAAAGTTATAGGCAGAAAGGACATTTCTATGGCAGTTACAGGCAAGATTGACCGTAAATATATGGCTCATTATATCGATGCAGGCTCTCTCTGTGGGGGACTGACACCGAAATATGAGCGTCTTGGAAAAGATCTGGAAGAGTACAACGTTGAACTCAACCCGGATACCGAAACATCTAAAAACATTCTTGGAGAATCCACATTCAAACACAATGGCTATGAAGTTTCTTCTGACGCTGATCCGTTCTATGCAGACACTACTTCTGATTTGTTTACAGCATTACAGAAGATTGTAGATGGACGCCTCAAAGACGACAACCTCAAAACAAAAGCAGTTGAGGTTCATCTCTGGACAGAAGCCACAGCAGGCAAGTATGAAGCATATCAGCAGGACTGCTACGTTGTGCCGACAAGCTACGGTGGTGATACATCTGGCTATCAGATTCCGTTTACCGTGAACTATGTTGGCGAACGTGTAAAAGGAAAATTTGACATCAGTTCCGGTACATTCACGGCTGATAGCGAATAAGCACATATACAAGGAGGCACGCCAAATGGCAAAAGTAATTAATACAAAAATTGATGATGGAATTCTCATTTTCACATTCACAAATAACGAAGACGAAGTTTTTTCTTCTTTCAAACTGAACCCGACTGATATCAATGTAGCAGCACGTGCAGAGGAACTGACGGAATACTTTGAGCAGCTTAAAGATTCTATTCAGAAAGTCACTTCTGGCAAAGAAATGGCAGAACTGAACAAACAGATCGAGGATAAAATCAATTATCTGCTCGGATATGAAGCATCAAAAGACCTGTTCAAAGAACCAATTACCGCAACAACCGTTTTCGGAAATGGTCAGGTGTTCGCTTACATTGTTCTGGATAAGATCGCAGAAGCAATTGCGCCGGAAATCGAAAAGAGAAAAAAGAAAATGCAGGCAGCAGTCAATAAGTACGTGGAGAAATATACAAAATGACCGCCTATGAGCTTCCCACCTCACTCAATATAAGTGGGGTGGATTTTTCTATCAGGACAGATTTTCGAGCAATCATTGATATTCTCATAGCCATGAACGACCCGGAACTGGACGAACAGGCAAAAGCAGTTGTTATGTTACAGATTCTGTTTGAGGACTGGCAGAGTATACCGGCTGAGTGCCTGGATGAAGTTTGTCAGAAAGCATCGGATTTTATCGACTGTGGACAATCTGACAATAATCCGAACCACCCTAAACCCCGGTTAATGGACTGGGAACAAGACGGAGATATGATCGTTCCGGCAGTAAACAAGGTTGCCGGTAAAGAAATCAGAGCCGTACCATACATGCACTGGTGGACATTCTTCGGATATTTCATGGAATCCGGTGAATGCCTATTCAATACAGTTGTTGAAATCCGCTCAAAGAAAGTTCACGGAGAACGCCTGGATAAATGGGAAAAGAAATTCTATCAGGAAAATAAGAACATTATTGATATAAAAACACGTCTCAGCGACGAGGAGCAAGCGTACAAAGATGCGCTGAATGAGATGTTGAACCTCAAATAGTTAGGAGGTGGACACATGGCTGCTGATGGCTCAGTCATTATTGATACCAGAATGGACACGTCTGGTGTACAGAACGGCGTGTCAGCAATCAAACAGTCATTTAACGGCCTTGGGAGTGCTGTAAAAAAAATCGGTCTGCTGATTGGTGGGGCGTTTGCAGTTGGCAAGTTAGTGCAGTTCGGAAAAGAGTGCGTGGAGCTTGGCTCTGATCTGACAGAAGTACAGAACGTGGTCGATGTTACATTTACCACCATGTCGGATAAAGTCAATGAATTTGCAAAGAATGCCATGACTTCTGCTGGCCTATCTGAAACTATGGCAAAAAGGTATGTCGGCACGTTCGGCGCAATGTCCAAGTCGTTCGGATTCTCCGAAGCGCAGGCTTATGATATGTCAACGGCTCTAACGCAGCTGACTGGTGATGTAGCATCATTCTATAACATTAGTCAGGACTTGGCTTATATCAAGCTGAAATCAGTGTTTACGGGTGAAACAGAAACGCTCAAGGATCTCGGCGTGGTAATGACCCAGTCAGCACTTGACCAGTATGCACTTGCCAACGGCTACGGCAAAACCACATCTGCTATGACTGAACAGGAGAAAGTGGCTCTCCGTCTGGCTTTTGTGCAGAAGCAGCTATCTGCCGCATCTGGTGACTTTATTCGTACTTCTGACAGCTGGGCGAACCAGGTGCGAGTGATGCAGTTACAGTTGCAGTCTCTCAAGGCAACAGTTGGACAGGGATTGATTAATATTTTTACGCCTGTTCTGAAAGTAATTAACGTTCTGCTAGGTAAACTGGCGACTCTGGCAAATGCTTTCAAAAGTTTTACGGAGCTTATCACTGGCAAGAAATCTTCCGGTCAGACAAGTGGAAGTGGAGCAGGCCTTACAGGCGATGCAAGTGGCGTGCAGGATACGGCAGATGCTTACGGGCAGGCAGCAGACAACGCCGGCAAGCTTGCGGATTCTACGGAAGATGTAGCTGATGCAACAAAAGATGCGGCAAAAGCGGCGAAAGGATATCTTAGTCCGCTCGATGAAATTAATCGGTATTCTACACAGGATACATCATCAACAGCAAGTAAAACTCCGTCGACATCCGGTAGTGGCAGTGGCGGCGGCGGAACATCTCTTCCGAGTGCAGTCAGCAACGTAGATTACGGAAAAGTAGCAGAGGGTGAAACCGCTCTGGATAAAATCAGCAAATCAGCTGAAAAGCTTGCGAAGCTCTTAAAAAAACTCTGGAAACCATTTCAAGATGCTTGGAAAAAAGAGGGCAAGAATACCATTGATGCGGCACAGATTGCCCTGTCTGGAATTGCAAAGCTCGCCAAGAGTGTAGGCAAAAGCCTAGTTGAAGTCTGGACAAATGGTACAGGCACAACGATGCTTACGACCATGCTGAAGATTGCTCAGAATGTGCTTAAGACTATCGGTAACATTGCATCCGGCTTTGCTGACGCATGGAACAAGAACAATGTCGGGACACAGATTATTCAGAACATTGCAGATGCTCTTGTAGTAGTTATGCAGTTTGTTGAGAAAATTGCAGAGGATACGGCAACATGGGCGGCAAATTTGGACTTCTATCCATTGCTGGAATCCATCAGCAATTTGACGAGCGCATTTGCTCCAATTTTGGAATCTATTGGGAATGTCCTTGAATGGATTTACAAAAATATTGTTCTTCCGATGCTGAAATGGGTCATTGAGGTAGGACTTCCGACAGTGGTTAATTTGGTCGCAAAAGTAGCTACGTTTCTTGCCGATCATCAGTCGATCGTTGAAGCGTTCGGTGCGGCCCTGATCGGGGCTTTCGCGGCGGCGAAGATTGCAGGATTGGCATCGATAATCATTAAAAACGTGTCTGGAATCGCTATGGCCGCAAAGGGGCTTATCTCGTTAATGACTGGTACAGGCGGCATCATGGGCGGTATCAAAGCCATTGCAACAGCTATCGGACCAGGTGGAGTCTTTGTTCTTGCAGTCGGCGCATGTATTGCGATTGGTGTATTACTGTACAAAAACTGGGACAAA
>ERZ772875.528-NODE-528-length-44388-cov-5.643336_pt1 | contig 44388 bp, 32 predicted proteins | sample MGYA00580585_ERZ772875 | MGnify/ENA primary metagenome ERZ772875 (study PRJEB29015, sample SAMEA2737736) | human gut metagenome | biome: human gut; feature: human-associated habitat; material: faeces | place: China | collected 2012 ... | reverse complement strand
ACCACGTTTTCTTACGGCACTTTCGGTTCCAAAAGTGCCTACCCGTGAACAGTAATTTCCGTTTTTCCCTTAATTGGAAAGGAAACAAATGAAATCATTGCCTCCGTTTCCCTCGAAAAATGCCGCTGCATCGTTGAGTCCCATCTTATCCGTGTAGGCAAATTCCGTGCCCGGATACCAGAGACAGGAGATGTTGTACGCGTCGTATCCACAGATCAAACCATAGCTTCCGTCTCCCAGATATGCCACCACTGGCATGCCCGCGTAGACAAAGTAGAGAATCTGGTTCAGCGTCAGCCCGCGTGCGTCGATTAACTCTGTGCCATCCGAAGAGGTCGTCTTTCCGTCCGCCATATCCGACAGATAGCGGCTGACGGTTCCCGCCATATTCTGAACGTCGCGGATCGTCTTCGCGTCGCTCCGGTTTGCTCTCACCCAGACAACCCGGTCATTTTCATCCGTTACGAGTCCCATGCCATCGTAAGCTGCCTGCACCGCGCTGGAAAATTCCGCATATGAGCCTTTCAAGCGTCCCTCGCTGTAGGCACTGTAAATCCGCTGTGCAGCCGCGCCATTGTTCTGAAGCACAATCACATCATTTTCTTCTGCTGCCACCTGCTTCGGAACATGCACCTTCGTGCTCCGTGCCGTCTTGCCTGCATCCAGCTTGACGCAGTAGAGACGCCCCTTTGCGCTGTCATTTAATGTAGCGATTCCATCCAGTGGATCTTTCGACACTTCCTCATTACAGACCAGCGTGTCCTCGTCCATCGGCTGATAGCCGCTTCCTATCTGGCGCATCCGTGACAGATGAACCCGGCTGTCCTGAATCCGCACATCCACCAGGCTGACACCCGGCTTCTCATAGCGGGTCTCCATCTCCATATTGCTGCCGACGATCTCGACCGCATACAGCGGAAGCCCCGTCACGCGTCCGTCCATCGTAAGCTGCTCGTTCGGATGGGCAAGCCCGTAGACTAAGTCGGTTCCGACAAATCCGATCAGCCGGATCACGGTCTGATCCGGGAAGGAAATCTCATCCTTCTTGCCTGTCTCCAGATTCATGACATGCAGCTTGGTCGAACGGTAAATATCCGCCCCATCCTGCCACGCAATCCGGGAGGCATCCGTGCTGACTGCAAAATTTTCCTCCGTCAGGCCATCTGCCACCACCATGTACTCTTTTCCCGTCAGATCGACACTGTAAACCGCATGGTTCATCAGCACATACAGCGTCTGCCCGCCGCTTAAGTAGCACAGCTGGTTGATATCCTGGCGCAGGTTGCCGTAATCGGTCGATGCCGGCAGATACAGCCGCTCTGTCAGGGCATTTCCCGCAGTCTCATAGCGGTACAGCGCGATTCCCGTCGTTCCCTCGTGGTTACCGCGGCTCATATAGCCGTACACGGCAAAATCAATCTGGCCTGCCTCGCTCACATCCAGAATCTTGATTCCGTAGGTATCATAATTGACCCTCGTATCATTCTCGCTCTTGCGGAACGCAAATACCTTTGTGCTCTCTTTTTTTCCTGTATCATAAATCCAGAGCGCCCGGTTTGCCACAAAGGCACGGTATTTTCCCGCTTCATCCTGCATCGACTGCAGATCCTCCGCATCCGAAACCCCCAGCTGAATCCGGTCGCCAGAATAGGCGCTGCTCTCCCCCGTAAAAATCTGGTCCGCGCGGCGGTCATAATTCATCATGTAGATGCGCTGTGCGCCCAGCTTCATCGTGAAGCTCTCGATCACATCGTAATAAGCAGCCGCCTTGCCATCCTTCATCTCACTTACAACATACTTTAAATCGATCGTCCCAATGATGCCTTGCAGCTCCCGCAGATGAATTTCCGGTTCGCTGACCCGCTCCATCGAAAGCCCTTTCCAGGTCAGCTGGCTGAAATCGCTTTTTAACGTCACATGTCCCAACGAACTGTTATCCGCATTCGGATCCGTCTCCAGATAGGTCGTCAGCTCCCTCGCTGAATCATAATCAAACGTCTTTTCAGAAAAGGACACCGCCAGATCGACCATCTCCTGCACACGGCTCTCCTGCTGCCACATCACGCGCGTGTAAAAATAGATCGCCGGGTGCTTTTCCGTCGTGATCGCAATCGTTAAGCGGTATTCGCTTTCCTCCGTCAGAAGGTTCTGGATCGGAAGCTCCGCAGAAACCTCTTCCCCTGACTGTTCCCAGTGGTCAAGCGTTGTCCGTTCTACCAGACGTTCGCCGTCCAGACTGCGGATCTCATACTGCATCCCCGTAATCTGGGAGTCCAGCTTGTCGATCGTCACCGACAGTTTCCGGTCTGCCGGAAGCAGCGTCAGATCCCCGCGTCCAGCCGCTTTCTGGCTGTCCTCCACGAAACCGTCCAGCTCGTTCATCCGCCGCCCCAGAATATTCACATAAGCGACTGGAAGGTTCGCGTCCTCAATCGAAGTATAGACTGCCCCATCCTCCCGCAGCTGCATCCAGGACCAGGTAAAATAACCGGCTACTGCCAGCACAAATAAGATCAGTAAAATCAGTATCTTTTTCAGGTTTTTCTTCATATATCAAATCAATTCCTTTTATCGCTCCACCATACCAGTTCCGTATCTTCACAGGTACAGGAAAATCTACCCGCCGAACTGTTTCCGTTTTGTCATGCACGCCAAAAACTGCCGCAGGCACCCATCTGTCCCGGCGGCAGCCTTTGTTTCAGTATAACACAAGCAGGCTCCAAATTCCAGAATTTCTATGATTTGTAAGAACTCCGATTGTGTTACTGTTCACACATACGTGCCAGTAACGGATTATGCCGATTCTTCCTAGTTTTTATCAAACCGGTACATCGGATTTGCATTCGATTCATCGTAGCTGTCCAGATAGAGGGTTCCGGACAGATCCGGATAATCCCGCAGAATATCCGTCAGCTCCGAAAGTTTCCCGTTCATCTCACTGTTGCTTCCCAGCTCAACCTTCAAGCTCCTGATTTGAAGCGTCGCTTCCTTTTCCTTATTAAAACGGATCTCGTCCACCGCAACCTCGTTGACCGACAGTACCTGCGTCAGGTTCAGAATCTCGTTGAAAACGCTGATATCCTCGACCGGCAGCGGCTGATGCAGCACGATATGTCCAAAGGAAAGTCCGGCAATCTTCGGCACACCCGGCAATGTCTCGCTTGTGCTCTCCACAATGATGCCGTCCTTGTCAAAATACATCCGGCTGTTCATGTAGGAAACGTAACCAACCACACTCTTCTCGTAGACGATCACCTCCACGTCCGACGGGCTGCGGAACACCAGCTTGTAATCCTGCACGAACGGAATTGACTTGTGCGGCCGGAAGCGGTACTGCATATAGCAGAACACCGGATTCCGGCTCAGCCGCGAATCGAAAATAGACGCCTCTATCTGCTCTGCCGTATATTGCCGGTTTCCACTGACATGGATTGTATTAATCTGAAGCAGCGACAGACCGACAAAAAACGCGGCTGCCACAAGAAGTGCTGCCGCCGTGATCCAGATATGTTTTTTTCCACGGCGGCGCCATACCTTTTCCTCTGTCTTTTTTTCAATCTGTATCTTCTCTATCTCCATCATCCTCCCGGCGCCGGATCTCTGCTCCTAATGCCCGCAAGTCCCGGCAAATATCTTCATATCCCCGCTCAATATGTTCACATTCTGATACTCTGGTCCATCCGTCCGCCCCCAGGGCTGCCACCGTCAGGGCTGCGCCGCCCCGCAGATCGCGGGCACGCACCAAAGCTCCCAGCAAGGTTTCCACTCCGTCAATCCGGGCAATGTTCCCGCTACATTCGATGTTCGCCCCCATTTTTTGAAGCTCCGCCGCTGTGCCAAACCGGTTTTCAAATACCGTCTCCCGCAGCATACTGGTTCCATCTGCCCGTGACAGCGCCGCCATCAAAAACGGCTGCAGATCGGTCGGAAACGCCGGATACGGTCCGGTTTTCACCGATACCGCCCGCAGGCGCTGTCCGCTGTGTACATATATAAGTTCCGGTTCCTGATAAAGCGAAACGCCCATATGCTCCAGCACCCCGGTCAATGCACGCAGCTCCTGTGTCTGCACGCCGTCCACGATCACCTCACCGCTACAGGACGCAGCGGCAAGAAGATAGGTCCCGGCTACGATCCGGTCGCCGCCGATCACAAACCGGCTGTCATGAAGCGGCAATCCGCCTTCTATGATCAGCGCATCCGTCCCGATCCCCCGGATCGATGCCCCCATACCATTTAGGAAATGGCACAGCTGTCCAATCTCCGGTTCCCGCGCGCATCCCCGCAGAACCGTCCGCCCCACCGCTGCCACAGCGGCAAACAGGGCATTTTCCACCGCGCCGACACTCGGGAACGGAAAAATAATCTCTGCCCCGCGAAGTCCCGTTGTCTGTGCATGCAGGAAGCCGTCCGACTCCGGTTCCTGTATTTCCGCGCCCAGCGCACGGAGTGCCCGCAAATGCCAGTCGATTGGACGTTTTCCGATCATACATCCGCCGGGGCTGTAGACACCCGCCTCGCAAAAGCGTCCCAGGAGCGCTCCCAAAAGCATAATGGACGAGCGCATTTTCCCCATCGCTTTCTGCTCGATCCGCCAGCCATTCATCTTCGAAGTATCGATTTCCAGACGGTTTCCGTGCAACGCACACCGGCATCCCAGAGAATCAAGAATCCCCATCATACAGAACACATCCTGTATTCTGGGGACATTTTCAAGCACGGTAATTCCGCGGTTTAACACTGACGCCGCCATCATCGGCAAAACTGCATTTTTCGACCCCTGCACCGTGAGTCCGCCCTGAATCCGGCACGGTCCGTGAATCTCGATGAAAGCCAAACAATCCCCTCCCACCGGCATCTATGTATTATTATATGCCAACGAGAGAAAATGGTTCTCATTTTCTATATTTCCCGAAGTAAATATGTAACTCCGCCAAATATTCCTACTGCTCCAGCTTAATCTGGTTCGAGACGCTTAACACCATCCCCATCTCCAGCATCAGGAACATGACGGACGTACCTCCGTAACTGATAAACGGTAGCGTAACACCCGTGTTCGGGATCGTATTCGTAACAACCGCGATATTTAAGATAACCTGAATCGCGATGTGTGCCATCACGCCGATCACGATCATCGCACCCATCAGATCCGGTGCATTTCCAGCAATTACCATGAAGCGGTAAATCATAAACATGAAAATCAGAATGACCGAAATCGCGCCAAACAGACCTAATTCCTCACAGATAATCGAAAAAATCATATCATTCTGCGCCTCCGGCAGGAAGCCCAGCTTCTGCATACTCTGTCCCAGCCCCTTTCCGAATATTCCCCCGGAGCCTATGGCGTATAATGCCTGCAGGGTCTGGAAGCCTGTTCCCGAAGCATAATCCTCCGGATTCAGCCAGGCAAGGATACGGCCGCCGCGGAATCCCAGGTCACTGTGCTCCATCTGGATAATGGCGAAAACAAGGGCTGCAACCGCGGCAACCCCCGCCGCTCCCATGAGGACGAAACGCTTGTAATCCGGGCTTGCCACAAACAGCATGAGGAGGGCAATGCCGAAAATGATGATGGCGGAACTCATATTGTTGGTAATTTTCCAAACCATCACACAAATCGGCACCGGGATCATCAGCACCATCCAGAAGCCTCTTCCCGTCCGTATCCCTTTCCCCATTTTACAGATAAAGCTTGCCAGGAACAGGATCATACAGAGCTTGGCTATTTCCGCAGGCTGCACGGAAAGCCCCAGGTTCAGCCATCTTCTGGCGCCGTTTGCCTCAATGCCCAGAGGTGTGAGAACCAGCACGATCAATATCGCCGACACAAAATATCCCAGTGTCGCAAACCTCTCCCAAAAATGATAAGGGATATTCGCCACAACAATCATGGCAAAAAAACCCATAACCGCCGCAAACGCCTGATGCTTCAGATAATAAGCCTCATCATACTTCAGATTGGCCGATATCGACGCTTCATATGAGCTGGTGGAATACACCATGATCAGCCCGAAGCCTAACAGGAACAGCACGATAAATAACAGGGTATAATCAAAAAAATATTCAGACTGCTTTCTGTTTTTTCTGGATGCCACGCAATCACTCCTTCAGATTATTGTAACTGTTCCGTACCTTCACAGTTACAGATTATTCACAAATTCCTTGAACATATTTCCCCTCACCTCATAATTGGGGAACATCCCCCAGCTGGCACAGGCAGGAGAAAGCAGCACTGCGTCTCCGGATACCGCGTTTTTCACGCAGATTTCCATACATTCTTCGAATGTATCTGCGAAAACAATGTTGGTAAGACCATGTTTTCTGGCACATTCCGCTATTTTTTCCTTTGTCTGTCCTATGAGTACGAGAAGCTTGACTTTTCCGTCAAAAGCCTCCACCCACTCATCGTATTCATTCTGTTTATCATAACCGCCGCCGATCAATATGGTAGGACGGTTCATGGCACGGATTCCCTTAATGGCCGCATCCGGGTTGGTTCCCTTGGAATCATTGTAATACACCACCCCATCTTTTTCAGCCACATATTCTATCCGGTGCTCCACTGCCTGAAAATGCTTTACCGTATTAATTATATTCGCCATGGGCACTCCGTATGCCGCCGACATGGCAATCGCCGCCATAACATTTTCCACATTATGCGTGCCGATAAGCTTCATTTCATTGATATTCAGCAGTTTTTCCGTCACACCTCCGAAGCTGCGGATGATATCCTCTCCCTCCAGATAATAGCCTTCAGCAAGCTTATCAGCAGAGGAAAACCAGATGACGGATGCCGGACAGCGTTCTCCGAAAGCCCTCGTATAAGGATCCTCATAATTAAGGACACAGGTATCTTCCTTCGTCTGGTTCTTTGTTATGGATTCCTTAACCGCCGCATAGTTTTCCATGGTATGATGGCGGTTCAGATGATCCGGCGTTATATTCAGGACTGCCGACACCGACGGGTGGAAATCCACTGTGGTTTCCAGCTGGAAACTGCTGATCTCCGCTACCGTCACGCTGTCCTCCCTGGTATTCAAAGCTTCCAGCGTATAAGGGTTTCCAATATTCCCAACCACAAATACAGATTCGTAATAATCCCGCATGATCTGACCGGTAAGAGCCGTTGTGGTTGTCTTTCCGTTCGTCCCGGTAATGGCTATCACCTTTCCTTTGGAAAAAGCGTAGCCCAGCTCCACTTCCCCCCAGACAGGGATACCCTTGTCCCTGAATTTTTCCACAAAAGGGGTATCCACCGGAACGCCCGGGCTTAATACCGCCAGCTCCAGTTCATCCAGAATCCCTTCCGGAAGGGTTCCGGTAATCACTTCTATCTCCGCATCAGGAAGCTTTTTTTTCACTTCCTCCGCATCCGTATCCTTATTTTCATCAAACAAAACCGGCGCCGCTTTTTCCTTTGCCAGCAGTGCGGCAGCCGCAATACCGCTTTTCCCGGTGCCGACTACCAAGACTTTCTTACCTTCAACGTTCATTTTCTACCTCCCAAGCGGCACCGCCGCGTTTTACATGGCTATTAATGCCACCAGGCACAGAATCGCCGTAATAATGGAAAATACTGCAACTATCCTTGTTTCGGACCATCCGCCCAGTTCAAAATGATGATGAAGAGGCGCCATCCGGAATAACCGTTTTCCCCCGGTCACTTTGAAATACACGACCTGAAGGATGACGGACACCACCTCTATCACATAAATAAAAGCGATTATCGGTATAAAAAGCTGAAGCTGCATCATATATGCAGATGCCGCCACAAATCCCCCTAAAGCAAGAGATCCGGTATCTCCCATAAAAACGCTTGCCGGATATACATTAAAAAGCAGGAAGCCCATCAGGGCTCCCGCCACCGCACAGGTAATGGGTTCGATCCTCGTCCCCGTACCAATTGCCGCCGCAGACAGGAAACTGGCAGCCAGCACGGTAACACTGGCAGCCAGGCCGTCAAGCCCGTCGGTAAAATTAGCACCGTTTACCGTTCCTATTATAATAAAAAACAGAAGCGGTATATTCAGCCATCCCAAATCCAGCTCCACTCCCGGCATAAAAGGAATCTTTGCCGCCAGGCTGATATCTGTAACCTTTAGCAGATAATAGGCAAACAAACTGGTCACCACCAGCTGTCCCGCCATCTTTTGCAGGGGTGTAAGCCCCATGGAACGCTTCAGAATCACCTTGATGTAGTCATCCAGAAATCCAATCAGCCCAAACCCCAGCGTGAGCAGGAGTATGGGGTTTATTTCCGGGTAATCCTTCATATAAAAAAGAGAGGTAACAATCATTGCCGACAGGATCAAAATCCCGCCCATCGTAGGCGTTCCGTTTTTTTTCAAATGGCTTTTGGGCCCCTCATCCCTGATGGTCTGCCCAGCCTTAAGTCTCTTTAGAAAAGGTATGATTACCGGTCCCAGCAATACGCTTACCAGAAACGACAGGAGCACCGGTATACAAACGGATAAACTCATTTAACCTTTCCTGTGACTCTCCGTGTACAATAAGTACACTTGTCACCCTTTCCTTTCAATTTCCCTGCTGTTCTCGTACATTATAATCCAACTTTTCCAAATAAGGAAGGATATTCTCAAAAAGCTGACGCACCACCGGAGCCGACACCTGGCCGCCGTAATATACCCCCTGCGGGTTCGTCACAATTGCCAGGGCAAGCACCTGGGGATCGTCTGCCGGCGCGAAGCCCAGGAAGGAAGCGATATAACGCCCGGTACCTCTTGGCAGTGTCTGGCTGGTCGCCGTCTTGCCTCCCACGCGGAAGCCTTCCACATATCCGTTCTTACCACCTCCGTTTTCCACCACCTGTTCCAGCATAAAACGCAGCTTCTCACAGGTGTCCTCCGATACAATACCGGTCGTGACCGGGTATTCGAAGGTATTCGTGACATTGCCTTCCTCATCCATGGTTTCCACCCCGAAATGAGGGGTAATCCGGTTCCCTCCGTTTATCAGGGAGGATACCGTTGTGGCAAGCTGAATGGGCGTTATCTGAAAGGACTGGCCGAAGGAAATGGTAGCCAGCTCCACCAGGCCGATATTTTCCAGCTTGTGCATGATCGTTCCGGCCTCTCCAGGCAAATCCACATTGGTTTTGTTCAGAAGCCCGAACTTATTAAAATATCTGTAATAATTGTCCGCTCCCAGACGCAGCCCCACCGTAACAAAAACAGGGTTGCAGGAATTCATTGTAGCCTGGACAAAGGTTTCTGCCCCGTGACCTGAGGTTTTATGGCACCGGATCTTGCGATCCTCCACCATAATATAACCGGGGCAGCTGAATGTATCTTCCATAGTCACCACGCCCTCCTCCAGTCCGGCTGCGGCAGTGATGATTTTAAAAATAGATCCCGGCTCGTATGTATCATTAATACAGCCGTTTCGCCACATCTGATTCAGCAGATCCTGTTTTTCCTTTCCGGACAAACCCTCCGCCGCCGTGCCTTCCGGAAGGGTGAACGGTTCGTTCAGATTGAATTCCGGCACGTTTACCATTGCCAGGATTTCTCCGTTGTCCGGCTTCATCACCAGGATGGAAACACTCTCCGCCTCCTTCGCCGCCAGCACCTGATTGGCAAGCTGGGTGGCATATTGTTCAATATTCACATCCAGGCTGATATGGAGATCGTCACCGTTGACCGGCTCCACCCGGTCTTCCCCTTCCTTCGTCACCTCCACGCCTCTGGCGTCCGTCACTGTCAAAATGGTTCCCGGTTCTCCCTGGAGATATTCATCATATTTTACTTCCAGCCCCACAATTCCCTGGTTGTCTCCGCCGGTAAATCCCAGCACCTTGGAAGCCAGGCTGTCAAAGGGGTAATATCTCTTATAATCTTCATCCACCTTAACGCCGTCCAGCTGGTAGGCACGGATGGCATCCCCCACCGCTTTGTCCACATTGCTTTTTATCTTTTCAATGGCGGTGTATTTCTCCACTCTTTTTCTGACATAATCCTCCTCCAGATCAAGCTCTCTGGCGAGTATCTCAACAACTTTGTCCGGATCCTTTATCTGGTTATGGATAACGGAAATGTTGCATACGGTTCTGTTATCCGCCAGCACTGTACCGGTCGCGTCAATGATCCTCCCTCTTTTGGCTTTGATATTTCTTTCCCTCTGATGGAGTTCCTCCGCCGCCTGAGTATAATATGCTGACTGATAAACCATCAGATAAACAAGACGCCCTGTCAGTGCCACAAAAACCGCCAGACAGATAACAAAGGCCCAGACTGTTTTCTTTCTGTGGAATGTTTTGTTCTTCTCTTCCATTGGAAAACCTCATAAAGCGGTAATTGATACAATCTATTACCGGATTTATGAGGTTATTCTCATTTTAACCTTCTTTTGTATGAAAAGATTCCGGAAAAACCAATTATCAGAATGGGGAATTGTCTCCGCCTTCATCCCCCTGGTTCTGTCCATCGTTCAAAGGCAGGTTGGGTTCCGGAAGATCCAGCGGCGTATCCTCATCTATTGCATCCCCTGTTTTGGGATCCACTCTCGTGCCGTCGGGAAGAATGCCATATCCGGTTTCCGGATCAATTTCCATCGCCGGCCTGTTCACGTTGTCCTCCTCATTTCCCGTGCCCTCACCGGATTGGGAGCCTTCTCCGGCCTGGCCGCCTTCCTGGTCTTCCCCTCCTTCCCCGCCTACATCGTTATCGCTGACATCATTGCCGCTGACCTGGCTCATCAGCTGCTGTTTATATGCGATCTGCTGTTCCTCCAGCTCCTTCTGTTCTGCTTCGGAGAGAGGTTCTGTCATAAAAATGTCCATATAAGGCAGCACCTCTGTTAACACGCTTTTCACGATTCTTGTGGCATATTTGGCATCGTCCTGCTTATCGGAATTAGGCCTGTCAACGACCACATAGATGGCAATGCGCGGATCATCCGCAGGTGCATAGCCGATAAAGGAAACCACGTATTGATTGTTGCCGCGGGGCTGTGTTTCCGCCGTACCTGTTTTTCCGCCGATAATATATCCGGCGGGCCGGGCCGTATGTCCGGTACCATTTTCCCCCACTACAACGGCCTTGCAGTAATCCCTGATCTTTGCGGAGGTTGACTCGGATACAGTCTGCTTCAAAAGACGGGGTTCAATATTTCTCACTACGGAGCCGTCCGATGCGGTGATCTTGCTCACCATATGGGGTTCATAATAATAACCGCCGTTTATCAGGGAACTGAAGCCTGCCACCATCTGTATCATGGTAACATTAAATCCCTGCCCGAAGGAAGCCGTCGCCAGCTCCACGGGGCCCATGCTGTCCTCTGTAAATACCAGGGAGGCCGTACGGGCTTCCCCTGCCAGATCAATGTTGGTCTTCAGGCCGAAATTGAAATCCTGCATATATTTCAGCAATGTGGTTTTCCCTATGGCCTGCCCCATTTTCATCAGGGCTACGTTGCAGGAACGTTCAATGGCTCCTTCCACCGTCACCAGACCGTCTCCGCCTGTCCGGTAGCTATGGCATTTAATCGGCTTCTGCCCTTCCACAATGGTCAGGCTTCCGTTGCACTGATAGGTCTCATTTCCCGTCAGCTTGCCGCTTTCCAGTCCCGCCGCAACCGTAAAAGGCTTCATGGTGGAACCCGGTTCATAGGTATTGGATATACAATAATTTTTCCAGAGAGCATTAAGCTGCCGGTACAGCGTATCATCATCGAAGCCTGCCAGCGTTTCTTCATTAATTATAGTATCCTGAACCGCTCCCTGCTCATTCACCACATGCTGTCCCAGCAGCATGTCCGTATTACGGGGATCGTTCAGATTGAAAAACGGATAGCTGGCCATTGCCAGGATATCTCCGTTATTTACATCCATGATGATGCAGCCCACATTCTGGGCACCGTTTCCTTCTCTTGCCGCATTTTTATAGGTATCGTTATATTCCTGCAGCTTGCGTTCCACGATTCCCTGGATGTTGGCATCCAGCGTAGTCACCAGATTATAGCCGTCCACCGCGGCCTTTGTGGTCCGCTCCAGATTGGAATCGTCGTTCATATAGCCGTATTCCCTGCCGTTAATGCCGCTGAGAATATCATTATAATACTCCTCCAGCCCATAGTTTCCCACATTATCCTTGCTGGTAAAACCCACCACATCGGCCGCCATGGTATTATTGGGATATACCCTGCGGTATTCCTCTTCAAACCAAACTCCCTGAATGTACTTTCCCTGCTCTTCATTATTCTGCAGTTCCTGGAAGGGTGCGATCTCATCATAAGTCAGCTGTCTTTTCAAAACATGATACTGCGAAGTGGGATTCTGCTCATTATAGGAACGGATATCCGACTCCGACACATCAAAACACTGAGTCAGCGCAGCGATGGTTCCTTCCACATACTCTTCCTTTTCATTCATCAGCTTACAGTCAAGCACCAGGTTATACACCTTTTCACTCACCGCCAGCTTGGTTCCTTTGGAATCCAGGATCTCTCCCCGCTTAAAAGGCAGCGTCCGGCTGGAGTACTGCTGCTGGGAAAGCACCTGGCGTTTATACTGTTCGCCGTTGTCCCGGTTGATTAAGACAAGTCTTGCGCTTAATCCTGCAAAAGCCAGTAATACCAGGAAATACAGTACTACCAGCTTCTTTTGCATTTTCGTTGTAAATTTATTTGTGTTCTGCGAATCTTTTCTATCGTTGTTTTCTCTGTTTCTGTCCAAACTGCCACCCACTTCTATTCTGCAATATCTGCCAGCTGCCTTACATAATCGCTGCCTTCATCCGGAATTGTTACAATCTGGTTCTGATCCGGATAGGTCATACCCAGTTCAGTAATGGCTATCCGCCTGATCTCATCCAAATCCACAGAGCTTTCAATCCTGCTGTACTCCTCATCATTGGAAACCTTCAGGCTGTTCAGAGTGCTTTCCATTGCCGCAATATGCTTAACGCTTGCAGTGATTTCCGACTGCAGACGGATGTATCCAATCAGAACAACGCCGGCCACAATCAGAGAAGCAGTCAGAAAAAGTACATATCCCAGGTTCATATAAACGGCCTTGTCCCTGTTTTTCTTTACCGCATGGCTTAATTCCTGTCTGCGGGGCTTATGTATTTCTTCAACAACATCTATTTGTCTTACCGTATTGCCGGCCACATATGCACTGCGGCTGACTGATCTTCTGTATTCGCTTTTTCCAGTACTTCTGCTTTGTCTGCTTCTTACTGTCTGCGCCATGGCAATTCTCCTTTATCTGTTACACCGGCTGTCTTATCCGGCCGCTTTTTCAAAAATACGCAGTTTTGCGCTTTTGGAACGGGAATTTGTTTCCAGTTCCTCCTCCCCCGGCAAAACCGGTTTTCTCGTTATCACCTTTCCCTGGGATTTCTTTCCGCACACACATACCGGGAAATCCGGCGGACAGGTGCACGGGTTCTCATTTTTACGGAAGGCCGACTTTACGATACGATCCTCCAGGGAATGAAATGTGATAATGCATATTCTTCCTCCGGGATTAAGCATTGCAATCAGCTCATCCAGGGAATTTTTCAAAACATCAAGTTCATGGTTGCATTCGATCCGGATCGCCTGGAAAGTGCGTTTGGAGGGATGTCCTCCGTTCGCTCTCATCCTCGCCGGTATCGCCGCCTTTATCAGTTCGTTCAGTTCGCCCGTAGTTTCAATGGACTTTTCCTTTCTCGCTGCCGCGATATGTTTGGCAATGTTCTTGGCAAACTGGTCTTCCCCATAGTCCCTGATGATCCGATAGAGCTCTCTTTCCGGATACTCATTGATGATTTCCCTTGCGGTAAGAGACTGCCTGGTATCCATCCTCATGTCCAGGGCCGTGTCATAACGATAGGAAAAACCGCGTTCCACATTGTCAAGCTGGTAGGAGGAAACCCCCAGATCCAGCACAATTCCATCTACTCCCGTAATTCCAAGGTTCTTTATTACCTCCGGCGCGTTACAGTAATTATCCCGTACCAGGGTTATTTTATCCTGAAATGGCTTCAGTCTTTCCGATGCAGCCGCCAGGGCCTCTTCATCCTGATCGATCCCGATCAGATGTCCTCCGGCAAGCCTCCTGCAAATTTCACTGCTGTGCCCGCCGCCTCCCAGCGTCCCGTCCAGATAGATCCCGTCAGGCTTTATGGCAAGTCCTTCGATTGTTTCATCTAAAAGTACCGATTTATGAACAAATTCCATAGAGCCTCAACCTTCCTGTCTCTTATATTCCCAGCCCTAAATCGGCCATGCGTTCTGCGATATCTTCCATCGCCTCATCTTCATCTTCCGTAATGCCGTCCCACTTCGCCTTGCTCCAGATTTCAATACGGCTGGCCACGCCAACCAGTACCACATCCTTTTCCAATCCTGCAAAATCACGCAGATTACCGGGAACCAGGATTCTTCCCTGCTTGTCCACTTCCACTTCAGCAGCTCCTGCAAGAAAAAAACGGACGAACTGACGGTTGTCCTTCTTATTCAGAGGCAAAGCCTTCAGCTTTTCCTCAAAGGCGTTCCATTCCTGATTGTCATACACAAATAAGCAGCCGTCCAACCCTTTCGTAATTACGAATTCCTCGCCTAAAACCTCTCGGAATTTTGAAGGTATGATCAGCCTGCCTTTCGCATCAATTGTATGATTGTATTCACCCATGAACATGACAATCACCGCCTCAAAAGTGGCCTGTCACACAAAAGCACTGCCGAAGCCGCCTTGCCCGCAGGATAACTGACACCAGCCGGAGGAAATCTACCACTTCCTACCACTTCGCACCACTTTCCACCACTTTTATATTGATTTTAGTATAATCTAATGTATTTTGCAAGCAAAATCAATCCTTTCCTTCAAAAAAAAGCAACCGGCAGTTGACTCTGCAGATTGCTTTTTGGCATGTTATCTATATATGGTATGCATCCTTTTTCGATATACTATATATGGTTTTTATGTATTCATGTTGTTTTTTTGTTTCCAGTATTTACCACGGTGGTGGATAATCCCAAATTTTCATCATTTTCAGCTGGAATTATTCCGATTTCCTGTAAATAATTCCAGCAGTAAGCATTTTTCCTGTTTCAACACACCTGACAGCCGCCATAAAACTCCGATCCATAAAAGGCTGCCGACACAGAAAAAGCCATGTTGTTTCCTATTATTAAACAGGAACAACATGGCTCTGGTTTTTCTATTTATTTATACAGAACTTATTATTTTACACGTTGAATCGGAACAGGATATTATCCCCATCCTGTACCACGTATTCCTTGCCTTCCATTCTCACAAGCCCTTTTTCCCTCGCTGCTGCCAGGGAGCCCTGCTCCAGAAGGTCCTTATAATTCACCACTTCAGCTTTAATAAAGCCCCTTTCAAAATCGGTATGTATCTTTCCGGCCGCCTGGGGAGCCTTCGTACCAATCTTGATCGTCCACGCCCTGGTCTCGTCCTCGCCTGAGGTCAAAAAGCTGATGAGTCCCAGAAGCTTATAGCTGGCCTTTACCAGCTTATCCAGTCCGGATTCCTTCAGGCCAAGATCCTCAAGGAACATAGTCTTTTCATCCTCCTCCAGTTCAGAGATCTCCTCTTCGATCTGGGCACAGATGACAAAAACACCGCTTCCGCTTTCCGCCGCATATTCCCTGACAGCCGCCACTCCCGCATTGGACGCCCCGTCATCCGCCAGATCATCTTCCGATACATTAGCTGCATAAATCACCGGTTTTGCCGTCAGCAGGTTCAGGGAAGCAAAGATGGCTTCTTCATCCTCATCCTCGGGCTGGAATGCCATTGCCAGTTTTCCGTCCTCTAAAAGAGCCTTCACTCTTTCCAGAAGGGCAGCTTCTTTGGCAGCAGTCTTGTCCATCCTGGCCTGCTTGCCCACTTTGGCTATCCTTCTTTCCAGGATTTCGATATCGGAAAAAATCAGTTCCAGGTTAATAGTCTCAATATCACGAAGGGGATTTATGTTCCCGTCCACATGGACTACATTGTCATCTTCAAAGCAGCGCACCACGTGTACTATGGCATCCACTTCCCTGATGTTGCTCAGGAACTGGTTGCCCAGGCCTTCTCCTTTGGAAGCCCCTTTTACCAGACCGGCGATATCCACGAATTCAATGACTGCGGGAGTTACCTTTTTGGAATGGTACATATCTCCCAGAAGCTTCAACCTTTCGTCTGGAACCGTTACGATTCCCACATTGGGATCGATGGTGCAGAAGGGGTAGTTGGCGGATTCCGCGCCCGCTTTCGTCAGGGAATTAAATAAGGTGCTCTTTCCTACGTTGGGGAGACCTACGATGCCTAATTTCATTTTCGATGATACCTGTCCAGAAATCCATTATATGCAAGGTTTTCTGCCTTTCTATATAGTTATGCTGTACAATTTATTACACTGTCTTTTTGTTACTACTGTTTTTATCAATCGAATTATATTTTCGATTTGATACAGCTTAAAATTATATCACATAGCCAGCCTTTTGAAAATAGCCAAATTTCCTTCAGATATGGATTTTAAGCATCTAAAAAGGAAATTCCCAGATATCATATCTTCTCTATAGCTGCACCCATCCGCTTATAACAGCAACTATGCCGATAAGGAGACAGATCAGCCCGACGTTTGCCGTTTTCTTCTTTTCCTTTGATCCTCTGTTCTTAAAAATAAGGATAACCCCCAGTATTACGAGCACAATCCCCAGCCCGATACTGAACAGGTAAAGGCCGGACGATATTCTCCCAAGCCCATTGTCTATTGCATTTTCCAATACTTTTTCCATTTATGGTTCCTCCATAATATTTCTTACTGATTCAAAATTTTAATTTTCAGCATATATTTTTTGTATTAAGTGCAAAGATTTTTCCATGAGTTCATCACTCAAAATATCAATTCCAACAGCCTTCATCATGTGCTGCAGAAAACGCATACGCTGCTCCAGCTTCTCCGCATTGCCGCTAAATACGGCAGGATCACACCATACATTCATCAACAGAAGAAAAACTTCCGCACATTCCTCCGGGAACTCTGTAGCGAGTGAGCCGTCAGCTATCCCCTCTTTCATTATTTCAGAAATAAATGCAGAGTCTTTATTTACACAATCCTGCATATAGGACAAGACGAATTCCGCGCTTTTCATGCGGACGCTCATTATATCGTCCAGGCAATGAGCTTCCTGACTTTCTATATTCTTTTCCAGAAGAAACTGCAGCTTTTCTCTGCCGTTCAGAGAATCCGCATCCGCTAACCAGCCCTCCATCGCATCTGTGACGGTATGAGCCTGTTTTTCCATAACAGCTTCTATAATTTCATCTTTGGACTGAAAATGATGATAAATAGCCCCTTTTGATATACCGGCTGTTTCGGCAATATCCTTCATACTTGTTTTATCGAAACCTTTTTCTAAGAACAGCCTTGCAGAAACAGACAGGATCGCTTCGATAGTCGCCTGTGAGTTGTATTTTTTTGCCATGCGGATTGCCTCCTTTATTAAAAACCGACCGTTCGGTATTTTTAGTATAAACTTCTTTTCCCATTTAGTCAAGAAATATTGCTTACTTGATGACAGGTCTCTGCAGTGTAAGCCCTGACAGACCACGGTAACTACACCATCGGTCTCCTTTAAAATAATGTTAAATTTGTTGTCTATTTACAGGTTTTGTTGGGTATTTTTTCATGTTTTCAAATTAAGAGAAGCCTTTCAATAAGTGATAATTTACAATTTCATTTATTAAATGCTATGCTAAACGCGAAAAGTACACAAACATTTTCAGTCGGCCGGATTTTACTTCGTCCATTTTACCATCCGGCATTTGTAAAAAAGGAGCAATTATATGCATAGTCCCAACATCTTGCTAATCACAAGCGATCAGCAGCATTATAATACGCTTGGCATCCGCAACCCGGAAATACATACCCCGAACCTCGACAGGCTGGCGCGTGAAGGGACACTTTTTAACCGTGCATACTGCAGCAATCCTACCTGTACTCCTTCCCGGGCATCCATAATTACCGGCCTGTATCCGTCACAGCACGGAGCCTGGTCGCTTGGGACAAAGCTGCCGGAACAGGTTCCCGCGCTGGGGGACTATCTTCAGAAAGCCGGATACCGGACGGCTCTCATTGGGAAAGCCCACTTTCAGCCCAAAGCCTCCACAGCCTCCTTTTCTTCATTGGAAGCTGAACCGCTTCTATATGACTCTTCCTTCTGGAAAGGGTTTCACGGACCCTTCTATGGATTCGAACATGTGGAGCTGATGAGAAACCATACCTGTGAATATCTGGTGGGACAGCATTATGCTCTCTGGCTGGAGGAACAGTGTCCGGGAAAATGGAGAGAATACTTTGCGCCTCCTGCCGGCACACGCCCGGCCAACAGCCTTTATCAATGGGAAATTCCTGAAGAGTACCACTATAATACCTGGATAACCCGGCGCTGCTGCGATCTGCTCGGAAGCTTCCGGAGGGAAAACAGACCGTTTTTTCTCTGGGCCAGCTTTCCGGATCCTCATCCGCCTTATCTGGCGCCATCCCCCTGGTGCGATATGTACGCCGGTGCTCCCCTGACGGTTCCGGAAGGCAGACCCGGGGAATTTATGAACTCTCCTCCTCATTTTGCCATGACCCAGCAGGAGGATGCCGACTGGTCATCTTACCGGGAAAGCGGACAATTTCTACATGGCCTGCGATTTCATGCCGGCATTCCCCCGGAGCAGATTAGAAGGAATATGGAGGTTTATTATGGCATGATAAGTTATCTGGATCACTGCACAGGTATACTTCTCGACCGGCTGGATACCCTTGGCTTATGTGAGGATACTCTTGTGATTTTCACTACGGATCATGGTCACCTGTTCGGCCAGCACGGCCTTCATTATAAGGGGCCCTTTTTGTATGAAGATCTGATTCGGGTCCCGCTTCTGATCCGTTATCCGCCGAAGGTTCCTGCCGGGCGGACCTGCAGTGCCCTGCAGTCCCTGGTGGATTTGGCCCCTACGCTTCTGGATTTTTGTTCGGTTCCTGTTCCCTCATCCATGAGCGGCGTCAATCAGCGCCAGGTATGGATGGGAAATGAAGAAGCAGCCCGCCGGTATGTATTATGTGAAAATCACCAGGAGCCCTCCTCCCTTCAGCAGCGCTGCTACGTGGACGAACGTTATAAGCTCACCGTCTACGCAGACCGGGACTGGGGAGAGCTTTATGATTTGGCCGAAGATCCCGGCGAATCGCATAATCTCTGGGTTCATTCTGATTACCGGGATCTGAAGGAAAAGCTGCTGTTACATGCTTTATGGCAGGAAATGAATCGGGAACCCATGTGGATGCCCCGGATTGCCGGAGCCTGAAGTTCCGGAATTAAACCGCACCGAAAGGAGAATTAATATGAAACGACATCATCCGGCAGAGTACACTGCAAAGCCAGAAACCTGGAAGCTGATAAAATCAAACTGGGTTCTGTATCTTTTTCTTGTTCCCGCTTTCGTGTATTTCGGTATTTTTGCATATGCACCCATGTATGGGGTTCAAATCGCTTTTAAAAACTTCGTTCCGTCCAAAGGAATATGGGGAAGCGAATGGACCGGGCTGACTTACTTTACCATGTTTCTTCAAAATCCAAAATTCTGGGATTACGTCCGAAACACTGTGTATCTGAGCCTGTATTCCCTTATCGCCGGATTTCCGGTGCCGATTATTCTCGCCCTGATACTGAATGATATAAAGAATTCCAAATTAAAGCGCATCTCCCAGACACTGACCTATATGCCCCACTTTATTTCCATAGTCGTGTTAGTCGGTATGATGTCCTCCTTTTTTTCTCCCCAGTCGGGCTTTGTAAACACGGCAATCAAGGCGCTGGGAGGAGAACCTGTCTATTTTATGGGCAGTGAGAACTGGTTCCGTCATATGTACGTCTGGTCGGGAGTCTGGCAAGGCGCCGGCTGGGGTTCGATTATTTATCTGGCCGCCCTTACCGGAGTCAGCCCCGAACTTCATGAATCAGCCATGATAGACGGTGCGAATAAGCTGCAGCGTATCTGGCACATTGACCTTCCTGCCATCATGCCTACCATGGCCATCCTGCTGATATTAAACTGCGGCAGCATCATGAGCATCGGTTTTGACAAGGTTTATCTCATGCAGAATAATCTCAACCTGGGAGTATCGGAGGTTATTTCCACCTATACCTACAAGGTCGGGCTTATTCAGCAAAATTACAGCTACTCGGCAGCCATCGGTCTTTTTAACAATGTCATCAATTTTATTACCCTGGTAACCGTCAACAGAATAACACGCAGGCTTTCCGGTTCCAGCCTTTGGTGAGAAAGAGGTGTTTCATGAAAACAAAAAATAACATAAAATCCGGATGGGAAGATAAGCTCTTTATCATTATAACAAGGCTCCTGCTGCTCCTTTTTCTGCTGATTGTAGCCTATCCCGTTTACTTTGTGGTAATCGCTTCCTTCACCGAGCCCGTCTATGTCAATTCAGGAGAGATGCTGCTCTTTCCCAAGGGTTTCACCACGATCGGATATTCCCAGGTATTCCGGGACATGCGCATCTGGCAAAGCTATGCAAACACCATCCTGTATGCCGCATGCGGTACCTTTTTCGGGCTTGCCGTCAGCGTCCCCGCAGGATATGCGCTCTCCGCGGTACGGCTTCCGGGCAGAAATATTCTGATGGCCCTGCTGGTATTCACCATGTACTTCAGCGGCGGCCTGATTCCCACCTATCTGGTGATCAAAGGTCTCCATCTGACGAACACACGGATCCTTCTGATCATCATGGGAAGCGTATCCGTATACAACATCATCCTGATTCGTTCTTTTTTTGCCAATACTCTTCCCAGGGAGCTTCAGGACGCAGCCTTCATAGACGGCTGCGGGAATGCCGGATATTTTTTCCGGATCGCTCTTCCGCTGTCAAAAGCCATCATCGCGGTAATCGCGCTCTATGTTGCCGTAGCGCACTGGAATTCCTATTTTAACGCCATGATCTATGTTACCGACAGGGCAAAGCAGCCGCTGCAGCTTTATCTGAGAGAAATTCTCCTCATGTCCCAGAATACCGCCTCGCTTACGGAAATGGATCCCCAGGCCGCGGCCCAGCTCAACCGCATGGTTGAGGTCATCAAATATGGGGTGATTGTGGTTTCCACCGTTCCTATTATATGTGTTTATCCGTTTTTACAGAAATATTTTGTCAAAGGTATCATGATCGGCTCAATCAAAGGCTGATTCATCAATATTCCCATGAAAAAGGAGGATTTTCCATGAAAAAGAAATTAAAACTAACCGCTCTTCTGCTTACACTCACCATGTCCTGCAGTCTTTTAGCCGGCTGCGGGGCCAACAAGGCTCCTTCCGATCCCGTTCCCGAAGCACCTGCCGATACCGGTTCAGCCGCCCCGGCGAAGGAATCCTCATCCGGGGAACGAACACTGCTTGCAGACGGAAACACCTATGCATCAGGGCTGCCCATCGTCAATGAAAAGGTGACCTTCCGCATTGCCCGCGGCAAAAATCCCCTTGATTCCGGCACGGATACTAACGAAAAACCCATTATGAAGCTTATGGAAGAGGCTACCAACATCCATATAGAATGGATAGACATTCCTACAGGTGAAGGGCAGAAGGAACAGCTGAGCATCCTGCTTTCCACCGATATGCCCGACGCATTCATGGGTATGGTGGATCCGTCCGATATCATGAAGGATTATGCGTCCTTCGTTCCTTTGAATGATATGATGGAACAATATGCCCCTAATATTAAGGAAACCTACGATAAAACAAACGGAGAAGCCCTGAAAATGCTCACCTACCCGGACGGGAACATCTACAGCTTTATGTCCAGCGTCTACACACAGCATAAAAGCTGGACAATCGGAGTACAATTCATTAATAAAGACTGGCTGGATCGGGTAGGCAAGGATATTCCCACAAATCTGGATGAATATTATGAAGTGCTGAAAGCCTTTAAGGAAATGGATGCCAACGGAAACGGAGACCCGAATGATGAAATTCCTCTGGGTTACTGCGAAAATAATTTCCAGGCCCGCCTGCTACAGTTTATGGGGGCTTTCGGCTTCAATGACAACTACCGCATCGAAAACGGCAAAGTTATTCCTACCGCAAACACACCGGAATACCGTCAATTCCTGGAATATTACCACAGGCTGGCATCGGAAGGGCTTCTGGATATCGAAGGCTTTTCACAGACCGATCAGCAGTTCATGTCAAAAGCCAAACAGGGGCTTTACGGTTCTTTCTATGCATGGACGCCAGACACCATCATCGACGATCCGGAACTCTCCGACCAGTACGTACAGGTTCTTCCCATGACGGCTCCCGGGCTGGAAGGCAAAGAAACAGTATACGGCACAAAAGATCGTTTTATGGGAATCATTAACGGCCTGGTGATAACCTCTTCCTGCAAAAATCCGGAAGCCCTGGTACGCTGGTATAATTATATGGCGAGCTCCGTGGAACTGAAACAGACGGCCCGCATAGGCGAAAAAGGGGTTATGTGGGAAATGAAAGATAACAAAATATATGAGCTCCAGGATCAGGGACCGGACTTCAATTTCCAGAATGCCTGTTATACCTATGGACTGATGCAGGCGTGTCCCGTTCTTCTTTATCCTGATGAAATGGCATGGGATGATCCGGAGACTTCTCCGCAGAATTATGCACGTGACGGTTACGTTACCGCAGTGGAAAAATGGATCCAGGACGAAGGGCTTATGCCAAGCCGTATTGCCACTGAAGAAGCCACACTTTCCAAAGCTGTCTATGAACCGGATTTGCTCTCCTACATCAAGAATTTTACCGCAAATGCCATAATGAACGGTGTTACGGACGCTTCCTGGGAACAGCATGTGGCGGATTTGGAGAAATACCGCTACAGTGAATGGATTCAGTGGCAGCAGGATTATCTGGACGGCAAATTCTGATTCTTATAAAATATATTTTAAGAAATATCACTATATTTAACCGCAGCAGAAAGGGGAAATTACACAATGAGAAGGAAACCCGGCACTTTATTAGACAATACGCTTCTTCGGTACCTGCTGAGTTTCCTTCTCGTACTGCTGCTTCCTCTTGTCACATTTTTTCTTATCTACAACCGCTATTTTCTTTCTCTCTATCAAAATGAGGTTTTCGAACGCTACCAGAATGAAATCGTCAGTCTGGATCGCGAGATAGTCACGCATGTCCAATGGATGCGCAATATCGCCGGACAGTTCACCAACCAGCGCACCTTCCGCCAGGAAGACATCATTGAAGATGCGCCCGGCTATTCGCGCACCATGAACGTGCTCAGCAGTATCGTTTCACCCCAGGATTTTTTCACGACCATCAGCTTCTACAGTTCGGCTTCCCCCGATACGGTATATACGAATAACGGAACCTTCAATGTACGGTTTTATAAACAATATTATCTTCCGGACGGTACATCCGCGGATCTGAAAAGAATACTTCCGGAAATTACGGATGAACGGTGGTTCACCCCCGGGCAGCAGCTTATGTCCTCAGGATTTCAGGGCCTTTCCTATGACTGCATCATTCCCATCCCCCACACTCCCGGTGATTATGTGATTTTTTCAGTCCCGGAGCACAGTTTCCGCAGGCTGGCGAATAACACCGATTTTATGATTCTGTACGGAAAAGAGGATGTGCTTTATTCCAGTTTTGTTCCTGATCCTTTGCTGACGGAGCAGATCTCGGTATCCTCCGAGCCTTTTGTCAGACTCCCTGACGGACGGGTCCTCTTCTGCCGTTCTTCCCCGGAATCGGGCATGTACCTGGCCCTTCTCCTTCCGGAAGAAGTCATCCTTTCCCCTGTGCAGGAGGCCCAAAGGTTATTCCTGGTGCTTTTTCTGCTTCTGGCTGCGGTCGGAGGGTTCCTGGTCTTTGTTATGGCAATGTTCAACTATCGCCCGATTCGCCGTCTGTCGGAATCCGCCAGACGGCGTGTATCGGATATCCCCAGGGAACTGCAGGGAACCAGAGCCGTGGGCTATGCGCTGGAAAGCATGGAACGTCAGACCAGCAGCCTGCGCAGATCCGTCCTTCGGGAAAGGGCCATATTCAAATTAATCTATGGGCGGATGCAGGATGATCCTTCCGTATCGGAATGTCTGCAGCTGGCGGAGCTGCCTCCCAACGAACAGAGCTACTGTACCGTGGTTCTTCAGACTGTGGGCGCGGTACCCAAGGAAGCAGTTATGGAAACTGTGACACACAGCCTTGAAGCCCTTTGCCCGGTATCCGGGATGGAATATATAACGGGCAAATGTTATCTGTTTCTGCTGGGCTATGCCAGAAACCGGGAAAAGCTCCGCCAGGCACTCACAGAGTCCTGTGCCCTTATCACCGAGCAGACCGGTCAGGCCGTCCGGATTACTGTGGGCAAAGGCTATTCCAATCCGCGTAAGCTGAACCATTCCTTCCGACAGGCGCTGTCGCTGCATGAAAGCATGGCGGAAGGCCCGGATATCTGTTTTTATGAGGAGGCCGGGCTGGAAAAGGAGGATTTCACCTATCCCACGCTCGATCTTCAGTCGCTGTATTATGCACTGGTTCAAACCGATCCCGAACGATACCAGCTGATTGCAGACACCCTGATGGATACGGTACAGAACGGCTCTCTGCAGCCCTTTACCGCCTGTTCCATCTGCTGTGACATCATCAATATCAGCCTGACCGGCATGCGCGAGCTTCAGCCCTGCTCCCTGAAGCTGCAGGAGGTATATTCCTCCCTGCGCTGGGAAACGGATCCTGTCCTTCTCCTGGAAACGGCAAAGACGATCACCCGGCAGGCATTGGAGCTGCTCACACAGCTTGCCCAGCCCGAAGAAGACGCCCCCGATTCAGCCATGCAGATTATCCGCTACATTAATGAAAATTACAGCCGCGAGGACATGAATGTCAGCCAAGTCGCACAGGTATTCGGTTTGTCGGTTTCCAACCTGAGCCATCGCTTCAAATCCCAGACCGGCATGAACATTTCCGATTATATCAGTGAAAAACGCCTTGATTACGCCCGTCAGCTTCTCACCGGCACCCGGCTTACCATAAGTGAAATCGCCTTAAGCCTGGGATATTCCCAGGCTCCCAACTTTATTCGTAAATTCAAGGCACAGACCGGCATGACCCCCAGCGAATACCGTTCCGTATATATGAACCCGGCTACCGCTAAAAAGAAAGGACTGAAAACAAATGAGCAAAAGACCAAACCTGATACTGATCATGACTGATGAAATGCGCGGCGATTGCCTGGGCATCGCCGGACATCCTGATGTGAAAACACCTCATCTGGATACCCTTGCCGCCCAGGGCATTTTTTACCCCAATGCCTATACCGCCTGCCCAAGCTGTGTACCGGCAAGGGCGGCCCTGCACACCGGCCTGTCTCAAAAAAAGCACGGCAGAGTCGGCTATCAGGACGGAATCGACTGGAACTATCCTGTCACCATGGCGGGAGAACTGTCAAAGGCCGGTTATTACACCCAATGTGTGGGAAAAATGCATGTACATCCCCTGCGGAGCATGATGGGCTTCCACCATATTGAGCTCCATGACGGGAACCTGGACTTTTACCGCCGTCCGGGCACGGACTATTACGAGGATCAGCGTATTGCCGATGATTACTATCACTGGCTGCACTGCATGCGCGGGCCGGACTGTGACGTATCCGATACCGGCCTGAACTGCAATTCCTGGGTTGCGCGTCCCTGGCCTTATGAGGAATCACTTCATCCTACAAACTGGGTTGTGAGCAGAGGGATAGATTTCCTGCGGCGCAGAGACCGGAGAATGCCATTCTTCCTCATGCTTTCTTTTGTGCGTCCTCACGCCCCCTATGACGCACCCCAATGGTATTTCGATCTCTATCGGAACCGGTCGCTGCGTCCTCCGGTAAAGGGGGACTGGGATCCACAGGATCCGGGAATTGAGGGCAGAACCTACAATTCCCATTTTACTCCTTCCGATCCGGAACTTGAACTGCAGCAGCAGGCCGGCTATTATGCATGTATTACCCTCATAGATCATCAGATAGGCCGCTTTCTGGATGCATTGCACGCACAATGCGCCGGAGAAGACAACGTGATCTTTTTTACCTCGGATCACGGGGAGCTGCTGGGCGATCATAATCTGGTGCGCAAAAGCTATCCCTATCAGGGCAGTATCCATATCCCCATGCTGATACATGGACCGGAACGGCTGCTGGGCAGCAGGCAGACGGTATCTTCTTCTCTTGTTGAGCTGAGGGATGTCATGCCTACACTTCTCAACCTGGCGGGCGCTGATATTCCGGCATCTTTGGACGGCCGCAGCATGCTTCCGGGCGGCGGATGCGAAACGCGGGATTATCTTCACGGCGAGCATTCTTTTGGCGGGGAATCCAATCATTTTATTGTTACCGGCAACGATAAATATATCTGGTATTCCCAGACAGGACGGGAACAGTATTTCGACCTGAAAACCGACCCGGGAGAAACCAAAAACCGAATACAGGATCCGGCCTGTACGGAACGGATCGCCGCACTGCGCTCGATTCTGATCCGGGAACTGGAAGGGCGCGAAGAGGGTTACAGCGACGGCCGCCGGCTGATAACCGGAAAGCCGCCCCGGGCCGTGCTCTCTGAAGTCTTATTTGAATAAAGGAGATAAAGAATATGTTTGCATCAATTACAGGCGCGGACAAAGAATTACTTTCATGCATTACCCGGCTTCCCTCCTTCTTCTGGGAAGGAAACTGGGCAGAGGAGATCCATCTCACCATCTGTCCGATACCATCGTTACAGGACGGCAATGATCTCACAGTCACACGGGACAACACCGGCTGCCGGATAGAATACCGGCTGCCTGTCCATCTGTTCCGGGGGCTGGGTTTGCTGAAGGAACACGCTGAAGAAAAGAACTTTTTCATAAATCAAAAGATGTACATACCGGAGATCGGCATTATGACAGATGTATCCCGCAACAGCGTACCGTCACCGGAATTCCTTCAGTCACTGCTGGACCGTATGGCCCTCATGGGGCTCAACTGCCTGATTTTGTATATGGAAGATGTCTATGAAATCGAAGGAGAACCCCGATTCGGTTATATGAGAGGCGGATATACCCGGGAACAGCTTCGCAGCATCGACGACTATGCCGCCGGATATGGAATCCGTATAGTGGCCTCCATCCAGGTATTGGGACATATGGAAAAGGTGCTGCGTTTCCCGGAATATGCCGGGCTTCGGGACAGCTCATCCTGCCTTCTTGCCGGAAGTGAGGAAACGGAACAGTTTATCTGTAAAATGCTGTCTTCCATAGGATCATGCCTGCGCAGCCGGCAGATCATTGTCGGAATGGACGAAACCCATGGGCTGGGAGAAGGACGCTACCGGGTTCTGAACGGCCGGAGGCCTCCCATTGAAATATATCTGGAGCACCTGAACCGGGTCCACGCTCTGGCCGGAAGATATGGCCTGAATATAGCATTCTACAGCGACATGCTCTTTAAATACGGCTCAGAGAAGCATACCTACCTGGATCCTCATATGCAGCTTGATGAAAAGACAAAGGAACTCATCCCCTCTGATGCACAGCTCATTTACTGGGATTATTACTCACGGGAGGCATCTTTGCTGAATGATATGCTCGCCTGCCACCGCAGCATCGGCCCCACTGTTTATGCCGGGCCTCTGCTCTCCGTTTCTTCTTTCTGCGTACAGTACGAAGCCACTTGGAAAACAGCCGGCCCGGCGCTCATGGCGGTCAAGAGGCAGAAAATCCCTATGGCATACGGCTGTCTGTGGCACGATGACGGCGCTGAGTGCAGCGACTGGCTGGGCCTTCCCGGGATGCAGTATTACGCAGAGCACGCCTATACAGAGGGCGTTGTGGATCCCGGTTCATTAGATTCCCGATTTCTTGCCTGTACCGGTCTGGATGCCGGATGGTTCAGAGACGCCGCCCTCCTGGATGAGATCCCCTGTATCAATCCGGAAAACCGATGGCCGCCCAATCCCTGCAAATATATTTTATGGCAGGATCCTCTGGAAGGGCTCTATGACGCGGATATCCGCGGCCTCTCCCTTGATCTGCATTATCGCAGGACGGCACAGCTTCTGCGGCGCGATCTTGAGGAAGCCGGAGAAAACGGAGCTTTTCTGCGTGTGCCTCTGGCACTGGCCGAAGTGCTCGAAATAAAAAGCGCCCTGAGCGGCGCCCTTTCCTGGCATTACAGAGAGCATGACATGACGGCTCTGCAGCAGGATGCCGCTGCCCTGTCCGAGCTGTATGTCCGTGTAAAAAAACTCCGAAGGCTTCACAGAGAGCAATGGATGTCCTCCTGCTCCCCCTTCGGCTGGTCCCGGTTGGATCTAAGGTATGGCGGGCTGCTCGCCCGCCTGGAAACGGCCTCCGACCGGCTTCAGGATTATCTGGAAGGAAGACTTTCTGAATTGCCGGAGCTGGCGGTGCCCCGTTATACATTAGACCGATGCGGAGACCTGCTTGGGAATGGCATATGGAAGGTATATGACAAGAGTGTTTCATTAAGTGACGGGTAACGGCAGGGTCGTTTTGCTTTAATATATATACTTACGCTATAAATAACAGGAAAGAGATGGTTTTCGATATCCATCTCTTTCCTGTTATTTCTCATTTTCAGTAACATCTTCCCGGTCTGTTTGGCTCGCAGCCGGCAGGAATCAATCAATACTTTCTTTTATTCTTCAATTCCTCATACAACTGACAGTAATTTTCATATCTGCTCCGGCTTATCTCTCCCCGCTCCAGCGCCGTTTTCACACCACAGTCACGTTCCTTCACATGAGCGCAGCCGGCAAACCGGCATTCGGGCTCCCAGTCGGCAAATTCCGGGAAATAATCCTGGAGCTCTTCTTTCTCCATCCCATAAAGCTCAATGGAACTGAAGCCCGGGGTATCCACAATATAGGTATCTTCACTGACATAAATCAGTTCGGAATGCCTTGTGGTATGTTTTCCTCTTTCGATTTTTGTGCTGATTTCACCGGTTTCCATGGAAACGCCGGTCTGCAGCCGATTGATCAGAGAGGACTTTCCCACACCGCTGGGTCCCGCCACCGTTGTTGTCTTGCCTGTAAGTATCTGACAGAGCTCCTCCAGGCCTTCTCCCTGCCTGGCGCTGGTAAACAATACCCGGTAGCCCGTATTCCTGTAGCTTTCCCTGAGTTTGTCCTTCCATTCTTCATCCACCAGATCCTGTTTGTTGAAACAGATACAGCATTCCACCTTCTGCTGTTCCATAGTCACCAGAAAGCGATCCAGCAGATTCAGGTTCGGAGCCGGACTTGCCGCCGCCATAATGACGAGGGCCTGATCCACGTTGGCCACCGCAGGACGAATGAGCTCATTCGTCCTGGGCAGTATAACGCTGATATTGGCGGTAAGCGCCGCCTCATCCAGAATATCGATTTCCACATAATCTCCGGGAAGAGGCTTTTTCTTATCCTTCCGGAAAATCCCCTTCGCCTTGCATTCATATATCTGATTTCCGGTCTGTACGTAATAAAAACCGGCGATTCCTCTGATTATTCTTCCCCTCATGCACTTACTCTTTCTTCAAAAACTGCAGCGGCCTGGTCACGGTCTTCTCCTGGACTCCGCCGGGTTCCACCTTCGTTTCTCCCGTTACCGGATCCGTAGTGGTGATCGGATCGGCGGCTACATTGTAAATCAGGGTAAGGGTTCCTGTGGGCTCTTTGATATCCGGCAGGTTCAGCGGCCACGGGAAGGAGGTTGCCACCGTACGGGCAATCTCCGTGCCGGATGCTGTCGTCACCACAAGAACACAGGGCGTTCCCTCCGCATACTGGGGATCTTCCAATGCAGGACTCGCTATATTCTCCGCATAGATATAAGTGGCCTCCGGGCCTTTGCTCACATAAATATCGATGGCAGTTCCAGGCTCAACCTCCGTTCCCACGGAATAGCTCAGGCCGCATACCTTGCCCAGCAGGCTTTCATCTTCATTGTATACTTCCGTTATATTGCGGACGGTAAGACCTGCTGCTTCCACCGTACTCTTGCCTTCTTCAGGCAGCAGCCCTAATACGTCAGGCACCTGCACCTTGCTCTCCTGAGGTCCCTGGCTGATGACTATGGTTACTGTACTTCCTCTTTCCGCATTGGTTCCGGCCTCGGGATTCTGGCTCATGACATTCCCCTTGGCGACGGTATCGGAATAGCCTTCCTTCTTTTCCGTCCGGAAGCCTTCCCCTTCCAGGGAGGCCACAGCTTCCGCAAGCGGCTTGTTATAGGTGTCGGGCACCACGATTCCGGCATCCTTGCCGCTCACCTGCAGCACCACCTTGTCTCCGGGTTCCAGCTGTGTTCCTTTCTTCACATCCGAACCGATGACTATACCGTCCTCCACACTGTCGCTTTCCACATACTCCACTACGGGATCCAGTCCCATCTTAGTGAGCTTCTGCCTGGCTTCCGCTTCCGTCATGCCGGCTACTTCGATCATTTTTACCACACCGTCCTGTCCGGAAGAAGAAAAATCAAAAATACCGATCGCCCTTCCAACCAGGAAGATCACCACACATCCGATAATGATAGCGCCGATAACCGCAAGAACTGTAGTTACCTTTTCCATCCGGGATTCATATTCTTCCTCATCCTCGTCATCCTCAGGCTCCGGCTGATATGCCGCCTGGGATCTCTTTTTACCGTTTCTGGATGGCTCCGCGGAAGGCTTTACCGTATTCTTTTTCAGCCGTATTTCCTCCGTATGGGAAGGCTTTTTGGACTGTTTCTTTATCTTCTCCATGTCGTCCCTGGAAATCGTACGAGTGGCGGCAGAGGTTTCGGGATCCACTGTCCGGACAAAATCTTCATCGGGTGAGATGAGGGATTTCTTCAAATCTTCAATAAGCGAACTCATGGACTGGTATCTGCGATCCGGGCTCTTCTGCGTACATTTCAGCACAATCTGCTCCACGCTCACCGGTATTTCCGGCACATAGTCCCTGGGTGAAGGCATAGGTTCCTGTATATGTTTAATGGCAATCGCCACCGTTGTATCCCCGTTAAAAGGGACGCGTCCTGTCAGCATTTCAAATAATGTGATTCCCATGGAATAAATATCGCTTTTTTCATCGCTGTAGCCGCCTCTGGCCTGCTCCGGCGAGGTATAATGGACGCTTCCCATGACATTAGAAGTAATGGTATTGCTGGTTGCCGCCTTTGCAATACCGAAATCCGTAACTTTTACTTTTCCTTCTTTTGATATGATGATGTTCTGAGGCTTGATATCACGATGGATGATATGGTTATTATGAGCGGCCTCAATGCCCATACACGCCTGAATGGCTATACTGACTGCTTCTTTTACGGAAAGACGTGCTTTTTTTTCGATATATTTTTTGAGGGTGATTCCTTCCACCAGCTCCATAACAATATAATGGATGCCGTTGTCCTCACCAACATCATAAACATTTACAATGTTGGGATGCATCAGGCTTGCCGCAGCCTGGGCCTCCACCCTGAATTTGGATACAAAATTTGAATTCTCACTGAATTCCTGCTTCAGCACCTTGACCGCTACATACCGGTTCAGCTTATGGCATTTGGCTTTATATACGTCCGACATTCCGCCGGTGCCGATTTTTTCCAGGATTTCATATCTTTCTCCCAGCATCATTCCAATTTTAATCATTCCAGTCCTCCTGCCTGCCCGGAAAATACGCTGCTTTCCCGACAGGTAAAAATAGAATCGCCCGGCGGCGGTTCCTTCTTCCTCCACTTGGCATGCACACTACCCCACTGCATACATTATGAAAACGGGTCTATCACAATTACTGCGATATTATCCCTGCCGCCATTGTCATTGGCCGCCTGTACCAGGGCCTGAGCCCTTTGCTGAATCGTTCCCTCACCGGTGAGAATCCGGTAAATTTCTTCATCCTCCAGCATATCTGTCAGGCCGTCTGAACATAACAGCACAATATTTCCCGGTTTCAGAGGCCGCCTGAAGCAGTCCACACTTAAATCCTGTTCCAGTCCGACCGCGCGGGTAATAATATTCTTATTCGGATGGCTTCTGGCTTCTTCCTTGTTGATGCCCCCAATTCTGACCATTTCCTGTACCAGAGAATGGTCCTCCGTAACCTGCTCAATTCCACCATTTACCACATAAAGCCTGCTGTCTCCCACATTAGCCGCAATGAGCTCTTTTCCATCCCAGCAGGCGGCTATAACCGTTGTTCCCATACCGGAAAACCGTTCATCTTCTCCGGCTCTTTTCTCAATTACCTCATTGGCTCTCTGTATGGCCTCAGTAAGGATTTCCTCAGGCCGTACGCCGTCCGAATCCCTCACTCCCTCAAGTATGGTCTCCACAGCACAGCTGGAAGCATAACCTCCCGCTTTATGGCCTCCCATGCCATCCGCCACCAGAAAAATGTTCGGCAGGTTCCCGACAGGCTCCAGGGAGGAATATATATGATCCTGATTCAGTTGTCTTTTCTTCCCGATATCGGTGATAGAAAATGCTTTCACTTAGACTTCCCTTTCCTTATCTCCAGCTATATGACGGCGACGCAGCTGCCCGCAGGCGCCGTCAATATCTCTGCCCATTTCCTCTCTAATAGTAACATTTATTTTAATTAAAAAAGAATTCCATTTATTTATGGTATTCCCGAAAAAAGGCGTACTGTAATGCGTCTTTCTTAGAATTTTCCAGATAATACCTGTAATGAGCTACTGCCAATATCACTGCACATTCTAACATAAAAAAAGGAAAAGGACAAGCTACAGTATCGTGTAATCGTGTACTTTGGCCTATCCTTAAATAATTATTCACCTGATTTTTATATTATACCCTTATATTTGCATAGTAGTCGGGGAGCAATGTGGAAATTGTATTGTGTTGGTTCTTATACCGAGGATGGAATCAAGTTTTTGACTCCAGATAAAGCCAATGAGTTTGAGACTATTTTTAGTTACACTTCTCAGAGTAACCGAGAATAATATAAGTAACGGAGGGATACACTATGTGACAGAAAGAAAAGCCGATCCAGGGGCTGAAAGCAAAGCCTAAGGATTTCACTTTTGATGAGATATAAACGTTCCTCAATTACTTGGACTACATCCGCTTAGACAAAGGAAGAACCAGCGGGTCTCGCGTAATGTTCGTGAGTGAAGAACACGGAAGCATCTTACTCCACAAACCTATCCACAGAAAAATTTTAAAAACCTATCAGATTAAACAAGTGATCCAGATATTAGACCCGTAGGATCTCATATGAATAATACTATACAGTACAAAGGCTATGTTGGCAGCGTTGAGTTTTCTGAAGATTATGGCATCTTTTATGGTAAGGTCATGGGGATTCGCTCCCTTATCTCTTACGAAAGCGAAAATGCTCAGAAGCTTTTTACTATTTCCACGGTGCTATGGATGACTATCTGGAAATCTGAAGGCAAAGAATCAGAGGTTGCTTTCAAATGCGGCTTAACTATTCAGCTTTCCCCAGAGCTTCATAAGCAGATTTTCATCTATTTGATATCCCATCAGATGTCTATAAACTGTTACATTGAAAAAGTCCTGGAAAACTCCCCTGCTGCGTATGTTCAGTAAGTATTTCTCCCCATCCAGCCGCCAAAGTTGGATGGGGAGAAATGCTATCATCTTTTATTTGAAATCTTCTCAGAAGTTGCACAAAGTTCATTTGAAATCTTTTCCTATTTTTCTTACACCTTTGCTAATTCTATATCGTTTTTATTAATCTCCGCATCTATCACAGTTATCAATTTCTGTCTCTACAGCGATATCACCTCCACACCTAGCCCGAAAGCAGCAAGTATATCTTTCTGCTTTTTGTAACGGCATGATCCAACCGACATCTCCCATATTTCCTCCTAAAACCGCGCTAAGATTTTCGCTTCTTTCAGTGCCTTCCGAGAACATTCAGATAGGCAATCACAGGAGACCGAGAAACTGCTACTATGCGGTAAACGAGTGGGACTCTCCAAAGAAGTTGTGGCGGTATTGCCGTATAAATCACTACAGGGAAAAAGGGATGGAAGTGACGTTGGTTTATTTTGAACTAGACAGGGAGAATGGTATTGTTGGGTACTGTGTCAGCTTGGTTGGGAAGGTGACTGTAATCGAATCCAACAGTTAGTTGCAATTATCATCAAAATCCCCCCCGCAGAAAACATCGGAAACACATCCGATGCATATTCCACAGTAGAATCTACTAAAAAAACTCCAAATACTTTGATTGGAGTTTTCTAAGTTTCAAAGGAGATTTCAAATATGAATGAAGTAATGCAGGTTCGTGCGGCCAGTTGGACCTCAATGATCAAACAGCGCAACGATAGCAGTCTGACCATCAAAGAATGGTGTGTTGCCAACGGATCTGTGTAACGGATGTTTATCAGGTATACTATTCCATTGCGGAGGAATGGTATACCTGACAATCTCCGGATGCTGGTCACATTATCCGAGAAGTATGATTATCCGATGAAACGAACAGACCGCTATGTATATCTCTTTTCAAAAAACTTCTCGAGTAATCATTTTCCTTTTAGTGTTAGAATGAAAGAAAAACATTCTAGGAGGTAATTATGGAACTAATCGAAATTAACAACGAACAATTCAGGCAGTTGTTGGAGGCCTTTATTGATTTTTTTAAAGAGAAATCTTATAAAAAGGACGTACTCGATAACTATCGTCGTACCCTTGCAAAAATAGATTTATATAGCAGGAGAATGGACTCACAAAATATGATCCCGAAGTAGGTGATTCGTATTACGGATGGTATATTAGGAAACATCCGATTGGTAAAAACAGGACCGTCGCACTTCTTTGTGTAATAAGAAGGCTAAATGATTTTTATCTTGACATAGAGTATAAGGCCCAGCATTCTAATCACAAAGTACTGGAATTGTCTGACGATTATGAGACGGCAATCATGGCATTTATGAAATACTATCATGAAAAGGGAAACAAAGAAAACACAATCTTTAGCAAGAGCCAGAAAGTACGTAGTTTTCTGTCGTTCTGTACAGAGAGCTTGGGTGTCAGGTTATAGGCAGCCTTACGCCATCCTGCATAGCAAAACCTGTCTTAAGTTTAAGAACAAGGATGGCTGGGTGGTGGTACGTTCTTTTTTGAAATATCTCTTTATGAATAGTTTGATAAATGTCGATTATTCCACTATAGTACCTTATTACAAGCGTGGGTTCAAGCTGCCCGTAAGTTATAGTGAACTAGAAATACAAAAGGTCGAGGCATCAATAGACAGGAATGTATCCATCATGTACTCCCACTGACAGATGGCTTTTTTGCATACTTGTAATCAAAAGAAGGCAGCGTTACACCGAAATCCGCCACTGGAAAAGTGATCAGCTATTGTCTGAACCAGGAAGCATTCCTGCGAGTCATTCTGACGTATAGTTATGTCCCGATGACAAATAATCGCAGAACGCAATATCCGGCTATTTACAGTAGGAAGAAACAACTGGTTCCAGGTCGATACAGTCAGCAGAGCAAAAGCAAGTGCGATCGCATACAGTATTGCCTAGACAGCGAAGGCAAACGGACTGAAACACTATGAATATTTCCGTTACCTTTTAGAAAAGCTGCCAAAACATGGAGAATTAGAAGATCCGTCCTATGTCGAAAGGCTGCTTCCGTGGTCCGAGACACTGCCGAAATGCTGCTACCAGAAAAAGGCGTCTGAAAACTGATCAAGTTTCTTTCTATGTCTTACATCAGCTTAGAGGTTTACACAATCTTTGAGATACTCCCCAAAACTGTAATAAGCCAGTATATTGAATTCTTCTGCCTTAGACTGTTCCAAAAATTTGTAGATTACTCTTTCGCTTCTAATATAAATCTTCAAGATCGTACTCATTCATATTCTTCGTACAAGTATACTTCCGCATCAACGGGACATTGATGTGGATCGTTTTTGTTCCACCAGGATTACATGCTAAAAATAGGTTAGTTACTTTTCAGTTAAAAATTTTTATTGCAGAATATTCCAGCCCCTTTTTTTGTGCATAGATTATAATCCATTCTTTCTGAACTTCTTTGAGCTCCATGCCGAACTTCTGATAAGCCTGCCTTATTACTCCTCCGCAAATTTCCAGAACAGCCTCATACTCTCCTGCAAATTTGTCTGTCCTTTCCAACGCCGCTATCATCATCTCACACTGACCAAGCCGATCGATATAAGACCATAGACAGTTATGCATCTGATTAGATAACATCAGCACATCCTCCACATTTTGTGGAATAAATATACGGTATAGCCCTTGCTCCCATTCCATCCGTCTCCACTGTAGATAGTATCTCTTCTTCATGCAACAATCTACATATTCCCTCGCACTGACCATATAGAATAGAATAAAATCCGCCTTTTCAAACAAATGTCCCCAACTTTCGTCATCACATTCAGGCAATAACCGCAGACGGTAAATACTTTTGATCGTGTCCCTGATGCACCAGTATTCGATGCATTTTTCATATGTTGCCCTATCTAATTCCGTATCACAGAGATAATTTAGAATCTTCCGGTCCTCTTTCTCCATTATCTTCTCATCTTTTTGAAACAACACCTCTGCCACATAACGCCTCACACATTCACTGTTACCCAGATTCCAAAAATATTTTGGATACCTTTCATAAAACATTGTTATCTTCAGCCTCATCTCCCTTGTTATTAGGAGTTTTAATCCCCATTCAGAATTGCAGGCCCTCAGTATCTTGACCGGCATATCAAAGATTTCAGCAGGGCTTGTACCGATCAGATTGATTTCTTTCAAATTCTTCCAGCCTCTGGCAAGGTAATCTAGTTCTGCCTTATACAGAATCTCCTCTATCGATCCCTTCTGCTGTACATAATATAGATGGTGAAAAAAATACATGCAGTTATCGTAATTACTCAGATGAAGCTCTCGATATTTATCCTTGTAACGGCTATAGAGCTCTTTCTGCCGTTCCCTGTTCATCTGAAAAGATGTATCACTACAGTATCTATCAAAAAGCCGCTCCTGTTCTTCGCTCATTTTTGTCATTTCCGAAATAATAAAACAACAGTACTGCCTAGCAATCTGCAGATCCACAATCACTACCTCAAGAAGCAGTCTCTCCATATAGTTGTGGACATAGGCAAAAACCCCTTTTTCCCCTGAGAAATTCTTTAAAAAACATCTGATCTCTTCGTATTCTTCCCGGCTGAATAGTTCTTCTCTTTCACACTGTGGAAGTTGCTGCTGTCCTCGTAGATAAGCAACCAGTTCCTCTTCGTATGCTCTTTCCATCAATACAGCCTCCTTTTCTCCTATCCTTACATGTATCTGAAGGAAGACTCAGGAAAAATCTCAGTTTTTACCAAAGGTTCTGTTATAATTAAGATATCTGTATTTTTACACAAACATCCCTGCGTCTACTTACAGGATATGCTACAGTAAGCCTTTAGGATGTCTGTGAATACTTTTGTCAGTCTACAATAAAACACCAGGAGTGCAAATGAACAACTTTTTATCCCCTTTTCGCCATTTTTTTACCCCTAAGCCGAAAAAGAAACCTGAGCTATTTTTACGTTCTTCTTTTCTGCAGCTTTCTGTTCCTGTAGACAAAAATGTATATGTAATGAGCGATATTCATGGACAATATGAAGCATTTCTCCACATGTTATGGAAGATTCGTTTTCATCAGGACAAGGATCTACTGATTCTGAATGGCGATCTCATAGACTGCGGTCCTGATTCATATGCACTCCTGGAATACGCCATGCATGAACCCGTTGTTTTTACCTTATACGGAAATCATGAACTGAATCTAGTAAACGCTTACTCCTCTTTTAGTTTTCAGGCTAATCCCACATTCTGTGGTCAGATCCAGGAAAGTTTGGGAAAAGAAGGTCTTAGGGAATATATCTCCTGGCTCGCTTCCCTGCCCTGCTGCTGCAAATTGACACTCGGTAATAATCAGTTTCTCATCGCTCATGCATCACCACCTTCTATCAGCCCAGAGGATGCTCCTGACTGGACCCGCTGCGTAATAGGTGGAGAACAGCCTTTTTATCAGGAAGAATACAAATGGGGAACTACGACTCTGATAACCGGGCATACTCCGGTTATCTGGTTCTCGGATATCCCGGACATCTGGAAAAGTCCGGACTGCACTCGTTATGACATTGACTGCGGTGCAGCCTATCCGGAATACGGAGGGAGGCTTGGCTGCCTGAGACTAAATGATCTGGCAGAATTTTATACGGAAGTCTGATTTATCATGCAGTGTGTTTCCTGTAACAAAGCAACTCCTCTGTCGCAAAACTTTTGCTTCGAAGCAGGGAATTTACTTTTATATCAATCAGACGGTTTGATTCGGTGTCTAAACCCTTTGCATATCATTTTTTATCTGTTTTTTGAATTCCCGAATGCCGTTCTCATCAAAGCCATTTATCATCCACCTGCTGTCATCTGTATCTGGCGGTGGAATCTCTCCATGATAAATATCATCTGTATCCTGCCAGTACTGTTCATTTCCATCGGCATCTATGTACGTTGTGGGATAATCATATACCGCGATGTCAATGGCGTTGGATGAAGTCCGTTCCAAGGTATCACTGTAAAAGGTCACATAGGCATCTGGATAGCTTCCCCTCATAACACGAATAGGAATCTCTTTTTCTATAATCTGTACCGCAATGGCCTGTACATCCTTTTCGCCATTCTCATATTCCGTGATGATATAATCGTAATTAGATGCTACAAGATACCGGTATGGTGTGAGTTCCAATACTCCATCCTTCAAAATCTCCGTCCAGTTATTAAGACTCCAGAAATAGTCATAAATATTTTCCCTCTCCTCCAGTATCACGCCTTCCGTCACATACACTCTTTCCACCAGAATTCGTTCCGCTTCAGGGATTTTCTTACGCTCACCAAACCGAAAGGCATCAGCAGTATGAGGCATCTGGGCCGAAGCGCCTTCTGCCATTTCAGCCAGGTCAGCAGACAAGGCCGCCAGAAGCAGGTTACGGAAGGATACCGCACTGCCGCTACGAATACAAGCCGCTTCAAAATACCGGATCGCCCGCTCCAAATCCGTGTTCCGTCCAAGGCCATTTGCATATATAACCCCCTGCAAATTTAGGATCTCATCTGTTTCCATCAGTCCATATTTTTCCGCTTTTTTCAGTGCACCATCATAATTCCCAACAATCATGCTCACCTCAATGTCCTTCCAAACATCGTCGCTCTCTCCCATGATGTTTTCCACTTCTTCTCCATCCGTTACTCTCGTCTCGTTGGCAACTCCGTCAGGAAGGCTCTGCTCAATCCTCGTGTTTTCCATTGCGGGATTCGTTTCCTTGGGTAGCATAATACTCTCAGTCAGCTTTCCATCGAACAGAATACATATAAAAAATGTGCCTACAAACACTGCAATGATTCCCGTAGCTGTTGCAACAGTACTTTTTTTCTTTCGTTTTTCGGAATCCTCTATTATCAGTTTTTTGAGCGTGTTCAATGCATCCTTCAATTTAGGCCTTTTATCCGCATCCCGATGCATCATTTGTTTTAACAAATCCCAAAAGCGCGCATTTTTAATGGAGTGTGGACATTCCAATGTGACACCCCCCATTTTATCAAAAAATTGAAAATTGGGATTCACACTGATACTTCTCATCTTTTCGCTGCTCCACCCGGCCATAAAACAATAGATCGTTATTCCAGCCAGATATACATCACTTTTCCATGTGTATTGCTGCCCCATATCTGGTAGTATTTCCCATACGTTCGGGGCTATAGAATTCATCCGTTCATTAGATTCCGATGCAGACTTCGCTATTCCAAAATCGGAAAGGGCAAACTGATATCCACAGGCATTCCTGGCTGGACGATACAAAACATTTTCACAACGCAAATCTCGGTGTATAACATAACTCCCATCCTGTGGTTTTACGTTCATCTCATATAAAGCACTCATTAAATCTACTCCAAGCTGGAGACCAATTGATTGGGTTCTTTTCAGCTTTATAGGATCGGAAATATCTCCTTCCCACCGTTCCAGCAGAAAACAGTAAATCTGATGTTCCACTTTATCTTCATCTACCACGATATCTTCCCAGCTCTCATCCAAATTTACAATCTGAGGGACATCATGAAAAGCTTTCAGAAAAGCCGCTTCTTTTTTTGCCCTATCAAGAAACCTTTTCTCCGCTTTCTCCCTGATTTTTACGAGTTTAACAGTGTCCATATACCCCACAGACGCTTTTTCTGCAAGCCAGGTCAGATCCATAATTTTTAATACATAGGAAGCCTTTATCCCCATACGAATAATATCCACACTATAGGTTGTGGCAAAAGACCCATTTCCTACCATTTCAATAAATTTCCATTCCTGTCCCTGCTGTTCCCTTTTTTTTAATATCTCCACAACCTGCGTTTTGGTAAAGCACAGTTTATGCAGCCTCAATGGCCCGTTCCATCCGTCATCTTCTCCATAATGTTCCTGATATTCCATACTTCCAGCTTGCTCATAACCCTCATATGTCTGAATCTCATCCCCTGATTCATCCAGTGGTAGAATGCTATTTACCTCTCCAATATCATCCTCATCCAAGGCAAAATAATTTTTCACTGTTCGGCTCTGTCTTTTTTCTCCCATCCCACATTCCTCCTGCCCTCATCCAACTTCTTTACCTGCTCAGCGGTCCAGCAGGTAAAGATAGTGCCTGTACAATCTGGTCTGACGGAAAAATACCATCTGTAGTGGCTCCTTCGTCCTTATATACTTTAGCAGATATCTGACTAACTCTCTGGGATACAGAAAAATATGGTCTTCTGCTCCACTTTCAAACGCAAAATCAAGACCTGCCTCCCGAATCACATCCCAACCCTGTTCTTTGTTCCTTGCTGCTGGTATATCTGTCCCAAAAGCAACCGGATAGTTTTCTTCCAATGGAATCAATGCACGAAGAATAATACCATCCAACTGATCCTCCGGTTCCAATGTGCGCAGTCCATTCTGTTCCAAAAGGAAATTCAATTCATCCAGATCCAATTTCAGGAACAATGCCAAAGCGATAAAAAAATCTCGACTTGGCTGACTAACTACCGCTTCTCCATTTTTGATCTGCCCCCGATACATAGCACTCTTTCGATTCGAAATAGCTTTTGCATTCTCCAGCGGAATTCCCAGTGTCTGCAGATAGGGAATAAATCCATCACAGCAGTAGATCTGATTAATCATATAATTCAGATAAGCACGTGCAAATGCATATCTGTTTTCAAATCCTTCTCTAAGAGACGGATTGCTTTCAATTTTTTTTTCAAATCGATAAATAATGTCTTCCGTACTTTCTTTGTCATCATTACCAGTTCCGATCATATTATCTAAAACATCGTCCACACCGAATGTATTCATTTCTCCTATCGGAACCCTGTTATGGCGTTCCAGATACAGCTTCTGCCCCAGCGCTTCCTGAAGCTTCTGATATAGGAATACTGATCCTGAGCCGGAATATCCACCATGGATAATGAATTTCACAATAAAATCTGTTATGTTTCTTGAATAAAGAACCGGATATCCCATCTTTTCCAACCAATAGTCCAACTCGCACTCACTGAATTCCGCCAATAGGCCGATCTTCAGAACCTTTTCCCTGGTATCCGGCACGTAGACACCTCTATGAATTTTACCCGCCGTATCTCTGGAAACCATCAGCTCCCATGCAATCTGTTCCACTTTCATATCTTGAAACGCTTTTATTTTTCTATCCTGGTTCCAATCCTCCGTATTCTTCACATAAAGAAACATTCCTGTCACATTATCCGTGGAGTTCTCCAACGCCTCTTTGACCGCCTGTGCGGCCGCATTCTTGTACCGAATATCACCGGTCACTTCCATTAGCCGTTCCAGACTGATACCCTCTGTCAATCCATCACTAGCAATCAGCATGATGTCTCCATCCTGAAGTACAAATTTCTCCCAGTTTACCACTTCTGAGATATTCATCCCGCATCCCACATAGGCTATCAGAGCATGTCTGTCTTGTTCCGAAATATCCTTTTGCGCATATCCGTTATTTTTTTTCCAAGCAGCTCTGGTATGTTCCCGATAAAGCGGCCTTATCGTTCCATTCCGAAACAGATAGATGGGAGAATCCCCCACGTTAACCGCCTCCGCACTGTCATTTCTGATATATACACAGCTTAAGGTGCTTCCGCTCCCTCTCATTGCCCCTGGCAGGTTTTCTCGGTAAAATTCTAAAATCCCTTTATTTACCTGCTCCATAGATATGGTGCTCTTCCAATCCGAAGCATAACGTCTCATAAGCCTGCATGACTCTCTCGAAGCCCGTTCCCCCGCTTCACCTCCGCTGATCCCATCTGCCACAGCAAAGAGCAGGCCTTCTTCTCCAGTTGTAAAGGTATCAAAGTCCACCAGCATTCCACGTGCTTCAAGATCAACTGCTGCATTTTCCTGTAAAATTTTCGTACCATAGAGCATACAGTCCTGATTTTTGTTTTTCCTTCCGTGTGCAGTGGCAGTCTGTACATATAATTTTGTCAGCATCATAAAAACCTCCTCAAGATCCGTTATATTTCTGTTTATCTGTTACCTATATAATAACGTATGAGGGATGGAAAACATATTCATTTTCATCAAAACTATTAATTCGAAACTACAATTTTCTATACTTTCTTCAATTTAGAATTGCGGCAGTTTCTATTACGCCATTTAGGTGGCCAGTAATAAAATCTACCGCAATTTCTTTGTACTATATCATTGATAAATGAGACAAATTATATAGCCCTTTTAGAAAGAAAATCTATGCATCGCTTGGGGATATCTTCTTATAAGCTTCTTGGCAGGGACTCTGAATTTCATCATGAATTTTCTGGATTTCAGAATCTATCTCCTTATACCTGATATCATATTCTGTAAAGACTTCCTTTGCTTTTACAAATTTATCTTTCAATATGTTTAAATTTTTTTCTCCGGATATCAGCCTCTCTTCTGTGTTCTTTATATTGCAGTTATATTCTGATATTTGTTCCGACAAACGGCAGTATACCATTTCTTTCTCAGAAAATCCAGTTGCGACCTCATCAACAAACCGTTGAATTGCTGAAGTAATACACTTAAAATTTCCATCTATAAGGTCTCTGACTTCCTGTGACTCTTTCCGATACTCTTTTAATTCGTTATTTATATAATCAGCCTTATCAGAAAGTTCTTGTCTCTCACTATATAATAAACGTATTTGTTCTTTCAAAAAATCATGATCCTTTTGAGCATTCTGTAGTGCAGTCTGTGCATCTACCATATGTTGTTTCAAAAGTTCATGTTTACGAGTCATAGAAATCAGTTTTCCTTGAGCATCTTCCAACCTTTTTTTTAAGGACTCTGCATAATCGTATTGTTCTACTGACTTCTTGTATTCCTTAATGAGTGTTGAAATCATTTCAAGGTCAACTATACCGGCAATAGAAACATCATCTGTACTCCCAGACTGACTAAATTCAGGAAGCATATCCTCCAAGTAACTGTTAAAAGCTTCTGCTCCAACTTCATTCAATTTACATGTCAAATCCATAAAGAACCTGTGGGTACCAAATTGTGTCTCTTCGTTATTATAGTAAGAATCTTCTATGCCATCACTACCAATATAACAAGCAACAACACCACGTTCTTCAGTGTCTATCACTGCTGAGCGGATACTGGCAAATGCATCTGTATCACACATAGATGTCGTGGTTGATCCTTTGCATCTTTCATCCCAAGGGATTGGCTGATCCACACTTCCGTCTTTGTAAAAAACATCACATCTCCCATCACCCTGTTGGATTAATATTAAGTATTTACTTACCATTAATGCTGCAATAAGCGTTGTACCATAAAGATGTTCTAAACGTTGCCCTTGACGATAGGTTTCACTATAAATTCCTGCTTCTGATAAATCGTCTTCACTAACTTCATTTTTCAGGAGATCATTACGAACAATAGAATACCATTTAGCAATAATAGTATTCGTCAATTGCTCAATGCATTCACGGCACTGTCTCGGAGAGGAAATATCCATCTCTCCCTCTAAAACTGCATTTGCGAAATCAGTTAAACATTTTTCAGCGACGGATACTACAAAATATGAGCCTTGGGCGCTTCGGTGACAGGCCGGATCCCCATGCCCATCACCTATCGCAATTATCTGATAATTTTCATTATCTGCGTTATACGATGACGAACTGTCCTGACATGGTATTTCTTCCAGAATATGTCGATATCCTATTACAGTCTTATGAAAGGTAAAGATATTATTATTCATAATCCCTCCTTTTCAATTTAATAACTTCTCGGAATCTTCAGCCCTTATTTTATAAGGCTTTCAGACCCTATCTCT
>ERZ772875.527-NODE-527-length-44459-cov-10.030560_pt1 | contig 44459 bp, 30 predicted proteins | sample MGYA00580585_ERZ772875 | MGnify/ENA primary metagenome ERZ772875 (study PRJEB29015, sample SAMEA2737736) | human gut metagenome | biome: human gut; feature: human-associated habitat; material: faeces | place: China | collected 2012 ... | reverse complement strand
GCATGACCGAGGTCACGATGGATCAGTACGGCTACGTGATGGGCACCGTCCCCGCCTCGAAAGGGTGCGAGAACGCCCCCGTCATCGGCTTCATCGCCCACGTCGACACCTCGCCCGACATGAGCGGCAAGGAGGTGAAACCCCGCGTGATCGACGAGTACGACGGCAGCGACATCGCCCTGAACGGCCAGCTGACGATGCGGGTTGCGGACTTCCCCGAGCTGGCCTTCTTCAAGGGCCACACCCTGATCCACACCGACGGCACGACGCTGCTGGGCGCCGACGACAAGGCCGGCGTTGCGGAGATTATGACCGCCGCGGAATACCTCATGGCGCACCCCGAGGTGAAACACGGCAAGATCCGCATCGGTTTCACCCCCGACGAAGAGGTGGGCCGCGGCGTGGATTTCTTCGACGTGAAGGCCTTCGGCGCCGATTTCGCCTACACGGTCGACGGCGGCATGGAGGGCGAACTGGAGTATGAAAACTTCAACGCGGCGAGCGCGAAGGTCGAGATTCAGGGCCGCAACGTCCATCCGGGCTACGCCAAGAACAAAATGATCAATGCCATCGACGTGGCGTGCGAACTTCAGGGGTTGCTGCCCGCCTCGCAGCGTCCGCAGTTCACCGAGGGTTACGAGGGATTCTACCACTGCGTAGGGCTGAACGGCACGGTCGAGAACGCTTCGGTCAGTTACATCATCCGCGACCACGACGCCGAGAAGTTCGAGCAGAAAAAGGTCTTCATGTGGGCCGCAGTCGACCTGCTGAAAAAGAAATACGGCGACCAGGTCCTAACCCTCACGCTCAAGGATCAGTACTACAACATGCGCAAGATGGTCGAGCCGCACCCGCAGGTGATCGACAAGGCTCTGAAAGCGATGGAGATGGCCGGCGTGAAACCCCTCGTGCGGCCCATTCGCGGCGGCACGGACGGCGCGCGCCTCTCGTTCATGGGCCTGCCGTGCCCCAACCTCTTCACCGGAGGCATGAATTTCCACGGCAAGTTCGAATACTGTTCGCTCACGACGATGCGCAAGGCCCAGCAGGTGATCCTGAATCTGGCGGTTCTTTGGTCTGAATAGCCCGAAGAACAATTAAAAATCACGAAGTCTATGGACAATTTCGGTTTTCTCAAGGTAGCGGCGGCCGTTCCGCACGTGCGGGTCGCCGACTGCGACTACAACACCGAACGGATGGCGGCGATGGCCGAGGAGGCCGCCCGGCGGGGCGTCGAGATCGTGGCGTTCCCCGAACTGGGCGTCACGGCCTACACCTGCGGCGATCTCCTGTTGCAGCAGACGCTGCTCGACGCGGCCGACGAGGCGTTGGAACGCCTGGTGCGCGCCACGCGCAAACTCCCCCTCACGCTGATCGCAGGCGCTCCCCTGCGCCACGGGTCGACGCTCTACAACTGCGCCGTGGTCTTCACGCAAGGCAAAGTGCTGGGCGTGGTTCCCAAAACCTATATCCCCGACTACGGGGAGTTCTACGAAAACCGCTGGTTCGCGTCGGGCGCCGGGATTTCCGACGAGCATATCGCCGTCGCGGGGCAGCAGGCCGACTTCGGCGCCGACCTCACGTTCGAAGTCAACGGCGCGGAGTTCGGCATCGAGATCTGCGAGGACCTCTGGACCGCCGCACCGCCCTCGTCGCAGCTGGCGCTCAACGGCGCGAAGGTGATCTTCAACCTCTCGGCATCGCCCGAATCGGTCGGCAAACACGCCTACCTGCGGCAGTTGGTGGCCCAGCAGTCGGGACGCGCGATTGCGGCCTATGTCTACTGCTCGGCGGGCTTCGGCGAATCGACCACCGACCTCGTGTTCGCCGGCAACGCCGTCATCGCCGAAAACGGCTGCATTCTGCGCGAAGCCGCGCGCTTCTCGCCCGACGAACAGCTGATCGTCGCCGACGTGGACATCGAGCGGCTGGAGTTCGAACGCCGCCGCAACACCTCGTTCCGCGCGAACGAAGGGGCCACGGAGAACACCGTGATCGAAATGGAGATTCCCGAGGGGCTTCGCGGCGTGGCGCTCGACCGCGACATCGACCCGATGCCGTTCGTACCCAAGGACGAAGCCGACCGCAGCGAACGCTGCGAGGAGATTTTCCGGATACAGTCGCACGGACTTGCGCAGCGGATGGTTCACACCCGCTCCGAAAAGGCCGTCGTCGGGATTTCGGGCGGCCTGGACTCGACGCTCGCACTGCTCGTAACGGCCCGGACCTTCGATTTCCTGCACCTCGACCGCGCGGGCATCATCGGCATCACGATGCCCGGATTCGGGACCACCGACCGCACCTACAACAATGCGCTGGAGCTGATGCGCGGACTGGGCGTGACGATCCGCGAAATCCCGATCCGCGACGCCTGCACGCAGCATTTTCAGGATATAGGCCTCGACCCCGGCTGCCGGGGCGCGGCCTACGAAAACGCCCAGGCGCGCGAACGCACGCAAATCCTGATGGACGTGGCCAACATGGAGGGCGGACTGGTCATCGGCACGGGCGACCTGTCGGAACTGGCGCTGGGCTGGGCGACCTACAACGGCGACCAGATGTCGATGTACGGCGTCAACGCCTCGGTTCCCAAGACGCTGGTGCGCCACCTCGTGAAGTGGGCCGCCGCGACGGAACAGGACGCCGCGACGCGCGCCACGCTGCTCGACATCATCGACACGCCCGTCAGCCCCGAACTGCTCCCGGCCGACGCCGAGGGCCGGATCGCCCAGAAGACCGAGGACCTCGTGGGGCCTTACGAACTCCACGACTTCTTCCTCTACAACTTCCTCCGCGCGGGTTACGGTCCGGCGAAAATCCTGCTGCTGGCCGAACAGGCCTTCGACGGGAGTTACGACCGCGCCGCGATTCTTCGGTGGCTCACGGTCTTCGTCCGCCGTTTCTTCACCCAGCAATTCAAACGTTCGGCCATGCCCGACGGCCCGAAAGTCGGCTCGGTGACGCTCTCGCCCCGCGGCGACTGGCGCATGCCCTCCGACGCCTCGGCAGCGGCATGGCTGCGCGAACTCGACATGTTATAACATAGATCCAATGAAGAAACTCCTGTTATTCACAGCATCCCTGCTCCTGCTCGGCGGCACGACCTCCTCGGCGCAGGACTGGAAAGAGGCCCTGAAAAAAGCCGCCACGGCGGCCGCCGACAAAGCCACCGACGGCAAGCTGACCCAATATGCTCTTGCCGGAACGTGGAACTACACGGGTCCGGGCGTCAAGTTCGAAGGAGGCGACATCGCTTCGGAGGTCGGGGGCGCGGCGCTCGAAACCGCCGTCGTCAAACAGCTCGAAAAGGCCTATGCCAAGGCGGGCATCCGCCCCGGCGCCGGAACGTTCACCTTCAGCAAGGACGACGACGCCTTCACCGCCACGCTCGGCTCCCACACCCTCTCGGGAACCTACGAATACGACGCCCCGACACACGTCGTGACGCTCCATTTCGCCAAGGGCAAGCTCAACCTGGGTTCGGTTCCCGGCCACGCCTACATCAGCGGGCAGGAACTGGTGCTGGTCTTCCCGGTCACCAGACTCGTCGAGGTCGTCACGGCGCTCGGCAGCAAAGTCTCCTATTTTTCGACGGCCACGACGCTGCTGTCGAAATACAAGAACGTCTACGTCGGCTTCGCCTTTTCGAAATAATACGGGCTTCCCGGCGGGAAAAGCCGAAAAAAATTTGAAAAAATTTCGATGACGGATTTACTGCAAATCCGTCATTTTTCGTTACGGATTTTTATTCCCGAAGTCCAACCTCCTCGCAGACAGTAAGCAAATTCGGGGAGCGGATAAATAAAATATTTTACGAAATTCTTAAATAAGTTGCAAAACTCCGATAAATGTTCTATTTTTAGGGGCGAGAAACAAATACAAACCCCCTCAAAATCGAATCGCTTATGAACGAACAAGCCCAACAGTACGTCGAAGACTTCATGGCCCGGCTGATTGCACGCAATCCCGGAGAGCCGGAATTCCATCAGGCCGTCCGCGAGGTGGCCGAATCGCTGGCCCCGCACATCGTGACCAGCCCGATCCTGCAAAAGATGAAGGTGCTGGAACGCATTGCCGAACCCGAGCGCGTGATTATTTTCCGCGTGCCGTGGCTCAACGACAAAGGCGAAATCGAAATCAACCGCGGCTACCGCATCCAGATGAACAGCGCCATCGGCCCCTACAAGGGCGGTATCCGCTTCCACCCCTCGGTGAACCTCTCGATCCTCAAGTTCCTGGCTTTCGAGCAGACCTTCAAGAACAGCCTCACGACGCTCCCGATGGGCGGCGGCAAGGGCGGCTCGGACTTCAACCCGAAAGGCAAGTCGGACAATGAGGTGATGAAATTCTGCCAGTCGTTTATGACCGAGCTGCAACGTCACATCGGACAGGACACCGACGTTCCGGCGGGCGACATCGGCGTCGGCGGCCGCGAAATCGGCTTCATGTTCGGCCAGTACAAGCGTCTGCGCGACGAATTCACCGGCACGCTCACCGGCAAGGGCCGCGACTGGGGCGGCAGCCCGCTGCGCCCCGAGGCCACGGGCTACGGAACCTGCTACTTCGCGCAGGAGATGCTCGCCACGCGCAACGACTCGTTCAAAGGGAAGACCGTCTGCATCTCCGGCTCGGGCAACGTCGCCCAGTACGCCTGCCAGAAGGCCACCGAACTGGGCGCCAAGGTGGTGACGCTCTCCGATTCGTCGGGCTACATCCACGATCCCGAAGGCATCAGCCCCGAGAAACTGGAATACGTCATGGAGCTGAAGAACATCTTCCGCGGCCGTATCAAGGAGTACGCGGAAAAATATCCGTCGGCAACCTACTACCCCGGCGAACGTCCGTGGGGCGTGAAGTGCGACATCGCCATGCCGTGCGCCACGCAGAACGAGCTGAACGGCGACGAGGCGCAGGCGTTGGTCGACAACGGCTGCATGTGCGTCGCCGAAGGCGCCAACATGCCCTCGACGCCCGACGCCATCCGGATTTTCCAGCAGCACAAGCTGCTCTACGCTCCGGGCAAGGCGGCCAACGCCGGCGGCGTCGCCACCTCGGGACTCGAAATGACCCAGAACTCGATACGCCTCACCTGGTCGCCCGAGGAGGTCGATGCGAAGCTGAAGTCCATCATGCAGAACATCCACGCGGTTTGCGTGCGCTACGGAACCCAGTCCGACGGTTACATCAACTACGTCGTGGGCGCCAACATCGGCGGCTTTATGAAGGTCGCCAACGCCATGCTCGCCCAGGGCTGCGTCTAACAGGCGGTACAACTACGAAAAACCGGCCGGAAACAGTTTCCGGCCGGTTTTCATTTTTTCGGGACGATTTACAGAAAAAGCACCGCGAGGACGGACACGGCGAAACCGCCGCAGAATCCGGCCAGCACCTGCCAGCCGTTGTGGCATCCGAGGTAGAGGCGCGCCGACGCGAGCGCCCCGGCGCAGAGGATGGCGACCATGAGGGGAACGAGCATGTTGCCCACGCCCACGACGTTCATCACCACGAGCAGCGCCACGACGGCCCCCATGCCCGTCAGGTGAAGGCTGATCTTCCAGTAGAACGACACCACGAGACACAGCACCTCGCAGCAGGCCGCGGCGACCATGAATTTACGCAGGAAAATCGCCGAAGGAATCTTCGCGATGGTGATGGCGCACAGCACGTAGCAGACGGCCCCGACGAGCAGCGGCAGGAAGCGTTCCCTGCGGTCGTCGATCCGGTAGTCCGAAATGCGGCCCAGCGAGCGCAGCACGCCGAGCGACAGCAGCGGAATGACGATCGCGTAGAGCGCCACCACCCACAGCAAATAGAACTTCACATTGGGAGGATAGTGCGAAAAGGCGGTCATCGTCAGCAGCACCGCCATCAGGTAGACGGGCAGCAGGAACGGATGCAGGACCCAGGATATGCCGGTAGCGATTTTTTTATAGTTCATTTCCAATTCTTTAATGCCCGCCGTTCAGACGGCGTCATTGCGAGGAGGACTTTCAGTCCGACGCGGCGATCTGCGGATCATGTCGGAACCTCCCGACTATCCATCGGATTGCCACGCTCATTGCATTCGCCCGCAATGACCCGCCCGCTTAAAAAACGTTTTTCAAGGCAGGCAGCGCAGACCCGAATCCGATATCCGAAAGCCTGCCGCCTTTAAATCCCGCTTCTTAAGCGGGCTATATCTGTTTCCGAAGCCTTGCCACCGGTATTCCCAGCATCTCACGGTATTTGGCCACGGTGCGCCGGGCGATGCGGTAGCCCTTCGAATTGAGGATGTCCATCAGCGTCTCGTCGGTCAGCGGACGCCGCTTGTCCTCTTCGTCGATGCACTGCTGCAAGATGTTCTTGATCTCGTAGCTCGACACCTCCTCGCCCGAATCGGTCTGCATGGCCTCCGAAAAGAGCGATTTGAGGAGGATGATCCCGAACTGCGTCTGCACGTACTTGCTGTTCACCACGCGCGAGATGGTCGACACATCCAGCCCCGTGCGGTCGGCGATGTCCTTGAGGATCATCGGCCGGAGTTTCGACTTGTCGCCGTCCTTGAAATACTCCTGCTGGTAGTCCAGGATGGTCTGCATCGTGCGCATCAGCGTGTCGTGCCGCTGCTTGATGGCCGAGATGAACCACTTCGCCGAGTCGATCTTGTTCTTCACGAACTGAATGGCCTCCTTGTCCTTCTCCCTGACCCGTCCGTCCGAACCCACCATTTCGCGGATCATCTCCATATAGCGGCGGTTGACGCGCACCTCGGGAACGTTGTAGGAGTTCAGCGAGAGGCTGAACCGCCCGTCCTGATAGTCGAGGATGAAATCCGGAATGATATAGGGCGTGGTGTCCGTGCCGCCCTCGGCGTAGAGGTTGCCGGGCTTGGGCGACAGGTGGCGGATCTCGGCGATCGCGTCGCGGAAATCGGCCTCGGATATTTGCAGCCGCGCCATCAGTTTCTCGTAGTGCTTCTTGACGAACTCGTCGAAATAGCTGGTCAGAATCTTCCTGGCCAGCCGCCGCGGACGGGTGTTGACCGGCATCTGCGCCATCTGCAACAGCAGGCATTCGCGCAGGTCGCGCGCGCCGATGCCCGCCGGCTCCAGTTCGTGAATGATTCCGAGCAGGCGTTCCAGCTCCTCGGCCGTCGTTTCAAGCCCCATCGTGAAGGCGATGTCGTCGGCCACGGACTCCAGGTCGCGGCGCAGGTAGCCGTCCTCGTCGATGCTGCCGATCAGGTAGACCGCCAGCCGCAAGTCGCGCTCCGGAAGATTGCGGTAGCCCAGTTGCTCGACGAGATATTCCTGCAACGACCGTCCTTCGGTCAGATAGACCGGACGCTGTTTGTCGTCCTTCGAAAAGTTGTTGATGCGGCTCTTGTACGACGGCGTGTCGTCCTCCCGGAGGTATTCGTCGAAGGAGATCTGCTGGGGAGGCTGCTCCTCGTCCTCGGCCGAACGCTCCTCCTCTTCCAGCACGATATTGTCTTCGATCTCCTGTTTGATGCGCTGTTCGAGCTGCACGGCGGGCAGTTCCAGCAGCTTGATCATCTGTATCTGCTGCGGAGAGAGCTTCTGCTGAAGCGAAAGTACCTGTTTCTGATTAATAGCCATATTGGGTCCAAATTAAGAATTGTTCAGCATTCCGAATTTGGTCTCTTCATTTATCGGGTTTCAGGGTTTTCGAAAGTCGTTCAGGGCGGGCGGATTCCGGTTTTCGGGAAGTCGGGCGCGGCAGGAGCACACTCAAGTATGTGGCTGTCGCGGACGGCGAGGGAAGGCCGGAAGGCGCCGCACTCGGACGGCTTTCGTTAGAAGTCGGCGTGCTGGGGCGTCCGCGGGAACGGCTGCACGTCACGGATGTTGGTCATGCCCGTCACGAAAAGCAGCAGGCGGTCGAAGCCCAGGCCGAAGCCCGAGTGCGGCGCCGAACCCCAGCGGCGGGTATCGAGATACCACCAGAGTTCCTTCTCGTTCATGCCCAATTCGGCGACTCTTGCATGAAGTTTGCCATAATCGGCCTCTCGCTCCGAACCGCCGATGATTTCGCCGATTCCCGGGAACAATACGTCCATGGCGCGCACCGTCTTGCCGTCGTCGTTCTGCTTCATGTAGAAGGCCTTGATGTCCTTGGGGTAGTTGATCAGGATGACCGGACGCTTGAAGTGCTCCTCCACGAGGTAGCGCTCGTGCTCGGATTGCAGGTCGCAGCCCCAGTCGCAGGGGAATTCGAACTTGCGGCCCGAAGCCTTCAGAATCTCGATGCCTTCGGTGTAGTCGAGACGCTTGAAATCGTGCTCCAGCACAAAGTGCAGACGCTCCAGCAGCCCCTTGTCCCACATCTTGTTCATAAATTCGAGGTCTTCCATGCAGTTGTCCAGCGCATACCGGATGAGGTATTTGAGGAAATCCTCGGCCAGTTCCATGTTGTCCTCCAGTTCGAAGAAGGCCGCTTCCGGCTCGATCATCCAGAACTCCGACGCATGGCGCGGGGTGTTTGAGTTTTCGGCACGGAACGTGGGGCCGAAGGTGTAGATGCGGCCCAGCGAGAGTGCGCCCAGCTCGCCTTCGAGCTGGCCCGACACCGTGAGGTTGCACGCCTTGCCGAAGAAGTCCTGTGCGTAGTCGACCGCCCCCTCCCCGGTCCGGGGCAGGTTGTTCATATCGAGCGTCGTCACCTGGAACATCGCGCCGGCGCCTTCGCAGTCCGAAGCCGTGATGATCGGGGTGTGGAAATAGTAGAATCCATGTTTGTTGAAATATTCGTGGATGGCGTAAGCCATGGCGTGACGGATGCGGAGCACCGCACCGAACGTGTTGGTGCGCGGACGCAGGTAGGCGATTTCGCGCAGAAACTCCAGCGAATGCCCCTTCTTTTGCAGGGGATAGCTCTCGGGGTCGGCCGTACCGTAAACCTCGATTTTTTCGGCCTGCACCTCGACGCCCTGCCCCGCGCCCGGCGAAGCCACCAGACGGCCGTCGACGCGGAGACAGGCGCCCGTGGTCACGGGCTTGAGCTGCTCCTCGGAGATTTTGGCCAGATCGACCACCACCTGTATATTACCTACGCACGACCCGTCGTTCAGGGCGATGAACGCCACGTTCTTGTTACCGCGCTTGGTGCGCACCCAGCCTTTTACGACGACGTCGGTATCGACAGCGTCCGATTTCAGGATTTCTACGATTCTCTGCGTTTTCATATCTCGATTTTATCTGTGTTTCCAGTCGTTTTTTCTGAATTGACAAAGTTAACGATTATTTGCGATTTGTCAAAAAAAAAGTACCTTTGGTGCCGTAACGACACTTCCATGCGTCGGAATGTTTCACCGGGCCGCATGCAATTCCGTTTTGAACCCATTCAACTTTTTTGTATCTTTGTCGTGATTATACACCCCCGTAAACAATGAAACGAACGATATTGACGGCTGCGCTGGCAGCCTGCGCGCTCTCTGCGACGGCCCAGATCATGGAGGAGAGGAATCCGGTCCCGATGACGCCCGGAGGAGGCCGCGTCTACCGTACGGAGGTCGTCCCCTACGACGCGCGCCACGACGCCGAGGCCCGCAACCGCGAAGCCGGAGGCTACTGGAAGGCTTTCGAACCCGAGGTGACGATTGCGACCGAAGGTCCTCTTCATGCCGTTCTCGAACAGGAGATCGAGATTCCGTTCGCCTGGACCGACGGCATGGTCTACCTGCACGTGGAAAATCCCGGTTCGGCCTACTCGCTCTGGCTCAACGACCGCCAGGTGGCCGAGGTCAGCGACCCGCTGACGCCCGCGGAGTTCGACCTGACCCCCTTCATCCGCGAGGGCGCCAACGACTTCAAACTGCTGATGCGCAACGACAATCCCGCCCGGCAGCTCGACGCCGCGGCCCCCGTCGTCCGCAAGTCCTTCGAAAACAGCTACCTCTATTACCAGAACAAACGCTCGATCGCCGATTTCGAAATCGGACTGGTGCCCGACTCGCTGGGGCGCGACTTCGGAATGCTCGACCTTAAAATCGTGACGCAGAACGCATACAACTACGAGGAACCCGTCACCGTCGGCTACGACATCTACTCGCCGCAGGGCAAGTTGCTCGAATTCAACATGACCGAAATCACCATCCCGGGCCGCTCGACCGACACGGTGCGCTTCTCGCCGTTCATCTACCACACCTACAAGAACAAATGGGAGGCCGGAAGCAAAACGCCGCCCCTCTACAAGGTGATGCTTTTCACGCGCCGCAACGGAGTCTACAAGGAGTATATGCCCCTGAAGATCGGCTTCGGCAAGACCGAACTCGTCGACGGACGCATCATGCGGCTGGGCAAGGAGCTAAAACCCGTCAAGGCCGGATACAACGCCGCCGCCGACCGCAAGACGACGCTCGCGGAGCTGAAAGCCCTGAAGGCCAAGGGAAAGAACACCATCTGCCCGGACTATCCGCAGCCCGCATGGTTCTACGAGTTGTGCGACTCTCTGGGCCTTTACGTCATCGACCGGGCCAACATCAACGCCCCGGAGCGGAGCGGCGACCGCACCGTCGGGGGCACGCCGTCGAACGACCCTCGGCTTGTCGGCGACTACCTCGAACGCGTGAAGGCGATGTACTACCGTTCGCGCAATTTCACCTGCGTCATCGCCTACTCCCTGGGCGGTCCTTCGGGCAACGGTTACAATATGTACAAGGCCTACCAGTGGCTCAAATCGGTCGAAAAGTCCCGTCCGGTGATCTACTCCGACACCGACGGCGAGTGGAATTCGGACCTGTAAATACGATAACCCAATGAAAAAACTGCTGCTGCTACTGCTCTTCGCCGGCCTGCTCAACACGGGGAGCGTCTTCGGATGGGGACGCGAAGGCCACGAGACGATCGCCAAGATCGCCGAACGCAATCTGACGAAAAAAGCCAAAAAGCGCATCGAGAAGTACCTCGGGGGCCACTCGATCGTCTACTTCGCCAAGTGGATGGACGAATACCGCCATACCCCCGAGTACAAGTTCACCAACAACTGGCACACCGTGCCCGTGAACGCCGAACTGCGTTACGAGGATTCGATGCTCGCGACGGGCGGCAACGCCATCTACGGACTGGAGCAGGCCATCGAGAACCTGAAGAACTACCGCAGCCTCACCGATTCGGCCGTGGAGGTCAACCTCAAGTACATCATCCATCTGGTGGGCGACATGCACTGCCCGGCGCACATCAAGTACACGACGCACGACACGAAATACGACGTGCTGTTCGAGGACAAGTACCACAAGCCGCACAAATTCCCCATCCACAGCGTCTGGGACAACGAGATCATCACCACCACGCGCATCTGGTCGGTCAGCGAGTGGGCCGATGAGCTGGACCGCCTTCCGAAGGCCGAAAGGCAGGCCGTAGCCGCCGGAACGCCGCGCGACTGGCTCCACGACAACGCCGTCGTGTGCGAGGCGCAGTTCGAATGGGCGAAGCCCGGCCAGCGGCTGGGACAGGATTTCCTGAACGAGGCCTTGCCGCTGATCGAGCGCCAGATCCGCAATGCCGGATACCGTCTTGCCCGTATGCTGAACGAACTGTTCGGATAGCACCCCCGGCCCCGAAGCCCCGATGCCGCGCCCCGAAGCGCGGCATCGCCGTTTCCGGACGGGAAAAACGATTTGCCCGAACCGAATAAAAAGGCTATCTTTGCGCCGTACTGTGCCCGACCGACGCACAGGCGGAACGCAATGACCATAGAGCTGATCGTCATAGGAAAGACCGACTCGAAAGAGATCGCCGCGCTGGTGGAACTGTATGCCCGGCGCGTGAATCACTATTGCCGGTTCGCCGTCACCGCGCTGCCCGACGTGCGCAACACCAAAAGCATGACCGTCCGACAGCAGCGCACGGCCGAAGGCGAGGCCATCCTGCGCCAGCTTGCCGACGGCGACTACGTGACGCTGCTCGACGAGCGCGGCGAAGAATACCGTTCGGTGGAGTTCGCGCTGTGGCTGCAAAAGCGGCTGAACAGCGGCGTGAAACGCCTGGTACTGGTCATCGGCGGTCCCTACGGCTTCTCGGACGAAGTTTACGCACGCGCCGACGGCAGGCTGTCGCTCTCGCGCATGACCTTCTCCCACCAGATCGTGCGGGCCATCTTCGCCGAACAGATCTACCGGGCCTTCACCATCCTCAACAACGAACCCTACCACCACGAATGATGCAGCAGCGCCCCGTCATAGCCATCCTGACCGCCAACGTTCTCGTAGGCGTGGGGCTGCGCTCCATCCTCGAAAAAGCGGCCCCGGCCGCCGACGTGGAACTGTTCGGCAACTTTCAGGAATTTGCGGAGGCCGATCCGGAGCGGTTCATCCATTATTTCGTCACGGCGCAGCTCTTCGCAGCGCACAACGCCTTCTTCCGCGCCCGCAGCCACAGAACCATCCTCCTCGCCAACGGACAGACGCCCGCCGGGGTGCACTGCATCGACGTGCAGACCGACGAGGAGCGTTTCGTGCGCTCGCTCATGCGACTGCAACACAGCGTCCGCCGACCGGAACACGCCCTGCCCGTCCAGCCGCAGGCCGCGCAGCCGCTCACGGAGCGCGAGGCCGAAGTGCTGACGCTCATCGCCGGCGGACTGATCAACAAGCAGGTCGCCGACCGGCTGGGAATCGGCCTGACGACCGTGATCTCCCACCGCCGCAACATCATGGAGAAGCTCGGCATCCGCACCGCCGCTGGGCTGGTGGTCTACGCCCTGGCGGCGGGCTACGTCGATCCCGACGGGATGTGACGCGCCTCCTCATAAATTAGGATTGCACCGACCGAAATAAAACCGTTACTTTGTACTCCCGATAACCGCAACCGATACATGCACCGCAAATCGCTCGTCATACCCCTGTTGCTGCTGGCCTCCGCGGCCGCTGCCCGCACCGCGGGCAGCGACGGCCCGGCGCCGGACACGGAGACGGCCGACACGGTGATCGTGGTGGACAAGGTGCAGGTGACGGCCATCAAACAGGGCCTCGTGCTGCGTTCGCAGCCCGTCGCGGCGTCGATCGTCGGCGGCCGCGCCATCGAACGGGGACGCATCGGGGCGGTGAAAAACCTCTCGCAAACGGTTCCCAACTTCCACGCTCCGGACTACGGTTCGCGCATGACCTCGTCGATCTACGTGCGGGGCCTCGGCGCGCGCATCGACCAGCCGGTCATCGGGCTGAATATCGACAACGTCCCGGTGCTCAACAAGGACAACTTCGACACGGAGCTGGCCGACGCCGAACGCATCGAGGTCCTGCGCGGGCCCCAGTCGACGCTCTACGGCCGCAACACGATGGGCGGCGTGGTGAACGTCTACACGCTCTCGCCGCTCACCTACGAGGGCGTGCGGCTGACGGCCGAATACGGCAGCGGGGATTCCTACCGCTTCCGGGCATCGTCCTACTACAAGCTATCGCCCGACCTCGGAATGGCCGTGACGGGCTATTTCACCCACACGGGCGGCTTCTTCGACAACGACTGCACGGGCGAGAAATGCGACTGGGAGCGTCTGGGCGGAGGACGCTGGAAAACGCAGTGGCGCAACAACCGGGGAGTGCGCATCGACAACACCTTCTCGTTCTCGGCGCTCGACCAGGGAGGTTATCCCTACGCCTACGCCGGCGAGGACATCGTGCGCGACGGCAAGACCGTCATCCGCAACGGCCAGATCAGCTATAACGACCCGTCGTCCTACCGCCGCACAACGGTCAGCGACGGACTCACGGTGCGCTACGACGCCGCGAAATATTCCGTCTCGTCGATCACCTCGTACCAGTACTCCGACGACGAGATGACGCTCGACCAGGACTTCACGCCCGAACCCTGGTTCACGCTCCGGCAGGCCCGGCGCGAACACGCCCTGACCGAGGACATCGTTTTCCGTTCGCACGACGGACGGCGCTACGGCTGGCTGCTGGGCGCCTTCGGTTTCTACCGCCACGGCGTGATGGAAGCCCCGGTGCACTTCAAACGCACGGGCATCGAGGAGCTGATCGTCAAGAACGCCAACGAGCATCTGGGCGCGATCTGGAACGAGGAATACTCGATCTCCGCGGATGAACTGCCGCTCTACTCCGATTTCCGTATGCCCGTGTACGGAGGCGCCGTTTACCACGAGTCGAACCTGCGGCTGGGCCGCTGGCGGCTCACGGCCGGCATCCGTTTCGACGTGGAACACACGTCGCTGGCCTACCACAGCCGGACCGACATGGATTATTTCGTCAGCAAGGAGGGCGGCGCGCCCGCGCCGAAACGCATCTCGATCGACGAGGGGAACCGCATCGCCCACACCTACTGCGAAGTGCTGCCGAAGGTCTCGCTGCTCTACGCTTTCGACGAAGTGCGCAACCTCTATATTTCGGTAGCCAAGGGCTACAAGGCCGGGGGATTCAACACGCAGATGTTCTCCGACATCTTGAGCGAAAAGCTCAAATGGCGGATGGCCGGTTCGCAGTACGACGAAGCGGACCTGATGTCCTACGAGCCGGAATACAGCTGGAACTACGAACTGGGCGGCCACTTCTCGTGCATGGACGGCGCCGTGCGGGGCGATTTCGCGGTATTTTACATTGATGTCCGCGACCAACAGCTCACGATCTTCCCGGAGGGACAGAGCACGGGCCGCATGATGACCAATGCCGGCCGCACGCGCAGCGTCGGAGCCGAAGCGGCCCTGCAATTCGCGCCGTGGCGGTCGCTGGAGATCAACACGGCCTACGGATACACCGACGCCCGTTTCGTGCGTTACGACAACGGCATCGAGGATTTCAAGGACAACCGTATTCCCTACGCCCCGCAACACACCCTCTCGGCCCAAGCGGCATGGACCCTGCCCACGGGCGTCAAGTGGCTCGGCGACGTGGTCCTGCAAGCGGGAGTCCGCTGCGCGGGGCGCATCTGGTGGAACGAGGAGAACACACTTTCGCAGCCCTTTTATGCGTTAGCAGACGCCTCCGTGCGGTTCGAGCACAAGCACTATTCGCTCGACATCTGGGGCCGCAACCTCGGGGGAGCGCGTTACGACGTCTTCTATTTCAAGTCGATCGGCAACGAGTTCGTCCAGCGCGGACGCCCCCGCACCTTCGGCATCACTCTGAATATAAACATCTAACAATACCAACACATGAAAAAAATCCTCTTCCTCCTCTTCGCCGCCGCAGCTTTCGCTGCCTGCAACGACGACGACGGCGAACCCAAAGTCCGTTACGCCACAACCAATGACGGCATCGAAAACGGATACCTGCAAGGTGCCAACCTGCATTTTTACGGCACCTCGACCGTGACCGACGCCAAAGGCGAAACGTTTACGGACCCGGAAGCCTGGTTCGAATTCGCAGGCGGTCCGGAGAGTTTCTCCCTCTACATGCACAAAACGCGCTTCGCGGCCAACATGCCGGGCGTGGAAATGCGGCTCCAAACGGTCACCTATACCCCGAAGGGCGACAAGTCGCTCAACTTCGTCAGGGAGGAGATCATTCCCTCCGCCCTCAAAGAGAACAATGAAGGCGGAGGATCGAGCTACCAGCCCGTCGAACGCTATAAAATCACCAATCTCACAGGCGCAATCGACGGCGTTGACTGCCGGGTCAGCTTCACCTGCGCCGGCGTTTTTCAGGTAATATACGAAGGACGACTGATTATCAAAGAATAAATATCCACGAACCATGAAACCCGAATACAAACCTTTCGTAGATGAATTGATCGAACTCTGCATCAGGGAGGACATCGGCGACGGCGACCACACATCGCTCTCGTGCATCCCGGCCGACGAACACGGACGCATGCGCCTGCTGTGCAAGCAGGAGGGCACGATCGCCGGGATCGAAATCGCGCAACTCGTACTGCAACGCCTCGATCCCGAAATGAAATTCGAACAGATCCTGCACGACGGAGACCGTGTCGCGCCCGGCGACGTGGCCTTTTACGTCTCGGGACGCCTGCGCTCGCTGCTTCAGGCCGAGCGCATCCTGCTGAACATCATGCAGCGCATGAGCGGCGTGGCGACCCAGACCGCCGTTTACGTCAAGCGGCTGGAGGGACTTCGTACCAAGGTCCTCGACACGCGCAAGACCACGCCCGGCATGCGCGTGCTGGACAAGATGGCCGTGAAGATCGGCGGCGGCGAGAACCACCGCATGGGCCTCTTCGACATGATCCTGCTGAAGGACAACCACATCGACTTCGCCGGCGGCATCCGCCCCGCGATCGAAGGCGTGCGCCGATACCTCGCGGCCAAAGGCAAGACGATCCCCATCGAGTGCGAGGTCCGCACGCTGGAAGACATCGACGAGGTGTTCGCGGCGGGCGGCGTCGACCGCATCATGTTCGACAACTTCACCCCCGAAATGACCCGCCGGGCGGTCGAGAAGGTCGCCGGACGCTGCGAGACCGAATCGAGCGGCGGCATCACGCTCGACACGATGCGCGACTATGCCGAGTGCGGCGTCGACTTCATCTCGGTGGGCGCGCTGACGCACCAGATCAAGTCGCTCGACATGTCGCTGAAAGCCTGCGAATAGAGGATGAAACGCCTGCTCCATACGCCGCTGGCGCTGCTCGTGTGGCGCATCGCACTGCTCTACGCGGCGCTGATGCTCTGCCGCGCGGCGTTCTGGGTCTACAACGCCGCCCTGCTCGGTCCGCCGGTGTGGAGCGAACTGGGGCAGCTCGTGGCCGGGTCGCTGAAGTTCGACACCGTATCGGTCGTCTATGCCGACGGCGTGTTCATCCTGCTGTCGCTCCTGCCCCTGCACCTGCGCGAACGGCGCTGGTACCGGGGCATGCTGTTCTGGTATTACGTGATCGTCAACGCCGTGCTGATCGCAGCGGCGAACCTCGCCGACACGGTCTATTTCCGCTACACGCAGAAGCGTTTCACGGCCGACGAAATTTTCTTCGCCGACAACGACAACTCGTTGCAGCTGGCCGGAAAGTTCATGGCCGAAAACTGGTATCTCGTGCTGCTGTGGGCGGGACTCGTGGCGTTGCTGGCGTGGGGTTACCGCCGCCGGACGCACGAGGAGAGCGTTTTCAGCCGTGGCTGGGCCTACTATGCCGGCGGCACGGCCGTCTTCGCCCTCGCGGCGGGGCTGAGCGTCGCCGGGATGCGCGGCGGCATGACCCGCATGACCCGTCCGATCACCCTTTCCAACGCCATGCTCTACACGGCGGACAGCGGCAAGGCCAATCTGATTTTAAGCAACCCGTTCTGCATCCTGCGCACCATCGGCAGCGCGGGAAGCGTCAAATACAGGAAATATTTCACCCCGGAGGAATTGCCGCAGCGCTTCACGCCCGTGCACCGGCCCGCCGACAGCACGGCGGTCGATCTCACGGGCCGCAACGTGATGATTTTCATCATGGAGAGCATGTCGGCCGAGCACTCCGCGTTCCTCCATCCGGAACTCTACGCCGACCTCCCGGAAAAAGGTTTCACGCCGTTCCTCGATTCGCTGATGCGCAATGGACTGACATTCAAACGGATGTACGCTAACGGCTCGCGTTCGATCCAGGCCATGCCTTCGGTACTGGGAAGCATCCCCTCGTTCCGCACGCCGTTCGTACTGATGCCCCAATCGTTGGGCGAGAGCCGCCAGCTGCCCGCCATGCTGGCGGACAAAGGCTATGCGACGGCCTTCTTCTGCGGCTCGGAACGCGGCTCGATGGGCTTCGGGGCCTATGCCCGTTCGGCAGGCGTCGAGCGGCTCGTAAGCCGCGAGGACTACGAGGCGAAGCACGGAACAAGGGATTTCGACGGCTACTGGGGCATCTGGGACGAAGAGTTCCTGCAATTCACGGGCGAGGAGCTGACGGCGATGCCCGAACCTTTCTTCGCCGCGCTGTTCACCCTCTCGTCGCACCACCCGTTCGTCGTACCCGAAAAGTACGCCGCGACGCTGCCCGAGGGCTACACCCGGATTCACAAGGGCGTCGCCTACGACGACCGGGCGTTCCGCCTCTTCTTCCAGCGTTTCGGCGGCGAGGAGTGGTTCCGCCGCACGATCTTCGTCTTCGTGGCCGACCACGTGTCGTCGGAGAAATTCGCGGAGGAGACGCGCTCCTACCCGGGCAACATGCACATCATCGGCTTCATCTACACCCCCGACGGCGCCCTGCGGGGCGAGGTCGGCGAGATCACGCAGCAACTGGACATCATGCCCACCCTGCTGGGACTCACGGGCAACCGGGAGCCTTATTTCGCATTCGGGCGCGACGTGCTGAACGAACCGCAGCGGCCCCGCTGGTCGGTCAGCTACGACGGACGGTTCCGCGCGCTGACCGGAGAAGGCGCAATCGTGCTCGACGATTCGGACATGAATGTGCAGGAATGCCCGGCCACCCCGGCCGCCGACAGTCTGGCACAGAATTTCCGGGCGCTGGTCCAGCAGTATTACACCCATATCGAGAAAAAGAATTACACGGCAAATGATTGATTTCAAACCCGTGCGCCTCGGGGACCGGGCGGTCATCGAGCGTTATACCATGCCCTCGGGCATCTGCAACTGCGACCTCGCCTTCGCCAACATGTACTGCTGGCAGGCGGTGTTCCACAGCGCGTGGGCCGAGATCGGCGGATTCCTGGTGATCCGCTTCCAGATCGACGGCGGCGAGCGCATCGGTTACATGCAGCCCGTCGGCGAGGGCGACTTCGGCCCGATCCTCCCCCTCCTGCGCGAAGACGCCCACGCCCACGGACAGCGGCTGCGGATCATCGGCCTGACGGACGAAGGCCGCGACACGATCCGCCGGATCGTTCCCTGCCATTTCGCGTTCGAGTCGGACCGCGCGCTGGAAGATTACGTCTACAACGCCGACGATCTTCGCAACCTTGCCGGACGCCGCTATCAGCCCAAGCGCAACCACATCAACCGCTTCACGGCCGAATATCCCGACTACCGCTACGAAGAGCTGACGCCCGACCGCTTCGGGGAGTGCATGGCCCTCGAGCGCGAATGGCGCAAGGCCCACGAAGGCCACACCTCGGAGCTGTGCGCCGAGCAGCGGGCCATGCAGCGGGCCTTCGAGCATTTCGAAGAACTGGGGCTGATCGGCGGTTGCATCTACGTCGGCGACCGCCTCGCGGCCTTCACCTACGGCTCGGCGGTCAACGACCACACCTTCGACACCCATGTAGAGAAGGCCGACACGGAGTTCGACGGCGCTTTCACGATCATCAACAAACTCTTCGCGCAGCACCTCCCCGAACGTTTCACGCTGATCAACCGCGAGGAGGACCTCGGGCTGGACGGACTGCGGCAGGCCAAACTCTCCTACCACCCGGCGTTCCTCCAGCACAAATTCGCGGCGATCTGCATGCACCCCGACGAAGTGGCCTGCAAAGAGCTTTGGATGAAGGCCTTCGGCGACGACGAGCAGTTCGCCGACTCGTTCATCATGCGCTATTACTCCCGCCGCCGGATGCTGACGGCCGAGGCCGAAGGCCGCATGGCGGCGATGCTCCACCTCCTGCCGTTCCGGACGGAGCTGGGCCGCACGACCTATATTTATGGCGTAGCGACGGACCCGGCGTTCCGGGGACGCGGACTGGCTTCGCAGCTGATGCGCGAAGCGATGCGGCTCATCGCGGAGCGCGGCGACGATGCGGCGCTCCTCATCCCGACGCCCGGCAAGGAGTGGCTCCGGGAATTTTACGGACGCTTCGGGTTCGCTGGCGACGTTCCGGCGAGGTTCGTTTCCGCAGACCGCTTCGACTTCGGCACGGGCGACGCGGCCGCCGACCGGGCGATGGTCTGGCGGCGCGACTCCTCGGTTCCGCTCCCCGAACAGCTCACCGCCTCCTGGCATTCATAGCCTCCGGAACTCACCTCCGCGAGCGTCTTTTCGGCCTGCGCCGGAATCCGTCCGCCACACTGCCGCTCCCGGCGCAGGCGACAGCCCGCCCCGAGCGGCCGGGACCGGTTCCGACAACACCTCCGGTTCCGCCCGCCACTCTTCTCCGCCATGCCGTTTTCCGAACTGCCGTCGCCGAAAAACAGACGCCCGACAGTCTCGCTTCACAACCATTCCACAAATCAAGGGCAACGAAAAAGAAATGAAAGGGAAATGGCAAATCTACCAAACGAAACACGACTAAAAATTAAAATTTTTTATTTGCAAAAAAAATCATCCGATTTTGTTTTTTAATAAAATAAGTTTAATTTTGAAATGTATTCGAAACACAATCGAAACACAAACAAGTTATATTTGAAAAGTTTTTCAGACAGAAGCGACACGGTAAACAGATGGTTACCATATATATAACGGAAGATGCGAAGGCCGGCAGGGCCGCAAACGGAGACTTCGGGACGGAGTCCCCGACCGGGTCTTTCCGGGCCTTCGAGGTGTCCAAACAACCGGATTTACAAAACGCGGACAAATAAAAAAATTATAATCGAAGAACTTAAAATGAAAAACGTATTAAAGTATCTGTTACTGGCACTCATCGCCGTCTCGCAACTCTTCGCCTGCGGCGGCAGCGATGACGAAAAGACCCCCGCGGATAATTTCGACGTGCAATTCACGGTTCCGGGGTCGGTAGACGTCACCGAAGGCGGCGAGTGCACTTTCGCCGTAAGTGGGGGGGGGAAATCGCCCCTGACCACAGACACATTCATTCTTGAGTCGGACGCAGGCATCTCCTACGTCTGCCCCATCGTCAACACCACTTCCGACAGTTTCACCGTACGCCTGGCCGACGGGTGTGAAACGGGTTACTACAAAGTCTTCGTCAAAAGAGACGCGCGCAAAAAATCGTTCGGAAGAATCTACATCAACATCGTCGAAGACATAGATTTCAAACCGGATGCAGGCACCACGGTCTACGGGATCGTGTCGTCGGCCGGCGTCGGCGTGGAGAACGTCGTGGTCTCCGACGGCGCGGAGGTGACCGTCACGAACGAGAAGGGCATCTACCAGCTCAAATCGGCCAAAAAGTGGGGATATGTCTTCATCTCCGTCCCGAGCGGCTACGAAGTTCCGTCCGTCGGGGTGCTCCCGCAGTTCCACCGCGCGCTCAAAAACAGCGCCGACGTCGTCGAACGGGCCGACTTCAAGCTCGAAAAGGTCGACGGACAGGACTCCTACAAGATCTTCATGCTGGGCGACATGCACCTCGCCAACCGAACGGGCGACCTGGGACAGTTCGCCCAGTTCACCTCCGACCTTACGGACTACATGACCCGCCACAAGGGCGAGAAGATGTATGCGCTCACCCTCGGGGACATGACCTGGGACCTCTACTGGTATTCGAACAGCTACTATTTCCCCCAGTACCTGAACACCATCAACAGCCAGATCAAGAATCTGCAGATCTTCCACACCATGGGCAACCATGACAACGACTTCCAGACCAGGTCGGACTACGATGCGGCGGTCAAATATGTGGATCAGATCTGCCCGACCTACTATTCGTTCAACATCGGCAAGGTCCATTACGTCGTCATGGACGACATTGATTGCAGCAGCTACGACGGGAGCACTTCCCGCAACTATGTCAAGAGCCTCTCCGCCGAGCAGCTGGACTGGCTGGCGAAAGACCTGTCGCACGTGGCCAAGACGACCCCCGTCGTCGTTGCCATGCATGCGCAGGTATTCTATCCGACCACATCGGGATTCAAGATCGACCACGATCCGGTCAACACCCAGCGGCTTTTCGACATCCTCGACGGATATACGGTCCGTTTCGTGACGGGGCATACCCACAAACTTTTCAACGTGACGCCCGACGCTCCGATCGTGGACGGGCATAACTTCCGGGAGTATAACTCCGGCTCGGTATGCGCTTCGTGGTGGTGGTCCGGCAACCTCACACCCGGAATCCACATCGGAACCGACGGAACTCCGGGCGGCTACGGCATCTGGGATGTCACGGGAACCGATTTCCAATGTCTCTACAAATCGACCGGATGGCCCGAAGAGTACCAGTTCCGCAGCTACGACCTGAACAACGTGCATTTTTCGATGGCCGACGTTCCGCTGATGCCTTCCGACATCTCCGCTTCGGTCAAGAACGCCTATATGCAATATGTCAACGCCTATCCGCAGAACAACGACAACGAGGTGCTGATCAACATCTGGAACTGGAATTCGGACTGGACGCTGAGCGTCGTCGACGAAAAACGCAAGACGCTGCCCTACACCGAAGTCTGGGCCTACGACCCGCTCCATATCGCGGCGCTCTCGGTCAAGCGGTTCAACAACGCGGGACTCAAGTCGACCCCGTCGTTCATCACCGACAAGTTCACGCACTTCTTCAAGGTGAAGGCGGACGATGCGGACACCGACCTTGTGATCACCGTCAAGGACGAATTCGGAAACGAGTGGACCGAAAACATGCAGCGGCCGAAAGCATTCTCCACGGATGCCTACCGACGCAAGTGATTTTCGCTACATACCCAACCACAATCATCATTTACTAACCAACAAACACAGATCTTATGAGAGTATTAAGACCACTGGTTCTATCTCTTCTTCTGGTATTGGGAGGGGGAATAACAGCCCTTTCGGCCCAGAACAGGGAGGTGTCGGGAAAAGTCCTCGACGCCAATCAACAGCCGCTCGTGGGTGTAGCCGTTCTGGTCGATGGTACGACCAAAGGCGTCACAACCTCCGAAAACGGCACCTTCAAAATCCAAGTTCCGTCGGGAGAAGCCGTTCTCCAGGTCACCTGCCTGGGTTACCTGCCCCAGAAAGTGACAGTTCCCTCAAGCCGGAACAGCATCACGATCTACCTGCAGGAGGACGCCATCATGCTCGATGCAACCGTCGTAATCGGCTACGGTACGCAGAAAAAAGTCAACCTGACCGGCGCCGTTGCGACCGTAGGGAGCAAGGAGCTCGAAAACCGCGTCACCCATTCGCTGGGCAGCATGTTGCAGGGTTCCGTAGCGGGTCTCAACATCACCACCTCCTCGGGTAAACCCGGCAGCACGCCGGCGATCAACATCCGCGGCGTCAACTCGATCAACTCGGCCGACCCGCTCGTGCTGATCGACGGCGTGGTGGGCGACCTGAACCGCGTCAACCCCAACGACGTGGAGTCGATCTCGGTCATCAAGGACGCTTCGGCGGCAGCCGTCTACGGCGCCCGCGCAGCCTTCGGCGTCATCCTGGTCACCACCAAGAACGGCTCGGCCCAGGACGGCAAGGCGACGGTGCGTTACAGCGGCCGTTTCGGCTGGGAGGAGGCCACGACCTCGACCGACTACGAGAACCGCGGTTACTGGTCGGTCTATACGGTCAACAAGTTCTGGCAGGCCGACTCCGGAACGAACTATGTCAAATACAACGATCACGACATGCAGCAGCTGCTGGCGCGCGTGAACGACAGGACCGAGCATCCCGACCGTCCGTGGGTCGTCGAAGAGATCCGCAACGGCCGCAAACAGTGGGTCTACTACGGCAACTACGACTGGTGGGACATGCTCTTCCAGCAGCGTCGGCCCGTGCAGCAGCACAACATCTCGCTCAGCGGCGGCACGAAGGACATCAAATACCTCGTCTCGGGCGCCTATGACCGCCAGGAAGGTATTCAGCGCGCACATCCCGACGTGTATAACAAGTACAACCTGCGTGCGAAACTCGATTTTCGGATCAACCGGTGGGCAACGCTCTCGAACAACACGTCGTTCTTCTCGTCGAATTACAAGTCTCTGGGAGACGGCAGCGTAGACAACACCATCGCTTACAGCGCCCGCCACGCACTGGCCAACTTCCCCATGAAGAACCCCGACGGATCGTGGCTTTACAGCACGCCGTATCTCGATTACAAGATCGCCAACGGACGCCACATCCTGCTCAACGAGGGCACGCACCGCAACGTCGACCGCTCGAACGACTTCTCGAACACGACACGCCTGGTCATCACGCCGTTCAAGACGTTGAGCATCACGGGTGACTTCACCTACCGCCTCTACCAGAACCGCAATACGAGCCGCAGTTCCGCAATGAACTACCGCGAATACCCCGACGGGCCGCTGCTCGCCTACGACACGGGCGCCGGCATGAACCAGCTCGACGAAGTGGTTCAGACGCGCAACTACTATTCGGCCAATGTCTACGCCAACTACGACGAAACGTTCGGCGAGGCGCACCACGTGTCGGCAACCGCCGGATTCAACTACGAAACGTGGGCCAGCAAGAACGTCTCGGTGGCAGGCATCAACCTCTCCTCCATAAACCTCGACGACCTGAATCTGGCAACAGGCTCTCCCACGGAGGGCGCTTACGGCGGCGGCCAGAACGAATACGCCCTGGCAGGTTTCTTCGCCCGTATCAACTACGACTACAAAGGACGCTACCTCTTCGAGGTGAGCGGACGCTACGACGGATCGTCGCGTTTCGCACCGGGCAACCGCTGGGGCCTGTTCCCCTCGGCATCGGCCGGATGGCGCATCTCCGAGGAGCCGTTCTTCGGCAACGCCAAAGACCTGGTGGACAACCTCAAGCTGCGCGCTTCGTTCGGCAGCCTGGGCAACCAGAACGTGTCGTCCTACTACACCTACATGCGCCTGATCACGAACAAGGATTTCAGCAACTACACCTTCGACGGCAGCATAAAGGGCAAATACTCCTCGCTGGGCGCCCCCGTAGCCTCCGACCTGACCTGGGAAACCGCCCAGCAGTGGGACCTGGGTCTGGATCTCACCATGCTGAACAACCGGCTCAACTTCACCGGCGACGTCTACATCCGCGACACGAAGGACATGCTGACCGACGGAATGGCGCTGCCCGGCGTATACGGGGCCGATTCGCCCAGCATGAACTCCGCCGAACTGCGCACGAAGGGTTATGAGCTCTCCGTCAGCTGGCGCGACCAGTTCAAACTCGCCGGCAAACCGTTCGAATACAGCGTCGGTTTCAACCTCAGCGACTACAAGAGCGTCATCACCAAATACGACAACAACCCGAACAAGTCATTGACCAACCTGACAAAGGGAGATTATTACGTCGGCATGGAGATCGGCGAAATCTGGGGCTTCAAGACCGACGGGTTCTTCAAGACCACCGAAGAGGCGCAGGCCTATGCCAAAGAGGTCGACCTGAGTTACAGCACGGGCCGTCTGACCGGCGGCTGGCAGGCCGGCGACCTGAAGTTCGTCGACCTAGACGGCAACGGCGTCTGGGGAGTCGGCAACGACACCGTCGACAAGCCGGGCGACCGGACGATCCTGGGCAACTCGCTCCCGACGCTCTCCTACGGCATCAACGCCTCGATCCGCTGGATGGGCTTCGACGCTTCGGTCTTCTTCCAGGGAACCGGCAACCACTACTGGTATCCCCACGGAGAAATGATGCCTTTCTGGGGCTGCTATTCCTATCCCTACCTCTCCTACCTCCCGACGGATTTCCTCGGCAAGGTATGGGCGGAGGACAATCCCAACTCCTATTTCCCGCGCGCAAGAGCCTATTCTTCATCGGGAGGTTATCTGAGCAAGGTCAACGACCGTTACCTGCAGAATATCCGCTACCTGCGCCTGAAAAACCTGACCGTCGGCTACACGATCCCCGCGACCCTCACCAAGAAGGCCGGCATCGACCAGATCCGCATCTATTTCTCGGGCGAGAACCTCTGCTACTGGTCGCCGCTCAAAAAGAACTCCAAGTACGTCGATCCCGAAGCGGCTATCAACCGTTCCGGCGTGAACAACAACGCCTACTATCCGTGGGCCAAGACGTTCATGTTCGGCATCGACATCACCTTCTAATAATTTCAAAATCCGAATACCATGAAGCGATTAATCATACTGGCAGCAACGCTGATTGCAGGATTATCGGCCTGCGACTCCCTGCTGGACAAAGAACCGTTGGATCGGGTGACGCAGTTCGACTATTTCAAGACGAGAAGCGACCTGGAACTCTTCTCCAATCCCTTTTACGACAACCTGCTGGACAAGACGCCCTACGATGAGCAGAACGACCTGCTCGTTCAGATGACCCTCTCCGATGTTCTCTACGGAGGCGACAAGCGCACCGTTCCGAACACCGGCGGCGGCTGGTCGTGGGGCAACCTGCGCCGCATAAACACCCTGCTGGAATATGTCGATCAATGCGAAGACAAGAAGGCTGTGACCGAGTATACGGCCCTGGCCAAATTCTTCCGCGCCGCCTTCTATTTCGACAAGGTGAAACGCTTCGGCGACGTACCCTGGTACGAGGTGCAGCTCGGCTCGGCCGACGAAGCGCTCTACAAACCGCGCGATTCACGCGAACTGATCATGACCAATATGATCAAGGATATCGACGAAGCCATCAACAGCGGCGGTCTTACGGAGGATATATCGACCTACCGCGTCAACAAATGGGCGGCGCTGGCGCTGAAAGCGCGGTTCTGCCTCTTCGAGGGAACCTACCGCAAATACCACGGCATCAACCTCGAAGGACATGACTACACCTATTATCTGGAGGAAGCCGCCAAGGCCGCCAAAACGATCATCGACGAAGGTCCCTACAAGCTCTACTCCACCAAAAATCCGGACAAGGACTACATGATGCTCTTCGCACAGGAGAATGCCAGCACCGAAGAGTATATCCTCGCCATCCGGAACAGCTACGAGGCCCAGGTCTACCACAATGCGACGGCCTACACGCTGCTGCCGACACAGGGCCGCCCGGGCTACACCCGCAAATTCATCAACATGTACCTGAAGAAGGACGGCACCGCATTCACCGACCAGGAGGGGTGGCAGACGCTGCCTTTCACCGAGGAGGTGAAGGACCGCGACCCGCGCCTGGCGCAGTCGATCCGCACCCCGGGTTACAAGCGCATCGGCGCCAAGCGGGTGCAGGGACCCGATCTCGGCGTCACGATCACCGGCTACCAACCCATCAAATTCGTTCAGGACACGACGGCCTCGGGAGGACAGATCGACCGCAACGACCGTTCGACCTGCGACATGCCGGTTTTCCGCTATGCCGAAGTGCTGCTCAACTATGCCGAAGCCAAGGCCGAACTGGGAACGCTCACGCAGAACGATCTGGCGATCACCGTCAACGAAATCCGAAGCCGGGTGGGAATGCGGGGCCTCGACATGAACGAAGCCAACAAAAATATCGACTGGTATCTTGAGTCCAAAGAGTACGGCTATCCCAACGTGACCGGCGCCAACAAGGGCGTCATTCTGGAAATCCGCCGCGAACGGGCCGTCGAGCTGATCCAGGAGGGTTTCCGTCTTCAGGATCTGTATCGCTGGAAAGCCGGCTATTGCATCGACCAGGCCATTTCCGGCATGTATTTCCCGGGCCCCGGCGAATACAAGCTTGCGGGCAAAGAAACGGCCGATCTGATTCTCTATGCGGCAGGAAGCACCAAACCCCAGGGCGGCGAAGGAGTTTCGGTATACGAACTCGGTTCGGACATCATCCTCTCCGAGGGGAACAAAGGCTATGTCTACTATCACAAAACCGTAGAGAATCTGCGCACTCCGTTCAACGAGGAACGCGATTACCTCTACCCGATTCCCAGCGGCGAGCGTTCGCTCAACCCGAACCTCACGCAGAATCCGGGATGGAGCGACGGACTCGATTTTTAAGTCGGAAATAACCTAAAAAACAAGATTATGAGATTTGTAAAATATATGACAGCCCCGATCCTCATGGCGGCCCTGTGTTCCTTCTGGGGCTGCGACAAGGATGAGGACCACCTTTCCGAAGCTGTTCTGGCGAGCGCCAACACCTTGAATTTCGAAGCGGAAAGAGCGGCGGAAAAGATCATCACCATCTATGCCGACGCCGACTGGGTGACGGAAGTCCCCGACTGGGTGACGGTCACGCCCAACTCGGGAACCGGCGTCATGGACGTGACGGTTTCGGTGACCGACAACATGCGCGACGGCGCGGAGGACAACCCCCGCAAGGCCACCCTCGTCTTCAAGGGACGGACTCTTGCAAGCCGCGCACAGGTGCTCATCACGCAGAACGGAGACAAATACCGCGATGTGAAGGAGTACACGGCAGGTGAACTCGCCGCCCTGGCGGACGAAACGGTCATTTCCGTACCGTCGGCGATCGTCGTGGCCGTGACGACCAAAGGCTTCGTCATCAGCGACGACAAAAACACGGACAATATCTTCGTCTCGGACGCCACGACGGTTGCCGTCGGCGACAAGATTTCGCTCTTGGGCACCAAGTCGTCCGACTCGCAGAAACTCGCTACGGTAATCGACTGCGACGAGGTGACGGTTCTGTCCGGCGGAGCGGTGAACTACCCCGAACCGGAGGACATCAGCGCAAAGATCGACGACTACACCTCCTCCAAACGGGGCTACGTCACCGTCAAGGGCGTTTTCAACGGCAGCACCCTCACCGTTTCGGAGGATGCCAAGTACTCGGTCAGCGTCGTGGACGCCCCGTCGAGTCTGGGCCTTTCCGCCCTGACCGGCCATATCGTAACCGTCACCGGCTACTACGCCGGTTTGGCCGAGCCTGTACAGCGCATCATGGCCACCGATGTCGAGGACAACGGCCTGAACGAGATCGTCTATTTCCTGGAGAACTTCGAATGGCTCGAACCGTGGTCCGTAGCAAGCGGTGTCGGCCAAACGGTCGAGACGGATAACCTCGATGCAAAAGCGACAGCGCTTACCTCCATAACTGTCGATGGAGTGACTGCATTCGACGCTGTCGAAAAACTCGGTTACAAGTTTATCTACGACAAGAACGACAACAAACGCATCTACCTCCAGCAGAACTACCTCAAATTCGGCAAGACCGGCAATCACGCAGGTATCATTCTTCCTCCGATAGACGGGGTTCCCGAAGCAAAGGACAATGTGACACTCTCGTTCGACTGGTGCGGAATGCGCCAGGGGTCCGGCAAGATCGACCCCGTCAATCTGATCGTCATCTTCGAGAACGGCAGCGACAAAGTGCAGATCGACATACCCGAACTGGGATGGGAGGATGGTCACAAGCTCGAATGGGTTCGCGCCGAAGTCAGCCTGAAGGGCATTACGGTCAACAAGGATACGAAGATCACCATTACGCAGACGCAGTGGGAAGTCGGAACAGCCAACCGCTGGTTCCTCGACAATATCAAAATATCCGAACCGATCAAACTCTGATAACAGGAACCCTGTAAAACGAAATCAGCCGTTGACCCGTGAGTCAACGGCTGATTTTTTTCAGCGGAGGCGCAAAAAAAACCGAAGTTTTCGCTCCGTTCCGCCGGCTACCGGCCCGCTCGCCGGAGGAAACACTCGATCGTGTTCTCCATCAGGCAGCAGATCGTCATAGGCCCGACGCCGCCCGGCACGGGCGTGATCACCGAGGCCTTGGGTTCGATGGCTGCAAAATCGACATCGCCGCACAGTTTGCCCGTCTCCGGGTCGCGGTTCACCCCCACGTCGATCACCACGGCGCCCGGCGACACCATCTCCGCCGTGACGAACTTCGGCCGACCGATGGCCACCACCAGAATCTCCGCCCCGCGCGTCACTTCGGCGAGGTTGCGCGTACGACTGTGGGCCATCGTCACCGTAGCGTTCGCGTCCAAGAGCAGTTTAGACACGGGAAGCCCCACGATATTGCTGCGGCCGATCACCACGGCGCGCTTGCCGGCGATCTCCACGCCTGCGGCCCGCAGCATCTTGAGAATGCCTTTCGGGGTGCAGGGGAGCGTGCAGGGCTGTTTCTGCCACAGCGCCGCAACGTTCAGGGGATGGAAGCCGTCGACATCCTTCTGTTTGTCGATGGCGGCGATCACCTTGTCCTCGTCGATATGTTTCGGAAGGGGCAGCTGGACCAGAATGCCGTCCACCTCGTCGTCGAGGTTCAGGGCCGTGATGATGTCCAGCAGTTCGGCCTCGGAAACGGACTCGGGCTTTCGGATCGTGGTATTGCGGATGCCCACCTCGGCCGAAGCCTTGGCCTTGCCCGTCACATAGCTCACGCTGCCGGGGTCCTCGCCCACGAGGATGACAACCAGATGGGGCACACGGCCATATTTCGCGGGGAAGGTCTTCACCTCGTCCGCCATTTCAAGTTTCAGTTTCGCTGAAAGTTCTTTTCCGCTGATTATTTTTGCCATATATCGCTCGTATTATCTTTCCAAATCGTCGAAAGCCCGGTGGCCGATGTCGGTGCGGTGGAACAGATTGTCGCAGTCGATGCGGGCCACGTCGGCCAGCGCATTCCTCCGCGCTTCGGCCAGGTCCCTGCCCTTGCCCACCACGAACAGCACGCGGCCTCCGTTGGTGAGAATCCGCCCGCCGTCGGCCCGGGTTCCCATGTGATAAACAGCCCCTTCGACGCGGTCCAGGCCCTTGATTTCGTGTCCTTTTTCGTAGTCGCCCGGATAGCCCTTCGAGGCCAGCACGATGCCCAGCGCGGCGAAATCGTGCCACTCCAGCTGCGTATCGCGTCCCTCGGCCACGGCACAGAAGATGTCGACGATGTCGCTCTTCAGGCGCGGCAGCACCACCTCGGTCTCGGGATCGCCGAAACGGGCGTTGAACTCGATGACCTCGATACCCCGCGCAGTCTTCATCAGTCCGCCGTAGAGCACGCCCTCGAAGGGACACCCCTCGGCGATCATCGCGTCGGCCACGGGCTGCATGATCTTCTCCAGGGCATAGCGTTCGTCCTCCGCCGTCACGAACGGCAGGGGCGAATAGGCGCCCATACCGCCCGTATTGGGACCCTCATCGCCGTCGTAGGCGCGCTTGTGGTCCTGCGCCAGCGCCATCGGCCACACCTTGTGTCCCGAAACGAAGCACATGAACGAAAACTCGGGACCTTCGAGGTAATCCTCGACGACCACCTTGCCCTCGCCGAACTTATCGTCGAGCAACATATCCCGCAACGCCGCTTCGGCCTCGGCCATCGTCCGGGCGATCACCACGCCTTTTCCGGCGGCCAGTCCGTCGTATTTCAGCACTGCGGGCAGAGGACGCCCCTGCACATAGGCCAGCGCCCCGGCATAGTCGGTGAATGCGCGGAATCCGGCTGTCGGGATGGCATATTTAGCCATCAGCCGTTTGGCGAACTCCTTCGACGACTCGATGCGCGCCGCAGCCTTCGTCGGACCGAAGATGCGCAGCCCCGCGGCCCTAAAGCAGTCGACGACACCCGCCGCCAGCGCCACTTCGGGACCCACGACCGTGAGGCCGATGCCCCGCTCCGCGGCAAAGTCACGCAGGCGTTCCACCTCGGTTTCACGAATGGCCACGCACTCGGCCTGCCGGGCGATGCCCGCATTCCCGGGTGCGCAGTAAATTTTTTCAACCTGCGGCGAACGCGACAGCGCGTCGACAATGGCGTGTTCGCGGCCTCCGCCGCCGATAACCAGTACCTTCATAAACAAAATTCCTTTTTATCGCAGAATAAACTCCGCAGATTCCGGCACTTTTTTCCGCAAAAAGTGCCACAAAAACTCTCCGACGATACCTCCGCCTGCCCGGAACGGTCTAACGCTGGCTCCGGGCGACTATTCGCGGGTTTGTAAACAAACCGTCCCCTCCGCTCGCGCTTTTAGCCCGTCCCTTGCCAACGGCTCCGGTATCCGGTCGGATTTCTGTACTACCCAAAAATAGTAACGCCGGTGATACTAATGCTTGAAGTGCCTCTCACCGGTGAATACCATGGCGATGCCCTTCTCGTCGGCCTTCCGGATCGAATCCTCGTCGCGGACCGAACCGCCGGGCTGCACGATCGCCGTCACGCCGTATTCGGCGGCCAGCGTCACACAGTCGTCGAAAGGGAAGAAACCGTCCGACGCCAGCACGAGACCCTCGGTGACGCCTGCGGCATGCGCCTGCTTCAGGGCGATCTCCGCCGAGCCGATGCGGTTCATCTGTCCGGCGCCGACGCCCAGCGTCCGGCCGTCCTTCACCGCCACGATGGCGTTCGACTTCACGTGTTTGACGATATGCCAGCCGAAATTGAGGTCCTCCATCTGCTCCGCAGCGGGCTTCGCCTTCGTGACGCACATATCGGCCGTAACGGCCTTCGTCGCCACGTCGAGGTCCTGCACCAGCAGGCCGCCGTTGACGCTCACATACTGTTTCGGGTCCACGTCGCCCTTGTCCATGCTGACCTCGAGCAGGCGCAGGTTCTTCTTCGCCGAGAGCACTTCGAGCGCCCCCTCGTCGAATTTCGGGGCCATGATGATTTCGAGGAAGATCGGCTTCATCAGCTCGGCCGCCTCGCGCGTCACCGTGCAGTTCGTCGCCACGATGCCGCCGAAGATCGACACCTTGTCGGCCTCGTAGGCCTTCGTCCACGCCTCGACGACATCCTTGCCCGTCGCGGCGCCGCAGGGATTCATGTGCTTGAGGCCCACGCAGAACGGCTTGTCGAACTCGCGCACGATGCACAGCGCGGCGTTGGCGTCCTGGATATTGTTGTACGACAACTCCTTGCCGTTGAGCTGTCTGGCGAATGCCAGCGAATAGGGCACCTCCTTCCCCTCGCGGTAGAATTTGGCCGACTGGTGGGGGTTTTCGCCGTAGCGCAGCGACTGCACGAGGTCGAACTCGAGGAAAAGCTTCTCGTTCAGACCCGCCTGCGCGCGCATATAGGCGGCGATCATCGCGTCGTACTCGGCGGTATGCGTATAGGCTTTGGCCGAGAGCTTCAGGCGCGTGGCCTTTTCGGTATTGCCGCCGGCGCGAATCTCGTCCAGAATCGCGTCATAGTCCGCGGGGTCGCACACCACCGTCACGTCGGCCCAGTTCTTGGCCGCCGAGCGAAGCATCGAAGGTCCGCCGATGTCGATGTTCTCGATGGCGTCCTCCATCTTCACGCCGGGTTTCGAAATCGTCTCCCGGAACGGATAAAGGTTCACGCAGACCATGTCGATGAACTCGATATGATTATCCTTCAGGGCTTTCAGGTGCTCCGGATCGTCGCGGCGGGCCAGCAGTCCGCCGTGCACGTTGGGATGCAGGGTCTTCACGCGGCCGTCGCAGATCTCGGGGAATCCCGTCACGTCGCTGATGTTGATTACCTCCACGCCGCTGTCGGCCAGGAGCTTCATCGTACCGCCCGTGGCGATCACCTCCCAGCCCAGAGTCCGCAGCCCTTTGGCAAACTCCACGACACCGGTCTTGTCACTTACACTAATTAATGCGCGCATTATTCGATCAGTTTTTTAATAGTTTCAATGTATAACGGATATTCCACGGCATGAATCATCGCTTCCAGTTCCCCGATGTCATCGCCCTCGTAGGGAAAGGCCCGCTGGGCGATGATGCGTCCGCCGTCCAGCTCGGCGTCGACGTAATGGATCGTCACGCCGAAGACCTTGACGCCGTATTCCAGCGCCTGCTCGATGGCATGCGCCCCGCGGAAGGCCGGCAGCAGCGAGGGGTGGATGTTGATGATCCGCCCGCCGTAGGCCCCCAGCAGCACGTCGCCCACAATGCGCATATAGCCCGCCAGGCAGACCAGCTCCACGCCCGCGGCATCCAGCCGCGCGACGATCTCCCGCTCGTAGTCGGCCTTCGAGGCATATTGCTTCGGCGCGAAGACGAACGCCCCGACCCCGTGAGCGGCAGCCCTTTCGACCACCTTCGCACCGGGTTTGTCGCAGACCATCAGCACCACTTCGGCATCCAGCACGCCCCGCTCGCAGGCCGTGACGATGGCTTCGAAGTTCGTGCCGCTGCCGCTGGCGAAAACCGCAAGGCGCCGCATCCCTCTATCGGATGACGACACCCTCGGTGTCGGTTACGCGTCCGATGACCGTGGCACGCTCGCCCTGCTCCGTGAGGATGCCGATGGCCTTCTGCGCCTCGGCGGCATCGAGGGCGATGACCATGCCGATGCCCATGTTGAAGATGTTGAACATCTCGCGGTGGGCCACCTTGCCGTACTTTTCGAGGAAGCGGAACACGGGCAGAATCTCCCACGACCCTTCGTCGATCTCAAGCCCCTGCCCCTCGCGGAGGATGCGGGGAATATTTTCGTCGAAACCGCCGCCCGTGATGTGGCTGATGCCGTGCACGTCGCAGTTGCGAACCACCTCCAGCACCTGCTTCACATAGATTTTCGTCGGCGTGAGCAGCACCTCGCCGAGCTGTTTGTTCGACAGTTCGGGATAGGACTCGCGCAGGTTCAGGCAGTTGTCCGCGACGATCTTGCGCACGAGGCTGAAGCCGTTGGAGTGCACGCCGCTCGACGCAACGCCCACCAGCACGTCGCCCGCCCTGACCTTCGAACCGTCGATCAGCTGCGACTTCTCCACAACGCCCACCGTGAATCCGGCGATGTCGTATTCGCCCTCGGCGTACATGCCCGGCATCTCGGCGGTCTCGCCGCCCACCAGCGCACAGCCGGCCTGACGGCAGCCGTCGGCGACACCCGCGACGATGGCCTCGATCTTCTGGGGTTCATTGCGCCCCACGGCCACGTAGTCGAGGAACACCAGCGGTTCGGCGCCCTGCGCCAGCACGTCGTTGACGCACATGGCCACGGCATCAATGCCGATCGTGTCGTGCTTGTCCATCTCGAAGGCCAGCTTGAGTTTGGTTCCCACGCCGTCGGTCCCGCTCACGAGCACCGGTTCCTTCACCTTGAGGGCCGAGAGGTCGAACATACCGCCGAAGGCGCCGATGTTGCCCATCACACCCAGACGCGAGGTCGAGGCCACATGCTTTTTGATGCGCCGCACCACTTCGTATCCGGCTTCGAGATTCACGCCGGCCTTTTCATAACTTTGAGCCATAGCAATATATGGTTTAAATAATTTAAATTCCCTGTTTTTATCCCCATTCTCCGGGCCCGTCATTGGGAGGCATCGCCAGATGCCGTGGCAATCCGGGAAAAATGCCGTAACGTCACAACACCGGTTCAGATTGCCGCGTCGGACCTGCGTCCTCCTCGCAATGACCGCTTCGCGTCCGCTAACATTTTACGTCCTTGTTGGCCTCCTCGGGCGACTGGTAGAGCGCCGTGGGATACTGCCCCGTGAAGCAGGCCATGCAAAGTTCCTTGCGGCTGCCCGCCTTCAACAGCGACTCGGGCGAGAGGAACACCAGCGAATCGGCGCCGATCTCCTCGCAGACCCCCGCCGTGTTCTTGCGGGCCGAGATCAGCTCCTCGCGTGTCGAGGTGTCCACGCCGTAGAAGCAGGGATCGGTCATCGGGGGACTGGCGATGCGCACGTGCACTTCGGTGGCTCCCGCCTCCTTGAGCATCGTGACGATGCGCCGCGAGGTCGTGCCGCGCACGATCGAGTCGTCGACCAGCACCACGCGCTTGCCCCTGACAATCGAACGCACGGCCGAAAGTTTCATCCTCACGCCCTTCTCGCGCAGCTCCTGCGAGGGCTGGATGAAGGTGCGGCCGATATACTTGTTCTTGATAAGTCCCATTTCATACGGCAGTCCGCTCGCCTCGGCGTAACCCATCGCGGCGCTGAGGCTCGAATCGGGCACGCCGACCACGATGTCCGCCTCGGCGGGAGCCTCCTTCCAGAGCAGGCGTCCTGACTCCTTGCGGTAGGCGTGGACGTTGCAGCCGTCGATGTCGCTGTCCGGGCGTGCGAAGTAGATGTACTCCATCGAACACATTTCGTGACGCTTGTACATCGAGTAGTCGCGGCTGCGGATGCCCTGTTTATCAATCGTCACGATCTCGCCCGGCTCGACGTCGCGCACGAACTCCGCACCCAGCACGTCGAACGCGCACGTTTCGCTCGACACCACCCATCCGTCGCCCAGCTTGCCGATCGACAGCGGACGCAGGCCGTACTTGTCGCGGCAGGCGTAGATGCGGTTGGCCGTCATAATCAGGAAGGCGAAAGCGCCTTCGAGCATGTTCAGCGCGTCGATGATCGAGAAGATGCGCGGCCGGTCGTGGTAGCGCGTCTCCTTCTTGATCAGGTGGGCCAGGATCTCGCTGTCGGAAGTCGACTGAAACAGGCTGCCCTTGTTTTCGAGGTGGCGGCGCAGCAACTCCGAATTGACGATATTGCCGTTATGCGCCAGCGCGAAGTCGCCCGTGTTGTGGCGGAAGAGGAACGGCTGGACATTCTCCATGCCGCCGCCTCCGGCCGTGGTGTAACGCACATGGCCGATGGCCGTGGAACCTTTCAGCGTGGCGAGTTTCGCCTCGTCGAAAACCTCCGTCACCAGCCCTCCGCCCTTGATGCGGCGGAACGTGCCGCTCTCGTCCACCGAGACGATGCCGGCCCCCTCCTGCCCGCGGTGCTGCAAGGCGTGGAGACCGTAATAGGTCAGCGACGCGGCGTTCGGCACTCCGTAGATGCCGAACACCCCGCACTCCTCGTGCAATTCACGGTCGCGGATCACTTCCATCATACTACCAGACGATTTTTTGCAGGCGCGCCAGAATCTCCTCGTAAGCCTCGCGGACCTTGCCCAGGTCGCGGCGGAAACGGTCCTTGTCGAGTTTCTCGTTGGTCGTGGCATCCCACAGACGGCAGGTGTCGGGCGACACCTCGTCGGCCAGCACGATCTCGCCGTCCGACGTCTTGCCGAACTCGATCTTGAAGTCCACCAACTTGATGTTCATCTTCAGGAACAGCTCCTTGAGCACCTCGTTGATCTTGGCCGTCATGGCGTACATCTCGTTCAGCTCCTCGTACGTAGCGGCGCCCAGCGCAACGGCGTGATGGTCGTTGATCAGCGGGTCGCCCAGCTCGTCCTTCTTGTAGCAAATGTCGAAAATGACGTTCGAGGGCTGCGTGCCCTCCTCGATGCCGAGACGCTGGGCCATCGAACCGGCGATGACGTTGCGCACGATCACCTCCAGCGGAATGATCGTCACCCGGCGGCAGACCTGATCGCGGTCGTTGATCGTCTCGATATAGTGGGTCTTCACGCCGGCCTTATACAGCTCCTTGAAGATCAGGGTCGAAATGGCGTTGTTCAGCACGCCCTTGTTCTCGATCGTAGCTTTCTTGATGTTGTTGAAAGCCGTAGCGGCATCCTTGTAGTGGATGATGATCTTATCAGGATCGTCCGTGCGAAAAACCTGTTTTGCCTTGCCCTCGTAGAGCATTTCGAGCTGTTTCATGTTGTTTGGGTGTTTTTTGATTATTTGATTCGTTGTCTCATTTCATATTGAAGTCCACCACGATCGGACGGTGATCCGAGGGGTGCCAGAAATTCGAAAGTTTGGCCGGATCGCGGACCGGCTCGGTGTAGGCGTCGGTCACCACGTCGGCATGCGTGATGCGCTCGTAGAGCGGCGGCGTGCAGTAAACGAAGTCGATGCGCGACTTGCCGCCCGTCGTGGTCTTGAACTCCCCGGGATATTTCCCGGCGATCACGTCCACATAAGGCGTGTGCCGGAGAATGTAGTCGTGCACCAGGAAACGCGTGTCGCCCGCCGGATATTTGTAGAACCAGTTGTCGCGCGACGAACGCGCGTTGAAGTCGCCCATCATCATCCAGAACTGCTTTTCGGCGCCCGGAACCGAATGGATCGTATGGTTGCAGATGTATTCCATCTCCATGCGGCGGTATTTGTCGCCGCCGTTCTCGGCACGGCTCGCATCGCGGTCCTTAGCCTGGAAGGCATACCCCTGCGGCCAGGTGTGAAGCGTTACGATGTTGACCGTCTTGCCGTTCTTCTCGATGCGCGCCCAGCCCGCTCCGTGCGTCACCACGCTGTCGGGTTTCGAGCCGACGATACGTTCGACGTTCTCGATCGGGTATTTCGACGTGATCACCTGCGGGTAATTGTCGCGGTGTCCGCCCACATACCAGTATTTGTGGCCGTAACGGGCGGCCAGTTCGCCCCAGTTCCCGACCAGATAACGGTCGGCGACATCCATCTTGTCGGCCGTGCCGGTCTTGTAGATCGACTGCGCCTCGCACCAGACGCAGACGTCCGGATCGTACGCCCTGACCCACTCCACGAACTTGTCGTAGTTGTCGCCCTGCCCGGACCACATTCCGTTCTGAATGTTCCAGTACAGCAGGCGCATGTTGTTTTTCGGGTTCTTCGGGTTTTTCCGGGCATGAACGCAGACCGGAGCGAGCATCGCCGCAAGAAGCAGCACGCCGCAAAATCGGAACAGGGAGGTTTTCATCGGTTATCGTTTTTTTAAGGTTATTGCACTTTGCGGAAATAGGCCACGGCATTGGCGAACAACGACTGCTGCTTGTTGCCGGCGATGTTCTTGAACAGGTTGTTTTCGTAACGCTCCGTGTGGCCCATCTTTCCAAGAATCAACCCGTTCTGTGAGATGATGCCCTCGATGGCGTACGACGATCCGTTGGGGTTCCAGGGAGCCTCTGCCGTGGGGTTCCCTGCGGCATCGGCGTACTGGAAGGCCACCTGCCCGTTGGCGAACAGCTCGCGGGCAAGCTCCTCGCTCACCACGAACTTACCCTCGCCGTGGCTGACGGCAATCGAATGCAGTTCACCCGGACGGAAGCCGCGGAGCCACGGGGAAGCGGTCGTCGCGACGCGCGTCGAGACGATCTGCGAAATATGACGGTTGACGTCGTTGCGGAACAGCGTCGGCGACTCCTTGGTGACCATGCCCAGACGTCCGTAAGGCAAAAGGCCCGACTTGACCAACGCCTGGAAACCGTTGCAGATGCCCAGGATCAGGCCTCCGCGGTCGGTCAAAGCGTGGATTTCGTCGCGAATATCCTTATTGTTCAACACATTGACAATGAATTTGGCGCTTCCGTCGGGTTCGTCGCCCGCCGAGAAACCGCCTGCGAGCACGAAGATGTGCGCCCGGCAGATATGCTCCTTCATTTCGGCGATCGAGCGCAAAACGTCGTCGCCGGCGATGTTGCACAAGACGCTCGTCCGGACCTCGGCCCCCGCCGCGCGGAACGCCTTGGCGGTGTCGTAGTCGCAGTTCGTGCCGGGGAACACCGGAATATAGACCACCGGGGTCTCGACCGCCTCGCCGGGATAAACGAACGTTTTCGGGGCGGGTGCGGAGGTCATCACCTCCGCCGAGTTCCGGCCCTTGTCGGGGTAAACGGCCGCAAATTTCTCCGTATTGGCCTTGTAAAGCTCTTCGAGCGGCATCTTCACCCCGTTGACCGTCAGCGCCTCCTCGGCGACGGTGAAGCCCAGCAGTTCGGCATGCGGATATTCCAACGTGCCCTCGCACTCGACGAGGATCGAACCGTAGGCGTATTCATACAATTTCGGCTCGTCGAGGGTGATCTCCGCGCCGACGCCGTTGCCGAAAGCCATCTTGGCAAGGCCCTCTCCGACGCCGCCGAAGCCCACGGACCACGCCGAGAGGATTTTCCCGGACTCGATCCGCCCGCTGACGAACGCAAAGTTCTCCTTCAGCTGCGCCGTGTCGGGCATCCGGTTCTCCAGCGGAGTATGGCGGACGAGGTAAATGCGATGTCCTGCGCCTTTGAGGTCGGTGGAAATGACCTTCGAAGCGTCGACCGTCGTGATGCCGAAGGCCATCAGCATCGGCGGAACGTTGATGTCCTGGAACGTGCCCGACATCGAGTCCTTGCCGCCGATCGAAGGCAGGCCCAGTTCGACCTGCATCTTCAGCGCACCGAGCAGCGCGCCGAGCGGCTTGCCCCACGACTCGGGATTCCGGGTCATACGCTCGAAATACTCCTGATAGGAGTAGCGCATCCTCTCGTAACGCGCACCCGCGGCCACGACCTTCGCCGCAGCTTCCACGACGGCATAGGCCGCGCCGTGGTAGGGACTCCACGAAGCCACGTAGGGGTTGTAGCCGAAGGCCATGATGCTGGCCGTGTCGGTATAGCCGTCCGTGGGGAGTTTCTGCACCGAGACCTGCGTCTCGCTGCGCTGCATGCGGCCGCCGAAGGGCATCAGCACCGTCGAGCGGCCGATCGTCGCGTCGAACATCTCCACGAGGCCCCGCTGCGAGACGACATTGTTATCCTTGAGGTTGTTCGTAAAACGCTCGGCGAGGGTCTCCCCCGCCACTTCACGGGCAAAGGGATCGCGGTTTTCCACCGCGCCGATCCGCGCCTCGGCATAATGCTTCGCCCCGGCGCTGTCGATGAATTCGCGCTTGAGGTCCACGACCTTCCTGTCGCCGTTGAACATCCGCATGCGCGCCGTGTCCGTCACGTCGGCCACGTGCACCGCCTCGATGTTCTCCTCGCGGCAGTAGCCCATGAACTCCTCCATGTCCTTCGCCTCGACCACCACCGACATGCGTTCCTGCGATTCGCTGATGGCGAGTTCCGTGGAGTTCAGACCGCTGTACTTGGTCTTCACGCGGTCGAGGTAGATGTCCAGCCCGTCTGCCAGTTCGCCGATGGCGACGCTGACGCCGCCCGCACCGAAGTCGTTCGATTTCTTGACGAGGCGCGTCACCTCCGGACGGCGGAACAGCCTCTCGAGCTTGCGCTCCTCGGGGGCGTTGCCCTTCTGCACCTCGCTGCCGCAGGTTTCGAGCGACTTGGCGTCGTGCTCCTTCGAAGAGCCGGTCGCACCGCCGATGCCGTCGCGGCCCGTGCGGCCGCCGAACATGATGATTTTATCGCCCGGTGCGGGACGCTCGCGGCGGACGTTCGCAGCCTTCACGGCCCCCACCACAGCCCCCACTTCGAGGCGTTTGGCGACATAGTCGTCGTGATAGATCTCGCGGACATGGGTCGTAGCCAGTCCGATCTGGTTGCCGTAGCTCGAATAGCCCGCCGCGGCCTTCTTCGAAATGACGCTCTGCGGCAGTTTTCCGGAAAGGGTCTCCGACACAGGCAGGTAAATGTTTCCCGCGCCCGTTACGCGCATCGCCTGATAGACGTAGCTGCGGCCCGACAGCGGGTCGCGGATGGCGCCGCCCAGACAGGTCGAAGCCCCGCCGAAAGGTTCGATCTCGGTCGGATGGTTGTGGGTTTCGTTCTTGAACTGCAACAGCCACTTCTCGGTCCGCCCGTCTACATCGACGTCGATGTAGACCGAGCAGGCGTTGTTCTCCTCCGAGACCTCCAGATCGTCCAACAGGCCTTTCTGCCGGAGGTAGCGCGCGCCGATGGTCGCCATATCCATCAGGCAGAGGCTCTTGTGCTCACGGCCCAGTTCGCGGCGGATACGCAGGTACAGCGCCAGCGAATCTTCGATCTCCTCCTTGACGAACGACTCCTCGACGGTGATGCCCTCCAACTCGGTCGTGAAGGTCGTGTGGCGGCAGTGGTCGCTCCAGTAAGTGTCGAGGATGCGCAGCTCGGTTTCGTAGGGATCGCGCCCCTCCGAACGGAAGTATTTCACCACCTCGCGCAGGTCGTCGGCGTTCATCGCCAGACCCATCGTCTTGCAGTAAGGCTCCAGTTCGGAATCCGCCATCTCCCGGAACCCTTCGAGCGCCCCGACGGGCTTCACTTCGGCCTGCTCCATGTCGCTGAGCACCGAAAGGTCCTTCTCACGCGATTCGACGGCGTTGATGTAGTAATGCCGGATCTTCGCCAGCTCCCCGTCGGTCGTCTTGTCATCGAAAACGAGCAGCCTCGACGAGCGGATGTCGACCCGGGCCTCGGGATCGATCAGCCGCACGCAGTCGACGGCCGAAGCGGCGCGCTGGTCGAACTGCCCGGGCAGATACTCCACGGCGATATACTTGCGCCCCGCGAGGTCGAACGTGTCGGTCACCGAGTCGGTCACCACCTCGCCGAAAACCGTATAGCGGCTCTTTTCCAGCAGCTCTTCGCTGAAGCCGAAAAGGTCGTAGACGCAGAGCAGGCGCACCTCGCCCAGCGACAGGTTCAGATTGGTGTTCAGCTCGCGGCGCAGGCTCTCGGCCTCGACCCGGAAGCGGGGTAATTTCTCGACAAAAATGCGGTAATTGGTCGTATTATTCATTTATCTCTGTTTGTTTCATTCATCGTTCAGCGGCTCAATACGCCGTTATCACGTCCTTTGGCCGTGTACGTAAGCGCCCCCGGAGGGGACTTGCCTGCGGGACGGCCCGATCGGTTATTTCACAAAACGTCCGGCCCATTCGGCCTCGAACCGTGCGGCATCCATCCCCACGAACGTGATGTGGCCCATCTTGCGCTTGGGACGGCTCTCCGTCTTGCCGTAGAGGTGGACATATACGCCCGGGAGGTTCTCCGCGGCGATTCGCTCCGCGGCTTCGAGATCCTGTCCCAGAATGTTTTTCATCACCGTGGGAGCCACCGGCTGCGGCTCCTGCAAAGGCTCCCCGACCAGATAGCGGACCAGTTCGCGGAACTGGTTCGTGGTCGCGCCTTCGATGGTGTAGTGACCCGAGTTATGCGGGCGCGGGGCCATCTCGTTGAAGTAGATTTCACCGCCCTTGATGAAATACTCGATGGCCAGGATGCCCCGATAGCCGCAATCGCGCATGAAACGCTCGCTCTGGGCCTTCATGCGCGCCAGCACCCCGGAATCGACTTCGGCAGGTACGATGCACAAATCCAGAATCCCGTCGCGGTGGACATTGCGCCCCACGGGAAAACTCACGACCCGCTCGCCGTCCGCCACCATCACGATGCTGGCCTCGGAATCGAACGGCACGAACTCCTCCAGGATGCAGGGAACCGCAAGCAGGGGCAGCGCCCCGGCGATGTCGGCCTCCGTCTTCAGCACCCGCTGCCCGTGGCCGTCGTAGCCCAGCGTGCGGGTTTTCAGCACGGCGGGAAGCCCCAGCCGCCGCACGGCTTCGCGCAGCGACGCTTCGTCGTCCACGGCCTCGAAACCGGGCGTGCGCAGCCCGTGGTCGCGGGCGTTCGACTTCTCGCGCAGGCGGTCCTGCGAATCGTAAAGGGGTTTGTAGCCCTGCGGGATGTTGTATTTCCCGCACAGCGGAATCAGAATATCCCCCGGTACGTTTTCGAATTCATAGGTCACCGCGTCGCTGCGGCGGCACAGTTCCTCGAGCGCCGCGGCATCGTCGTAGGCCGCAACGATATGATCGTCGCAAACGTTGAACGCCGGAGCGTCGGCCGCCGGGTCGAGGCACACGGTGCGCACGCCCAGTTCCCGCGCCTGCTCGGCGATCATCAGCCCCAGCTGACCGCCACCTATGATACCGATGGTCTTCATTAATCCGCCTTTATGTTGTTTATTCGTCATTCGTTGTTTTACTTTCGACCGTTGTCATTCGCGGCGTGCCGCCGCGTTTACCAGTCTGCCCCATCCCAACCCCCTCTCTCGGGAGGAGCTTGTCGCACGCGGTTGGAAATTTCCCAACTATATTTCAGCCTTCAGCACATCCGCGGTCTGTTTGGCGCGGAAGGCGTCGAGTTTCGCCGCCAGAGCGGCATCCTGCAAAGCGAGGATCGACACGGCGATCAGCGCGGCGTTCTTCGCCCCGTTGATGGCCGTTGTGGCCACGGGAACGCCCGCGGGCATCTGCACGATCGACAGCAGCGAGTCCAGCCCGTTCAGGGCGCGCGACTTCACGGGAACGCCCACCACGGGCAGCGGAGTCATCGAGGCCACCATGCCCGGCAGATGCGCCGCGCCGCCGGCCCCGGCGATGATCACGCCGATACCGCGCTCCCTGGCCATCTTGGCGTATTCGCACAGCAGATCGGGCGTGCGGTGAGCGCTGACCACCCGTTTTTCGAAATCGACACCGAACGCTTCGAGCATGGCGACGGCTTCGGCCATCACCTCGTAGTCGCTCACAGAGCCCATAATCACGCCTACTTTCATATGAATTCGTTTTTTATATCACTTAAAACCCGTCTCTTGAGCGGACGGAGAACCGGCGCCGGAACGCCCCGACCTGCCACCGCCCCTGAATCCCGTCTTTCGGACGGGTGAAAAAAGCAGACCGCCACGACATCGCATGTCATGGCGGTCTGGTATCTATCCGAGCACCCCACGAGCAGGCATCTGCTGCCCCAGGGACGCTGCACGTCGCATCTGCTGCTGACACGCCCGCGAATAGAAGGCAGCGGCCTGGCCCTGCTGTTTCTTTCGTTCGCGTTGGTCGATATTGCAGCCTGAATTCATGGGAATTAACCTAACAGTTGTAAAAACAACGTTACAAAAATAGCGCTTTTCGACATACTTTCAAAATTCCCGGACAGATTCTATCGACAATTTATCGACAATCCTCCCGGCTCATCGAATAGGGCGCATCCCCGGGCTTCGCGCCCCGGTCTTTGTCTGGCTCCGGCTGCATCCCGAAGGCGATCTTTGCGCCGCCGAGCAACTCGCCGTATTCGAGGAACGTCTTCCCGGTGACCTTGCCGTCGACGGTCATCCGTCCCACATAACGGTTTTCAGCGCAGTTCTGCGGGGCGTCGATCTCCACGGTCTGGCCGTTCTCCAGATGGATCGCCGCTTTCCGGAACAGCGGGGAGCCGACCGCATACTCGTCCGATCCCGGGCACACGGGATAGAATCCCAGAGCCGAGAAGACATACCACGCCGAGGTCTGTCCGTTGTCCTCGTCGCCGCAGTAGCCGTCGGGCTTCGACGAATAGAGGCGGTCCATCACCTCGCGCGTCCACCACTGCGCCTTCCACGGCTGGCCGACGTAGTTGTAGAGGTAGATCATGTGCTGCGCCGGCTGGTTGCCGTGGGCGTAGTTGCCCATGTTGGCCACCTGCATCTCGGTGATCT
>ERZ772875.517-NODE-517-length-44760-cov-4.855452_pt1 | contig 44760 bp, 35 predicted proteins | sample MGYA00580585_ERZ772875 | MGnify/ENA primary metagenome ERZ772875 (study PRJEB29015, sample SAMEA2737736) | human gut metagenome | biome: human gut; feature: human-associated habitat; material: faeces | place: China | collected 2012 ... | reverse complement strand
GGGGAGCGGTCGCCCTGCGAGCCACGGCGGGCAAGCGCACAGCCTCAACCACGAACGCGCCCGGTCGACCTTGAGGCCGCCCGTGCGCCCGCCGGTTCCCCCTTTTCGCGTCGGGGGTGCGGTGGGTGTCGTTAGCTGGTGTCGGCGGCTCCTCCAAGCCCGGGGCGCGCAGGGGGCGGGCTTCGCCCGCCCTTTTGTCGCGCGCGCGCCCCGGGCTTTCGGTCGACGGGGGGTTCGAGATTATACCACGTCAACGGAATTTGTAAAGCCGCGAGGGCTTGACAAATTCCTTTTGACGCGGGTAAGGGGTTGACAACCCCCGCCCAATGTGCTACTATGTTTGAGCGAGGTACATCCGGGAGCGATGCAAACGCTCTCATTCCCATGGATGCACAAGAAAGCACCGAGTCGAAAGACCCGGTGCTTTTTTTATGCTGCTGAGCTTGTCGAAGGGTTCTCCCTGCCCCCCATCCCGTTCCCCGCCGCCCCGCTGGGGCTCTGGGGAAGGCGCGAGGTACGTGACCCGCTGCGGCGGGGACGGGGGCTGCACGCTCGAAACCCTCAAACTTGCCAAAAGCAGCAAAAAAGTCCCGCGTTCGCGGCGAAAACGCCGCCAACGCCACAAAACCTCATTATTTTGTTGCGTTCGATAATTATAACCGTTAATTGCTTTCTGAAATTTACTTTTTCTTATTTGGGCATATCTCTTATTTTAAATCAACTTTCGGTACCTGGCAGCGTCCCGATAAAGGCCAGCACGCACTCGCGCAGGCGCAGGATACCGTCGGGCATGGATTCCCGCATGTGCAGCCCCATTCCGAGTTCACGTCCGGTCGCGGGTTCGATCGGCACAGCCGTTACGCTGTTCGTCCGGCCGCGGATCATCATTTTCGCCATCATCGACAGTCCCAGCCCCTTTCCGACCATGCGGATGACCGTCTCGTCGTCGACATGACAAGGCCTGATCTTTGGTTTTACATTGTTTGCAGACAATGCCGCCTTCACGTCCAAATCAAATTTCCCGTACGGCATCAGAAATTCCTTGCCCTCAAACGCTTCGATGGGAAACGTTTCTTGCCCATCCAGCGGATAATCCGGCGGCAGGATCGCATACATTGCGTCCTGACAAAGCGACGTCCAATCGCAGGAAAAGCCAGCCTGCTTGGCCGCAAAGATGACGTCCGTCCTCCCCTTTTCCAGCAGCTCAAACGGCTCGATCGCATTATCGACCATGCGCAAATCTACGTCAATATTCGGGCAGACGCGGCGGAAGCGGTATAAAATCTCCGGCATCCAGTGCATGGCGATGCTGGCGTAGGCCGCGACACGGATGGTATCGCGCTTTTTGTCGGTGATGGCCGTGATCTGGTTCTCCAGCTTCGCGTTCGCGCGCAGGAACTCCCGGATGGACGGGATGAGCATCTCCCCTTCTTTAGTTAACGTAATTCCATTATGGTCACGCCGCACCAGCGTCAGACCGATATCGCGCTCGAGACTGTCGACCATGTGCGTCAGCCCCGACTGCGTATAGCCCACGACCTCCGAGGCCTTGGAGAAGCTGCCAAGGTCGATGGCAGTCATCAGAATTTCAAGCTTCTTGCTGTCCATTGCATTTCCTCCCACGGGTATGACGGGTTCTATGACAAATCGTCATATATCTATTATAATCAAGGATTTCCATTTTGCAACTGTTTCGGTTATAATCATTTCCATAAAGGAGCTGATTTTGATGACAGCAAAAAAACTGACTATCCGGCAGAAGATTTTGGTGGCCGGAACCCTGTTCGGTATGTTCTTTGGCGCAGGCAACCTGATTTTCCCCGTTCACCTCGGACAGCTGGCCGGACGAAACGTCCTGCCCGCCATGATTGGTTTTATCATCACTGCCGTCGGCATTCCGATTTTCGGCGTAGCAGCCATCGGCGCAACGCATTCGGATGGTTTACAGACATTATCGAGCAAGGTCAGCAAGGGCTACGGCGTGTTCTTCACGTGTCTTCTGTATCTCACCATCGGTCCCCTGTTCGCAATCCCGAGATGCGCGACCACGTCCTTTACGACCGGCGTGACCCCGATGCTGACGGATGCGTCCCGCGAGCCCATCGCGCTTCTCATCTTTTCGGCCATTTTCTTCGCATTTGTTCTCTTCTTCTCGCTAAGACCCGGCAAAATCACGGTCTGGATCGGCAAGATCATCAACCCGATTTTCCTTCTCTTCCTCGCGGTCCTCGTCATCCGGGCGCTCATCCATCCGGGTGCGGCAGTTGCCGATGTGGATCCCGATGCGGCGTATGAGACCGGTGCGTTCTTCTCGTCGTTCATTGAGGGCTACGGCACGATGGACGCGATTGCAGGCTTGGCGTTTGGCATTGTGGTCATCGACGTCATTCGCCGCATGGGCGTTGACGATGACGACGCAGTGGCCGCCGACGTTCTGAGCTCCGGCGTTCTGACCGGTATTCTCATGGCGATCATCTACGTTCTGACGATTCTCATGGGTACACAGTCCCGTGGCCTCTTCGAGACCTCCGCCAACGGCGGTATTGCCCTGACACAGATCGCGGGCCATTATTTTGGCTCCGTCGGTCAGCTGATTCTGGCCGTCACGATCACGTTCGCCTGCCTAAAGACCTCCATCGGCCTTGTGACCTCCTGCTCGGAGACGTTTGTGAAGATGACACACGGCAAAATCTCCTACTCCGTCTGGGCGATCATCTTTACGGTCTTCTCGTTCGCGGTCTCCAATGTGGGCCTCAGCACGATCATCGAATACTCCATCCCGATGCTGATGCTCATCTATCCGCCCGCGATCGTGCTGATCATTCTGGCCTTCGCCGGAAAGCTCTTCGGCCATGACCGCAGAGTCTATGTCTCCACCATGGTCTTCACTTGGGCTGCCGCGATTTTCGACTTCATGAAGACGCTTCCCGGAAGCCTTCAGGAGAGCCTGCATCTGGACGCGCTGGTCATCTTTGCCGGCAAGTTCCTGCCGCTATTTGACAAGAACCTCGGCTGGCTGCTCCCGGCCTGCATCGGCTTTGTCATCGGTATGATCCTCCGTGCATCCAAACCCTCCACGACATAAAACGCAAAATTCTTGCCTGCATCGCAGCTTCGCGGTGCAGGCGTTTTTATCTGGAATTTTCTGAATCGCAGCCATACCGTGGAACGCAGTGATACGACTGCTCCGTCCCCCGGCACAAGACAGCGCTTTAAAATGGGCAGCAGCATTTGCATCAAGGCGCGCTCAGAGCGCTGAACAGGAAATTGCGGCGATAGCTCTTTGGAAGCGGATACATACGGTTCCTTCCTTACAAAAACGGTTAGCTGGCTCTATCTATTATAGCACTCCGCATATGGGCTTTCAGGTCAGGATACAATTTTCGCAGCAAAAAAAGCAGCGCCCGGAAGCCCAGACGCCGCATTCGTTCGTATTCAGCTGATTTCTTCGCGATAGAACAGCTCCAGAACCGTCTGCTCCAGTGCGTCGTCGTCCACGTAAAACTCCGCGATATTTTCCTCGCTGATCTTCGCTTCCCCCGCAGGCGCTGGCAGGACCGTCAGCTCGCACTGCTCGGTGCGCTCGAGGAAAAGGCTCAGCTTCTGCACCGTACAGTCCGAGCGCAGCCGCTCTCCCAGCGAGACCAGCGCGTCCGCTCCAAGTTCAACGGCGTCACCATTGGCCGTCTTTTTCTTCCATGCCTCCCAGGCAGAGCGCAAAAACTGCTCCTGCCGCGCCATACGGCTCTGGTTCGTGCCATCGGAAACGATTTGCCGCGCCCGCACGTAAGAGAGCGCCAGCTCGCCTTCCAGCGTGACTGTCTCGCCCTCAATAAGCCGCGGGTCGACCGCTGTCATATCCGTATCGATCGTGACCGGAACGCCGCCGACCAGGTCCGCCAGAATCGGGACCGCGTCCATGCTGAGCGCCGCGTAGTGGTCGACCGTCTGCCCGAAAAGGAGATTTTCCACCGCGCGCACCGTATTCTCGCAGCTCTCGTCTCCGCCGCTTCCGTATGTATGGGCAAGGCAGAGCTGCTCGATACGGTTCGTAGATGGCGCACCGTTTACGTCCAGCTGCCAGACCGTCGTCATCGTGTCTCGGTTCAGAGGCAGCGCCGTACAGGTATTTTCCTGCTTATCGAGCACAACCAGCAGCAGAAAGTCGTTTTGCTCCTTGTTGAGGTATTCCTGAAAGGAATCGTAGTTGGAGTCTTTATCGAGACCGATGAGCAGAATGCTCTCGAGGTTACTTTTGAGGCGGTAGGCTTTTCCGCCGTAATACAGCTTCTGCCCCGCTTCATCCGGCACGATCTGCATCTGCTCGGGCACGACCTGCCGATGCTGGAACCGGCTGACGCCAAACAGAATCAGCGCGAACAGCCCCAGCAAAAGAAGGCACACGACAGCCGCGCGAAGCGAACGTTTTCCAATTTTCACGCTGGCCATCCGGACCTCCCGCAGAATGCTCAGTTCTTCTTCCGCTTGGGAAGAACCGCAACCATAATTGCCGTGCCCGCGGCCAAAGCTGCCGCTGCGGCCAGCAGCCAGAACGGATACATCGGCCGTCCGGTCTTCGGCGAGGTCGATGTTGCGGCGTCCGCCGCGCTCACACGGTTCGTGCTGACGGCAAAGACCACGTAGCCAAGGTTATAGAACTTGATATCGACCGTACCGTCATCGTTAAAGTGCAGGCGCGAGCCCGTAATTTCCTCCCACGTGCCGTCGGGCAGCTGATGGAGTACATGCAGCGTCTCGCCGTCCTTGAGCTCGGTCAAAAAGCGGATGGTGACACTGCCGCCTTCATCGAGAATCGACGAATGGTTCTCGTCAAGCTCGAGCTCAAAAATCTTCGAGACGGTCAGCTGCTTGTCGTCTCCAAGGCGTTCCTGCACTTCGTCGACCTTCTCCTTCAGGCCGTTCGGATGCTCCTCGAGCTCCGCGAAGTCAACGTCTTTCTCGTTGACATAATCAATAAAATTGCCGTCCTTGTCTTCCGTCCAGCCGACGTAATCGCCCGGCGCGACCTCACCGTTGATCGGTACGAGCCGCTGCTCCTGGCTCTTCGGCGCACCGGCGGCAAAGGCCGAAACGCTTACCCCGAGCACCAGCGCCAGTACAAGGATCACACGCGCAACTCTTCTCATAACCCATTCCTCCATTTAATCGACGATCTGTGTCAATTTTGCAAGCACCAAAAAACGTTTGGAATAATCCCCGGCGTAGCAGGTGGACAAAATGACCACCCGATCGTCCGGGCTGACCGACGCGTCCGGGACGATCTGCGCATCAAGCGCGCGGCTGTGCAGCAGTCCGTCAAAGAACGCGGTAAAAACATTTTCGTCAGTAAAATCGTAGCTGTAAAGCAGGTGGCGGCTGTCTGTCGGAACGGCGGCAAAAATTTCATAGTGCAGCTCGCGGTATTTCTGGTAAATGACCAGTTCGCGGCTTTCCTCCATCCACGAGGGGTCGGAATAGATCCGCTGGAGACTGCTGAACATGCTGCCGTCATACATCTGGTGGCCATAGATGACCGTCACGGGGTCTGCAAACGTCGTAGTATTGTAGAGCGACTCCGTGAAAATAGAGCCCCAGCTGGACGGCTGGCCGTGTACATCGTGCTTTAAATAATAGGTATCCTCGCCGTCCCGCTGCAAAATCGGGTCGCTGATCTTCGTCCCCGGCAGATCGAGCCAAGCGTAAATATCGGAATTTTCCCGCCAGAGCGCCTCGAAATCAACAGGGCTCTCATAGGGCGGCTTCTGCTCCTCCGGCGCTTCCTCCGACTGCTCCGCCTCGTCTGATTCTGCCGAAGCATCCTGTGAGACGGCCGATTGCACTGTCCCGGTCTGCTGGTTTTCCAGTCCCGCGCGCATGTATTCCGCCGTCTGCTCAATCACCGTCTGCTGCTTTTTCGCGCAGGCGCTGAGTGTGATCAGGCAGCAAAACGCAGCCATCAGGCAGAGCGCCTTATGCATACCACGCACATCCTTCCCGCAGAAGCTGTTCTTCTCTGCGGAAAAAATCCGCCGTGAAATCGTCTCCAAGTCGCCGGGAGAGCCTTCTTGCCGCCTCCTGCATCCGCGGTGGACGCATCTTGAGATTATGGCAATCGGAGGCGAGAAACTGAATTATCCCGCACCGCAGCATACGCAGGGTCTTCCCCGCGCTCGCCATCCGAAGAAGGGCGTTCGCGTTGGTCTGCATGTAAATACCGCGATCGGAAAGCCACTGCCACACGTCCGCGCGCTGAAACCGGAAATACCGCTCCACATGCGCAAGTATCACCTGAATCCCACGCTCGGAAATTTCCAGCGTCTCCGCCAGGACACGTTCCGACCACGGCTCAAACGGCATCTCAATCAGCAGCAGCCTGCTTGAGCCGATACAAAAGCGCTCCAGCTGCTGCATCTGCGAAATATTTCGGTAGAACGCCACCTCCGCGCCCAGCAGCACGCAGGGCATGCCGGACTCCATTGCGCCGGACAGCTGCTGCCACGCCGCTTCCCTGCGCCGGAAAAACTGCTCAGGTGTGTCGCTCGTCGCATAGAAATGCGGTGTTGCCGCCGTCAGGGTGACGCCCTGGGAGGCTAGCATGCGAAGAAGTGCAAGGCTTTCTTCCAGACTGGAGCTTCCGTCGTCGACGTTCGGGAGGATATGCGTATGCAGGTCGATCATGGTTTTTGTTCCGGATTTTCCCGCGCAGGAGAAGTCTTGGACGAATTTTTCCGCCTGTCCTCCTCGCGGCGGCGCTTTTCCGCTGCGGCATAGTAGCCGTAGTCGTAGCGATACGAGTATTTGTAACCGTATTTACTGCCATAGCGATAGCGCTTCGCACCGGTCTCGCCCGAATCGTCAAACGTCATGACAAAGCCGAGAACCTTTACCTGCGTGAATTCCAACTGCCGCATGGTGACGTCCAGCGCGCGCATATCCGTATAATTTTTCCGCACGACAACGATCATGCCGCTGAGCATCGGCGAGATCATCAGCGCGTCCGAAACGACTGTGATCGGCGGCAGGTCACAGAGAATGTAGTCGAACCGCTCCCGGAAGCTTTCAAGAAGTGCCTTCATGCGCTCCGAGCCCAGAAGCTCCGAAGGGTTGGGCGGCAGATTGCCGGCCGTAATGACGTAGAGATCGTCGTGAATGCCGGACTTTTGCAGCGCATCCGTCAAAAGCGCCGAACCGACCAGCAGATCGGAAAGGCCGGGCGCTTTGGAGATCGGAAGCGATTTGTGCAGCACGGGAAGGCGCATATCCATCTCGATGAACAAAACGCGTTTGGCCGATTCCGCAATGGAGTAGGCCAGATTGATGGCCGTGGTCGATTTGCCCTCGCCCTTTATGGGGCTTGTAATGCCGAAGATGCGGCTGCCATCCTCATCTTCCGCAAGGCTGAACATCACGTTTGTTCGAAGCAGCTTATAGGCCTCAGACGCCGAGAAGCTGAGCTTGCCGCCAACCATTGCGCGGCGGCTGCGGGAATCCTCGGCGTTTCTATGTGCATTCTTGTTCAAGTTGTCTTCTCCTTTTTGGCGGGCTCATAGTCACTGCGGTACGCACCGGCGCCCGAATACGCCAAATCCGGGATAACCGCCAGAATCGGCAGCTGATAGCGCTGCGTGATATCATCCTCGCTATGAAGCTTCTCGTCGAAAATCTCGCGCAGGCAGATAATTGACGCGATGATCACAAGCCCCGCCAGCATACCGAGCGCCGTATTGCGCGTGTAGCTCGGAGAGGCGATTTCTGCTGGAACGATTGCGTAGTCGACGATCTTGACAGAGCTTCCCTCCACGATATCCGCGATCCGATCAGGCAGGATGTCCGCAATCGCGTTGGCAATGAGCTCTGCCTCCTGCGGGTCGGGCGAGGTCACGTCGATGGAGAAGACCTCCGTGGAGTTGACAGCCTCCGCCTGCACCATTTTGGTCAGCTGCTGATAGGAATACGGAACGCCCGTGCGCGAGATGACTTCGTTGAGCGTGCCGCGTGTTTTCAAAATGACGGTATATGTATCGACCAGACTCTGCGATGCGGCCAGGTCGCCGGCGGAGATGCTGACCTTCGCACTGCCGACACTGATGGCACTGTTGTTGACGTACATCATGGCCGTCGCCTTATATAAGGGCGTCACCAGAAAGAACGTATAGCCGAACGCCAGTGCGCCGCACAGCAGCGTCACCAGCACGATCAGCCACAGCTTTTTCCAGAGCGCGCCAGCCAGCCGCAAAAGATCAATTTCATAATAATCGGTTTTGTTTCTATTCATGCACTGCTCCCGTTTGCCGCATCTTTCGCTGCGGAGCAAATAAAATTCTGCCATCCGCGCGGCCGGAAAACTCCGATACACGCTCTTGTGGTATTTATAGTATACTGCCTACAGCCGGAATAATCAAGTGCGGCCGCGGATTTTCCCGCACATTTTTTCCAGAAAAGTGAAGCGTTTTTTGTGAATTCCCGGCAAAGAAAACCGCCCGATTTCCTTATGGAAACCGGACGGTTCAGCTTTCTATGATGGTCTTTCCCCGTACATGAAGTCGCTTCTGCGCAAGAGCGAGAGCGGCAGGCCGGTGTGTCACGGCGATGCAGGTCCTTCCGGGAAGAGACGATAGCCTTCCCAGCACCTCGCGCTCCGTGTCTTCGTCCAGTGCGCTTGTTGCTTCATCTAAAAGCAGCACACCGGCTCCGCTCAGAACTGCGCGGGCAATCGAGACGCGCTGCGCCTGCCCCTCGGAAAGTCCGGCGGAATTTTCGCCGAGCGGCGTATCGAGCCCCTCGGGAAGCTCCGGCAAAAATGCGTCCATACAGCTGACATAGATGGCCTGCGAAATGGCTGCCTCGGACGCGGCTGGACTCGTGAGCGTCAGATTTTCGCGCAGCGTGCCACTGAACAGTAAATTTCCCTGCGGAACGTAGGCAAAAATCGGTCTCGTAGCGGGGCTGATGGGAAATGTGCCGTCTTGCAGCCGAAGCTGAAGCGACCCCGCCTGCGGTGTGTAGACCCCAAGCAGCAGCTTTAAGAGCGTGCTTTTTCCAGCGCCGGACTCGCCGGTAATGACCGTGAAGCTGCCCTTCGGGATGGAAAAGCTGACGTGGTCCAATACTGTCTCGCGGTCATAGACGAACGAAAGATCATCCGCCTCGATCGAAATCACTTCCTCATAGACCGATTTTGCGTCGATTCTCTCGCATTCTGGCTCATCAGGCAGTGCATCGAGCTCCATCAGGCGCTCACACGAGCCGAGCATCGCGATCATCTGCGGCAGCACGCCGGAGAGATTCACGAATGGGCCCTGCAGCTGGCTGACAAGCGCGGTCATGGCGCTCAAGTCGCCAAAGGTCATTCTCCCCTGCTGGATCCCGACCGCACACCACACGAGCGTCACAAATCCCGCGCCGTAACCAAGAAGGCTCACGCTGGTGTTCGCGAGGAGCGACACGTTTTTCCGGCGTTTCTGGAGCGCGAATCGGTTCGATAACAGCGTCTCTGCCCGCGTTTCCACGGCCTCGCTTGCGTCAAGTGCCTGCACAAGCAACAGCTTTTCAAGAACCTCCTGCAAAAATGCAGCGCTTTTGCCTTCTGCCTCGCCGAGGGCCTTATGGAGCGTTTTGAGCTTTTTTCGGGCGGCCGCCGTCAAAATCGTCACGAGAAGACCGGCCGCCAATGCCGCGAGCGTAAATTCAGGGCTCAGGGATAGAAGCGCCAGTCCCGCGCCAACGAGACGCACGAGCATCGCGCCAAGGCCAGGGAGCGTCGTCACAAGCCCATCAGACACGGCCTTCGCGTCGTTATTCATGCGGTTGAGAAGCTCCGCCGTATGGAATTTCGAGCTTTCCTCGTACCGCGTGTGCAGAAGCTTTCCAAGGTAGCGCCGTTTCCAGTCGCGCTCGAGATTTGCCGAAAGAGAGTCTCGCAGCGCGCGCAGGCCCGTGAGTGTCAGAAGCAGCGCCGCAATCAGCGCCGCCTGCACCCCGGAAGCACGCAAAAGCGCTGCCGCCTCGCCGGAGGCCGCAGCGTTGACAACGCCTCTTGTCCCCAGCGCGAACAAAACGCCAAGCTCGGCGTTTGCCATGCTGAGGAGCAGCAGCGCCAGAAGCGAGGGGATCCTCGCCCGGACGCAGGATAGAAGCCAAAAAATCGAATGGGTCTGTTTTTTCATCGGTTCCTTTCCCGTGTCACCTGCCGCCGGAGCCAGCCTGCCGCGCGATGCGCAAACCGGCGAAGCGGCCGGATCGCGAGCAGCGCCCGCCAGTAAAGGCCGTACCCGGCGCTCGTTACGCTCGTCCAGCGGTCCGTTCTTTGAAACTCGGTCACAACGGCGAGAATCTGCTCGCGGCGGAGGCCTCTTTCGAGCACCCACTGCGCGTCGCCGCAAAAATCGTAGGTTTCCCCGCGACACGCGGCGACACGGTGCAGCACGTACTGGCCGTTATCCCGCTTATAGAGCACGACGGCCCCGCGCGGGAGCGTTTCGGGCGCGGCTTGCAGACGGACGCGGCTTTTGCGGTCGTGGAGCGTGGGCTCCATGCTGCGGCCGGTCACCGTCAGCTCCGCCACGCCGCCGGAGGCGATGATCTCCTCCAGCAGCGGCGAAAGCTCCCGCATGGGGACGCGGGTATGTACGCGGTCAGTTCTTTCCAAGGATCTGTCCAAGGTCGACCGTGCCGTCCGCGCCGACTTCGATCACGTTCTGGTTCTTCTCATACTCAGCCTCGGCCTTTTCCTTCCACGTGAAGAAATCTGCCGGGTTCGAGAACTTCTGGAAGAATGCCAGCTGCTCGTCCGCGCTCATGGAGAGGTACTGCTCCCATGTGGTGTCCTCGAGCTTGCCGCTGGAGGGCGTGGTGCTGCCGCCATTGCTGCCGTTGTTCCCGGAATTGTCGGTCGAGCCGTTATTGCCGGAATTGTTGGTATTGTCGGACGTGTCGGGCTTCTTGTTCTCTTCGCGGCCCTCGCTCTCGGGGTTGCCGGTCTCGGAATAGCCCGAGGCGGTGGCAAACGCCTTCGCGTCGAAGACCTTCTGGTCGATCAGGCGATCGGCGAGGGTCTTGTCGGAGTCCTTGAGCTTTGTGTTGAGCGCGCGCCAGAAGATCTCGACGGCCTCACCGCGCGTAAAGCTCGCGTCATCCTCGACACTGTCAACGAGACCGATTTTTTTCGCCAGACCACGGCTCGTGCGATAGTAGAAGTCGGGGTTCTCGCCGCCGTCGGTGTAGCCGAGGACGCGCAGGACAATGGTCAGGTACTGGAAATCGGTGACGGTGTCCGCGCCGCCATATTTCGTGGCGCTGTAGCCCTTGACATATTCGTTCGCGTAGGCGTAGGCCACGACCTTGGAGGCCCAGGGGGCAACGTCGGTGAAGGGGTGGGTGTAGCTGCCTGCTTCGGCGGTCTCCAGCGCGCCCAGCATACGCACGAGAAGCATCGCGCTCTGCTCGCGGGTGAGGCTGTTATTCAGCTCATAGCCCTTGTTCGTGCCCAGAAACAGGCCGAGGGAATAGAGCGCGTCTGCGGCGTTGAGCTCGGTCGTTGTCGCGGCGCTCACGGGCATGACCAGCATGCCGCACAGCAGGCAAACGGCCAGAAACAGAGACAAATATTTTTTCATTGTGTCAACCTCCTGTCAGGTTCGCATGGATCACTTGTATCTTACTTTTCCAGACAACCGGTCTCTTGCAGCTGCCGCAGGAAGCCCTGTACATCCTGCGCGGCCGTCTCCGGGCTTACGTCGTATTCCGCCGTCAGCGCGTCGACGAGGGTTTTCTCATCTGCGCCATCTTTCAGCTTGTTCCAGAGCAGCACGCCGGTATCATTCAGGCGGAGCATACCGTTAAAATCGACGCTCGCCTGCCCGACGGCGACGGCCACCCAGCTGCCGACGATCTGTCGGAGGACAAAATTTTCATTCAGCTTCATGGGATTCTCCTGTTTGGGGTTTGTCCGGGCGCATCGTCTCGTAGCTGAGGCGGGCGGCGGACTCGGTGGGGGTGTTTTCCAGCTCGTAGACAGGAATTTCTTGCAGGAGCCGGTCTACATGAGTTAACAATAGGTTCATGTTCTCCGGACGCAGGCGATAGGTCGTCTGCCCGAGCAAAAGCGGAAGTGCTTCCGCAGGCGTTAACCTCTGGATTCGGTTTTGCTTGGCTTGTTTCAGAAAACAGATGCCTGCAAGCGGCCACTTTTCGTTTTTGTTGATGCCGTCCTTGCCGCACCACGGCGTGCCGTAGGCGAACCAGCCGGTATCCAAACGCCGAAGCGCGGGCTTGTCGTCATTGAAGACGCTGGCCGCTTCGCCGAACGCGGACTGCCACAGGCGCGTGTGCGTGGACTTTCCCCTGCCGCACGGGCCGGAAAACAGATACGCATTGCCGTTCATTGCAACGGCCGAAGAATGCAGCATCAAGCCGTTGAAGTTTAACAACTGCCCATAAAAATGAGCGCCGGATTCCATGTATTCATATTCTTCCGGTGAAATATTGCCCCAAACATTGGGACGGTATTTTTTCTCATCAATCACAATCTGTACCGGCTTGTCCGTTTCCACACGGTATGCCGCGCAGCGGGAGGCTAAGCCTCCCGCTGCTGGGATTTGTGTGATGAGATCTGCAACAGCAAGTCTCAAGCCGGATTATTCTCCGCCGGGGAACACACCGCCGCCCTGTCCGGTGCTGCCGCCAACACCAACATCGGCAATGTTTTCGGAAATATCAAAATCAATGCGTTCAATCTTAGGGGCCTGATATTCCTTCATCATTTATACCTCCTGAATTATTTTACTGTGTACGTAAGCGAATCATCTGAGAGTTTTTCGACGCCGCACGATCTGATGCTTGTTTTCAGAGTGAGAACTGTACCAGATGTGAGGGTATCCAAACCAGTAATGTTTACATAGTAGCCACACTTGCTAGGAGCTGTGCCATTCAAAATTGGCGTTGTCCACTTCATCAAAGTGCTCTGGTTCATCTTAATGTACTGCCATTCATTTCCGGAACCGATTTGCATCGGAATGAACAAATCCGCATTGTGTCCGGCTGTGTTCAACAGGCTGTATGCCTTTTCACCACCGAAAATAATGTTGAACCAGAATGCCGTCGAAGAACCCTCGACAACGCCCAGTTTATTCAGCTTATAGCTGAACAGGCGATAGCCATTCGCAGCACTGTCGCGCAGCGGCAGGTAGCTGTTGTTTGTCGTGAAGAAGCTCTGCACGCCAGTCTCAATCAAACCATTGCCCTCAGTGCTGTCGATGACATCGGAGAAGCTCATGAAGTAGCTGACTTTCAGCGTCTTGCCGTTGAGATCGAGAGTACCCTTTGTTACAAGAACCTGAGTTGCTTCAACGTCCTTGAGCAGCTTGACAGTCTCGCGGTCCTTGGCTGCTTTGAGTGCTTCGTCAAGCGACGCGTACTTCACGCTGCCAATCTCAGCAACGTTGCCGTCAGGCTGGACGCCGTACGTGCCGTCGCCGTTGTCCTTCGGCTCGAAGCCTTCTGCGCAGTACTCGGGAGCAACTGCCGAAGAGAACGTACCGCCGGAGATTGCGACCTTGTTGGATTCGGTGAAGTCGGACTCGGCCTGGTTCGCCCAGTTGTAGGCCTTGACAGCTGCGTTGCCGGACTTAGCCTTGAAGGTACCTTCGGTGACCGTGATCGTGCCGAGGCCCTTGTAGCCGGTACGGTTGACGATGGAGATTGCCGCGCCGTCTTGGATTGCGCCGTCGTTCTCGGTCTTGGGAACCGGGTCGCCGGTGACTTCGATCTTGGTGTCAGCGCCCTTGATGTCCAAGCTGCCGGAGCAGACCTGAACGCCCAAGGTCTTGGCCGTGATCTTGGAGTTGTCGATCGTCAGCTTGCCGGAAGACGGGAAGTAGATGCCGAAACCCTTCGGAACGTTGAGCGTGGAATCTTTGAGCGTAACGGTGTCGTTCGTGTTGTTGCCGTTCGTCTCAATGCCGCTGTGGCCGTTCGCGGTCGCTTGAACGCTCTCGAAGACGAGGCCGGAGTTGTCATAGGTAATCGTGCCGCCCATCGCCGACGGGATAAGGCCGACCATCGAGTTGCTGACAACCGTACCGTTCTTGACCGTCAGCGTAACATTCGGATAGTTGATTTCGAACGCCGCGTAGTTCGTATCCGTGCCGGTATACGTCCAAGTGAAGCCGTTCAGATCAATGGTGAAGCTATTGCTGCCGGAGTTCTGCTCCGAATTCGTGGTGTAGTCGCGAAGCAGATAGAGCGTCTCACCGGACGCAACAGCAGCGTGGAACGCTTCGTCCATGGTGTAGTAGGACGTTTCGCCAACCTTTGCAAGGTACGCCTTTTCTACGCCGTACTTGCCCGTCGTCTCATCCTTCTTGACAGTCGAACCTTCGACAACATAAGGGGTCGGGTCGATATCAAATGTACCGCCGGTAACGCCAATGGTAGCCTTTGCAGGGTCATGAAGAGGAACCAGCCCATTGCTGTACGTGTAAGTACCCAGCGTGCCGGTGACCGTACCGCCAGAGATCGTTACCTTAGCGGTTTTGCCCTCAGCTTTGTCATAGGTGACGGAAGCAACGTTGCCGTTGACTGTGCCGCTGTCTTTGATTTCGAGATCGCTGAATGCTTTGCCACCACTGTAGACCCAAGTCGCAACGTCACCGTAGACTGTGCCGCCTTTGATTATAGCGTTCCACCAGTTTTCGATTGCGTAGCTGTTTTCAGAAGTAATCGTGCCGCCGTTCAGGTAGAAAGTACCACAGTCAACCTTGATCGCAATGAAGTTGTTCTGCTTGAAGTTGCCGCCCTTGATGTTCAGGCCGGGATAGTTCGCGACAGAATCGTCGCCAACGCGGACGAGGGATGCGCCCTTGCCAGCATCGTTGCCGCTGTTGTTGATCACGTTGCCGCTCTCAAACGTCAGCCAGCCGTCGCCCTGAACGTCGATGACATAGTGAGAGGAAACGCCGGAGTTCTTCTCGGTATCCTCGCGCATGATCGTACCGGACATATCGGCGCTGGAGTCCATGACAGTCACCCTAGCCGTGACAGTCAGCGCGGGCTTGCGTTCGCCGGTACTGCCATTGAGCGTATGGCCGTTCAGATCGAGCGTCAGATAAGGTGTCGCCATGGTGACATTTTCTGTCGTGTCCTTCAGCAGCTTGACGGTCTGTTTTCTGCCTGCCGCGTCGATGGCTGCCTGGAGGCTCAGGTACTTCACGCCGCCGACTTCGGCAACGGAGTCATCAACCTTAACGCCAAACGTGCCATCTTCGTTCTTAGTCGGGACATAGCCGTCCGCACAGTAGTTTTCGGGCACTGCGCTTGTGAACTTACCGCCGGAGACAGCCAGCGTGCCAGAATACTGCCCGCCATTATAGGTATCCTGAACCAAGCCCTGCGTTTCGGTGTACTTAAACGTACCGCCGGAGATGGTCATTTTACCAATTGCGTGCTCACTCCACGATACGCTGAACAGAAGCGTCGAGTTCACACCACTGGCCAGTTCGAGTGTACCGCCTGTGATGCTTGCCTCATTCCAGTTCATGACAACGCATTGCGTGGTGTTGGAGAACGAGCCGCCGGAGATCGTTAGCTTGCCGAACTCGTCATTCTTTACGGTGTTGATGCCGCCGGAGAAATTGCCTCCCTTGATAATCAGGATAGACTCCTTCTGCGCCTCCGCGTCGCCGCCGTTGCGGATCATGCTGGAGAAATGGCCGACATTGGTGACCGTAACGCCATCTTCGATCGTAAGGCTGCCACCCTTGTCGTTCAGGATGGTGTAGTAGCTATTTTTGCCGCCGCTGTCCTTATTGTTATCTGGGTCCTCTTTGCTGCGGGTGTAGGTGCCGCCCGCAAGCGTCATGGTGCCGTAGTTGACAATTGCCGCCTTTGCATGCGTCACGTTGTCAACCTTGCCGCTCTTCGCCGCGGAGCTGTCCATGATGGTCAGCGTGCCGTTGTTGACGATGGTATGCGAACCTTCAGTATTCGTCAGCGTGAAGCCGTTCAGATCGATTTTGCACGTCTTACTCTCAGCAATCTCAATGCTTTCCGTTACATCTGCAACCAAGGTAACCGGCTTGGATTTACTATTTGCCTTCGCAATCGCAGCAGCAAGTGTTTCGTAGCTTGTGCTGCCGATTTTTGCAACGTACTTGCCTTCCTTGACGCCGTACGTGCCGTCAGCGTTTTTGGTCGGAATAAAGCCATCAGCGCAGAAGCTCTCGGGGATGCTCTTGTTGAATGTGCCGCCGGAGACTTCGAAGTTATCGCTCGTTCCTTTGCCAACACCCCGGAAAATACCCTCGCCAGACATCTTGTTGGTAAACATGCCGCCTGTAACTCTGGTAATTGCGGGGTGGCCTTCTACAACGCCAGTCGCGATAACTTGCGGATGATTCCACCTTCCGGTCGTCGTTAAGCTCTGAATAAACTCGCCGCCCGTGATAGTCGTATCACCGTAGGCGAAAATGACGCCAGTATATCCATTTGTTGCATACTCCAGCGTGAACTTACCACCGTTAATGGTGAGTTTGGAGCCTTCCTCGCTCTTGACGACGTTGAGGCCGCCGGTGTATGTGCCGCTCGTAATGGTCAGCGTGCCCCAGTTGTCGATCATGGAGCTACCGTTGTTGCCAGCGGTTGCGGTGAGGCCTTCGAACGTGGCCGTGCCGTTGTTCTGGAGGTTGTAGTAGCTTGTGCCGCCGACAACAGAACCGTTCTTGACCGTAGCCGTCGCGCCCTTGGCAATCGTGATGGTCGCCTTGCCTGCGTTAGTGTTCGTCAGCATCTTGCCGCCGAGGTCGAGGGTGATGTTCTTGTCGATCGTCACATCCTCGGTCGCGTTCGCCAGCAATCTGACGGTCTGGCCTTCGCTTGCCTCAGTGAAAGCCTCAGCCAGCGTCTTGTACGCCTTGACGGAGTTGCCGCTTGCGTCGAGAACCTGTGCAACCATGCCGGCCTTTGCGGTAAAGCTGCCGTTTTCGTCGTAATCGACGCCAACGCCTTCCGCGACGAAGCTGGTTCCCTTGCCCTCAGCCGCATTATTGCACGGATCAAAGCCGGTAAACGTGCCACCGTTGACAATGATCTTTGCGCTGCCGTCCTTGAAAGCCGCATCCTTGCAGTTCAGCGTCCAAGCAGGCGTGCCGCTCGTGAAGGAGCCGCTGTTAATGATGATCTTACCCTTGGAGGTATAGATCATATCCATCTGCTTGTCGTCTGTGTGGGTGATATCCTGGGTTACAGTAAGGTCCTCGAGTGTAACCTCGCAGTTTTCTGCACAAGCCCAAACAGCCATCGTGTACTTGCCTTCGGTGCCGCTCTGCTCCACAGCAACGACATTGCCGTTTTTGATGAGAACATGAGCGCCTTTACCGTCAATCTGGAACACGCCGTCATAGCCGGAGCCAGTGATAGTTTTACCATTCAGATCAATCGTCAGGCTCTTGCTGATAACATACGTCGTCTCAGGCGTATTCACATCCGCAAGCAGCGTAACGGTGCTGTTCTCGCCCGCTTCAGCGATAGCCTGCGCGAGGGTCTCGTACTCGGTCTCGCCGACCTTCGCAACGTTCTTGACCGCAGGAACCGACTCGGTCTTCAACGTGATCTTGTTCTCCGTCTTCCACTCGAGCGCGTCGGTGATCTCGATCTCAGTACCGGAAGGATCCTTCACGGTCGAGCCGACAGGAAGAGAAGTCTGATTCTCCTTCAGCGTGTAGAGCGCAGCTGTCGTACCAAGCTTCTCATTGGTACCAAGAATAAGGTTGAACGCATTCTCATCTGTATGCGAACCGAAGTACATACCAACGTTTTTAACCTTGGTATCGCCTTCCTGCGCAGAGATATCAAACGAGTTACCAGTCGCGGTGAGCGTCGTGGTGTTGTTCCACTGAGAGATGTACTCAAACTTCACCGGACGGGTGCTGGTGACCTTGTTGTCCGTGAAGTTGATCGTCGTCAGGGACTTGAAATCCTGTCCCTGTACGTCGTTGTCGCTCTCCTTCCAGTTGCCATAGGCCGGACGAATCCAGGTCGGGTTGGAGCTGTTCGCAGAAGTTTCGTTCGTGTAGTCATTGAATGTGCAGCCGTTGAACGTCAGAGTCTGCGCGGCAATCGCGCCGACGATGATACCGTTGAACGTGCACTTCTCAAACTTCAGCTCGCCCAGCTGGCTCCACGGGCCGGTGTAAAGCTGGTAGTTGAAGCTCATGACGTTATTGAACGTAATGCCCTTAAAGGTAACGTTCGTGTAGGCCGGAACAGCCAGCAGGAGGCTCGTGCCGATGTTGTCGATCGACGTATAACCCGTCACGCCGCTGGTGATCGAGCCGTTGACGAAAACGATGTTCAGACCGTTCGCGCCGTCGTTATTCGTACCCAGATAGCCGTTCGAATTGTAGCCGTTCAGAACGCTGCGGTCTTCGGTCTGCCCCGGCTTGTCGTTTCTCACACCGTTGCCGAGAACGCCATCCTTGCCGTAGCTGTAGTCGCCAACGGAGACGTACATCGTGCCGCCCAGTTCCTTCTGCGCCGCAATGTAAGCGTCACGGGTCATCTCGCCGAGCTCTTCCAGCGTGTAGGGGTTGGCCTCAGTGCCCTTGGCCACGCCAGTCTGCTTCTTGACCTGGTAAAGTATAGATTCATTGCCCTCCGCGTCAACTTGCTTAACCGTTAAGGGCTTGCCAGAGGCTTCGGTGATTTCCGTTGCCTCAACCTGATAGAGGTTAGAACCGGTCGTGCCGTTAGCTGCAAGGCCGTTGACAGTGTTATTGCCGGAGATGGTCACGTCGTAGGCCTGCGTGCTGTTCTTGATGTTGAGGAAGGCCTTGTTCTCCTTGGTGGAGGTGACCGTGCAGTCCTTCACCTCGACCTTTCGAGCATCCGTGCCAGCATTGCCAGCTTCGACATAGACGTTCACGCCCTTGCCGGAGATGTTGAATTCGCAGCCGTCGAAACTCATGCTCTTCGAGGAGTAATCCCACAGAGCATAGTCACCTTCCGGAGCGTTGAACTTACTGTTAATGAACTTGGCCGTCTCGTAGCCCCAGTAAGCAGTCTTACCGCTCAGTACGCAGTCATCAACAATGGTATTGCTGATACGGATGAAGCCGCGGTAGTCAGCACCGTCAGACTTCAAGGTCATGTTCTTGAAGGTAATGGTGTCGCAGCCGTCGAAGCTGTAGTCGCCATTCTTTTCGCCGCCCGGCGTATTGTCCAAATCGCCAATCGTCCAGACTGTGCCTTCGCCAGAGCCGACGAAGGTCAGGCTCTTCTTGGAGGACGTGTTGCCGTAGGTCGTGAATTCGCCCTCAGCAAGCTTGATGGTGTCGCCATCAGCTGCGTTCGCAATAGCCTGAGCCAGCTCTTCGCTGGTCTCGATAAGCTTCTCACTCGAGCCCGAAGTAACTGTGCCAGTCGTCGCGTCGTAAGTAGTGCCTTCCGGAAGGTACTTGCTCATTTCGTCTGCCGAAATGTTGGTGAACGTACCGCCCGTGACAGTCAAGCCGTCGTTTGCAATTTCCGCGCTAGTAATATACGGATTCACCAGTGCCGTAACAGTTCCGGTAACTGTACCGCCGGAAATTGTAGCGGTGGCATAGGAAGTCTTATAAACAGCATAGACATAACCAGTGCCATTCTCAGTCGGGTTCAGTTCCACAGTGCCGCCAGTAATATTTACCTTGCAGTTTTCAGAATAGCCATTTTTCATGCCAATCTGAACGACTTGCGCAAAGGCGTTCTTGCCGCCGACCTTAAACGTGCCGCCGGAAATATTCACAGTGATGTTTTCCTGTTTGCCGATTTGACCCCAGGCCAAAGCACCGACAACATCGTTTCCATCGCTGTAGGAATCAAAATTCACATTGAGGTCAAACTCGCCGCCGTTCATATTCAGCGTGGCGTTCTGATCGACAACAATAGCAGAAAAATGTGTACCTTCGCCAGATGCTGTGATCTTGCCAGCATTAATATTAACAGTTGCTGTGCCATTCGGTGCATAGGCGTGAATCGCAGAATTCACAGCAGCGCTGACATGGATTTCAACATCGCCATTAAGATTTAACGTAGCGTTGTCGGAAACAAAAATACCGTCGCTTCCGCTGGCAGTGCAAGCAAAAACATACTTACCAGTGCTGCTGCTTTCAAGCGTCAACGTCGCGTTTTCAACAGAAATGCCGTCGCCGTTGCTTACAGAAACAGTCAGCGTATTGGAGCCTACGTCAAGCGTAATGTCCTTGCTGCTGATTGTAAGCGTTTCGGTCAGCTCGACATTGCCAAGCAGTGTTACCGTATCGCCGTTAACAGCCGCCTGAATTGCAGCGTCGAGTGACGCGTAACCCTGTTCACCGATAGAAGCGACATAAGTCGTTTCCTCGACAGGAGTCTTGCCCTCGCCTACCTGCGTGTCAACCTCTTCACTAGAGGTTGTTTTCTTTTCTTCGGGGGTCGTTTCCTCTTCCGTGGGAACGTCCTTTTTGTTCGTTTCCTGGGAAGGCTGTCCGTCAGATGCGCCCGAAGACTGTCCCTCGCCGGAACCGCTCTCAGACGTACCATTTGCGGCGCTTTCCCCGACGGTACTGGTATTCTGGTCGACCTCGTTATCTGCCAACGCCGTTGTCGTCAGCAGACCGAAGATCATACTCAGAGCCAGCAGCATCGCAAGAATACGCCGCGAACGCATGTGTCTCATCTGTATTTTCCCTCACTTTCAAAATTTGGCCCGAAGGTCTTTTTTTGCAGCTTGTTTCCCGCCGCCCGTGGAACCGTTTACAGCCGGCAAGCCCAGTAGCCACATCTTAACACGATTATAGCAATCCAATTCTTCAAATGCAACCCTGCATTATCATTTTTTTACTATTCCGGAAATTTTTTTCGCTCGTCTCGCGTTCTGCTGCCAGCTCACGCTCGCTCAAACAGCCGCAGCGCGCGGAAAAGTGCCTCCCGGTCCCGCCCGACCCGGCGCATGTCCCCCAGCCGCTGCCGCTTTCCGAGCGCCGCTCTTACTATATATAGTATCGCCCGCCAGAGCGCGAAAAACGGGATCAGGACCGGGACTTTTTTCACGATCGGGTGGTGTGAGCGCACGCCGCCAAGCAGGCTCTGCCAGAGCTTCTGTGTCCGCGTCTGCCGCTTCTCCTCACCCCGGAATGACGGCAGAAAAACCGCGCTTCCGCTGTGCGTCTCGTCCCGCCGCCCGAAGTTTCCGCCCGAGAGAATATCCTCCAGAATTCCCGTGGCCAGCTCCTCCGGCGCGTCCTTCGCAAAATCCAAAAGCGGCGCGCCAAGATACATCGCGCACGTTTTGGACAGCACCTCCGCAAAGCGCAGCAGCCCGATCTCCTTCAAGAAGTCCAGAAGCTCCGGCCAGAACGCCCCGTCTGCTTCCGCCCGCAAAAATGCCGCCCAGTCGCACAAATGCCGCAGGCCGACGCCCGCCTCCTGCATGTGGTTCTGCGTGTGCAGCAGCAGCACGAGCGCATGGTCCTCCGGCGCGGGAGATGGAAATTTCTGCCCGTCCAGCTCGCGAATCACCCGCCGCGATAAAATTCCCGCTGCCCGCGCGCGAACAAGTTCCCCCGCTTTTCCGAACGGAATGCCCGGGATCGCAAAGTGCAGCTCCAAAAGCGTCGAGCCATGCGTAAGCTCTCGGTGGTGGCTGCTGTCGCCCGGCTCGTCGATGATCTTGCAGCCTTTTTCGGTCAGACAGTCCAACAGTGCGTCCGTCTTCGCCGGGTCCGTCAGAAAGTCAATGTCACCCAGCACGCGCCCGGACGGTTTACAATAGTAGCTCGCCGCGGACATGCCCTTTAAAATCACCATCGGCTCCGGCGCGATCGCATTCTCCAGCCACGCCTCACTTTGCAAAAGCGCAAAATTTGCCTGCATAAGCCGCGCCGCGCAGCTCGTCCAGGCCCCGATGTTCGTCACGTATTTTCCGAACGGGGAAAGCGCGTCCGCCGCCATCAGTGTCACCGCCTGCGCCTGCGATTCCTTTAATACCGCGTCCCAGTCCGCGCCGGAAAGCGTTTTTTCGTCCAGCTCCGCCGCCGTCCCCGTCAGCTCGCCGCGCAGAAGCGCCAGCAAAAGCTCCTGTTCCTTCGTCATAGCATCCCGCCTTTCTTCCTGCGTGATTATATCATATTCCATTGTGGTACGACAAGCGGAAACCCGGTCATCTACATGTGTAAACCACCAGATTTTCAAAGAAAAAACAGTCTTGGTGGAAAAATCCAGCGAATAGACTTGATTCTTGCCCCCAAAAACAGTATACTACTATCTGGGAGTACGGCCATTCGTTTCAGGTAAAGCCGTTGATTGATGAGTAAGCAGGCACGCCCATACGCGGCGCGCCGGAGAGGGAGAAACAGGAACATGAAACGAGGGCGGATTCGCTGGCCACTGGTCGCTTACGATATGCTGATCCTGCTGGCGCTGGATGTGCTGCTGCTGGTTCTGTACCGGAGCAGCGAGCATCTGAGCTGGAGCGCAATTTTGCTGCACAGCGGCATCAGCTTTGTCTGCGTCTTTCTCGCCCGTTCCCGCGGAAGCGTCTATCAGCAGATCTGGCGCTACGGCGGCATTCAGAGCTACATCCGGCTGCTTATTGCAGACGGTGCTGCGTTTTTTGCCGTGCTTGCCATTGAATTTCTGCTGCCTGTGACGGTGCATGTCCCCCGGCTCTCCTTTGCGCGTTTGCTCAGCATCGCCTGCATGAATCTGCTCGGCGCGCTTTCCATCCGGATGATCTACCGATATGCCTTTAAGTATGGCCCCGAGGATACGCCCCGGGGGCATTTTCTGCGCCTTCTGCTGCGCATTTTTTCCGGAGAAGATATGGTGCACGTCAACGTCGACACTGTCCAGAAAATCAAGATCGCCATCATCGGCGCCGGGCGCGTGGGCGTGAACCTCGCCGAAGAGCTCCTTGGAAATGCGGACGCGGCCTATGCCCCGCGCTGCTTTGTCGATGGCGATCCGGAAAAGGCCGGGCGCGAAATCCACGGCATCACCGTCGTGATGGAGGACGAGCACACCGTCGAGCAGCTCAGCCGCTTTGAGGTGCAGGAGGTCGTTCTCGCCATCCAGAATCTGAGCGAGGAGAAAAAGCGCGACCTCTACACCCGCTATTCCTCCGCCGGATATAAGGTCAAGGTATACGACTATCCCGTCATGCAGACCGCCGGACAGAAGCGCCATCTGCGTGAGTTCGACGTGGAGGATCTGCTGTTCCGCAAGCCTATCCATATTTCCGACGAAAAGACCAGCGCGTATTATCGGGACAAAGTCATTCTCATCACGGGCGGCGGCGGCTCGATTGGCTCCGAGCTCTGCCGGCAGCTGGCCAAGATGAGCCCGAAGCAGATCATCATTCTCGATATTTACGAAAACGGCGCGTACGACGTGCAGCAGGAGCTCTGGACCGCGTATCACGGCAAGCTGGACCTTCAGATCGAGATCTGCTCCATCACGCAGAAGTCTGCCCTGACGCGCGTCTTTGAGCGCTACCACCCGCAGATCGTCATTCACGCCGCCGCGCACAAGCACGTTCCGCTGATGGAAAAGGACTGCATCGAGGCGGTACATAATAACGTTTTCGGCACGAAAAATCTGGTCGACCTCAGCGAGCAGTACCGTGTGGAGCGCTTCATGATGGTCTCGACCGACAAGGCCGTCAACCCCACCAGCGTCATGGGCGCGAGCAAGCGCATGTGCGAAATGATCGTTCTGAGCGCCAGCACGTGGGGCAGCGTCAACTACAGCGCGACGCGCTTCGGAAACGTGCTTGGCTCGGCGGGCTCGGTGATCCCCCTCTTTAAGCGGCAGATCGCTGCAGGCGGTCCCGTCACGCTGACCGACCGGCGTATCATCCGCTATTTCATGACCATCTCTGAGGCCTCGCAGCTGGTGCTGCAATCCGGTCCGATGGCGAAAAACGGGGAGCTGTTCGTGCTGGATATGGGCCAGCCGATCAAGATTCTGGACCTCGCCGAGAGCATGATCCGGCTTTCCGGCGTGCAGGGGGTTGAAATTATCGAAACCGGCCTTCGCCCCGGCGAAAAGCTCTACGAGGAGCTGTTGGTCAAAACGGAGCAGTTGGGCAAAACGGAAAACAGCCTGATTTTCATCGAAACCGATACGCCGCTGCGCAAGGAAGCGCTGGACGAGCGGCTCGCACTTCTGGAGCGGGCGTGCGCCACCCAGAGCGACGAGGCCGTCCGTGAGGCTCTCCGGCAGACCATCCCCACCTATTGCGCTTTGGACGATGTAAACCCTCCCAATGCACAGGCTGCGGAACTGAGCACACGTCATCCGCTGCGCGAGCGCCGCAAACCAGTGCAGGTTCGTGTATAATTCCCGCCAATTCTGGCGTGCAGCAGGAGGAACCCGAAACCAATGTACGTCAAAAACGAACGCTTCCGGCCGTTTGAGAAAAAGCTCTGGCTCGCCTCCCCCACCATGCACGGCGAGGAACTACAGTATGTCCGGGAAGCCTATGATACAAACTGGATGTCTACCGTTGGTGCGAATATCAACGCCGTGGAGCAGCTTGCAGCAGAACAGGCGGGCGTAAATTACGCGGTCGCCCTTTCCAGCTGCACGGCTGCGCTGCATCTGTGCGTAAAGCTCGCGGGTGAGCGGCTCTATAGCCGTCCGGCGATCAGCCATGGCACACTGGAGGGCCGGCGCGTCTTTTGTTCGGACATGACATTTTCCGCCACGCTGAACCCCGTCGTCTATGAGGGCGGTATCCCTGTATTTATTGACACAGACCGTGATTCGTGGAACATGAGTCCCGCCGCGCTGGAACGGGCGTTTTCGCTTTATCCGGACGTGAAGCTGGTGGTATACGCCGAGCTTTACGGCTTTCCCGGCAACATTCAGAAAATTCGGCAGATCTGCCATGCGCACGGAGCGCTTCTGATTGAAGACGCAGCCGAGGCGATGGGCGCGTTCTGGGCGGACGTCCCCTGCGGCAGCTTCGGAGACTACGCTGCCGTTTCTTATAACGGCAACAAGATCATCACCGGCTCTTCCGGCGGCTGCCTTTTGAGCAATAGCGGGGAGGACGCCGACAAAGCAAGAAAATGGTCGACCCAGGCGCGCGAAAACGCCGCATGGTACCAGCATGAAGAGGTCGGCTACAATTACCGCATGAGCAATGTCATTGCCGGCGTGATCCGCGGCCAATATTCCCATCTGGACGAGCATATCGCGCAGAAAAAAGCGATCTACGACCGCTATCGGGAGGGACTCTGGGATTTGCCCATGCAGATGAATCCCTTTGACCAAACGCGCAGCAAACCAAACTATTGGCTCTCTGCCATGATTATCAATCCAGAGGCTATGTGCGGGCAGGTGCGCAGTGATTCGGAGGCACTTTATCGTCCCGAGCACGGAAAGTCCTGCCCGACGGAAATTCTGGAGGCAATCTCCGGTCTGAACGCCGAAGGGCGGCCTATCTGGAAGCCGATGCATATGCAGCCCATGTACCGCATGCACGAGTTTGTAACTGTCGACGGTTCAGGACGCGCAAAAACGAACGCTTATATCGCCGGAAGCACCGAGAATGTCGGCGCGGATATTTTCCATCGCGGGCTGTGCCTTCCGAGCGACAATAAAATGACGGCGGAACAGCAGGATCAGATTATCGCTGTGATCCGCGCATGCTTTGACTGAAATGGATATGGCACGAAAGCAAGGCTTTTACGAGCGGTACATAAAACGTGTACTTGATATTGTCTGCGCTTTAGCAGCGCTGCTCGTCTTTGTCTGGCTGTATCTTCTTGTTGCAGTGTTGGTGCGCTTCAAATTAGGCTCTCCTGTTTTGTTCGTGCAGCCAAGGCCGGGAAAAGACGAGAAAATTTTCAAGCTGTATAAATTCCGTACCATGACGGACGCGCAGGACGAACACGGCGAGCTGCTGCCGGATGAAATCAGGCTCACCGCCTTTGGCCGTAGTCTTCGCGCAACCTCTCTGGATGAGCTGCCGGAAGTGTTCAACATTTTAAAAGGTGACATGTCCGTCGTCGGTCCCCGGCCGCAGCTGGTGCGCGATATGGTCTTCATGACGCCCGAGCAGCGCAGGCGGCACTCCGTTCGCCCCGGGCTCACAGGCCTTGCCCAGACCCGCGGCCGGAACGCGCTGAGCTGGGAGAAAAAGCTCGCCGCTGATTTGGAATATATCCAGCACATCACCTTCTGGGGCGATGTGAAGATTGTGTTTGACACCGTCAAGCAGGTTTTCTTCCACCAGAAGGGTCTGCCTGGCGAGACACAAGACGAAGTAGAAATCACCGATGATTACGGTGATTATCTTCTTAAGCGCGGCGCGGTCTCGAGAGAAGAATACGAAGAAAAGCAGGCAATAGCGATCGCGCTGCTCGATGGGCAGGAACGCATATCGGTCTTGTCGAGGTAACGCAAATGGACGAACTCGTATCAATTATCATGCCTTCCTACAATACTGCAAACTACATTGCCGCCTCGATTCAGTCCGTGCTTGACCAGACGTATCCGAACTGGGAACTCATCATCGTCGACGATTGCTCCACGGACGATACTGACGCAGTTGTCGCACCGTTTCTAACCGACGCGCGGATTCGCTACTTGAAAAACGAACAAAACAGCGGCGCGGCCATCTCCAGAAATCGCGCGCTGCGCGAGGCCAAGGGACGGTGGATTGCGTTTTTGGACAGCGATGATTTATGGTACCCCACGAAGCTGGAAGCGCAGCTCAAATTTATGCAATCGCACGGATACCACTTTTCCTACACGAACTATGAAGAACTCAACGAAGCCGGCGCACAAACCGGCGTGCTCGTGTCCGGCCCGAAGCGGATCACAAAAACCGGCATGTACGATTTCTGCTGGCCCGGCTGTCTGACGGTCATGTATGACGCGGAAGCAGTCGGTCTGGTCCAGATTGCAGACATCCGGAAAAATAACGACTACGCCATGTGGCTGAAGGTCTGCCAAAAGGCGGACTGCTACTTATTGGATACGTGCTTGGCGCAATACCGGCGCGGGCGAACCGGAAGCATCAGTTCACACCATATCGCAGCAATGGTTGCCTGGCACTATAAACTGTTTCGGGATGCAGAAAATGAAAGTCCAATCATTGCTACTTCCCTTACCGCGCGAAACCTGTTTTGGGGTTTATACAAAAAAATCAGATATGTAAAGAGGTGAACTCGTGCATACAGCAGCCGTCCTTGGGCATTTTGGCCACGGGCAGAATCTGCTCAACGGGCAGACGATCAAGACAAAAATCGTAGCAGAGGAATTACAGCGCCAGCTCGGCGAGGATCAAGTTGTATGTATTGACACGCACGGCAAGCTGAAAACGCTGCTGCGCGCCCCGTTTCAGGTGATTTCCGCACTCAAGGGCAGCAAGAACGTCCTGATGTTCCCCGCACAGAACGGTCTGCGCGTCTACGCGCCTCTGCTTGCTTTTTTCAGAACCTTTTTCCGCGAACGCGGCCTGCACTATGTTGTCATCGGCGGCTGGCTGCCGCAGTTTTTATCAAAACGCAAACTGCTTACCGGCACTCTGAAGCGCTTCGACGGAATCTATGTAGAGACAAACACCATGAAGGCGGCTTTGGAGGCGAACGGCTTTCGCAACATCTTTCTCATGCCGAACTGCAAACCGCTGGCTGTGCTTTCTGAGGACGAGCTTGTCTACCCTACCGGCACGCCGTACCGGCTTTGTACGTTCTCCCGCGTCTGCAAAGAAAAAGGCATTGAGGATGCGGTTCGCGCCGTTATTTCTGTAAATGAAGCGCTCGGATACACAGCCTACACGCTCGATATCTACGGCCAAGTCGACAGCAGCCAGACAGATTGGTTTGAGCAATTGCAAGCATCTTTTCCAAGCTATATAAGCTATTGCGGACTTGTTCCTTTTGATGAAAGCACGAATGTACTGAAGCACTACTTTGCACTGCTGTTTCCCACTTATTATGACGGTGAGGGCTTCGCCGGCACGCTTATTGACGCTTTTTCTGCCGGTATCCCTGTTATTGCAAGTGATTGGAAATACAATCCGGAAATTGTGAATGAGCATGTTGGATGTTTATACCCAGCAAAAGACGTTGCGGCGCTGGCAGCAGTATTAAAAGATGTCTCTCATGATCCATCAATTATTATTGAAATGAAAAAGTCTTGTCTCGAAGAATCGAAAAAATACGAACTCGAAACGGTCGTCAGAGATTTGCTGAATCATTTGAAGGTGTAATGACCATGAAACGATTGCTTTGCATCATATCGGCCATGAACACAGGCGGCGCGGAAACCTTTTTGATGAAGCTGTACCGAAAATTGGACAGAACTAAATTCCAGATGGATTTTTGCGTCAACGCTCCGGAAAAAGGCTTTTATGACGAGGAAATTGCCTCCATGGGCGGCAGAATCTATCGCATCCCGTGCAAATCCAGCGATCTCCCCGGCTTCCGGCGGCAGTTGACAAACGTCGTCCGCGAGAACCGGTACGACTATGTACTGCGCATCACCGCCTCCGGCGCAGGGCTGATGGATCTGAAGCTTGCGAAAAAGGCTGGCGCTTCGGTCTGCGTCGCCCGTTCGTCCAACTCCGGAAGCGACGGCGGGCTCAAGTCTTTCCTTGCGCACAGAATCGGGCGGCTGCTCTATTCCAGATACATAGACGTTCGCATCGCGCCGTCTGATCTTGCGGCCATCTATACCTTTGGCCGTCGGGCGTATCAGCGCGGTGAGGTCAGAATCCTTCACAACGCGCTCGATCCGGCTGTGTACCGCTATGACCCCACAGCCAGAGCGCGCATTCGGGACGCTTTTGATATCCCGCAGGACGCGTTTGTCGTCGGGCACATCGGGCGCTTCTCCCAGCAGAAGAACCACGCGTTTTTGCTGGAAGCCTTCGCGTCTGTTCACCGGATGCATCCGGAGGCTATTTTGATGCTTGTCGGAGACGGCGAACTGCGGCCGGAAGTTACGCAGCAGGTCGAGCGGCTGCATCTATCCGACTGCGTGCGCTTTTGCGGCGTGCGGTCGGACGTTCCGGCGCTTCTGTCGGCGATGGACGTGTTCGCGTTCCCCTCTTTTTATGAGGGCATGCCGAACACCATCATTGAGGCGCAGGCGACCGGCCTTCCGTGCGTGCTCGCGGACACGATCACAAAGGAGGCCGACATCACCGGCCTTCTCACCTATCTCCCGTTAGGCGATGCTGCACGCTGGGCAAGCGAGATTGCCGGAAAGTGCACCTGCGTGCGCCGCGACACCTCGGAAGAACTGAAGGCCGCCGGGTACGATATCAACGAGGTATGTAAAGAATTTGTCCAGATGATCTTCGGAGAAGACGCATGAGAATCAACACCAAAGCATTTTGTGACCGCCTGATCTGGCTTCTGACGCTGTTCTGGGTCGTGGCCATCTATCTGTTTACGATGGAAACGTGGGGTCGTTACATCTATCTGGCCTTAGCTGTCGCTATTTTTCTGCTGACGGCGCTGCGAAACGGCGGCCGCATCCGTGTGAAGCTTTGCCGCTACCATGCGTATGTGCTGGCCTTCGTGGTCTATACCGGCTTTTCCGCTGCATGGGCGTGGGCGCCCGCGGAGGCGTTTTCCAAGTGCATTACGCTGCTGAATATTTTTATATGCTGCGCAATGATGTATCCCTATTACGCCCAGCAGGACTCCGCCGAGCCGCTTCTATCCATATTCATGTGGGCAGGTTACCTTGTTGCGCTCTATTCTGTCCAGAGGATTGGACTTGCCGCCATTCTGGAGGCCACTATATCAGCTCGCGCAAGAATGTATTTTGAATATAACAACGCCAACACGCTCGGCATGCTCTGCGCGCTGGCGATCGTAATCCAGGCCTACCGGTGGCTTTTCGGCCGCTTCTCGCTTTCGGCGCTGTTTTCTGTTCCGGCGCTGCTGGTAGTTGCCGCATCTCAGAGCCGGAAGGCGATTTTGATGATCCCGCTTGGAATCATCATCCTTCTGTTCCTGAAAAATCTCGGAAACCGTAGCTTTTTCAAGAGCTTTTTCCGCATCGTTCTGTCCCTGGCGCTTTTCGCAGCAGTTCTTGTTCTGATTTCCCGAATCAGCATCTTCCGGGGCGTCAACGAGCGGCTTACTTCTATGATCGCCTCCTTCACGGGCGAGGGCGCGGCGGATGGCTCGAGTCTGCTGCGCAAAAAAATGCGCGAGGTCGGCTTTGCGCAGTTCCTGAAAACGCCGATTTTCGGCATCGGGATCGGCTGCTCGGACGTGCTTTTACAGCACACGATCAACAGAAGCACCTACCTTCACAACAATTACATTGAACTCCTGGCCTGCGGCGGTATCGTCGGAACGGCTTTGTATTACGTTCCGAGGCTTGCCCTGCTCCGGGACTTTTGGAGCAGCCGTTTTCTGCGAAACCGGCAGACCATCGCGTGCCTGACGATTTTGCTGCTTTATCTAATTATGGATTACGGCGAAGTATCGTACAGTGAAAAGGTATATTATCTGTATCTGCTGATGCTGTTTGTGCAGGCGGACAAGCTGCGCGAAAGCAATCATCAGACTTGGGAGGATGGAGCGGACGAATGAACCGGATGCAGCATTACTTAAAAAAGCTCAAAAAATACTGCACGGACAGCTCTTACCGCTTTGTGGTCAACGCGGCGCTGGGGCTGTATGACGGGATGCCAGACAGAGACTATCTGGAGCGGAAATTTGAGGCGCTGATGGGCACGCCGCTGCATCTGGACGCGCCGCAGACCTTCAACGAAAAGCTTCAATGGCTGAAGCTCTACGACCGGAAGCCGGAATACACCATGATGGTGGACAAATACCGCGTGCGGGAGTATATCGCGCAAAAAATCGGCGCGGAGTATCTGATTCCGCTGCTCGGCGTGTGGGACAGCCCGGACGAAATCGACTTTGCCGCGCTGCCGGAGCAATTTGTGCTCAAGTGCAACCACAACTCCGGCCTCGGCATGTGCATCTGTAAGGATAAGTCCACCCTCGACCTGCGCAAGGTGCGCCGCGAGCTGCGAAAGGGTCTTCGCCAGGACTATTACCTCCCCGGAAGAGAATGGCCATATAAGGATGTTCCCAGAAAAATCATCGCGGAAAAGTATATGGTCGATACGGATGGCGGCGACGAACTCAGCGATTATAAAGTATTGTGCTTCAATGGCGTTCCAAAGCTCGTTGAAGTGCACAAAGGCAGATTCAGCAATCAGCATACACAAGACTTTTATGATGCAAATTGGAAAAAGACTGCGTTTAATCAGCCGGATATGCCTACTTCGGATGAGGTGATGGTTAAACCAGTTTTTATGGATGAGATGCTGGCGTTGTCACAGGTTTTGTCTCAAGGGATTCCGCATGTCCGCGTTGATTGGTATTACGCAAACCATCGACTCTTTTTCGGAGAATTGACTTTCTTTGATGGCTCTGGTTTTGACCCATTTGAGGGAGAGCAAGATTTAGAAATTGGAAGCTGGCTTGCTCTTCCTGAAAAGATATGCTACTGCGAAGTAGCTACTAAATCAGATGCAGACTAACCATCTATTCTGATTGTAGAAACCGATCACAATAAAAAAATGTGATATATTTCGACCTTGCTCACGGAGCGGAGGATAATAAGTTCTGGCTTAGCTGGATGACACATCAAGGCAAAGATATTTTTCTAGTTATACGCAAGGAAAGCGGAGCGAATCATAATGAGTACCAAATTATTGGCAAGAAACACCTGCGTTTCTTTGCTATACCAGGCAATTACTGCAATTTGCGGTTTCATAATGCCTAGGCTAGTAATAACATATTACGGAACTACGGTAAACGGGTTAATCAATTCTATCACTCAGTTCCTGGGAATTATCACCTATTTGGATTTAGGGATAAGCGCTGTAGTCCAGTCCGCTTTATATAAGCCCCTTGTTGAGAATAATAGTAGAAAAATTAGCGAGATTGTTTCTTCGGCTCGTACATTTTACAAAACAATTGCAAAAATATTGCTTGTTTATGTTTTCATTTTAATTCTTGCGTATCCATTTATACTTAAAAATAATGAGTTTAGCCCGATTTACACAGGCACATTAATCGCGGCGATTAGTATAAACTCATTTGCGCAATATTATTTTGGAATAACGGATCAGCTGTTAATTTCAGCAGATCAAAGAATGTATGTTTCCTACCTCGTTCAAATTGTTACACTGGTCGTAAATATCGCTGTTTGCACAATCATAATCAAAACAGGGCATTCAATCCAAGTAGTAAAATTAACGACCTCGCTCATTTTTCTCATTCGTCCTGTGTTTTATCGGTTGTATGTAGATAAGCATTATTCTATTAATAGGGATGCATGTTACAATGAGGAACCAATTCAACAAAAATGGAACGGAATTGCACAGCATGTGTCTGCTGTAGTAATTGGCAGCACCGATACAGTAGTTCTTACCCTATTCTCCACGCTCCAAAATGTGTCTATATATAGCGTATATTACCTTGTAATTAATGGCCTTCAGAAAATATTTGCATCTGCTACAACAGGCTTTCAATCATACTATGGCGAGTTATGGGCAAAAAATGAAACAGAGATATTAAAAAAGTCTTTTGGTTATCTTGTTTGGGTTGTTCATGCTGGAACAGTATTTGTTTTTGGCTGCACTTCGTTGCTAATCGTCCCTTTTATCAACATATACACCAAAGGAGTTGCTGATGCGAATTACAATGTTCCGGTTTTTGCGCTTTTCATTACACTCGCATATGCGGCATATTGCATCCGAATTCCATACAGCATAATGATTTTAGCGGGCAACCACTACAGTCAAACACAAAAATGTTATACTGTTGCAGTTGGTCTGAATATTGTCGTATCGGTTATTACGGTTAAACTTCATGGTCTTGTCGGTGTCGCCGTCGGAACACTAATTGCAATGGTGTATCAGACAGTTTGGATGGCGGTATATAATTCAAACAATCTGGTTTGCTGGCCTTTTTCTTGTTTTCTCAAACAGCTGCTGGCAGATGTATTATCATTTCTTCCGCCGTATTTCATATGCTCCACATGGACACTATCTGCATCCAGTTATGCCGCGTGGATATATTTGGCGGTTAAAGTCTCAATTATCTGGATTGTTTTCATTGTAATTATAAATACTGTTTTTTATAGAGACCATATCATTAGTCTATTGCACAAGCTCAAACATGTTGCGCGTATGAGAAGGACAGGGAAATTGTGACAAATGTTTTCATTACCGGCGCGGCCGGGTTTATTGGCGCGAACCTGGCGAAGCGCGTTCTGACGGACGAGCCGGGGGCGCACGTAGTCGGGCTGGACAATCTGAACGACTACTATGACGTCCGACTCAAGCAGGCGCGGCTGGCAGAGCTCGAGGCGTTCGAGAACTTCACGTTCATCCGCGGAGACCTTGCCGACAAGCGCCTGATTTCCGACCTCTTCGCGCGCTACCGGCCGAAGATCGTCGTGAATCTCGCCGCGCAGGCGGGTGTGCGGTACTCCATCACGAATCCCGATGTGTACATAGAAAGCAACATCATCGGTTTTTACAACATTCTGGAAGCTTGCAGGCAGTATCCGGTCGAACATCTGGTCTATGCTTCGTCCTCCTCCGTTTACGGCTCTAACCAAAAGGTGCCTTATGCGACCGAGGACAAGGTGGACACCCCCGTCTCGCTCTATGCCGCGACCAAAAAAACGAACGAGCTTCTGGCGCACGCCTACGCCAAGCTTTACGACATCCCCTGTACCGGCCTGCGCTTTTTTACCGTCTACGGCCCCGCCGGCCGACCGGATATGGCCTATTTCAGCTTCACCAACAAGCTCCGCGCCGGCGAGACGATTCAGATTTTCAACTACGGAAACTGCAAGCGCGACTTTACGTACATCGACGATATCGTCGAGGGCGTGCTCCGCGTCATGCGCAGGCCGCCGGAGCGGAAAACGGGCGCGGATGGCCTTCCCGTTCCGCCCTACGCGCTCTATAACATCGGAAACAGCCAGCCCGAGAACCTGCTGGATTTCGTCCGGATTTTGTCTGAAGAGCTGGTGCGCGCCGGGGTTTTGCCGGAGAATTATGATTTTGCCGCGCATCAAAAGCTCGTCCCCATGCAGCCCGGCGACGTTCCCGTCACCTACGCCGATACGGCCCCCTTGGAGCGCGACTTCGGCTTCAAGCCACACACGCCCCTGCGTGAGGGTCTGCGAAGGTTTGCGCAGTGGTACCGAAAATTTTACATGACATGAGGTGTGCACTATGAAGCTTGCCGTTGCCGGAACCGGCTATGTGGGTCTTTCTCTGGCAGTGCTGCTGGCGCAGCACAATGAGGTCGTGGCGGTTGACGTCATCCCCGAGCGCGTCGCGCTGGTCAACAGCCGGAAATCAACCATTCAGGACGAATACATCGAACAATATCTGGCGGAAAAGCGGCTCCATCTCACGGCGACGTTAGACGCAAAGGCGGCATATCGGGACGCAGAATTTGTCATCATTGCTGCGCCCACGAACTACGACAGCGAGAAAAATTTCTTCGACACCTCGGCGGTCGAGTCGGTCATCCGGCTCGTCATGCAGTCCAATCCGAACGCCATTATGGTCATAAAATCCACGGTTCCGGTCGGATTTACCGCGTCGGTCAGAGAAAAATACGGCTGCAAAAATATCCTGTTCAGCCCGGAATTTCTGCGCGAATCGAAAGCATTGTACGATAATTTGTATCCAAGCCGAATTATCGTCGGCACGGATATGCAGGACGAGCAGCTGGTCAAGGCGGCGAACACGTTTGCGCAGCTACTGCAAGAGGGCGCAATCAAGGAGAATATCGACACGCTCATCATGGGCTCGACGGAGGCCGAGGCCGTCAAGCTGTTTGCCAATACATATCTCGCGCTGCGCGTCAGCTACTTCAACGAGCTCGACACCTACGCCGAGATGAAGGGACTAGACACGCAGCAGATCATTCAGGGCGTCTGCCTCGACCCCAGAATCGGTACGCACTACAACAACCCCAGCTTTGGCTACGGCGGCTATTGCCTCCCGAAAGACACCAAGCAACTGCTTGCGAACTACGCCGACGTTCCGCAGAACATGGTTTCGGCCATCGTCGAATCCAACCGCACGCGCAAGGATTTTATTGCCGACCGCGTGCTGCAAAAGGCGGGGTATTACGGCTACGTGGAGGACAACCAGTATAACGCCGCCGCCGAGCAGCCTTGCACCATCGGCGTGTACCGCCTGACCATGAAGGCCGGCTCGGATAACTTCCGCCAGTCGTCCATTCAGGGCGTCATGAAGCGCATCAAAGCCAAGGGCGCGACGGTCATCATCTACGAACCGTCCTTAAAAGACGGCACGACCTTCTTCGGAAGCCGCATCGTCAACGACCTGAGTACGTTCAAGCAGCAAAGCAAAGCCATCATCGCCAATCGCTACGATCCATGCCTCGACGATGTCGCGGAAAAGGTCTATACAAGGGATATTTTCCGCCGCGATTGACTTCCCGCAAAACGAATCTGGTACCGTCAAGATTTATGCGCAAATTTATTTGCAGACTCCGGCAGACCTGAAGTCAGCCGGCAACGGAAACGTCATCCATGACCGCTTCCAAGTGCTTCGTGTTCATGTAATTCTTGTTGCTCCACTGGGTGCCCGCCACGCGAGCCCTGCGGCGGATCTCCCGGTTCAGCCGCTCGATCACATTGTTGGTACGGATACGCGTCCAATGCTCTCTGGGAAAATCGCAGGAGGTCAGCGTTTCTTCCATTCCTTGCTCCGGATGACTTCTCTGCATCCCGTCCGGGCAAGTCGGCAAACACGGGTTGCAGAGCGGAACCGGTCGTATTATAATAGTACCGCAATCCGTCGGTTTCCGGCGAACAAACAGAAATGAGGCATATTATGCATTACGATTTTACGACCATTTATGACCGCCATGGAATGGACGCGCTGGCTGTCGACGGTGTCGGCTCCATGCCGGGCTTTTCTCCCGACGCACCGAAGAACGGCACGACATTTCTTCCCATGTGGGTCGCGGACATGAACTTTGCAACCGTCCCTACCATTCCGCAGGCCATCGCTGCGCGCATCCAGCACCCCCTCTTCGGTTATTTCCGTCCGTCGGATGCGTATTACAAGGCTATCATCGACTGGCAGCGGACACAAAACGGTGTGGAGGGTCTTCTTCCGGAGCACATCGGCTATGAAAACGGCGTGCTGGGCGGCGTTGTATCGGCCCTGAACGTCTACTGCTCTAAGGGGGATAACGTTCTCGTCCTGAGCCCGACCTACGTCGGCTTTACAAGCAGCCTTGAGAATAACGGCTACCATATCATCCACAGCGAGCTCAAACGGGACGAACATGGCGTCTGGCGCATGGACTATCAGGATATGGAGAAAAAAATCATCCGCCATAAGATCCACGCTACTATCGTCTGCTCGCCGCACAACCCCTGCGGCAGAGTCTGGGAGCGCTGGGAGCTGGAGCAGGCCATGGAGCTGTTCCGCAAGCACGACGTGATGGTCGTGAGCGACGAGATTTGGTCGGACCTCACCATGCCGGGCTACCAGCACATCCCCACACAGTCCATCAGCGAAGACGCGAAGCTGCGCACCATCGCGCTCTATGCCCCGTCCAAAACCTTCAACCTCGCAGGTCTCGTCGGAAGCTACCACGTGATTTATAACAAACTGCTCCGCGACCGTGTGGACAAGGAGTCTTCCCTTTCCCACTACGACGAAATGAACGTTCTTTCCATGCACGCGCTCATCGGCGCTTACTCCGAAGAAGGCCGCGCATGGCTGACGGAGCTGCGCGAGGTGCTGCAATCGAACATCGACTATGTCTGCGACTTCCTGAAAAATGAGCTTCCCGGCGTCACGTGCTCGAAGCCGCAGGGAACCTACATGGTCTTTGTCGACTGCACGCAGTACTGTGCGGCGCACGATCTCACGATGGACACGATCTTAAAGCGCGGCTGGGACGTGGGCGTGGGCTGGCAGGATGGCCGTCCGTTCCACGGCGCGCACCACATCCGCCTGAATCTGGCGCTTCCGCACGCGCTCGTCATCGAAGCCTGCAAGCGCATGCAGGCGTCTGTGTTCTGTGATTAACATTTCAGGTCTATTTCCGTTTCTTCCGCATAGAATAAAAGGTAATGCTTTTATGGTTGGAGGGAACGGCAATGGATACGCCTATTTTTGTGCCCGCGCCGCAGGGCGACGTGGACGATCTGATTTTCGCGGACTGCGAATGGCGCGCCAGTGAGCGCTGACCGGTAAAATCGAGGGAAAGGAGCATGAACCGGCTTCTTTCCCTCTTTACATGTTCTGTATTTTAGGGTATAATACCTCAGGATTTACGATGAAAATTTGAAATACTGGGATTGACGAACTATGATGATTGAATTTGATGAGTATAAGGTCAAGCTGAACGGTCTGAAACCGAAGCTCGACGAGTTGGCCGCTTCGCTCGGCATCGAGCGCTGTAAGGAGGATATCGAGCGTCTGCACGCGCAGATCGAGTCCCCGGGCTTTTGGGACAACGCGGAGGTTTCGCAGAAGGTCATGAAGCAGGCACGACAGGTCGAGGCGAAGGTCGAGCGATATGAAAAAATGTGCAGCCACTGGGAAGACCTCATGACGATCTGCGAGATGGCCATTGAAGAAAACGACGACTCGATGCTGGACGAACTCAAAGAGGGCTACACGGCGCTCGAAGAAGAGATGGAGCGCGAGCGGCTCGAGACGCTTCTATCCGGCGAATACGACGGAAACAACGCCATCGTCTCGTTCCAGGCCGGTGCAGGCGGCACGGAGGCGCAGGATTGGGCGCAGATGCTCTACCGCATGTACACGCACTGGGTCGAGGGCCACGGCTTGAGCTACAAAATTCTCGACTATCTCGACGGCGACGAGGCAGGCATCAAATCCGCCAGCATTCTCGTTGAGGGCACAAACGCCTATGGCCTTCTCAAGAGCGAAAACGGCGTGCACCGGCTCGTGCGCGTCTCCCCCTTTGACGCGAACGCCCGCCGCCAGACCTCGTTTGCGGCTGTGGAAGTGATTCCCGAAATCGCGGACGACACGAAGGATGTGGACATCCGCCCCGAGGATATCGAAATGCAGGTCTACCGCTCCTCCGGCGCGGGCGGCCAGCACATCAATAAAACATCCTCGGCTGTGCGCCTGATTCATAAGCCGACCGGCATTGTCGTCTCCTGCCAGACGCAGCGTGACCAATTCCAGAACAAGGAGACCTGCATGCGCATGCTCCGCTCGAAACTGATCGAAATCAAGGAGCGCGAGCATCTGGACAAGATCTCCGACATCAAGGGCACGCAGCTCAAGATCGAGTGGGGCAGTCAGATCCGCAACTACGTCTTCATGCCCTACACCCTCGTCAAAGACACGCGCACGGGCTTTGAGACCTCGAATATCAACGCTGTCATGGACGGCGACCTCGATGGCTTCATCAACGCCTACCTCACCTGCGCAGCCACCAATACGTGGGTCACAAAATCGTAATTTTTCGCACATTTTGTGGTTTCGCAAGAAAAAGTTCTTGCAATTCTGTTCCCATCTGTGGTATAATTTTGCTTGCTATGTAAAGGCCATGTGCCTGTTGAATGTGAACGCATTTCGGCGAGCCGCCTGCCGGTGAAGGACGGCAATTACGTTTGGAGGAAATTATGACTGCTCTTCACACTGTTCTGACCGTTATTCAGGTTATTCTCGCCGTCGCGCTCGTCGCGATCGTGACGCTCCAGTCCGGCAAAAGCGCCGGTCTGTCCTCTGCCATTGCCGGCAACGACAACAGCTTCATGGGCAAGAACAAGTCCAAGGCGCTCGACGCAAAGCTTGCCAGCGCAACCAAGTGGATCGGCGCTGCGTTCCTGATTCTGACCTTCGTTCTGAACCTCTTCTAATCTGAAAGCAAGCATCCGCTCCGGATTTCCGGGGCGGATTTTTTATGCTTCATAGCGCCCTATTTCCGCGCCCTGATAGTAATAAAGCAGGATCGTCCGGTAGGAAAAACCGAGCCGCGCCATGCTTTCCGCGCCGTACTGGCTCATGCCCACCCGATGACCGAACCCCTGCACATCGAAAACAAACTGCCCGTCTTTCAGCGTGAGCGTGAACCGCGCGGAATTGAGGCCAAACAGCTGCCGGAGCTTCGTTCCGGAAAAGGCTATGCCTCCAATGGTACAGGTCTCCACACTTCCGCCATCCGTGTATGCCGTCTCCTCCACCCACGTCTCCGGGCTTCCAGTCAGATGCACATCCGGATTTTCAGCGCGCAGAATCTCGGAAAATTCCGCGGGTGCGAAAATCTCTTGCGAAGAAAACCGGGGCGCGATTTCTTCGCCGGGACTCTCGACCGACTGCAAATACGGCACGTCCGTTCCCCATACCGCGACCGCCGCTTCCGTCGCGCCGCCGGAGCAGGAAAAATAGACCGCGTCGATGAGCTCGCCGCCAAATGTCAGAACCTCCCCCGCACTCTCCCGCACAAGCTCCTGCGCGCTCTGCCATACCGCAGTAAAATCATCGCCGTATTTCCGTTCCAAATCCCCCCGGCTTGTCCACGCCTGACAGCAGGCGAAGTCCGCGCACACGTCTGCCTGCGTATGCTTTGGGCTTTCGAGCTTCCGGCACGTAAACGTCCGGGCAGCAACCACCTGTGCCTTGCGCGCCTCAGGTGAAAAATCGACCGGCATTTCGCTCAGCAGAACCCCAGTCAGGTAGTCCTCCATGGAAAGCTCGAGAACATCCTGCCCAACAAGAAGCCGGACCGTTCGGCTGTCCAGGGTCGGCTCCGGATCGTCTGCCGCGCCGGAAACGCTCTGCGCCGCTTCGTTCTGCGCTGCATCCGTCTCGACCAGCAGCACAAGCCCGTCGTCCTCCGGTATCCACTGCTGCTCCATTCCCGGCAGAAGCCCGAAGGCCAGCGCCGCCAGCAGCGCGCACGCCGCAATTGTTTTCATACCGCCACCCCCTTTTGCTCCATCGTATGGCCGCACGGGCGCAAATATACCGCTTGACATAACGCCATACTTGACACGCTTTTTGGAAAGCCGTATAATATGACAAACTGTTACTTTGTCTGTCAGGAGCTTATGCGATGAAATATATTCTGAAAATTTTCTTGATTGTGCTGCTCGTTGTGGCGATCATCGGCGCGGCATGCTGGTTCTTCCTTGTCCAGCGGCCGGATTTGACGATGAGTGTCTTTGCCCACTGGGGCGATTATTTCTATGACGCCGGACGCTACAACCGCGCCGTGTCGCTCTACGAGACGGCCTGCAAGCTCTCACCCGACAACGCGAACCTCCCTGTCCGGCTGGCGCAGGCGTATATCAACAGCGGCAACTACACGAAGGCCGAGTACACCCTCGTCAGCGCCATCACGAATAACCCCGAGTCCGTGCAGCTCTATGTTGCGCTTTCCAAAACGTATATCGAGCAGGACAAGATTCTGGACGCAGAGCAGATGCTGGATCGCATCACAAGCGCGGACGTGAAAGCGCAGATCGATGCGCTTCGCCCAAATGTCCCCGTGCTTTCGCCCGAAAGCGGATACTACAGCGAATACATTGACGTTTCCGCATTGGCTACCGGCGGCACGGCCTATCTCGCCGTCAATCAGGACTACCCCTCCATCAAAACGGACGCCTATGAAGCGCCGGTTACCTTAGAGGCCGGAGACAGCAAGGTCGTTGTCGTCACGGTTGCGGAAAACGGCCTTGTAAGCGACGCGGTCTATGGCGGCTACACGATCGGAAGCGTTGTCGAGGAAGTAAAGCTCTCAGACAGCGCGCTCGACGGCTATGTACGCGAGCTCCTCGGAAAAACTGCATCCGATACGATTATGTCCGACGAACTCTGGGAGATTGAGGAGCTGACCCTTCCCGAGTGCGTGCAGGACATTTCCGATCTCACGCGCTTCGCGGGCCTCAAAACGCTCAAGATCCAAAACGCGACGGGGCTCGATCTCTCGGTCCTGCCGCAGCTCACGACGCTGCAAACGCTCGATCTTTCGGGCACGACGCTTCCGACTTCGACGCTGGACGCCATCGGCACGCTGCCGGAGCTCAAAAAGCTTGTTCTGCAGGGCTGCGCTGTTACGGCCATCAATCCGCTCGTCGGCCTGTCAAACCTCGAGTACCTTGACCTTACGAACAACTCTGTCACGGACCTCACGGCCATCACGGCGCTCGAGCACCTGAAAGACCTGTATCTGACGAACAATCCCGTGAAATCGATCACGTATCTCAACAGCTGCCTGGAGCTCGAGCGGCTGCATATCGAAAACTGCGGCGTCTCGCGCCTGTCGAGCCTAGCAGGGAACACCTCCTTGCAGGAGCTCTATGCGTCCAATAACGAGATTTCGGATATTTCGGTGCTCTCCGACTGCGTGAGCCTGTCTGTGCTTGATATTTCCGACAATCAGGTCAAGGACATATCTGTCATTGCAAATCTTCCGGAGCTGACGTATTTCCTCGCGAGTCACAACCAGATCGAGTCGCTGCCCGCATTCGATACGGCAAACTGCAAGCTCGTGCGCATCAACGTCAACAACAACCAGCTCACGGACCTCTCGCCCCTCAAGGGTCTGCCCGCCCTCAACTATATCTTCGCGGATTATAACCAGATTTCCGACATCTCGGGCCTCGAGGACTGCCCGCTGCTTACGCAGCTGAACCTCTTTGATAACCCCGTCAACGAAGCGCAGGTCAAGGCTCTGCAGGAAATCGGCCGGATTGTGAACTACACGCCAGGCTACGTCAACGACGCGGCATAATCAAAACTCTAGGGTGTATTTTTCCAACTCCCAATGTGACCGGCAGCGAGGGATTTTTGCGTTGAGCAAGACATTTTTTCGCAGGAATACTGACGTATTTCAAGGAAAAATGGCGCGGCGCAGCGTGAAAAGACCCGCTGTCCGGGTGCGTTAGGAGTTGGAAGATACACCCTAACAGCCTGCCTCCCACCTAGGAGGCAGGTTTTTCTTTGGTGAAGCTTTTCTTAAGCTTTGCTTAAAAACGCCGAGAAGGCCTGAAAGTCTGCTATGATGCTCCCGGACAAAAACTTGAAAAGGAGCATGAAACATGAAACGGATCGTATCGCTCGCGCTTGTGCTGGCGCTTCTCACAGCGCTTTTCACCGGCTGCAAGAAGCAAGGCACGGCAGGCGAGACAAAACAAAGTGACACAACAGAACCCACCGCCGCCTCTGCGCAGGCGGTCGCCTACAAGGCGGTCTCAAATCCCCTTCCAGAGCCGCTTGACACCGTGCAGGCCGCCGTCATTACAGACAGCGCACTCTTCCTCGCCGCCATGACGCAGAGCGAAGAAACCACGCAGGACGTTGACGAAACGACCGGCAAAATTTACGGCTACCACAAATACGAGTCCACACTCTACCGCGAGGATCTTGCGACCGGCCAGCTCACCACTCTGGAATTCCCGTCGGAGGGCTCCGGCCGGCCGCAGGTGAACTCGTTGGTGAAAGCCGCGGACAATTCGGTCTGGGCGCTTTGCCAAGCGACGGAATCTGACGCGGAGGACGCAGCATACGTCTGGTTCCTCGTCCACTTTGCCGCCGACGGAACGTATCAGGAAACGGTCCGACTCGATTTTTCCGGCTCGCAGCTCGAGCCATCGCAGGTCTACCTGAACCGCCTCGTGCTGGATGGCGCAGGAAATTTCGTCTGCGCGGACTATTCGGACACCGTCTACATTTTTGGCAAAACCGGCGCGCTGATCAAAGCGCTCGATCAGGACGGCAAGTACGGTAACTTCGTCACCCTTTCCGATCAGGCCGGCATTTTGTTCTACGCCGACGCGGGTGGCATGAACTTCCGGCCAATCGACGCGGAAACCCTCACGTGGGGCGAGGAGGTCCTCATTCCCATCTACACGTGGGACATTTTCCCAGACACTGACGGGAAGGCCTTTTATTACTTTGACGACGGCTCTATCTACCGCTACGACTTGGACGCCCAGCAGAGTGAGAAAATTCTGAATCTTCTCGACTGCGACTTGGACGCGACGGAACTGACAAGCCTGTACGCGGAAGAAGACGGAGCATTCCGCGTGCTTCTGGGCACGCAGGGCAGCGGCGTAGATAACACTTATGAACTCTATGACTTGCAGCCCATTGACCCCTCGATGCTTCCGGAAAAGACGGTTCTGACGCTTGCAACGCTGTCTCTGAGCCAGCCGCTCCGTCAGCAGGTCGCGAAATTCAACCGGGAAAACGACCGGTACCGCATCGAAGTGCTGGACTATTCCGAGTACAGCGAGATCATCGCAAGCCCCGGCTCTTACACTGAGGACAGCTCGTCCGCGATTCTGAAGCTCAACACGGAGCTTCTGTCCGGCAATCTTCCCGATCTCATCGACGTCTCCGGCGGAGAGCTCCCCGTGGCGCAGTACGCAGCCAAGGGCTTTCTGGAGGATCTGCTGCCGTATTTGAACGCGGACAGCGCAGTATCTCCGGATAAGCTTATGGAAAGCGTCCTGAACGCGGTCAAAACCGACGGCAAGCTCTATCAGCTTCCGACGAGCTTTCAGGTCGTGAGCGCGGCGGGCAAACGCGAAATTGTCGGGGGCTACGAGTCTTGGACGACGGACGAGGTAGAAGACGCGCTGAAAAAGCTCCCGGAGGGCGCGACGGTGTTCAACGTTGACTATACGAAATCTCACGTGCTCTACCTCTGTGCGTCGGGCGCCTTGAACCGCTTTGTCGACTGGCAGGCTGGCACATGCAGCTTTGACACCGACGAATTCAAATCGATCCTTTCCTTTGCGACCACCTTCCCCGATGAATTTGACACCACGAATTTTGACTTTGACGAGTACCAAAGCGACTACCGCCGCGTGGGGCAGGGCCAGCAGCTGCTGGCCAATATCGCCTTTGCAGGCTTCGACGATATCTACTACCAGTTTGCCGCTATGGACAACGATGTGTGCTTCGTGGGCTATCCGGGCGCGTCAGACGGACTTGGCTCCGGCTTCGTGCCGCTGGGCTCGATCTGCATGACGACCGCCTGCAAGGACAAGGACGGCGCGTGGGGCTTTATCCGCTCGCTTCTGTCGATGGACGCACAGATGCAGTCGCCAGCCTTCCCGATGCTGAAATCGGCCTTTGAGCAGCAGGCAGAAGCCGCCATGCAGCAGGACTACGTCATGGACGAAGATGGAAATCCCATTCTTGACGCAAGCGGCAATCCCATCCCGGTCATCCTCTACACCGTTGGGTTCTTCAGCGAGACTGTCGATGTTTACGCCGTCACGTCCGAGCAGTACAAGGCCGTGTGTGATCTGATCAATCAGACGAAGAGCGTCTTTACGTTCGACGAGAACCTCATGAACATCCTGACCGAAGAAACAGCCGCCTACTTTGCGGGCGCAAAAACGCTCGACGAAACGGCCGCCATGATCCAGAACCGCGCATCTTTATACATCGCCGAGCAGAAATAACCGAAGGGAGTCCGATTTTTCGGACTCCCCTCTTTTTTTATTCCCGTTACGAGATCAGCGCCGGGTTCATGTAGTAGACGTTTTTCTCGTCGAGCTTTTCGCGCAGCAGCTGCACGGCCTCACCGAAGCGCTGGAAATGCACAATCTCGCGCTCGCGCAGGAACCGGATGACATCGTTCACATCCGGGTCGTCGCTGAGCCGTAGGATGTTGTCATATGTCACGCGCGCCTTCTGCTCTGCTGCAATCATATAAGAACAACTTTTGATTAAAAGTT
>ERZ772875.514-NODE-514-length-44893-cov-25.312168_pt1 | contig 44893 bp, 50 predicted proteins | sample MGYA00580585_ERZ772875 | MGnify/ENA primary metagenome ERZ772875 (study PRJEB29015, sample SAMEA2737736) | human gut metagenome | biome: human gut; feature: human-associated habitat; material: faeces | place: China | collected 2012 ... | reverse complement strand
ATGGGAAACTCAACTTGAAATCCCTGCTGATCTGCTGGCTGATCATTCTCGGCGGATCCCTTTTGATTCGGATGGTCTTTCTTGTATTCGGGCTGCAGCTGCACCTGACCTCTCAGGGAGCCTGCCTTGCGCTGCTGCCATACTGCTTTGGGGCGCTGTATCTATGGAGGTGCTGCAAGAAGCAAAAACCGTGGTTTTATGTACTCGGACTCCTGCTTCCTGCCGTTGCCGAGAAGCTGACATTGTATTTCCTCGGCGCGTATCTGTGCGGGATCAGTCCCTTCCGTGTCACAGCGGTCATGGAGGCGATCGGAAGGGTCGAACCGTATGCGGTACTCTTTACACGGATGCCCATGCGGTACGCAGTCAACCTGCTGTTTTTTAACTGGACATACATTCTTTGCGGCATCGCCTTCTCTGCACTCTGCTTTTTGGGCTTGTCCCTCCTGCAAAAGCGGGCGGAGAATGAACCATAAGCAAGATAGGGTTGCATCTCCGGAACCATCTCCACCCAATAAATAGCAGCACCTCTTTCTCACGACTCCTTCAGCCAGCGGGAGAAATCCTCCGGCGAGATCGTGCCGCTGTCGCAGTCCTCTTTTCTCTTTCTGGCTTCCTCGCTCCAGGCGTAGAACGCGCTCTTGGTCAGCCTGCCGGCATTGATGCGGGCGAAACGCTTTTTGTACTCCCTGCGGTATTCCTTGAACACCATCCGCAGCCGAGCCGAGGAAATTATCAAGCATGAGCTGATTTATGATTGATGGTCAAGAGCCGGAAAAATCGCATATTTGACGCTGGGAACGCTTCGGACGAGGAATGTATCGCCGGAGCGTTTTCCATTGAAAAATCGCCGTTTTCCCCAAGTCAAGAGCCGGAGAAAACACCCGAAAAACACCCCTATTGCGTAACAGAGGCGCAGAAAGGAGCTTGCATGAGAACAGGGCTTACCAAGCAGGAAAAGACCACCGATATATGGTTTGACGAGAAAGAGCCGCTGATCTATATCCGCACCCACAACACCGACCTCAAGAACAGACTGACCGCCTACGCCGCAGCTTACCCCGGCGAGTGCCGCCAGACCGACGCAGACCTCGAAACGGGCTGCATGGAGTTTGAAGTCCGCAAGGGGCGTTTCTCCTTTCGGCTGACTGCACCGTACAGCGAGGAACGGCGCGGCGGCTGTTGCTTCGGGAGCCTATCCGACAGTATCTCAGCCTGGGGCGCTTATTTCGCGCATCCTTGCGGAACAGAATGATTTAAGTCCTGATGACGAGATCGTGCTCCACGCTTATGGGAAAGAGCTTGAACTTCAAGTCGTTGGCATATATGATACGGCAGCGCAGTTCCAAGTTACGTCAGAGAATATTATTGGAACGGCTGTTTTTGCGTATAGTCCCTATAATAGAATATATGTGGATATTGATTCTTTCTCCCGGCTATATGGAACAGACTCGGCGACCTTGCCGATAAGAATATATATCAGTTCCCCTGTCAAGGTGCAGGAAACTGGCGAAAAAATAAAATCCATGGATTTTGATTGGAATATTTTCCGTCTGGTAAACACGACCGCAACGGAATACAGCATGGCGGCAAACAGCATCGAATCCGTCTCAAGCCTGACGAAAACATTCGTTGTGCTCTTTACTTTGATTATATCTGTCGTGATCGTTATTGTTATGAGCATCTGGGCAGAAGCCTTTCGATATGAAAGCGGGATATGGCTGTCCATGGGCGCGTCAAAATGGCGAGCCATTCTGATGCTTCTGGTTTCGACGATAATCATTGCGATCCCCGCTGTTGTCGTGTCCGTTTTATCCTCCAGGGGGCTTGCCTCTCTTATTTTAAGGTATCAGGCAAGTGCGGCTGGAAACAGGGCTTCCAGTGTCAGACAGTTTGTTACAGGGGTAGAAATGGACACAAGCATTGTGGTGGCAGCCCTTAATGCGTCCATGAATATCTTCTTCTTTGCCGTCGTTGCGGGGTCAATATTGCTTGCCTGCATATTGCCGTCGTATGCCGTCTTAAAATTAAAGCCAAGAGAAATACTGTCGAAGAAATAAAGGAGGGAACGTAAAATGATTAGTATGAACAACGTTTGCTTTTCGTATCGTCAAAAAAGAAGAAATCGTGACATATTGGTTGACCTGTCCATGCAGTTTACCCCCGGCTATGATTAAAGGTGGAACAATTACCGATATTCTTAGTGAGCTCGGTGGTGGCATTGTTGGAGCACTGGTGTTCTCGGCGATATACGAAAAGAGAAACTCAATAGGCTGGCCAATTTTGATTCATACTTGTTTGGATTTTGTGGGGTATTTAACGTAGGCTAAATTGTCGCAGGTATTGTGCTTTAAAGAAACTATCTTTGCGGTTAATACCTATTATTAGAGCCTGACGCAGTTAGCCATACGGGATAGACATTTTGCTCCAACATTCATAAAGAACTTGATTCTGACGGTGCTTTTTACAATTCAGATGATTTGATCAGTTCCATTGAAACAGGAAACTCAATCCGACTGCCAAATTAGCGCGAGTTCTCTGCACTGCCTTAAAAAAGGCTTGAAGACAGGAGGTACTATGAAGAATATGATGCTGCTGGTTTTGGGGATATGTATATCCGTCCTCGGTATCGTAAATATACGGGGGAATATCAGTACGATACATTCCTACAACCGGAGAAAAGTGAAGGAGGAGGACGTTCCTAAATACGGGAAAGCGGTCGGCACAGGAACACTCATTATGGGAGTATCTCTTGTGCTGGCATATATAGCGGCATTTTGGAATGAGAGCATGATGCCCTATATCGTTTTTCCGGCAGTTATCATTGGCTTGGCATTTATCCTGTACGGGCAAATCAAGTACAACCACGGCATTTTTTGATCCTCCGAAAACAGCCATGCAAGAGGCATCCTGCAGGGCTGTTTTTTTGCTAATGAAAAAAGCCCTTGCGGCGCAGGCAACCCTGCGTATGGAAGGTTAAAAAATCAGCGGAAGCCCTCCATAGCTGTTGACAATAGGGCGAATATGCGTATAATGGGAAACGAGAATAAGAATAGTTCTTGCTTTCGGAGGGGGGCAGTATGCCAAAATACGCAGAGGAGATATTGACCGCCGTCACGGAGCTGCAGCGGCATCCCACGGCGGAGCAGGTGTTCCTGGAGATGAAAAGGGAGCATCCCAGCATTGCTCTGGGTACGGTATATAAGCACCTGAACGGTTTGGCGGGTGAGGCGCTTTGTCCGGCGTACAATGCGCTGCTGGAAAATGTTTCCCTATGCGTATATGATAGGGCGACAGACGCCGCATACCTCTTGAAAATGGACATCTAACGATAAGCAGCAGTCCCCCGGACGTTTCGTTGTCCGGGGGACTGCTGCTTATATCGTAATCGAAGCGCGGCACGGAATTTCCGGTTGATACAGCCCACACTGCCTCAGTTTACAAACGATGCGTTTCCCAGCCGGTAGTACCGGCAGCCGTCCTCCTCGTACCATTCAAACGTACCCACCACGGTGATCTCCGCCCCCAGCTCCGGATACGCATCGGGATATCCTTGAAGATTTAAGCGATCCGGATATTGCCCCGAAGGACCTCGTGTTTCATAGTCTCCGACATACGAGCGCGGCGGCAAAGCTAACCCTGTCGCCCGGTCCATCCAAAACTGCTCATCCGTAGAAGAGCCGATTGGCAAAGATTTCAGCCTGTCGAAATATCGTATTAGCAAAAGCTCCTCTCCAAAAGCAAAAATTTCTGCTAATATCAGCAAAAATCCTGCTAATGAAAAGGGGCTTGACCAATCAAAATGCTTGCTAACCGTTCAACCTTTATTAGCAAGCACAAAACCCGCAAACGCTTGTGGTGTAAGGGATTGTGGCACCCCCGGCGTGACTCAAACACGCTACATCCCGCTTAGGAGGCACGATTATAACTTATACGTCGTCAATCTTAGTCCTTCACGACTCTCGTAGTACATCGAATTACACAGTCTTCAGGGGAGCAATCTCTTCATTCAACATTGTTGATACTCCGCTATATCTGCTGGTATTTCGTAGTGCAATTAGCAAAATGCTAGCAGTTTTACAGAGGAGTCAAAATCTAAATCAGTTGGTTCGCTTTTGAATTATAGCATAGAACCATCGTGAATGGAAGTATTTTCAGGAGGTTTCCATGTCAGAATATACACTTGAGATCAAACAGATCGTAGATTATCCACGCTGCCGGATCTACCGGCAGTTCGTACAAGCCTTGATAGCAGACCGGAGCATTCGCGTGAGCGGAGGCTCCGGTCTTTTTTATTTTGTCGTGCTATGCGCCTATGCCAACTTCCGCACCTCATACAAGCGCATTGATGGCATCAGCTACGCCATCTACCCCGGCGAATGGATCATGTCTGTGGAGGAATTGTCCCGGTATTTCCGCACACACTTCCGCCGCCAGACCTTGGCCGCTTTGGAGGGACTGCAAAAGAAAGGGCTTATCAGTTTTCTTGTTCTCGGACATGATAAGTTGGTCAAATTCAAGATTCGCGGCTGGCGGCGTCACAACACGATTCTCGACAACAATGCGCCCTGTCAGAAGGATACCGGCTTTTTCTTCTTCCCTGTATCCACTGCCACAGAGCTGGTCAGTGCCGGTCACTGCTCGGAGATGGACGCCGTATTGGATCTATGGCTGAACACGGTCTATAACGATCCGCAAGTCCTCGGTTCAGACGTCGGGCCGGTGGTCTATCTCCGCAACGGTACAGGCTGCCCGCTGGTCAGCTACGCGGAACTGGCATCCCGCTGGGGCGTCTCTAAGGCAACTGCCGGCCGATACCTCAAGCGCATGGCTGAACGGGGCTATCTGCAACTGACAACTTTCCCCGGTACGCACGGCACCACGATCTACCTCCAGAACTATCTCTCCACCATGTTCCAAATTTCTGACATCGTGGTGGATAAGGAGGAGATCGCCATGAGCCTTGGCATCAAGCTGGAGCTTCAGGAAGAAACCACCCTGACCACTGCGGCATCCAGCGGTTCAAATGAGGCCGGTAGCGTTTCAGAAATGAACCGCCATCGAATCGAGCGAAAGATGCGTGAAATCCTTGTAGCACAAGGGCTGCCTTGCGCTTCATGCCCTAAATCCAAATATATGTTATTACCATTATCCGACGACTGCGAGGTTACGATAGAAGGGGTGCCTCCGCTGCGCCGGTGGCTTCAACTGGTGGTCACCTGCGGTGACGCTCAGGAAGTCTATCACTTTGAACTCAGATTGCACCCGACAGGGATGCGCGGCGATAAGGAGGTCGAACGATGAAAAAGACTGCACAGGAACCCAAAGTGACCGAGAACCCCTTGTACCATGACACGTGGATGCTGTTGCGCAAGTACCGGGACGTGGTGTGGAGCCTGGAGCTGTCCGTGCAGCAGGTACGTCGGCAGTTCCAGATCGAGTATGGCAGCAGCATAGAGGAGTTTTTGGAATCCCTCTATGTGGCCGGTGTTACTTTTGAAGGATCGACGATTGAGGATCACGCCCGCTGCATCGAGCGCAGCTACAAAATGCTGAAGCTGCTGGATACCTCCGTGGAGCTGCTGCGGACAAAGCACAAGTACGGTGAGAGCTATTACTGGCTCCTGTACTACACCTACCTGTCTCCGCAGCAGTTGGCGAACACGCAGGAGATCATCGACAAGCTGGAGCCGCACATTCGGGACATCAGCTACCGCACCTACTTCCGCAAGCGTCAGATGGCGATTGATGCCCTAAGTTCGGTGCTGTGGGGATACTCGTCCAAGGAGAGTCTGGCACTGCTGGAAAAGTTTGTGCCGGAAGCAAATACATGACCCGATCTCCAATGGCACTTTCCCGCCACAACATTGGCACGGTTTTGCGATTTCGGCGTAAATCCAAGTGTGCTATACTGTGTATGCTCAAAACTATGCCAAGGCGATACGAGTAACACCATCCTACGGGGTGGTGTTATTTTGTTTCCGGGTATTTGGGCAGCCCAAGAGGGGCGGCTTTTAGGGAGCGGCCCCTCCACATCTTTTCTATCACAGGAGGTATCACCAGTGAAAAAACATGACCTGACCAAGACACATCTCCACAGGGCAAGTCCCGGCATGGCACTATACGCGGCCTTCGTGGGCGTGACCATGACCGCTATGCTTTGCCAGCCTGTCTTTGCCGCCACCGTCTGGGAGAAAGCCAATGAGATTATGAAGGATGTCTATAACCAGATTCTTCTTATCTCCACCATTGCCGCCATTGTCACCGCGTCGGTGGCACTGCTGATGATGAACTTCTCCCGCAGCGGCCGCACTGTGGACGAGAGCCGCGCATGGCTCAAGCGTATCATCATCACATGGGCGATCCTTAACGGCCTGGGCTTCATCATGTCCTATGTGACGCCCTTCTTCGCAGATGGCAGATGGAACGGATAACGCCAAGCTGCCCGGCTGAGAAAGGAGAGGTGCTATGGGCATATTAGATGGCATTGTAGAATGGATCGCGGAGCAGGTCATGTACGGTCTTGACCTTATCAACACCTCTGTACTGGGGGCTCTGGGCTGCGACATGACCACCTTCCTGCGCTACTTTCCCGCCGCAGAGACGATGTACAACATCTTCGTGGCACTGGCTATCGGCATGATCCTGCTGAACCTGATCTGGCAGTTATTCAAGAACTACGGCCTTATAGCAGGCGTAGAGGCAGAAGACCCGGTAAAGCTGACGATCCGCTCCGTGCTGTTTATCCTGCTGGCCTATTTCGCAGATGAAATCGTGGAGCTGATACTGAAAATCGACGGGACACCCTACGCGTGGATCATGTCGTCTGAGCTGCCCGCACTGAACTTTGCCGACTTCAATTCGGTCATACTTACCATCCTTGGGGTCTGCGCCAACGGCGCGGTGGCTCTAATCGCCCTGATCCTCGTCCTCATATTGGCGTGGAACTATATCAAGCTGCTATTTGAGGCGGCGGAGCGTTATGTGCTCCTGGGCGTTCTGGTATTCACGGTACCGGTGGCTTTTGTTACGGGCGCGGCGCAGAGCACCTCCAACATCTTCAAGGCGTGGTGCCGGATGTTCGGTGGCCAGATATTTCTGCTGCTGATGAACGCATGGTGCCTGCGCCTGTTCATCACCATGGTGGGAACCTTCCTGGCAAACCCCTTATCCCTATAGGAGACGATCATGAATCAAAAAACGAAATACATCACAGGGATCGTGTTGTCCGTACTGGTTATATGTGCGCTCACAATCCCGGCCTTTGCTCTGACGGAATCAGATGTGCAGTCTCAGGTCTCAGCTTCCGGTAAAGAAGGCGTGGCCGGAAACCTGTTCGTCTGGTTTCTGTGCGCAGTGGCTTTTCTGAAGATCTCACAGAAAATCGACAGCTTTATGCAGAGCCTTGGCATCAATGTGGGCCATACAGGTGGCTCTATGCTGGCAGAAGCGATGCTGGCCGCGCGGAGCATCGCTGCCGCCTGCGGCGTCGCCGGACGAGGTCGAAGCGGTAATGCAGGGCGAGCCGGAAGCACCGGTGGCAGCAGCGGTGACAGCAATACCTTCCTGCAAGGCGGTCTGGCCGGTGTTGCCAATCGCAGCTTCTATAACGGCGCGTACCGAAGCGCCACCGGCACAGGCAGCGGCGGCGTTGGCGGCATGGCGTTCCGTGCCTCTATGACCAAGGGCGGCGATATTGCCAATAACGTTATCAGCCGTATTGCCACCGGCAGCGCGGGATCAGGGGATGTCATGTCCGGCAATATGGCAGCGGACGCTCTCATGTCCTATATGGGCTATACGGCTCTTGGTGAAGGCGCGGCGGATATTCCGAACTTCTCCAATGTGGAGATCGGCGGTGGGCATATCACCGGCACGGAGACCTCTAAGGAAGAACCTGACGGTCGTGCCTTTGACATGTACAGCACTGAACAGTATATGGAGCCAAAACGGGAATACACTACCGTCACCACCGTGGATGGCGCAAAATGGTATAGGCAGTACGCACAGGACGTAGTGGAGAAAAAGCCTTATCAGAATCCGGATGGCGGCATTTCCTATCGTGAGAGCCTGATCCGACGCCTGCCTGACCCGCCTCGCAGAAAGGACAAGACCTGATATGACCCAGCAAGAACGCAGCGGTCTGAACGAAGCCGCTGAGATCAGCGCACACGCTGGCGGTGCTGTTCGCGGTGCCATCAAGACAGGAAAAATGGTAAGCGGTGCGGCAAAAGGTGCTGCTGCCGCAGGTCCTTACGGTGCGGCGGCAGCGACACTCTGGACACATCGCAAGGCGGTTGCTGCCATCATTGCCGGGTTGCTGGTGCTTCCCGTCCTGTTCATCATGCTGCTGCCATCCATGATCTTCGGCGGGTTGGCCAAGGCAGGGGTTGAAGGAAGTCCAGATACACCGATTCTTAACGACAACGCCGCCATTGTGGAGAACATCAATCAGATCTCGCAGGCAATCAGCGACTTGCTGGAGGAAGGGCAGGAGGATGTTCGCGCCCGGATTGACGCGGATTTTACCGCTTCCGGCGCTGACCAGAAGGAGATCATCAATCCATACGAAAGCTCCCCGGCCTACAATGCCAACCGCTTCATTGCCATGTACTGTGCCGCCAAAAATCAGGACTACACATCTATCTCCCTCAAGGATATGGAGGACGTAATCCGTAAGGCCAAGGACGCCCTCCATGGATGAGGTGCTGCGCCTGCCGGTAAACCGCGCGCTGGTTATCGCACGCGGCAACAAGGTGCTGCAGGTAGATAAGTACGACTATACCAATCACTACGAGGCAAAGAAGATGCGGGACTGCAAGGCCTCCGCCCATATCCCGGAATGGCGTAAAAGCCCTGTGTTTTCGCCCGCACCGAAACAAACAGAGCAGCCTATTAAGTCAAAGAAGGTGCCGAACAGGCGCAGTGAGTTTGTAAAAACCGATAAGGATTCCATCATGTCAACCAAAATGTGAGCTAAGGAGGAAAGTAATATGCCGAGAAAGAAAACAGAAGAACTTGCCGTGATGCCGGAAGCACCGGCACTTCCCGTCGTCCCCGAGGAAGCGGCAGAACAGCCGGTGGCAGAAGAGTGTTTGCCGGAAACCGCAGCCAATCCTGTTGTGGAGGATACTGTACCTACAGAGAGTGTTCTCACTGAGCCTGCGGAAGTGGTGATTGTGCCGGAGGATCCCCAGCCCTCTGAAAAGCCGAAGCGCACTGTCCGCAAACGAACCGCTGCAAAAAAGACGGTAGAGATGGAGAAGCAGGCTACGCCGCCTACTGAGGATGCTGCCGTCTCTGCTGAACCTGCCCCTGCCGCTGTCCAACAGAGAGATATTTTGACATTGGATGCCCGGGGCGAAGCGGAAACGCAGGCGCAGATGGAGGACATTATCTGGCACGAGATCCATAATGCCTACCGCACCCGGCGCATGCTCTCCGGTATGCTGAGCGGCATTGAAAGAACGGAGGCGGGGAAAACCATTGCCATTGTGGACTACAAGGGATTCCGCATTGTGATCCCCTTGAAGGAGATGGTGCTGGACTTCCCGGCAGATATGTACGGTGCTGACTATAATGAGATGATCCTCCGACGCCAGAAGATCCTCAATAAGATGCTGGGCGCAGAGGTGGATCTTATGGTCAAGGGCATCGACGCCAAAAGCCGAACCGTTGTTGCCAGCCGAAAGGACGCCATGCTGAAGAAGCAGCAGATCTACTATTTCGGTAAGGACAGTGACGGACAGTATCGTATCTATGACGGACGCGTGGTAGAAGCCCGTGTGATCGCCGTGGCGGAGCAGGTCGTCCGGGTCGAAGTGTTTGGCGTGGAGACATCCATTCTGGCTCGCGATCTTTCGTGGGACTGGATCGGCGATGCTCATGACCGCTATGCTGTGGGCGACAAGACTCTGGTACGCGTGCTGGAGATTGACCGCACAGAGCCGGAGCACATCAGAATTAAAGCCGACATCAAAAGCGTATCCGGCAACAGCAAGAATGACAATCTCCAGAAATGCCGTATTCAGGGCAAATATGCCGGGAAGGTCACCCATATCCATAAGGGCGTTGTGTATATCCGCCTTAGCAACGGTGCCAATGCCATAGCACATTCCTGCTATGATCGGCGCAGACCCGGACGAAAGGATGATGTCAGCTTTGCCGTTACCCATCTGGATGAGGAACATGGCGTTGCACTGGGGATCATCACCCGAATTATCAAGCAGCATGTCTGATCTGACACGGTATCGGCAGGGTATGGCAATGGATTGGCACTGTTTTGCAATTTCACCGTAAATCACCACGTGCTATACTTGGTACAGTCAAAATTGTAAAGACCGCCGGGTGGTAACTCGGCGGTCTTTCGCATACAGGAAGAGGGTGTTTTATATGTGGTAGGCAGAGCAGCGTTTCACGCCCGAGCGGCAAATGCAATCGCCGCAAAACCCAAACAACAGTACATAGTGTTGAAAAAGGCGAGGATCCAGTCGTAAATATCTTTAAAGCACATTAAACAGTGCTGCGATATTTACGTAAAGGAGAGAACGCCCATGAGGAGAAAAAGAATGCGTTTAGTTTCACTTATTTTGAGTGCTGTGTGTCTGTTAGGCTGCGCAGTCCAGCCAGCACCGGTCTCGGATTCGTCCGAGTCCAACACCAAGATCTCCACCTATGCAGCAAGTCAGGCCGAGCAGAACGAAGAGGAGCGCACGGAGGCCGAATCCCTGCTGCCGCAAACAGAAGATGGAGGCGATACATCCGAGAGCAACGTCGCTCCTGAGCGGGCGGGTGCGGAGAATGCGGATAAAGCCGCAGAAAAGCAGCCTACAGCTGTTGAAACGGCACCGCCCGCTGCACCGAAAGAGCCGGCAATACCCGCGCCTGTGCCGGAGGATAAACCTGCTCCCGCACCCACGCCGGCACCTACACAGAAACCGGCAGAGGAGAAACAGGAAGAATCTACGCCCGAACCTACGCCCACGCCGAAGCCTGCCGCCAGCGGGAACATCTACTCCATCGCGGAGGCCATTCAAGCGGGCAACGAGTACGCAAGAGCGCAGTACGGCGTGACCATCGACACCGGCATGACCGCCGCCGACTCCAGCTACTTCCCCGGCACGGCGGACAGCGTGGCATGGCTGGCGGAGAACGGCGGACAGGCGGCGCTGACCGCCGCCGTAAAGGGCAACGTGGACGCCACCTTCGCCTGCCTCGCCGCCATGGACGGCGCGGAAACGGTCAGCGCGTATGCGCGGTTCAACTGCACCGCCCGCTACAATGCGGCATCGGACGAATACATCGTGGTGGTGCTGTACGGATAAACCAACTGAAAACCTGACCGAAAGACCGACAGCGTGAGCTGCCGGTCTTTTGCGTTGGGAGAAAGGACGAGCATGAAGAAAACAATTCCTAAGCTGTTGACGCTGGTATGCCTATTAGTAGCAATCATGGGTCTGTCCATCGTGACCGCCCATGCAGCCACGGTCACAGGCACGATCAGCGGCGGTAACGAGTACCGTTACCATGAGGACAAAACGCCCGTGCCGCAGTGGGGCGCGTTTACAAGTACAAAGCTGAAATACTTTACCAGAGATGATACGGGCGCAACCGTACCCGCCTACTGTATGGAGCCATCCGTTCGCTCTGCCAGCGGTGATCTGAGCTACTCCTCCACCAGTTGGAGCAGCTTGAGCTGGAATCAGCGGTACGCTGTGACGCTGGCACTCTCCTATGGCTACGGCGGCAACTATGATTTTTATGGAATCCATCCCGACTGCGCGCAGCTGGCGACACAGGCGGTGATTTGGGAGTTCGTGTGCGGCTACCGCGGCACGACCTATCCGTACACCCTGTATGATACCACCTGCGCCAACCTGTTTCACTACGCCGGCGACGGTGTGCAGGAGGCGTATGACATCCTTATTGACCGCATTATGGGTCATGGCGTGATCCCCAGCTTTGCTGTGAAGTACCGCAATCAGCTTTCGGACGCCAATGCCATTACGCTGACATGGGACGGCAGTCAGTATGTGGGTACAGCCACCGATACCAATGGTGTGCTGTCGCAGTACTATTTCCGGACCAATATCAGCGGCGTAACCGTCAGCCAGCGGCGTAATGTACTGACCGTGACGGCCACAAAGGACGCTGCAACGAAGCTGAACGGCTATATCAGCAGCGACTACGGCTACGCACTGGATGTGGAGGGTACGGAGGCTGTGCTGCTGGAGCCCAGCAATGGCAGCAATTATCAGGCTTGCGCCGCGTTGACCTCACTGCCCGACCCGGTGTGGGCGTACATTCATTTTAAGGTCAAAATTGTGGAGGAGAAAGGCAGCCTGACCATCAATAAGGTGGACGCGGAAACCGGCAAGGCACTGGCAGGCGTGACCTATCGGCTATTTGATGCCAATGGTAAAAAGGTGGCTGACATGACCACCGGTGCAGACGGTAAGGCAGTGTTCAAGGATCTTCCACAGGGCAAGTATAGCTATCAGGAGATCAGCACGCCCGGCGGCTATGTGGCGGACAACACCAAGTATCAGATCACCATTACGGCCACGGCACTGAACATTACGCAAAAGAGAACCAACACACCTGCCAAGGCCAGCATCGAGATCGTCAAGGTGGACGCTGATCACAAGACACCGCTGCAAGGCGCGGGCTTCCGACTGTACGATGCTTCTGGTAAACAGGTCGCGGAGGGCAACACAGCCGTCAATGGTAAGCTGACCTTCTCCAACCTGCGGTTGGGTAGCTATACCTACAAGGAATTCAAAGCACCGGACGGATATATTTTGGATACCACGGCGTACTCCGCTGTGCTGAACCAAAACGGGCAGGTGCTGAAGGTCACTCGCGAGAATATACCGGTCAAAGGCAGCATTGAGGTCTTGAAGGTGGACGCAGAAACCAAGCAGCCGTTGGCAGGCGTGGTGTATTGCCTTTTCGACGCCGATGGCAACAAGATCGCGGATGGCACGACCGATGCTACCGGCAAGGTGACATTCTCTGGCCTGAGACTCGGCAAATACTTCTACCAGGAGATCAGTACCGTGGATGGCTATGTGCTGGACGAGACCAAATACGATTTCAGCCTAACCACAGCAAACCTCAACATCAAGGTCACCCGCGAGAACGCACCTGCCAAGGGCAGCATCACCGTCCGTAAGGTGGATGCCACAGGCGCACCTCTTGCAGGTGCGGAGCTGCTGCTGGAGACTTCCGCAGATGGCAAGACGTGGACGGAGGTAGGCAAAATTACCACCGACAACACAGGCATCGCCAAGTGGGAGAATCTTAAAATCGGTGTTCAATTCCGTATTACCGAAGTAAAAGCACCTGCGGGGTACACCCTGATGACCGAGCCGCTGTTCACGGGAACGCTGGACAGCAGCAACCGCGATATTACCATCACCGCCTGTAACAATGCGGGATTCGTCCTACCGTTCACGGGCGGCACGGGATTTACAACCGATTTCTTGTTTGCAGCACTCATGCTTTGCATGGGTGTTTATTTTTGCAAAAAATCTAACATCAAAAAGGAGACAACCGAATGAAAAAGATCCGTCGTGTACTGGCCGTGCTCATGGCCGTTGTTATGGCTCTGAGCCTCATCACCACAGCGTTCGCAGAACCTACCATCGATCCCAGCAAAAAAGCATCCCTGAGCATCTATAAATACGACATCACCAAGGCCAGCAACGACGGTGCGTGGGATGCCGAGTCCTACGTTTCCACCGGCCTGCATGACGACGCGGTTATTGACAAGCTGAGCAAGTACGCCATTCAGGGCGTGGAGTTCACCTACCTCCGCATTGCTGACATCACCATGAACAATGAGGTCGTGGACGGTCAGCGCACGGTGGGTGTGCTGTATGGCTTCGACAACAGTGACCGCAGCACCGCCGTTTTGTCTGCCATCGACCTGACTACTGCGGATGCTCACAAGACCGACAACGGCATCAACTACTTCACCAGCGATATGCTGAACAACAAACTGTCCGCTGCACTGGCTGCCAACACCACCACTGTCAAGAACGCTCTGGAAACCGCCGTGAAGAACGGCGGCGTGACTATGACGGAGACCGATGCCACCGGACACACCTCCGCTTCCAATATGGAGCAGGGGCTTTATCTGGTGGTGGAAACCCGCGTCCCTGAAAACGTGACCTCCGCCTGCAATCCGTTCTTCGTATCCCTGCCCATGACCACCATTGATGGTGCGGCATGGAACTATGACGTTACGGTTTACCCGAAAAATCAGACCGGCAATCCTACACTGGATAAGACCGTGCGTGAAGCAAAGAACTCCACCGGCAAGAATACCGGCAGCCTGACCGACATCCAAAAACCAAGCTGTGATCCATCTAAGACCAGTAACCACCAAGGGAGGGACGGAAGTCCCTCCCTTGGTGGTTGTCCAGCAGTTTGCCGCAATCGGGGCGGGCTTATGCCGGCAGGCTGATATGACCGATTTTATCCAGCGCAGAGAGATCAACGCTTTCCACATATGCTTTGATCTCGTCATCGCCGAGAGAATCACCCGGCTGAGAAACCAGGCTGATAAATGCGTTCTCGCCGTTATACAGCACGATAAACTGATGGTTGCCGGAGTAAACAGACACCGTCTCGCCGCGCACGGTGGTATACGACCATTCGTGGTATTCATGGGCGTCATCCAGAGAAAGACAGTCGATGCTCATGCTCCCCTTCACCCGACGGTTTATGGCGATGGTGCAGAAGCTTTCTTCCGCGCCGTCTGTAGTACACCAGTCATCCCCGTAGGAGAAGGAACCGTCGTTCCATACCCGATAATCGGGGACGCCCTGCCGTGACGGGTTTTCTATTGTCAAAAAGCCATCGCTGCCGATGATCTCGCAAAAGCTCGTATACCCGGAGCCTTCGTATAGAGCGTCCCACGGCTTGAGAGCATATTTTTCACTGATCTCAAGGAACTTGCTGACCAGCGTTTCCGTGTAAAGGCCGTTGTAGACCCTTCCATGGGCTTCGCCCCAGTCGCCCAGAGGCTGGTGCAGCGCATCTCCGTTATAGCCGTTTGCTTCGTAGGTGCTGAGGAAGGCGTTGAACTCGCGGGAGGCCTCATATTCGGGGGAGCCGATGCAGCCCTGCATGCTGATCGTCATTCCGTCAGCCAGTTTTTTACCGGCATACTCGCCGTCTACATAGTTGTCGGAAATGATCTGCCTGCCCATCACTGCGTCTTTGATACCAAACAGATTCGCCGCGTAGGCCCCCACGCACATGGCGCACAAAAGCGCTATGATGGCCGCCGCCACCAGTACCGATTTTCCGACAGGTCTCTTTTTATGAATCGTATAGTTTTCCATGCTCATAATCTCCTTTTCGGCATCAGATGTCTCAACCGTCTGCATCAGGTCGATGGCATCCTGTACAAACTTCGGATCAATATTGTTGAACCCGGACAGAAAGTCAAACGATGTCATAGCAATCCCTCCTTAGATAAATATAGCCGTAATTTCTGCCTGGTTCGGAAAAGTGAGGTCTTCACTTTGCTTTGTGAACACTTGAACCTCGAGGCAATGTCCGCTATGGAAGCAAAGAGCCAGTAGCGGCACACAAAGATGTTGCGGTCGTCTGCTGAGAGTGTGCAAAGAAATTGATTGACTACCGCGGCAAACTCCTTCCTCTCGCATTCTGCTTCCACGGAATCACCGGAAGCGATGGTGTCCTTCAGCTCGTCCAATACAAGATCAAACTCACCGCCGCCGCGTTTCCGGGCGTACTGCTCCCGCAACTTCATCAGGCTGAGATTTCTGACAATGGCTGCCGCAAAAGCCTGAAAACACGTTGGCCGCTGTGGGGGAATGCTGTTCCATAGGGCCATGTATGTATCAGACACGCATTCTTCCGCGTCCTGCGCGTTGGATAGGATATTGAGAGAAATTTTCGTGCAAAGCCTGCCGTACTTTTCATCGGTACGGGAGATGGCCTCCTGACTTCGCTGCCAGTATAGATCAATGATTCTTTCGTCTTCCATGACGGCCTCCTTTAAGAGCTCTCACCCAGTAAGTTGCAAAAAGCGGTGGACAGGTTACAGTTTTTTCAACGGTGAATGTGGCAGCGCAAAACGCCCGAGGATAAACGGTGTCATCGTCATATTTTAGCGCCTTTCCGTCCGACAGGCAAGGAGAGGTACCGCAACGCCGCAGACAAGGGTGCGATCCAGGTCATTGCCGGCCACCGGGGCTGGCGCGGTGCGGACTACTTCCGGCATATCGACCGCTTGCAGGCGGGCGATACTGTTACGCTGACGAATCTATGGGAAACGCTGACTTACACAGTGGCCGACATTCGGATCATCCAGCCGCACGAGGTGGACAAGATCAAAATCCAGCAAGGACGCGATCTGCTGACGCTGCTGACCTGCCACCCCTACGCCATCGGCGGGCGGGAGAGGTATGTGGTGTACTGCGAAAAACTGCCCACCATGAGCCAATCACAGTGAGCAGTTTTATTTTGAGAGGATTCAGACAAGCGTGTCATCCAGCAGGAAGTCAATGACGCCAATATTGAGAATGCCGCCCTCGTCATACCAACGCTTACGGATGTCATGACGGACAATGATCTTCGGGAAGGAATCACCGGTCAGCGCGAAAGGCTTATTCTCGGTGATCACCTTTTCCGCTGTTCCCAATGCGTAGGCAGACTGGATATAGGTCTTCTTGCCACCGGAGGTTGCAATGAAGTCGATTTCCCGCGCGACCGGCACGATCTTTCCTTTGGTATTTTTCTCGTTGCCGTAGACAATGCCGATGTCAACGGCGCATTCACGGATCATCAACTCATTGAAAATGATGTTCTCCATGATGTGCGTCATTTCCTGCTGGCGGAAGCCGATACGGGCATTTCTCAGTCCAATGTCCTCACAGTAGTATTTGTTGGGATAGTCAAAATAGCTCTTGCCCTTCACATCCCAGCGCTTGCATTCGGTAAAGAGGAAGGAATCCGATAAGTGATCCATATAGGCTTTCACGGTGTTCAAGGCAACGACATTTTCACCGCTACGCTTCTGCACTGTGTTGATGGCGGCAGCAACCTTCGTTGGGTTGGTCAGAGAGCCGATAGACGAACACAGCAGATCAAGAATCGCGGACAGCACATCCTCACGCTTGATCTTCTTCCGCTCTACAATGTCCTTCAGATAGACCTCAGAAAACAGCGATTTCAGATAAGCCATTTTCGCGGCATCCGTGGGACGGGACAGGATCAGCGGCATACCGCCGTAGAAGGCATAGTCCTCAAAGGCATCCTGCTTATCACCGCCTACGGCTGAATAGTATTCGGCAAAGGAAAGCGGATGCACACGGATCTCATCGCTCCGTCCCCGGAACTCAGTCAGTATATCGGAGGACAGCATTTTGGAGTTGCTGCCGGTCACATAAATGTCCAAATTGGACAAGGACTTCAAATCGTTGAGCGCATCGTAGAAGGTAACCTTCTTGCCATCTGGATTGTAGGGATTCGGAACTTCGTCGGACATCTGAATCTCGTCTACAAAAAGATAATATTGGTCTGCACTGTGTTCTACGATCTCACGGACATGAGCCGAAAGTTCCAGCGGATTGCGATAGCGAATATCACGGGTCAAGTCCAACTCAAAGGGCAGAATATGATCTTCGGTAACACCCTCACCGAGAAGGTAACTCTTGAACAGATTGCGAAGCAGAAAGGACTTGCCGCATCTGCGGATGCCAGTGATCACCTTCACCTGACCATCCCACATGAAGGAGATGATTTTTTTCAAATAGCGATCTCGTTTTATTTCCATAGCCCAACCTCCATTGAAAACTTGCTGGTATTATCATGCTACATTTCAATGGATAGTATACGGCACCGTGAGATAAAAATCAATAGTTCTGCTGAAATGTTTGCAGATAAACCCGGTAACATTTCAGCGGGCGGTGATTCAAACCACCGCTCCTGTGAGGTAAAGAAGCCTGAAAGTTGACAAGAACTGCGACGCGGCTGACCTGCCACCCCCACGCCGGCGGCGGGCGGCAGCGGTTTGTGGTCTACTGTGAACGGACTGAAAATTAAGGAGAAATGCACAATGAAAAAAGCAATTTGTATCATTTTAGCTGCGGCAGCTGCCGTGGCAATTATTGTCTCCAGACGCCCCCGACCCCGTGGCCGCAGAGAAATTTGAAAATTTTTTCAAAAAGTGGCGCACTTTTGATTTCGTTTTACGGATAATGATAGTAGAGGGAATTTTATGGACAAGCGTTTTTACCGATTTTTACAGGCAACCTGCTGTAACTGGCGCAACAGCTTCTTCATTGATTGCCAGCGTTGTGACGGATACTCCGGTTTTCTTCTGTCTGTAAATCACAATGCCGTGCCGTCAATCATACCTGTGGCGGTATTCGAGGAACTGTCCGGTGAGACCGTGGATAAATATGATTGCGTCGGCATTATGACACTGAAGGGATTCCAACGCTTCTACACCAGCTGGCTTGTCTGGAACGTAGAAGACCCGAAACGGTGCAGTTTATCCCAATTGTGGGAGAGTTGCCAACAATGAACGCACACAAGCCGAAAGAAGGAGGTGAACATTCTGAAAAGAGTCAATATCCATTGCCCCAACTGCGGAGCTAAGGCTACCTTGCATCCTGCCAGCTTTGTATATGGCAACAGTCGTAGTGCAGGAAGCTATCTGTATGTTTGTGACCGCTATCCTGCCTGCAACAGCTATGTGGCTGCCCATCGCGCCACACGGCAGCCCATGGGCTCTCTGGCTGACGGGGAGCTTCGGCATAAGCGTATCCAGGCACACCGGGCATTTGACCGCCTGTGGCGTTCCGGCTTGATGACCAAGAAAGAGGCGTATCAATGGATGCAGACAGAGTTCGGTCTGCACGAGGAACAGGCGCATATCGCACAATTCGGCGCGTACATGTGTGATCGGTTGATCTGCGCCTGCGAGAAGTTTCGTATCCACAGCGCAGAGGTCGCATAGAGAGTACGCCTAAAACCACAGAGAAAGAGAGGTGAATCTGACGATGAAGAATAGAGATATTGCCCTTACTGATGCCCAGCGCAGTATGGTAGAGGCGAATATGGACGTGGTACGCTGGGCCATCCGTACCAGCATTCAGGTCAATGAGCAGCGCTATGGTTTCGGCTATGACGATTTGTTTCAAGAGGGCTGCATTTGGCTTTGCAAGGCCGCAGTGACGTATGACCCGGACGGCGGCGCCAGCTTTCCCACCTATGCTCAGAGGGTCGTTGAGAACGGTCTGCGTACCTATTGCCGGCTGCAGCACAGCAAGGAGCTGCGCAGATTTCCTGTATCGGAGATCTTTGACACGGAGGCTGACAATCACCGTGCCATGGCCTCCGGCATCCGCAGTCTTCAGGAGCAGTTGGCTGAGATAGATGCGTTATCGCTTCTGGAAAGCGCGAAGCAGCAATACAACGGTGTCGCACGGCTGGGTATCGAGGCGATGCAGCTGAAATTTATCGGCCTGAGCAATACGGACATTGCTGCCTATTATGGGATCAAGGCCAACTATTTGGGCGCGGCCGTACATAGAGCCGCCGAGCGGCTGAGGAATAACGCAGAGTTTTTGAATAGCCTTGAATATGAGCCGTTGAAGAAAAGCTCCAAGGCTTCGTGAAAAATGTGAGGTGAAATTCATGCAGAAATACTATACGGCGGTGGGCCGCTTCGAGCGCAAAGGCCGCATGGGCGATATGACCTGCCCTATGGTCATCATCAACAACCGGGAATATGCATTGGACATCCAGGAGATGATCCTTTGGGCTGCGCTGAACTGGCAGATCATGAACGCCGGATCCCTTGAGAATGCTTATTCTGCCAAGCTGAAAGCCAGCGGCATCAGACCCCAGCGCAGTATCTCCGACTGTATGCGCCGACTGATGCAGCGCGGACTGGTGGTGGAGGGCTGCGGCGAAACCGATGAGGATGCACTGTATGCTCTGTTGTCAGGGCTTTACGTGGTGCCGATCTCAGACAGTCTGCTGCTGCGGCTGATCTCGTTTATCAAGCTGACGGTTTTCGGCCATGTCCCTTTTGCGGTTACCAGGAAGCTGTTTCGCAAGGACCGGCGCAGCGCAAACGAACGGCGGGTTTATCGTCTGTCCCGTCAGGCACTCTTATCCACGGCAGAACTGATCAAGTGTGTGGAGTATGACATCCATACGATCCACTCTGATTCGCAGCTGATGGACGCCCTGTATGCAGACGATACCACCACCAGCGACAATATCGCGGATATGGTCAGGCCCTTTGTCTGCTGCCGCCCCGTGCTGCAGGCTGTGGCAAACCTCTATCTGCGCCGTCAGATCATCTTTGAGAGGCTGTCATGATGGACAAGCTCAGGACAGCGCCGCTGCCTCTGAGAAGAAAGCTGCTCCTCACCGCGTTGGCAGGGGCGGCTTTCTTCCTTGTAGGGCTGGCAGCCATTTTCTTTTCCCTCGATACCGTTACAGCTCTGCTCAGCGGCATCCTCGCCATAGGACTTGCTTTTAAAACGGCAGAACTCTACCGCCTAATTATCGCCGGACACTACACGACCGTTGATGGTACCTGCATTGCCATCACACAGACGCCGTTCCGCAAGTACCGCAATATCCGGATCATAGACAGTCAGGAGCGTGAAAGGACACTTGTACTGCCTAGGCAGGACAAGATAGAGGTCGGCCGCCGATATCGTTTCTATTTCAAATCCTCTGCACATAAATCTCCTGCACAGGTACAGACTGGCAGCAGCTTCATAGACGAAGCTCTCCCGACCGATGGCTTTCTTGGGTTTGAGGCGGCGTCGGATTATAGCAATATTGACACGGTGCGTTGATTATAGTGTAATCCGAATCAAGGAATCTCCTTCGGCAGATCGTTGACTCCGATGCATATAGGAGTGACTATGAGCAGATTACATCCGCACTCCTTTTTGAAGACGTGTCATATTCCACCGCAATCACTGCGCTGCAGCACATCATTGATTCTCGTGTGTTTCAATAAATATCTATATATAGAATTGCGAATCTTGACAATCGCAATATATAGTGCTACAATGCACTTGTAGTTGTTCTTTGTGCATCGCCTATTCAGGGTTTCCGAATACCTTTCGGATCGCACACGTTTGTTAAGATTGTAATTTAGTGCCGACATGACAGCTTTGGCTTATTGCTGATGCTGTATGCCGGCACTTTTTATTATAGATATTTAAGCCGTAAGGCAGAAAGGAGTGTAATGGCAAACATATCCGTCGTTGGCCGTATTGTATCGGATGATATTGAACTGAAGATCAGCGCCAATAATCGGCCCTATCTACGGTTCGACCTTGCGGAGCGTACCGGTAAGGGGGCTTACGCAAGAACGCAGTATTATCAGGTCGTTGCCTTTGGGGCTATTGCCTCACAGTTCGCCAAAAGAGGCTTGTGCCGCGGCGCGCTGATCAGTGTGGAAGGCACACTGGAGCTGGAGGACTATCTGAAACGGGATGGTTGGACGCGGGATAAGCGTCTGAAGGTCATCGCGCTGCGATGGCGGTATCTCCAGCCCTGTGACACGAAAGTGCCTGAACAGGTACCGGAGATCGACGGAGAACGAGAACCCTTGCCCGGATAGGATGCCGGGCATAAGAGGAGCTGTCATGTATCAAAAGGATGCGTGGCAGCTCCTCTTTTTTGTTTTCATCACGAAAAGGAAAGGATGTGCAAAGCATGAATAAGAAGAAGTCCATCTGGTCTGGCGTATCTGTCCTTATCGCAGCCGTTCTGGCCATCGTTGCGTTTGTACGCAGTGACACACAGATCTGGCTTCTGACAGCCGCATTTACCATTTGGGCGATTTGGGTCACGGCCGCATTCGTGTTCCCTTATATACAGGAACAGGAAAACGAAAAGCGGCGCGCCGCCCGCAGAGCAGCCTATGACGCACAGCGCCAGAGTCTTCGCGCACTGTCTGTGGAAGAGGAGGATGGCTTCGGCCCACTGCTGCTCCGCCATGTTAACCACCGGATCTCCGCATATTTGAAAGCAGTGTATCCGGATGCCACATGGGAGTGGCGCAGCCCAGAGCCGGAGAAGCTGATCCTTCACGGCGGTACAGGCCGTATCACCATCTCTGGTATTCCCGACTATGATCAGGCGGAGGTGACCTTTGACCAAAAGGCCAACTTCTCCTGCTCACTGCTGAAGGTCACACCTGTGGTACAGAGTGCGGCGGAGAACGGCACCTCCGAGAAGCTGCCTGCTCCGCCCCGTGAGATCGATCCGCAGGTCTGGTTCGAGCAGCAGGGACGCAAGGTTCTGGATGATCTGATCTACGACCTCAATTCCCGTGGCTATAGCAGCCTTGTCATCAAGGACAACGGTGACGTCTGCATCCGTCAGGGTGACGTGGAAAAAGCGCAGACCTCATTCAAAAGCCTGCCGGAGAAGCATTACTGGCCCCGGCTCCTGAAGGTGTTCGAGCGTGAGGGCATCGCCGCCAGCATGACGGATGATGCTATCGCGCTGAACTGGTAAGGAGGGTGCTGCCATGAAAACAGGCTTAACCCTGGAGCAGCTTGCCGCGGAGATCACCCGGCAGCAGAGTGCCAAAGAGGATTATGTGGTCAATACCGGCAATCTTCGTCTGGAAAGCTATGGTCCCGATCTGACACTTCGTGTGCTGGACAGTGACGGCGCAGACCGTATCGAACCGCTGGAGATCGGGGACATCGCCCACCGGCAGATCGGTACGCATCTGAGTATCCCTGCCAAGTACTATGAGCGAATGCGCAGCGAAGACCCCGGACTACTGGCACACAATGTCAACACATGGCTGGAGCGGACACCTGCCCAGCGCATGATCCGTGTGCTGGACGGTAAGGCACGCGCCTACCTCAGCAATCGTTATCTGCGTATGGACAACTACAGTATCGCCTCAGCGGTGCTGCCCATCCTGGCGGAGATCCCCGATGTGCGCATCGAGAGCTGCCAGATCACCGACTCCCGCATGTATATCAAGGCGGTCAATCCCCGTTTACAGGAGGATGTGACGCCGGGTGACACAGTGCAGGCCGGTGTGGTCATCAGCAATAGCGAGGTGGGCTTAGGCTCTGTCAACATCCAGCCTCTGATCTACCGATTGGTATGCAGCAACGGTATGGTGGTCAACGACGCCGCCACAAAGCGCAACCATATTGGCCGGGCAACGGATGCGGAGGAGAACTTCCAGCTCTATTCCGAAAAGACTCTGGCTGCAGACGATCACGCTTTTCTGCTGAAGGTGCAGGACACTGTCCGTGCCGCCGCAGAGGAAGCGCGGTTCGCTCAGGTGGTGGGCATGATGCGGGAGGCTGCGGCCGTCCCCATGAACACCGCAGATGTACCCGGCGTTGTGAAGCTGGCCAGCAGACAGTTCGGCCTTACGGACTCGGAGGGTGAGGGCATCCTGCAACATCTGATCGAAGGCCATGACCTGAGCCTGTACGGTCTTTCCGATGCGGTAACACGGTACAGTCAAGACGTAAGCAGCTATGACCGCGCCTCGGATCTGGAGATCATCGGCTACAACATTCTGGCAATGCCCAGAAGTGTGTGGTCGCGGCTGAATCAGGTATCCGCGGCGTAATGTGAAAAAACAAAAAAGATAAAATGGAGGATCAAAAAATGAGTTATCCTGAAACTACTACGATGGCAACTGCCAGTGCATTCAACCTTCCCACCATGGCCGGCCTTGATTTCGGCAACGATGATCTTGCCGACGATATGGAGGGCTTGACGCTCTCATTTCCCAAGGTCAAGATCCCGTCCGGCGGCGCACTGCAATTCGAGCTGCCTACCGGCGACCCGGAGAATCCGGAGTATACCCGTTTTCTGCAGGGCGTTATCCTGTATCACCATGCCAGTGGCGCGTATTGGCCCGAGGGCTGTGAATACGATGATAACACTGTCCCTCTGTGCTCCACCGTGGACGGAAAGCAGGGCTACGGTACGCCCGGCGGCGCCTGTGCTGCCTGTGAGCTGAACCGTTACGGGACGGCAACAGACGGAAAGGGGAAGGCCTGCAAGAATATGCGTATTCTGTACCTTCTGCAGGACGGTGACTATATCCCGCTGCAGCTCTCTCTGCCGCCTACCAGCCTGCGACCGTTCAATGATTTCATGAATGCCGCGTTTGTGGCCCGGCGCCGTCCGGCATGGAGCAGCGTGGTGCAGATCGGCCTGAAGCGCGTGGACAACGGCAACAACACCTACAGCGTGGCGACCTTCCGTAAGGTGGAAGATCTCCAGCCTGAACAGGTGGGCGAGTTCCGCGCCTTTGTAGAGTCGTTCCGCCAGCAGGCGAAGGAGATGCTGAAGAACCGTGCGGAGCTGTCTGCTGCCCGTGAGGGTGAGGAGGACCAGTATGCCACCGCAAACACCGAGTATGCTGTTGCCGACAGCGGCCAGCATTTCTGCATTTCCGGTGCGGATGTGATCGATGGCGAGCGTGAGGAGCTTCCCCACTAAATGAACCTATCAGACCTTATAAGGATCTGAAACATGTGAAGAGCCGCAGTCTGTGTAAAACACAGGCTGCGGCTCCCGGCATATAGGAGGAACTGTAATGAATGAAAATACCCCCATGACCCCGGCGCAGCAGTTATTTGCGGAGGAGCATCACAATCTGGTCTATGCTTTTCTCAATGAGAAGAAGCTGCCGGAGGATGAGTATTACGATGTTGTGGTCTTTGGCTACTTGCAGGCAGTCATGGACTATACCACGCAGGGTGAGTCCAGCCGTTTCAGCTTCGCCACCATTGCATGGCGCAAGATGGAGAGCCGCCTGGCAGACCACTTCCGCCATCAGGCATCTACCAAGCGTGCAGCACCGACGGTCAGCCTCAATGCTGTTATGGACGATGCCGGCCTGTCGCTGTCCGATATGCTCTCCGCAGCGGATGAGAGCTTTCTGGAGATGGAGATCGGCCTGCTGTTCCACAATCTGGGCCGGCATATGCCCCGCCGTGATATGAACGTACTGCGGCTCAAGGCAGATGGCTACGGTACGCGGGAGATCGCGCAGAGGGAGAATACCACCGTGCACATGGTGCGGAGTATTCTCAAGTGTGCCTATTAGATCATTCGCAAGCTGTTTTTCGATTCGGATAATGATCGCGCTTTTCACGACCACACAGGTCGAAGGAAGGAGAAAGAAAATGAATAAGAAGCAGGTCATTCTTACCGGCCGGTTGGCCGCACCGCTCTGCGAGGGCAGCCGTGCATGGATACGCCATCATAGCGGTCTGGTCTGCACCTCACGGGTCGTCCGTATCCAATCTCTCACTGACAGAAAGGCCGTTTTTGAGACCATGAACTCCATGTATCATGTGTCCTTGGAAACGTACCCTTTTGTGATGGAGCTGCCGGAAGCGATGTGCGCATAGTATGACGAATGGTACAGGAGGGCGGCAAACGCCGTCCTCCTATATCCCCATCTCCCAGTATAATGGGTATAATGGGATCGAAGGAAGCTAACATACCAATTTATGCGACAGTAAAGTCCAGTGTAAATCTATGCCCATTCCCCGGATACCAAACGTGTTAATCGAAGCAGCACAATAAGAATAAATGCGGAGAAGCACCGCTGAATTGTTTGACGACAGTTCAGCGGTGCTTTTGTTTTTGTAGGAGGACTTTTAATTATGGGATTACTCGATAAATTGGAGCAAGTTGAGATCAAGGCGGATTCCCGCCTGCCGGAGGATGACCTGATGTTCTGCGAAACCCAGCAACAGGCGTATGATGAATCCTGCCGTGCGCTCCGTGAAATACGCCAACAGTGGAAAAAAGCGATTCAGGCGCAAAGAGACCTGCTCGGCATAGGGCAGGATGGGTCGCTGCCCTACTTTGGGAGCAATTACCGGTTCGGGATAACGGATCTGAACCGAGAACTGGAGAAGTTCCACAGTAGGTTCATCTCTGAGCTCACACAGCATTTCAATGAGAAATATAGCGTAACGATCTCAACGGATGCCATCAAAGAGCATCTGATCCCCGCAGAGCCGGACCCGTATAGGTGCGATATGGATACGAGCAAGGAGTATCATCGCAATCTGCGGGCTCTTTCGCTGCACTATGAAGATGTGGTTGACCAGATGTTTATACAGCTGGACGGACTCAGCTTCGTAGAACGCGCTTTTCAGGAGCTGCGTACCAAATGCTATAAAGCGGCGCATAGCTACAACGACAAGCCCGGCTACGACAGTAAAGGGGATACGCTTCGCTTTGGCGGATACTTTTGCACCTGTGATGAAAATTGGGGTCGTGAAGACTGGAGCCTTGCAGACCGCATGAAGGATGTCCTTGCCGGCGTGGCGCACTTTGAAACCAATACCTTTGGGTGCAAGCCTGCGGGATTCTCCGAGCTGCTCGGTTATTCCAATGTGTCCACCCCAGTGTTTCAGTTCCCGGACTGCCAGAAGCTCATACAACTGCGCATGTTCAAAAACGGGCGCGTGGATCTGAAGTTCAAGACGGCGTCTATTGCAAAGGAGTTTGCCGAAACGTATCTTGACTATTCATGCTGAGGTGTCGTCATGAAGTATACACCCTCGACAGAATCGATCCCCCAGAGCAGTCGCAGAGCAGTTAACGAAAAGCTCCTGTACCTGATCGATAACAACTGCTGCGAAGCGTATGGTATCACGAAGCAGGATGTTTTTCAGGGTTATACAGGGGATGGGGGCCTGCACGGGCTTTCCCGGAAGAACTATCGGAGCTACCATACATACAGTGAGGCAAAAAAGGAACTGGAAAACGGCCAGTTCTTTACACCGTCCGCCTTGTGTCAGTTCGTGGCGGATTGCCTTCGACTGGACGAGGACGATCTGGTAGCGGACCTCACCTGTGGGATGGGGAACTTCTTCAACGTAATGCCGGTGGAAGCCAATGTCTATGGCTGTGAATTGGACACCAAGGCATTCAAGGTGGCGTCATATCTTTATCCGGAGGCCAATCTGGTTAATAAGGATATTCGCAATTATATGCCGCAGGTACGCTTTGATTATGTGGTAGGCAACCCGCCCTTCAACCTGCAATGGATGGCTGAGAATGGAAAGGAGTATCTATCGCAACTCTACTATTGCTTGAAGGCTGCCCAATTCTTGAAGCCACTGGGGATCCTGGCTTTGATCGTACCCAACTCATTTCTGGCCGACTCGTTTTCGGACAGCTCAATGATTCGGAAGATGGAGGCACAATTCCGGTTTCTTGGTCAGATCCTGTTGCCGGATGATACCTTTGCGCAGATGGGTGTTTCGCACTTCCCAATAAAGCTGCAGTTCTGGCAGAAGAAGGGCGTGGATTCCGAAACACCGGCTCGCTATCACACAGGAATGGATAACGATCTTTCCGGCGGCATCTATGCTGGTGCAGCACAAGCGATCCACATGTCGCTGCTGCAAATGCCAAAGGCCATGCTGAAGGAAAATCGCGCCAAGATCCTGCGGGAACTGGCAAAGGAGCGTCAAACCTCTGCATCGTTTACTTATACGGTAGAGAAGATGCTGTACCAAATCAGGATACATCCGTCCCTGAAGGATCGGTATGCCCAATGCTGCGCGTATCTGCATCGGTTCTATACGGAGACACAGCCGCCAGAGATGCGATATGAGGAATGGTGCAAACGGCGGTTGACCGAGGCGAAGGTACTGCATTATCTTCGTCAGACACTCAGACGTCAGAACCGGCAGCCGGAACGTGATGAGATCCACCTTGTCAAGCGGGATTATTCATTCGCCTATAAAGGGTATAGTGCCGCAGTGCGACGCCGCATGAGCGAAGAGCTGCGCCAACCTATCCCGGTCTGTGAAGCAGTGCTGCGCGGTGAAACACTCCCCGGTTACGAACGGCTGCTGCGTAAAAAGCGGCATGAATACCTGATCCAGAGCCAGCCTTTTCAGGAAATGACCCCGGACACGGGAATTGGGAAATAGTTGGATGATTTCTGGCTATGGGATGCTGAGAACGAGGAGGAGATCCTGCTGAACGATACCCAACTCCACGACCTGAATCTTGCTCTGCAAAAGCGTTATACGCTGCTGCAATGGGAACAGGGTTCCGGTAAGACGCTGGCTGGCATTGCCTATGGGAAATACCGCATGGACAGACAAGGGTATCGTAACACCTGGGTCATTTCATCGGCCATCTCTATCCGCAATAACTGGAATGTGGTGCTGCCCAACTATGACGTGTCGTATGTGTTCGTGGAACGGCTGAGGGATCTGGAGCGTATCAAGCCCGGCGACTTTGTGCTGATGACCTTTAATGCGCTGTGCAAGTATCGCAGGCAGATCAAAAAATGGCTGAAGATCCATAGCCGCAAGACCTGTCTTGTACTGGATGAAAGCGATGAGATATGCAATCCGTACAGCAGCCGTGCCAAGGCGGTGCTGTCCTGCTTCAGACGATGCCAATCAAAGCTGCTGACCACAGGAACCAGTACCCGGAACAACATCTCTGAGTTCGCACCACAGATGGAATTACTTTATAACAATTCCATCAATATGCTATCCTGCTGCCACACCATCTATCACTATGATAAGGACGGCACGGCGACACGAGAGACTAACCCGTGGTACGGTCAACCGATCCCGGCCTATCGTCGTGGCTACACGCTGTTTGCCAATTCACATCTGCCGGAGAAAATCACTGTATTTGGTGTCGGACAGCGCACACAGGACATCTACAATGCAGATATTCTGCGTGATATCCTCGCCAAGACAGTAATCACCCGTACCTTTGAGGAGGTCACCGGGAAGGACATCAAACGTATCCATCAGGAGCCCATTCCGCTTTCAGCAGAGGAGAAGGCTGTATGGGTACAGGCGGTCAAGGAGTTCCATACCATGCGCCAGAAATATTTCACCTCAACGAATAACGCGAGGAAAGATGCCATGCTGCGGATCATCCAGCAGATCACGCTTTTGCTGCGGATTAGTGCCGCGCCTAATACGGTTTCGGAGTATAGCGGCGAGCTTCCTGGGAAGCTGCGGAGAACGATCCAGCTTACCGGCAGCTGGGCAGAAGAGATCGTGGCCATAGGCGTCCGCCATACCGTGGTGCTGGACGCCTATGCGGCAGCCCTGCGGGAAGCGTTTCCCAACCGGCCACTTTTCATTGTGACCGGCGCGACGACTACCTTTGCGAAACGCAGGGCATTACGGCAAACACTCCGCGAGAGCGGAAACGGCATCCTGCTGTGTACGCAGCAGAGCTTGCCCAGCTCAGTCAACTTCGAGTTCGTCAACAAAGTCATCATCCCGGAGCTGCACTATAACAACTCCCGCATGAGCCAGTTTTACATGCGCTTCATCCGCTTTAATTCCGTTGACTGGAAGGACATCTATTTCCTGACCTATGCACAGAGCATTGAGTCCAACCTGATGCAGATGATATTGGCAAAAGAGAAACTCAATCTCTTCATGAAGGGCGACGAAGCAGATATGGATGATATTTACGAACGATTTGGAGTGGACTACGATCTCACATCGCTGCTGCTATACCGCGACATAGATGAAGACGGCCGTTTCAGCATTCGCTGGGGCGAACAGGAAATTGCGTAAAGGCGGTATCGCGCATTGAGGCAAAGAGAAACCAAGGCGGAACGGTTCGTGCGTGTGGCTGAACAGCGCACACAACGAGCCGTAGACGCTATCCATTCGCTTTCTAATTGTGCAAGCCGTGTGTGTTACGATTACACGCCGGAACAGGTAGAACAGATCATAGCGGCACTGGAGGTGGAAGTAAGACGCCTGCAAAGTGCATTTACGGGCGAAAACCGCTTTACACTGCGCCCATAAGTCAGAGGCCCCGGATGATTTCCGGGGCCTCAAATATAAGTCAATAAGGAGTATAAACATGAAAAGAGAATCTGCCCCGCAGGAGTATATCTGTCGGAATTGCCCGGAGCGGTATTACCATGCGATCCTCGCGCCCCAGAAGTCAAAGGGACTCATGATGCACTTTGGCGAAAGCTATTGCACCCTGCCGAAGAGAGCCAGGCATCTCAAAAGCCGTGATCTGAACAGACGGGCACCGGAATGGTGCCCGAAGCGGAAAGTGCCGAACACGCTGCGGATCTACTATTACCGCAGCCCGGAAACGTATATGTTGGACAACGTGCTGCATCAGGGCTTTGCATTCACACCGCTGCCCACGGCAAGCCGCTACGCAATGGCATATGAGGGAACTACCACGCTCTCCTCTCGCGAGTTTTGGCTGAATCTGCTTACGCAGAAGGATGTGGAGCTGTTAGGACGAGTGGTCGAAGTCAAATCTGTCGTGGAGATAGACGATGGGCTTGCCCCGCGCTTTTTCTTCAAAACGGAAGAAGGCTATACGCGCTGCCAGTGCTTCGATGCTGATCGCGCACGTACCAACTGCATGGAAGGCTGGGAGGAATATCATCAGGAGGACATAAAATGATCATCAACCAAGAGGGTATGCGCTATACATACAACGGCATGACCTACACTGTCGGTGCCGCTGTTATGGCAGCAGAGGCAAGTGAATATCGTGGACTTTATGGCACCATCACGGAGATCCGTGACGGAGCTGACCGAGAGACAGAGAATGATACGCCTGACATCTATTGCTGTTTTGAACCGCCTCTGTTTCAAGAGGAGATCCGGGAGCTGGAGCGACGCTTCACAGAGCTATATCAAGCTCCTAAGAAGCTCGATGAGATCACGCTGGATAGGGTTATCATGGCACCGGAGATGGTGCGGGTGGTCTCGCCTGATCCCTCAGTGTGCAAGACATTGAAGGTCTATCTCCTCACGATGCAGTTTACCACAAGCTGGGATTCTGGCTGCATTACAGAACTGTACGCCGACTATGATATGGCGCGTTTTGCTATGCTGAAGGGCATCCGCGAAGAACAGGCAGAAGGCTGCGTAAAGGATTGGGCAGAGAAGGATGCTCTGGAGGAGGAATACTGCACAGATTTTTATGAGGCGTGGCATCGAGATGAATACTCTGAGAAACACTTTACCGCATCCATTGAAAAGCTGTCCCTTACATTGCCACAAAGAATTATAGAAGCGGAATGAAATTATGATTGAAATTATTATAATTTGGAGTATAATAATTGTAAAGGTGGTGATCGCATGCATGTGTTTGTTGATCGACAGCAGGAGATGGAGACGCTGCAAAGTGAGTATGCGCGGAATGGCAGCGCACTTGTCGTACTGTATGGGCGTCGGCGAGTGGGAAAGACTACGCTGATATCCGAGTTTATTCGGGATAAAAACGCTCTGTTTTTTCTTGCAAGTGAAGAGTCCGAAGCACAAAACCGAGCGGCGTTCAAAGAGAAAGCGGCAGAATTCATTGATAGTGATCTTCTGCGTAATGCGGACGTCAAAAGCTGGGACGTGATATTCAAAGCAATCATGGATGCCAAGCATGACAGCAAGCCCGTTATCGCACTGGATGAATTTCAGTATCTGGGCAAGGCAGAGCCTGCATTTCCTTCCATTTTCCAGCGGATATGGGAAGAGATACTAAAGAACCAGTCTGTTATGGTCATTCTTTGCGGCTCTCTGATTTCCATGATGGAGTCTCAGACACTGGCCTACGGCAGCCCTTTATACGGAAGGCGAACCGCGCAGATCCGGCTCAAGCAGATCCCGTTCGCCTATTACCATGAGTTTTTCCCTGGCAAAACCCGCAGAGAACTCATTGAGCTATACTCTGTTACAGGCGGTGTCCCCAAGTATATCGAGTTATTTTCGGAGAATAGCGATATCTATCGTGCTATCCAGAAATGCGTACTGAACCGCTCCGGCTATCTCTATGATGAACCGCATTTCCTGCTGCAGCAGGAGGTCAGTGAGGTCGGCAGTTACTTTTCCATTATCAAGGCGATCGCGGCTGGAAATCACAAGCTTTCCGCGATTGCCGCTGTTTTGGAGGTCAAGTCAACGAACCTGACCAAGTACCTGAAGACTTTGATGGATCTGGATATTCTGGAGCGAAGGGTACCTGTCACAGAGGAAAACCCCGAAAGGAGCAAGCGCGGCCTTTACAAGATCAAGGATAACTATCTGCGGTTTTGGTTCGCATTTATCTATCCCAATATGAGCTTTATCGAAAGCGGGCATAGCGGTATCGTGATGGATAAGATCCGCAGGGGCCTCACTACCAGCCACATTGGCTTCGTATATGAGGACATCTGTGAGGAGCGGATGTGGGAATTGAATGTTAATAACACATGGCCGTTCCAGTTCTCCAAGCTGGGCGGGTATTGGGATGCCAAGAATGAGATCGACATTGCAGCCCTTGATCCGGAGGGCAAGAACCTGATTCTGGGAGAGTGCAAGTACTGGAAAGAGCCTGTTGGTCTTAATGTCCTTCGTGCTTTGGAAGCTAAGGCCCGCGATGTCGCATGGGAGCGAGATCAACGAAAAGTGTGGTACGTCCTGTTCAGTATCTCCGGCTTTTCTGATGAACTATGTGACCATGCCGCAACACGAGATGATCTTCTTTTGATTGATGATAGAGGAAGATAGCTGATCGACCAGCCGGTTCAATATCTTCAATGCACTCCAAAAATCTTTGAGGAAATTAAAGAAGTTCTGACAAATGTGTATAAAACAGACGTGGAGATTTCCACGTCTGTTTTTCTATCCGGTAACAAGGGGAAACTACGGTAGATACAGGGCGTCCATTGACAATCCTGTGCGGTTAGGGTATGTCTCTGCCGTGAGCGGCGACCGCGCTCCTTTACCTGGCTCGCTTTTCCTGATAAAATTTAAAATAATTTGAAAAATATGTAATATTGACACCTAAAAAGGTAGTTAATAGATAAGAGGAAAAGGAGGATCGCCGCCATATGGATGACAAACAAATTATACGCCTGTTTTTTGAGCGCTCAGAGCAGGCCATCACCGAACTGTCCCAAAAATACGGCGACCTGTGCATGAAAATCGCCAGAAGCATTCTGAACGATCATCAGGACGCGGAAGAATGTGTGAACGACGCTTATCTTGGCGCATGGAACAGTATTCCTCCTCAATCCCCCGACCCGCTGAGAGCCTATATCTGCCGTATCGTTCGCAACCGCTCTTTGAAGAAGCTCCGTACCAATTCCGCGATAAAGCGGGGCAGCCAATTTGAGGTCTCACTATCCGAACTGGAGGACTGTATCCCCGACAACTCCATGGATGAGCAACTCTCGATAAGTGAACTATCTGCGCAGATCAACGCATTTCTCGCTGCCTTGCCCAAAGATGACAGACTCATGTTTGTGAAACGCTACTGGTTCTCAGAATCAATATCCGAGCTGGCAGACGCATTTGGCATCACCGAGAACAACGTGTCTGTCCGGCTCAGCAGAATACGCGGAAAACTACATCAATACCTGAATCGTAAGGAGGCAAAAAACATATAATGGATCGGAAAACTGACAAGCTGGTGTCAGCCATCGGAGATATTGACACCGCATATCTGGAAGAAGCCCTCGACTTTAACCGCACAAATGCAGACCGGAGAAAACGCACCCGCTTTCCCAAATTATCTGCCGCGTGTGCGGCGGTGCTGATCATACTGGGCGTATCCGTGACCGCCTTCGCTATCAGCCGAATACCGCTGTCGTGGCGCGACATCTTTTCCCCCGGTCAGACCGTCATCGGTGACGCAGACGAGGCACCGGTGATCTCCCAACAGCAACCGCAGGCCGCAGCCACGGAAAAACTGCAGATCAAGGTGGAAAAGGTGATCTCTGATGAACGATCCCTTTATCTTCTCTATTCCGTAAAGGCAAATGAGGGAGCCGTCCTTGACCAAACAGGGAAATTTGCCGACTTCGAGCTGTATTTTCCCGGTAAGATGATGTCCGGCGCTTATGTGTCTCGCTTTTTGGAGCGGAAGGCGGGCGTACCGGAGAATGAATTGGAGGGCGTCGTATACGCCGACTGGCAGCCGGGCGACAGTGCCAACGGCCTTGTGATAAACCTCTCCAACTGGCAGGAGAAAACGTGGTTTGACGATGTGACGATAGACTTCGATGTAGCGAAAATGGTAGAAAATGCCGGAGAGAACGCCAGGCTGCCCAAGCTATCGCAGAGTCAACTGCCGCAGCATCTTGAGTATCTATGGCAGCCGGGCGACGCGGATATACCGCTGCCCTATGGCGGCCTATCCATCTGCAATGCTGGCTGGGAGAACGGCGTCCTGCAGATGGTTATGAAGGGGCCGGTAAACCAAAACATATCGTACCCTGAGAATTGGTATTTTGTCGACACACGAACGGATACCATCATCTATCCGGAGTCGAGGGCCATGTTCTATACTCCAGGCACGCTTGATCCAAGCATAACGGACACCGACTGGAATTATATCTGGGAATTTGTGCTGGTTGATAAGGAGACACTCCCCTATCTTGAACTGCACTGGGGCGGAAAGTATATCTTTACCACTGTGCTTCCGGGGCACTGGAAGGTCACTCTGGAGGAAACGCCCGTTACCATTGCGAGCGAGGTGCTGGCGGAGAACGTGCCCCTGACCTATGGCGGGGAGGAACTGACGGCGGAGCGGGTCGAGTGCTCCAAGCTGTCCGTGGCAGTGTATTTCGCCGACTATGTGGACTCTACCACCGGCATTCTCGGCGCGTTCAGGGTATTTGACGCGGACGGCAAACCTATCCCCTGCGATTGGAGCTTCACCGCCGACCAAGCCGACGATAGTTGCATGATTTGGACACGGTTTGACGAGCCAATCGAGCCTGAATGCATCTGCCGGTTGACATTCAATGGGGAGACCGTGTTTGAAAGATAGGCGTTTCGCATTCGATTGCAGTGATTATTATTCCTTTTTGCCGAGAATTAGAAAAGACAGGTGTGGATTTTTCCGCACCTGTCTTTCTTGTTTGTTGTAACACTGCGTATTAAAGTCGCATAAACACAGTATAAGCACAAAAAGAGAAGGAGCTGATCTTATGTTAGTCTGCGTAGACCACGGAAATAAACAAATTAAAACAGCCAGTAGGGTATTTACATCCGGACTGGCAGAGAGCGATACCCGTCCCCCTTTCGGTGACAACATCCTATTTTATCGGGGAAAATACTACACGCTCTCCGACCAGCGAATCCCCTATACCCGGGATAAAACAGAGGACGACCGATTTTTTATCCTGACGTTGTTCGCCATCGCTTACGAGATCAACGCGGCAGGCCAGTATGTCCCGGATCGGCTGATGAACATTCAGCTTGCCGTTGGGCTGCCGCCTGCGCATTATGGAACGCAGTATAAACGCTTTGCCCAGTATTTCCTGAACCGCGGTGTGATCGGGTTTGAATTCAATGGGAGGAAATACTCCATCTGCATCACGGAGGCGGTCTGCTTCCCACAGGCGCTGGCAGCTACGGCTCCGGTGTTCAAGCGGCTCCAGCTCGGCACGGTTGCCAAGGCCACTGTGATCGACATAGGCGGTTTTACTGCCGATTACCTCTCCCTGCGCTATGGCGCAGCAGACTGGGCTTCCTGCGATTCGCTGGAAAACGGCGTCATTACACTCTATAACCGATTGCTGTCCAAGATTCGTGCCGACCATGATCTGCTGCTGGAGGAAACAGATCGAAAAGTCCGGTAAGGTCGGTACAGCCATCTTTGTGGAGGAGATTGGCGCCAACGCTGCCGGGTACGGTCTCTTGTATGCGGCTACGAAGACGAGTAGGTGATCCATATGGGCGAAAAGAAGGATTCCTTCAGATTTACCGTCCAATTCAATGCCGGTGACCCAAGCCACCAGCAGGTAGCCGCGATCTTGAACGAGCAGGGTCGGCGCAAGGCACAGTTCCTGGTCAACGCCGTGACCCACTATATGAATTGCCCGGAAACACCGGAGGCCGCGGCTGCGCCAAGGATAGACCGGCAAACAGTGGAGCAACTGGTTCGTGAGATACTGTCCAATATGCACCCGGAACCCGTACCCGCAATGGGCGAGGATATGCCCGGCTGCGATCCGGCTATTACGGCCTCTGAAGACATTCCCTTCGATGCCGCGGCCATGCTGGGAGAAGATGGTTTCTATTCGCTCATGGACTCATTGGCTGCAATACAGAAGCCGTGAAATCGACAGGTGATCATATGGAGCATACTTCGGCATACATAAATTGCCAGGAGCCAGACTGCGCGTATTACGCAGCCTGGCTCCTGACCTGTAAGGAGACAATGGTCGAAAGTAAGCCAGCACTTTCAGACCGGTAGAAATCGCCGCTCCCGCATGATATGATAAGCTTGAAGAAAAGTTTTCCTGCCCACGCAATGAACGGCGATTTTTGTTGTCTATATAGGTGAAAGGCCTTTACGCAGAGAGAAGGGAGGGCGCAATGAGAGACCATGAGATCATAGAATTGTACTGGGCGCGTAACGAGAGCGCGATTACCGCCACCGCAGAAAAGTACGGGAGCTACTGCCATACGATTGCATATAACATACTGCGTAACAAAGAGGATGCGGAGGAATGTGCCAACGATACATACCTCGGCGCATGGAATTCGATCCCGCCGCAGCGTCCGAACCGCTTGTCGATCTACTTAGGGAAAATCACGCGCAACCTCGCTCTGAACCGTTATAAGCGGTATACTGCCGAAAAACGCGGACACGGACAAGTAGTCCTCGCGCTGTCTGAGTTGGAAGCCTGCGTTCCTTCGGAAACGACTGTGGAGCAGACCATAGAAGAAAATGAGTTGGCTGCCGCCATTGACCGCTTCCTGTATGCAAAGCCCAAGCTGAACCGTAACATTTTTGTCCGCAGATACTATCATCTCTATGCAATACGGGATATTGCGGACGCATACGGAATGAGCGAGAGCAAGGTGACGTCTTTGCTTTTCCGTATGAGAAACGAATTAAGACGATTTCTTGAAAAGGAGGGAATTATGCTATGAAAACCGAAGTTCTTCTTCGTTCGATCGGAAAGATCAATGACGAGCTTATCGCTGACGCGGAAAGCGAAGCAAATACCAAAAGAAAGACCGGCTGGGTCAAGCTTGGAACAATGGCTGCCTGCCTTGCACTGGTTCTTTGCACCGGCATCGCCACACATGCCATCCGAAGCAATGCGACAGCCGGCACCTTCACAATGGATGTCAACCCCAGCGTGGAATATACGATTGCCAAAAGCGGGAGCGTTAAGAATGTCCGCTGCTTGAACAGCGATGCGGAAAATGCGCTCAGCGATGTTGCGCTGGGAAAGCAGAGTGTCGAGACCGCTCTAACGCGCACGGTCGCCGCCTACGAGGCCTGCGGATATATGGAAAACGGCGAAGCGACGGTTCTGATCTCTTTTGATTCCCGTCTTGATGCGAACGCCGAGCTAAAGGCATCGCTCTCCGCGGAGATCCAGCAGGCCCTGGAGCAGACCGATGCCGTCGGCACGCTGGTTTTCCACTCCGAACTGACGGAAAACGCCGAAGCAGCAAAGATCGCCGAGGAATTCCATGTCTCCCTTGGCCGCGCTGACTGGATCCTCACCGCAGCAAACAAAACCGGGCTGCCCACGGACGAGGTTGCCCGCATGTCGTTGGAGGAGCTTCTTAAATTCCAAGAGGTCTCCGGTATTTCTTCTGTCTGCGTATCGAAGTTCATCTCCTTGGAGGAAGCAAAGAAGATTGCACTGAAGGACGCCAAACTGGATGAACTGACGCAGAAGATCGTGTTCACCCGAGAGGAGCTGAGCCGCAATCAGGGCAAGCCCTGCTACCTGCTGGAGTTCTACACCGGGACGAATCAATATTTCTACCAAATCGACGCAAAGAGCGGCAGCATTATTTACGCCGGGAAATTTATCACGCTTTCCGAAGCGAAAAAAATCGCCCTGAATGATGCCGGATGCGAGGATAAAGTCAGCTTTACCGAGGAAACCCTTGTGAGCGGCGGCATCAAAACGCCTTACTACCAGCTCGTCTTTGCCGATGCAAAAACACAGTGGACATACCGCATTGATGCGGTGCTGGGCACTGTGTTGGAGAAGCAACAGAAAGAAATCGTGACAACGGACTTCATCTCTTTGGAGGAGGCGAAGGAGATCGCCTTGAAGGATGCCGGACTTAATGAAGCTACACAAAAGATCGTGTTCACCCGAGAGGAGCTGAGCCGCAATTCGGGCAAGCCTTGCTACATTCTGGAGTTCTACACGGACAAGTGTGCGTATTCCTACAAGGTCGATGCAGTATCCGGAGACATCCTCGAAAAGAACATCGAGTGGCGTTCCCTTCAGGAGAGCGAGCCTGTTTCGGAAACCGTTCAAAGCTCCGATTCCAATTAGCGCAGAATAGGTTAACCCACGATAAGGGCCTTTTGAGAAAGTGCGTACCCGCAGTGGGCGAGGATATGCCCGGCGGCGATCCGGCTATTATGACCTCTGAAGGCATCCCGTTCGATGCTGCAGCCATGCTGGGAGAAGATGGCTTCCATTCGCTCATGGACTCATTGGCCGCGATACAGAAGCCGTGAAATCAACAGGTGGTCATATAGAGCATACTTCGGCATACATAAATTGCCAGGAGCCGGACTGCGCGTATCACGCAGTCCGGCTCCTGACCTGTAAGGAGACAATGGTCGAAAGTAGCCTAAATTGGAAGTAAGATGAAGTCTTTTTACTTGGCGATACGCTCCAGGATTTCGATCAGCAGCTCGGTAGTGATCTTGACATCCTCAATCTTACAGGTTTCATTGGGCGTATGCACGTCAAGAAGCGTCGGACCAACGGAGATCATGTCCAGGTGGGGATTCTTCTCCGCAAAGGCGCCGCACTCCACGCCGGCGTGTACCGGCTCCACGATCATATCCGTGCCGGTCAGATGCTTGTAGGCCTCGCAAGCGATATGGGTCAGCTTGCTGTTGGGATTGACCGCCCAGCCGGGAACATGACCCTCGCTATCGAAGGTAAAGCCGAAGCTATTGGCCAGTGCGCTGCAGATCACACCGATCTGAGTGGCCTGATAGGCAACGCTGCTGCGGGCAAACACCGTGAAGCGCACCATATCCTCGTCCACGGACACCACACCCAAGTTGGCGGAGCTCTCCACCAGCCCGTCGATAAACGGGCTCATGGTATGTACGTTATTGGGAACCGTGGTCATCAGCCCCACCATACCATAACCAACCTCCCCTGTCAGTACGCGGTCGGGCGCGGTATCACCGAAGGTGGTGGTGAACGCCATATCCGATTCGATGTTGCCGAAAGCCTCCACGAACTCTGCGCGGAAGGTCTCAATGATAGCCTTGGCCCTGTCCTCCTCGGTGGCAGACAGAACAATGGTGGCGGTGCCAAATGCGGGGATGGCGTTCTTCGCCTGACCGCCGCTGAAGGAGACCACGCGGTAGCTGACGCCGCCCTGCCGCAGCATAGCCAGCAGCGTAGCGATGCTGACCAGCGCATTGGCGTGACCCTTGTTGATCCCCACGCCGGAGTGACCGCCCAGCAGACCACTGAGGGAAATGGTCAGTGTCTTGCAGCCCACAATAGGCTTTTCCCACTCGGCCTTGTGGCTGTAGTTGAAGAAGTCGCCGCCGGCACAGGAATTGCACAGTGAGCCCAGCGTTTCCCAATCCAAATTGACCAGATAGCCGCCGTCAAGATACTTGGGGTCAATGGCGATGGAGTCCATGCCGTCTTCCTCGTTGGTGGTGAAGATGGCGCGGATGGGGCCGTGACGCAGGGTGTCGTCCTGCAGCAGGTACAGGCACATCGCCACGCCGATACCGTCATCGGCACCCAGGCTGGTGCCGTCTGCGGTCAGGGTCACACCATCGTTGATGACCTTGATGGGGTCGTTCATAGGATCGTAGGTGACGCCCTCTTCGCATACGCAGACCATATCCATGTGTGCCTGAAAGATCACACGGGGTACATTCTCGCAGCCGGGGGAGGCGGGCTTGTCAATGATGATCTCATTCATGTTGTCCTTTTCCACGGCCAGACCATGGTTTTTGGCCCACTGGAACAGATACTCGCTGACGCGCTCCTCGTGATGGGAAGGGCGGGGTACCTTTGCCAGTTCCAGAAACTCGGACAATACAATGTCTAACGCTTTGTCTTTACTCATAGCAAACACTCCTTACTGTGCGACGGAGCAGGCTTCCTCGATAGTCATATCGCCGGAGCCGGCCAGCTTGGTATTCTTCAGCAGGGAATAGAGGATCCAGTAGGCCACGAAGGCGATGATCACGCCGTCCAGTGCGGAGGAGAACACCGTCACCACGCCCAGCGTCTCCAGCAGTGCGAAGCCGCCGCCGATGACCCACGCGATGATGCCGATCCAGTTGATGCCGCGCACAGGAGACCAGTTCTCCGTCTTGGCCTTGCAGATGACCCAGTAGTCGCAGATAACGACGCCCATGATGGGAGGCACCACCGCGCCCAGAATGCTGATATAGGTGTTCAGGAAATCCGCCAGACCGGCAATCGCCATAATGACGCCCAGTACGCCGCATATCATGGTGACCAGAGGACGCTTGCTGTCCTTGATGGAGAACATCTTGCAGGCGGCCAGACCGGACATATAGGCGTTGCCGGTATTGGTGGTCCAAGTGGCGAGAATCAGCACCAGCATGGCAACGATGGGCAGACCCAAGCCTGCGAACATGGCGGCCACGTCATAGTTGCCTGTGCCGATGGACATGATGGCACCCACCATGATCATCAGAAGAGCTGCAGGCATAACGCCAATCAAGGTGGCCTTCACCACATCGCCGCGGGTCTTACAGTAGCGGGTATAGTCCGAGTTGCAGGTGGCACCCAATGCAAACAGACCGATGACGGTGGAGATAGCGGCGGGCAGGGGCATCAGGTTCTCCGAAACGGCAGAGGCGATGTTGCCCCAACCGGCGGTGTTGATGGAATGGATACCGCCATAGGCGCACAGCAGTACAAGAAGGGGCACGGCGATATAATTCAAGACCGCCATCCACTTCACGCCGTAAACGGCAGTGATGAACATGACAACGCCCCAGATAACACAACTGAGCCAGAAGGGGAATTCTACGCCCAAATGGAGCAGCAGTGTGTTGAAGGCCACGGCGCAGGTGGCGGTCTGCACGGCGAACCAACCTGCCTCACAGATAAAGATAACCAGTGCCATTGTGAAGTTGGCGCCTGTCATACCGAAGGCTCTGGTGGAACACATGGTGGCGTTCAGACCGGTGTCAGAGCCGACAATGCCGCCCAGGATCATCATGGTGCAGCAGATGGCAAACCCGATGAGGGTGGCCCAAAAGATGGAACCCATGGTCAGCACACCTCCGAAGATGCCGCCGACCATCAGCATGGGGATACAGATCATGGTACCCACCCAAATGAAAGCGATACTCCACCAGGAGCGTTTTTCGTTGGGTTGGATCTGGGATAAGCCCTTATCCTCCTGCTTGGTTTCTGTTACAGTCGTCTTGTTTTCTTCCATGTTGTTATTCTCCTCTCCGAAATAATCTTGGATGGGGAATGCGATTGGTCACCAAAGCACCGAGAGGGACAGGGACGAGCCCTGTCCCTCTCGGAGATATATGGTAATGCGGTCAAATTTACTTGGTGAACGGGATGTTGCCGCCCTCATAGCCGACATTGGACAGGAAGGGCTTCCAAACGTCAAACATATTGGGATTCTTCCACCATGCATCGGGAGCCTTGATGGCACCCAGGCAGATCTCCATACCCTCTGTGATATCGGCGTTGGTCAGAGGCTCGCCAGTAGCGGCGTTGTAGTAGCAGGTGATATCAGGCACCGTCATAATAGGCTTATCCTCATGCTCCACCAGCAGGTTCTCATTCTGGAAGTAGATGATCCACTGGCCGTCCGCGCCCTCAACGTACACCTTGCCGTAGTCAAAGCCCTTGGCCTGCAGATTCTCCTGCTTGACGACCTTGCCGCGCGTCAGGAAACGGCATTCAATCCCAGCCTGTGCAAGTGCCTCAAAGGCGTTAGAGCCATCCTTTGCACACCTGCGCAGCTCATGACCGATCTTCTCACACAAGGTCACAGTGCCGCAGGGCAGGGACTCCTCGATGTCACTCTTCCGAACCATCCAACCGGAGAGACCGGCAATCTGACCAAAGGCGGTGCAGATCCAGCGTCCGATCTCCTCGCCCATGGGCGCGTCCTTGGCGTCATTCAGTTCGATGGTAACCTTGTTGTTTTTGCCGTCCGCCATCGCCAAAGGAGATGTATCCAGCCCGTTGATATGCAGCAGCAGGGTGTCCAGCGCAGGCACCGCACGGCCCGCGCCATCACAGTCGATAAAGGGAATGTCGTTGAGCAGAGAGATCAGCATGGGGCAGAAGGTGTTAAAGCCGCCCAGCTCCACCGGAACAGAGTATTCCAGCTTACGGGGAGGATCCATCTTGGCACCCATCTCCTTCAATGCATTGAAGGCGTTGACCGCATACTGCGAGAAGTCGACATTTTTCAGCACGGTGGGCGCACCCATACCGGCGGTAACAGCGCCGTAAGCCTCCGGATCCATGTCGCAGGTTTCCAAAAGCGTCAGTTCCACCGGCTTTTCCGGATGGAGCTTCTTGTAGGTGTCCAGCAGATCTGTGCCACCTACCATGGCACCACCGCCGCCGCCGCCCATTAAGGTCGCGCCCCAAATGACATCAATGAGCTGTTCTTCCTTTAGAATTCGCTTTGCCATGTTGTGTTCCTCCGTTTTCGTTTTTTTGAGAACGATATCCGTCCTGTGATAAGATTATATAGATTCTGCCTTCGGAGGTCATCGGATGGCCGACCAAGGATTTTTCCATTTCGTTGGCCGCAAAAACAAAGAGAGGCCGCTTGCGCAGCCTCTCTTTGTTGATTTTGCTTAATTGAATTGTGCGTAATGCCTAAAGTCCTTTCAAAATGCGGTAGATCACAGCAGCTTTATATATAGTTAACGTTGCAGGCATCTGTACCAAATCGCATTTGAAGACACTTCGAATTTTATTAAGCCGGTAGTGTACGGTGTTCTTGTGAATATATAACAGGTCACCCGTGCTTTGCGTATTAGATTCTGCGTCCAAAAGATAGGTACATAGCGTTTCAATCAGGATATCACCGTCCGCAGTATCCTTCAGCTTCCTGATGGGCAGCAGACAGTCTGCTACCGCATCTTCCCCCTGCTTCACGGAGTCGATACATGATTGCACATAGCGCACATCACTGTCTGAATAGATCTTGCGCCGCGGATACACAGCGCAGAGCTCTGCAAAGCAGCGTATCATCCGATTATATGCATCGCGGGCCTGCGATGTGTTCTCAAGATCGTCGAAGACACAGCCGCGTGCAGCATATCCCTCTTTTTCAAGCAGGGAGACAAAATCCTCACCCATCTCCCGCGTATTTTCCTCAAGCAGCATCCCGTCGGTCAAGGCGACAATATAGGTGCCGTAGCTATCAACGATGACGATCTTATGGTGCTCCTGCAGGTACACCTTCAGCTTCAGGACAACGTCCAGCTTTTGGCTGGCGGTCAGCTCCTGCCCTGTTCTCAGATCCGAAAGCTGCAAAACCCACATGGTGTTAACGGCACTTATGGAAATGCCCATTTGCTGTGCGAGTCTACGCATTTTGGCGGGATCGTCTGTCAGGACCGCTTCTACCAGCGCATCTGTACCGTCATAATAAGTGCCTTTGTCCCAGATGTTCAAGAATAACGCAACAACATCTACTGCTTGCTGCAGCTTTTCAGGATCCATTTGGTCAAACTCGTCCAGCGCCAGCAGGTGCATCCCTCGATGGGTCTTTGACGGAACGGGTATATCCCACAGTTTGAAACTGTGGCCTTCCAATTCCATTGTCTGCTGTCCCTTTGATAGAGTCTTCCGCTTTTGCAGCATCTGCAAAAGCGCCGGGTAGTCCCATTGGTTGGAAACCGGCCATGCCGCCGCGCCCCTTCGTTCCAGATACCGATCCGTCAGCAGCAAAGTACAGCGCATACGGTCGGACAGCAGGCGCAAGGCGGTGTTGATGTTCCGCTGCTGTGGCTCCAAAAGCGCAATGCTGTTCATCACCTCGGCGGTATAATAATTGCCCTGCATTCGCCGCTTGTGGATATACTCGACTATATCCGTGATCATATCCGAGTATCGGAAGTCCATGCGGCCAAAGGGCATGGCAATCAGCGGGAGGTTGATCTCATCCGCAACGGCAATCAGTGCATCGTCGATCTGAGGAATAAAGACCCCAACGTAAAACAGAACAAGTCCTGCCGCGCCCATGCTTCGCAAATGCCGCAATACACAGCACTGTCGGGCAACATCATCTTTAATGGTCACGAGAGCAGATATAACCAGTTCGTTTCCGACAATTAACTCGTCAGATAATAGATTTGTCTCCGGCCACTCCAGCACACTGACGGAGGACACCGCACGATCCAACCCTTTTGCACCGGCGACTAGCTGCGCTTCACGCAGTGTGGGAAGTCTCAGGCAATCCGCAACGGTCACGTTCATAGGATATCTCCTCTCGGCGGGACACGTACCAACAATCGACACTTTTTCATTCTCATAGTACCAAAGTTTCTGGTGACAGGCAATGTTTTTTTGCACAATTTCTGACCGATTTTTGTTGTTTCTGCAACTAAAAAGCGCGTCAAAGGGCATCGTTGCTTCCGGATAATGACTGCCGCAGATGCGAGGCGTTTCTCTCATAGAATCGTGCCGGATACAACGCGGGAGCCGGAATCGCCGATAGGTTCTCCACAATTTGATAAGAATTGAAAAACAAGCAGGATCAGTAGACAAAACGCCCACAGATCCTGCCTGCTTTTAATGTGAATAAATTCTTGCCTGCAAACAGTGTTCGCAGCGCAAAGGGCGTTGGCACTTTTTCGTTTCCGCAACCGGTGTGTGCGCTGAAATGTCCACTCG
>ERZ772875.509-NODE-509-length-45300-cov-4.630390_pt1 | contig 45300 bp, 40 predicted proteins | sample MGYA00580585_ERZ772875 | MGnify/ENA primary metagenome ERZ772875 (study PRJEB29015, sample SAMEA2737736) | human gut metagenome | biome: human gut; feature: human-associated habitat; material: faeces | place: China | collected 2012 ... | reverse complement strand
AAATTTTCCGGGACGTCCGTAGGGGTCGATGCCCACATCGCCCCGGCGGAATGCATTCATTTTTACGGAAATTCTGGGCGAATTCGACAGTACCCAATGGGGCGAGTGGGCATCGGCCCCTACGCATTCTCCGGAAGACTTGAAAAATAGCGGCAGACCCTTTGTATGGGGTCTGCCGCTTTGTTATCCTTCGATCAATTTTTGAAGTGCCGGGAACAGGCTGAGGCTTCTGGGCAAAATGCCGTTCATGCAGGCGATGGCCACGCCGTAGTTCGTAAAGGGAATCCCCTGGTCCTGCGCGCACTTCATACGGTACAGCATCTCCCGCTCGGAGAGCATGCCCCCGCCGCAGTGCAGCACAAGGGAAAACCCGCCGAGGTCCTCGGGAAATCCCATGCCGGAGCTGAGCTCGACGGAAATGTCCGCCCCGCTGTAGGCCCTCAGCCATCGGGGAAGCTTCACGGCTCCAATATCCCCGCACTGCCGGTGGTGCGTGCAGCCCTCGGAGATGAGAACCTTGTCGCCGGCCTGAAGCCGCTTGAGCGCCGCCGCGCCATGGACCGCCGTCTCCAGAAAGCCCTTGCAGCGCGCCATGAGAATCGAAAACGACGTAAGCGGAATGTCCTCCGGGACGATTTTAGAGACGACCGCGAACGCCTGAGAGTCGGTGACCACCATGTCGGGCTTTCTTCCAAGAGACGATAGGAGCCCGGCCAGCTGCGTCTCCTTGACCACCACGCAGCACGCATCGCCATCTAACACGTCGCGGATCGTCTGCACCTGCGGCAGGATCATGCGCCCTTTTGGAGCGGATTCGTCGATTGGCGTGACGAGCACGACGAGCCCGTCGGGGCTTACGAGGTCGGAAAGAAGCTTTCGTCCGCCATCCTTCGGAGCCAGCGCGCCGAGGCGCTCCTTGAGCTCGAGAATCCCCTCGCCCGTCACGGCGCTGACGCACAGGACATCCGCCGGAGCCTTTTCAAAAAGGTCTTTCTTGTTAAACGCCACAACGTGCGGAATGTTCTTTTCGCGGAAGAGCGCGAGAAGCTCCCGGTCGTCTTTTTGCAAACCCTTTGTCCCGTCGACCACCAGAACGGCCACATCCGTTTTGTTGAGCACCCGCTTCGTGCGCAGCACGCGCTTTTGCCCGAGCTCCTGCTCGTCGTCGTCATAGCCCGGGGTGTCGATGACCACGACGGGGCCGAGCGGCAGAAGCTCCATGGCCTTCTGCACGGGGTCGGTGGTCGTTCCGGGCCGCCCGGACACGACCGCTAAATCCTGCCCGGTAACGGCGTTTACAACGCTCGATTTTCCCGCGTTTCGCAGGCCGAAAAAGCCGATATGCAGGCGGTTGGCGGATGGGGTATCGTTAAGGCTCATGGCTGCTGCCTCCTAACATAAGATGTATCGCATCAGAAATAGAGCGTGCCCGCGGCGGAGATGGGGGCGAAGATGGACTCGACCTGCTCGGACGTGAGCGTCACGCCGAAGACGGTCTCGTAGTAGTCGATTGCCCGCTGCGTCACGTCGATGTCTTCAAAGAGAGTAGGATAGGTGGTCTTTGCCATCCACAAAAGTGTGATCGGCGTGTCGATGCCGGGCGTGTAGCTGCGGTACATGCCGAGGGGCATTTTGTAGACGCTCTTGTCCTGTACGGCTTGAATGCCGCTCCAGTCGTACGTTCCGACGGTGTTGTTGTAAAGGTCGTCCGGCTGGAAGGTATTGAAGTTCGTCATGAAGATGATATCGGGGTTCCAGTCATAGACCTGCTCGAGGTTCACGGTGACGGAATTGTCGGTCGTGAGCTCGTTTGCCACGTTCACCGCGCCGATCGCGTCCGCCCACCACTGGCCAAAGAAAAGCTGGCCGGAGGTCATGATAGTGCTGTCGTTATACTGGAAGAGGAAAAAGGCGCGTGCGCGCTCGTCATCCGGGATATCTTTGACGCGCTCGTGCACCATGGCGTACACATCCTCGCTGTAAGATCGGCAGAGCGCCGCCCGGTCGTTTTCCGGAAAAATCTGAGACAGAAGGTCAATCCAGTTGTTGAGCGTCTCGATGCAGTTGTACTGCCACTTGTTCGCGGACACCGCAACCGCGCAGAAGCCGGAAGCCGTGAGCTTTTCGCCGAGCGCGGGGTTCGACGCGCTGTAGAATACCACATCGGGCGCGAGCTGCATGAGCTCTTCTGTGTTGACGTCCGTGCCGTTCATGTAGCCGGTCTGGGCGTTCAGAATTTCGGGATACAGCTGAGAGAGAAGGCTATTTTGCGCGGCAGACATGCTCGACGGCGCGATACCGACCAGCTTTTCCGCCGAGTCAAAGAACACGCAAAGAACCGACGGCAGCGGCAGGATGTCGCACACGGCGATGCGCTGCGCGTTTTTGGGGACCTGCACGACGTTATCGTTGTGGTCGGTGACGGTGATGAAGTCCGTCTCCGGCCCGGTCATTTCTTCCGTTGCAGCTTCGGGCTCGGCCTGCTCGGTCTGTTCGGCGGGGGCAGCTTCTTCCGTTTGCGCAGGCTCAGTGGATGCGTCCGACTGCGCGGGAGCCGCGGGCGCGCAGCCGCTCAGAAGCAGCAGCGCAAGCAGCAGGCAGATAAGGGATTTGAACTGTTTCATGATGATATTCCTTTCCTGTAAGAAATTTTGATGCTCTATCAAGTCAGGTATTCGCTTACGATATCAGATATTCGCTTACGATATCAGACGGTTTTAAACGCGCTCGGCCAGATTCGGGATTTGCTTGCGGTAAATCCTGCCCGAGAACGCCTCGTGGGGAAGGGGGTAAAACTCGCTCTTCGCCGGGACGATGCGCCGGTAAAGCGGGTCCGCGATGACGCGCCTTGCGCCCCGGAGCGCTTCCTCGATTTCTTCCTCATCCTCCAATTGCAGATCGCACGCACCGAGCACGCCGCCCGGCGCTTCCACGGGGCAGATGACCCTTGCCCGGATCCCGTACCCCACGGCGAGCGCCGCCGCGAGAGACTTCGCCGTTACGCTCTCGCCAAGAATAATGGTATCGGGCGCATCCGGGGCAAACGTGCCGAGCACATCCGCAGGCGCTCCCGTGCGGATGCTCTCCCGCAGCGCATCAAATACATAGGGCGAGAAAAAATCTCCGAACGGCGCGCCAATCACATAGGGCGTTCCGAACTGCGCTTGAAAGTATTTTGCAGCCGGAAGCCCGACAGACGAGACAACAAGGTTCACCTCCGCTGCGCCCGCTTCGTCGATGGAATCAAAGCAGCTTCCCATTGCAAACACGCTCTGGAGCGTAAAGCCCGCTTCCTCGAGCCTGCGCGCCATGCTCTGCACGCAGCCGTTCACCGAAAAATCCAGCGGCGTCGCACCTAAAATATTGACGGCGTTTTTCCGCTTGTCGGGGGCCTTCGTGATGAACCGCTCTGCATAGAGCCGCAGCGCCTGCCCCGCGCCCGCAACGTAGGTCCCGATGCCATTACTCGGCACGGCGAAGGACGGAATTTTCGTTCTTCCTTCCACCTCCCGCGCGATGGCGGGCAGATCGCAGCCCGTGATCATCGGGATCGGCGTTCCTGCCAGCGCAATAAACCGGGGATGCAGCTGCCGCGCCGCGTCGACGATATCTGTGATCAGCTTTTCGTCGTCTCCCATCACAGCCTCCAGCTCGGAAAGGCCGGAAATGTAGACGAGGCTGTCCATATCGTACCACCGGGGCTCGTCATGCGTATTGTAGGTCGAGTTGCAGCCCGACGCGTCGTGCATGACCGTCATGCCGCCGAGCTCAAAAAGCGCCGAGCACACGCCGGAAACATCAGCGGTGTAGGTTGAGAGAAAGGCTTGCGTCTGTTTCATAGGCAGCTGTCACACCCCAATCCTTTTTGCTGGATAAAATCGCGCGCGTCCCGCTCGGTTCTGTGCGCTTCCTCCATCAGCTCCGCCAACCGGCAAAGCCCGTCGAAGCCATACATCCCGCCGCCTTCGACGATGTTCACGAAGTGCTGCGTTCCCGTGAAATACGCGGCCTTCTGGCCGATGGCGAGCGTGGGGGTTTCCGTTTCGCGCGGCAGAACGCGGAGCTTCACCTGCACGGTGGCGTAAAGCGCGATGTCCGGCGCGTGTTCTTGCAGCCAGCGGAAGTCTTCCTGATCGCCCGCGGCGATGGAGTCGGCGTAGATGCGCGTGACGCGGAAGCCGTGCTCTAATAAGCATCGGGCCAAGCTCATGGGCGCTGGCGTCGCCGTGTAGTCGATGGCGATCTCCGTCTCGCCCAGAAGCTTCTTCGCGTGAAGGAGCGCCGCCTCGGCCCGTGCTTCGTCTTCGGACGGGTCATAGCTTGTTCCGAGCGCCTCGCAGAGCGTTTGCAGGTTCCTCCGGATGGTTTTTGCCGTATGGCTCAGGGGCAGATACAAAAACGTTCCGCCGAGCCGGTTCGAGAGCGCTTCGCCGCCCGCCTTTGCGGGGGGATTGTAGGCGATGTGAAGCGCCGACGCGGCCATTTTTTGATAATCCTCATACGTCTTGCAGACCGTGATATCGCGCAGCGGCCGCCCCGTTTGGCGGATGATTTTCACGAGTTCGGACGTTTCGTCGGTCGGAAAGCAGTTTCCGAGGATATTGACCCCGTCGTCCTGCGCGCGCGGTTTTAAAAGCGAGTATAGCTGCCGCCGCATGAGCTGGTCGGGCGTGAGGCCGCTTTTGCGCATGATGGGGTTCATGTAGCAGTCGGTAAAATCAACGCCCGGGAAGCGCTTTCGAAGCTCCCGGTAGCAGAGCGCGAGGTCGCAGCCCATGAAGTGGTGGATGCAGCTTGTAAAGACGAGCACCGCAGGCGGCAGGCTGGGAAGCCTGTGGAGAATGTCCGTCACGCCCTCGATGAGAAGCGTTTCCATGTCGCCGTTCAGGACGTTGTTTTCCTTAATTGTAATTGTAGAGAACCGGCCCTGCGCGTTCATTTCCGCCGCCGTGAGCACCACGCCGCGCAGGCAGTTTCCCGCGCAGACGTAGATCTGGTGTGCGCCCGGGATCAGCATGCCGATGTGGACAATGTTCCACACGCCTCTGGCCGGCGCGCCGTATTCGAGCCCAGAGACAAAAGGCGCGGCCGATTTCACATCCCCAAGGCGCACCATTGCGCCGCTCGTATCGTCCGGTGTGATGCGTTTTAACATGGCGCCACCTCACACGCGCGAAGGACCGCATCCGCCAGCGCGCGGTACTGCGCCGCCATCTCGCTCTCCGGGAAGGCCTCAATGACCGTCTTAGAAAGCGCCTCCGCCTGCTGGACGGTCTCGCTGAAATCAAGGCTCCCGACAATCTGAGACGAAATATCGCCCGCGAGCTCACGCACCTTTTCTTCCTCGTTTTTGACGTTCCGGCGGTTGAGGATCAGCCCGCCGAGCGAGGCGTATCCGCGCCCGCGGAAATTTTCAACCGCCATTGCAATATTGGCCGCCGCGTGCAGCGCCATATTTTCCCCCGAGGTCACGATGAAGACCCGGTCGGCATAGCCCGCGCGCATCGGCATGGAAAAGCCGCCGCAGACCACGTCTCCCAGCACGTCGTAAAATACCACGTCCGGCCGGAACGTCTCATACGCGCCCTTTTCCTCCAGCTTCTCGAGCGCCGCGATAATCCCGCGCCCGGCGCAGCCAAGCCCCGGGGTGGGTCCTCCCGCCTCTACGCAAATAACACCGCCGAAACCTTCTTTCGCCATATCGGAAAGCGCAAAATCATTGTTCCGTTCGCGCATCAGCCCCAGCGCCGTCTGCATTTTCACGCCGTGGGTCAGAAGCGTCGTGGAGTCCGCCTTCGGGTCGCAGCCGATCTGCATCACGCGAAGCCCCTTTTCGCTCAGCGCCGCCGCAAGGTTCGAGACCGTTGTGGATTTTCCGATGCCGCCCTTGCCGTATACCGCGATTTTGATCATTATGCGTCCCTCCCGCCTGTAAAGTCGCCGCGGCCAACCGCGACCGTGTAGCCGATTTCCTGCATCTGCGCGCGAAGCTTAGAGAGGCTGCTTTCCCCGCTGTCTTCCGTGCCGGCCTTGTGGTCGTAAAGAAGGTACTTTTTCCGAACCGCTATCGGAGACAGATTCGGCATCACCACGTTGCACCCGGAAAGAACGCCCTCCTGCCGACCTCTTCCATCCAGCGTCCCAAGCGCTGTCGTTGCTGGAAGCAGCGCGTCCGGAAGCATCAGCCGCACAAGGCTCAGAAGATAGAGCGTCTGCTCCGCGCTTCCGGCGGGAAACTCCCGAAACGGCGTATCCCGATGCGGCAGAAACGGGCCCATGCCGACCATCTGCGGCCGCAGCTTCGCTAAAAACGCAAAGTCGCGGGCTAAAGTATCTGCCGTCTGATAGGGCGCTCCGATCATCATACCCGCGCCGGTCTGGTAGCCGATTTCCTTCAGGTCAAAAAGACATCGCATCCGGTTCTCGAGCGTCTGCGCAGGCGGATGGAGTTTTCTATAATGCGCGCAGTCCGCCGTCTCGTGGCGGAGCAAATACCGGTCTGCGCCCGCGTCAAAAAACGCCTGATACGCCTGCCGCGATTTTTCACCGATCGAGAGCGTGATAGCGCAGTCCGGATAAGCTGCCCGGATTCTTCGAACAAGCGCCGTGATTTTTTCGTCGGTCCACCAGCCGTCTTCCCCGCCCTGCAAGACGAACGTGCGGTATCCGAGCCGGTAGCCCTCTTTGCAGCACGTTAAAATTTCCTCCTCCGTCAGCCGGTAGCGCGATAGATCCCGGTTCGAGCGGCGGATGCCGCAGTAGTAGCAGTCGTTTTTGCAATGGTTCGTAAACTCGATGATCCCGCGAAAAAACACCTGCTTGCCAAATCGCGCCTGCGCCCGCTCGCGGGCAAGATTTCGCGAAAAGAGCCGGTCTTCCTCGCTCGCGTCCTGAATGAGCGCAACCCAGCCCGCGTGGTCGGGAAGCGTTCCCTCCGCCAGCGCCCAAATACGCGCTCTGACGTCCTCCATGTTTTGTTCCCCCTCTATTCCCTGCACCCGATAGATACAGGGATCACATCCTGATAGACCCCCAAGGGCGTCTGCATTTCGCCGATCACGGCGCGCACACCGAAAAATTCCGAGATTCTGTCTTCGGTCACAACCTCGCATGTTTTCCCGCAGACGCTTTTCCCGCCGCGGCCAAGCAGCAAGGCCTGATTTGCCCTTCGCAGCGCGTGCGCCGGAAAGTGCGTGTTGAAAATGCAGGTGAGGCCGGATCTTGCCAAATCTTCGATCGTGTCCAGCACCAGAAGCTGGTTCTTAAAGTCCAGATTCGACTCCGGCTCGTCGAGCACGAGAACGCCAGGCTGGGAGGCCAATGCCCTTGCGATCAGCACCATCTGCACCTCACCGCCGCTCAGCTCGCAGCAGCGCCTGCCGAGCAGGTGCGAAAGCCCGAGCCGCTCGATGGCCGCGTGCGCCTGGCGGAAATCCTCTTTCGATGGCGCTGAAAACGCGCCGATGCGGCTGCTTCTTCCAAGCAGGACCATTTCCTCCACCGTGCAAAATAGCGACGTTTGCTTGGCCTGCGGCACGTAGGCAACCTTCTGCCAGAGCGCGCGAGCCGGCATGGCGCCGACATCCTCGCCGTCTAAAAGCGTTTGCCCCTCCCGCCAATGCAGCAGGTTCAGCATACATTTTAAAAGCGTTGTCTTTCCTGCGCCGTTGGGGCCTAAGATTGCAAGCACATCGCCGCCTTCGGCCTCGAAGCTGATATTCTCCAAAAGCGGCTGACCCGCGCGATAGGAAAAGCAGCCGTTCTGCACCGAAAGCTTCATAGGCTCCAGCCCCCCTTTTTGCGCACGATCGTGATAAAAATCGGCGCGCCGATGATCGCCGTCAAAATCGAAACCGGGATTTCCGCCGCGCTGATGGTCCTTGCCAGCGTGTCGACCACCATCATAAATACCGCGCCGCAGCTGATTGCCGCCGGAAGCAGCCGTGCGTGACTGCTGCCGAAAATCATCCGGCACACATGCGGCACCAAAAGCCCGATCCAGCCGACCTGCCCGCACATCGCGACGCACGAGGCTGTCATCGCCGCGCAGCACACGATGCAAAGCCCACGCAGCCGATGGATATTCGTTCCGAACGTGCGCGCTTCGTCGTCAGAAAGCGGCAATAAATTGAGCTTCCATCGCAGAAGCAGCAGCACAATGCACGAAAGCAAAATCGCGGGCGCACCGAGCCGCAGCGATGCAAAGCTTGCCGCGCTCAGGCTTCCCATGAGCCAGTAGGTGATGGCCGGGAGCTGTGACTCCGTGTCCGCCGTGAATTTGACGAGGGAAACGAGCGCGGAGAATAACGAGCCCATCATGATACCAGACAGAATCATCGACGCGCGCGATCCGCCCTTTCCCATCAGGCACGTCAGCCCCACCGCCGCAAGGCCAAAGCAAAACGCCGTCAGCTGCACGCCTACAAAGCCAAATCCCAGCAGCAGCGCCAATGCCGCCCCGAAGCTCGCCCCGCTCGCAACGCCTAACGTGTCGGGCGTTGCAAGGGGATTTGCGAACATGCTCTGGAACACGCAGCCGGAAACGGAAAGCCCCGCCCCGACGAGCGCCGCCAGCAGCACGCGCGGCAACCGCATCGACCAGAGAACCGTCTCCTTCTGCCGCCCGATGTCCTGCCCCTGCAGGGCCGCGATCAAATCCTTGACCGGCACGTTCATCCGCCCGACGCACAGGCAAACAAACGCACACAGAACCGGCGCGGCCAGAAACATCGCCAGCTGCGCGGGACGGAGCTTACCTGGAATTGCGTTTTGTCGCTTCATGCTTCCTCCAAAAAAAGAAACCGTACCCCCTTCGGATACGGTTTTGCCCACCCATGACGCAGCATGGCCGGGGAAATACGCATCGCTTTCGCCGCAATTCGAGAAAAAATTAAAATCTCGGAATTTAAGCGTCAGGGAGCCAAAAATATGTTTGCTTGTTACTCCGCGTAGATTTTGCCGGAGTACATGGTCTTTGCGCTCACGCCGGGGAGCCGTCCGAGCTTGCCGGTGAGGGTATTGACCGCATCCTGCGGCGCTTCCATGGCAACGGAGATAATGTTGATGGCGCGTCTGCGGTAGGGAATGCCCATCCGCCCGAGGATGTAGGGCGCAAACTCATGCAGCAGCGCGTTGACCTTCTCCACATCGCTTCCAGCTTCTATAATAATACTTACAACCGCAACTCTTGTCTCCATATCGCGCCTCCGTTTTTTCCATCATACCACCCGCGTCCGGCGCTTGTCAACCGAACAGGAAAATCTTGTGAGATATTCTCAAATTGCGCGGCGGCGCTTGTGCGTTTGTCCAAAGCCGAACGAGCCGCAGAATTTCACTTTTTTGGAAGCAGGCCTAAAAAATGTAACATTTGCGTCCAATTTGCACCAAGCTATTCCTAAAAGCTATATAAAATCAGCACTTCTGCACAATTGACAGACCCTTTCCCTGTGTTATAATGTGGTCGTCTGAAAAAATATAGAATTGTAGCGCCAAGGTGTCCGCCGTTTGGCGGGTGAAAAGGGAATCCGGTGTGAATCCGGAGCGATGCAGTCACTGTGTACGGAGCGCTCTTGCAGAACCACTGGGAAACCGGGAAGGGCAAGATCGCGAAGACCGAAGTCAGGAGACCTGCCCTGGCGTGGAATCTCAAATCCGCTGTCTACGGGTTGGCCTTCCTGCAAATTTGTAACGCGCCATGGCTTTTCTGCTGCGGCGCGGCAGATGCTATGGTCAAAGAGAACGGCTGCGGATGTCCGTAGCTTTTTCTATTTCTTTCAGAACATTTTCGAAAAGAGGTAACTCCCAAATGAAAAAGCTTCTCGCACTCCTGCTCGCGGCTGTGATGCTGCTGAGCGTGCTCTCTGCCTGCTCGAGCAGCGCGGACGCACCCGCCGACACCCAGCCGGCAGAAACCGAAACCACCGAACCGACCCCCGAAGAGACCACGGAAGAAACCAAGGAAGAAGAGCCCGCCGCGGAAGAGCCCTCGCAGGAGGAGCTCGACCAGGCTGCTGCCGATGAGGTTGCTGCTATGATCGACGCCATCTATGTCCAGACCCGCACCGACGAAACAGACGCCCAGTGCGAAGCCGCGAAGGCCGCGTGGGACGCTCTGACCGACGAACAGAAGGCGCTCGTTGAAGGCGAAGAGGCCAGCCCCGATTACTTCGGTCTTGACACCGGCGACGCATCGAAGGACGATCCCAGAAATCAGGACGAGATCGGCGAAAACGAGCTGCTGGTCGTCTCCTTCGGCACGTCCTTCAACGACAGCCGCGTGGCTGACATCAAGGGCATTGAAGACGCGCTGCAGGAAGCGAACCCCGACTGGTCCGTCCGCCGCGCCTTCACCGCGCAGATTATCATCAACCACATCCAGGCCCGTGACGGCGAAAAGATCGACAACATGGATCAGGCGCTCGAGCGTGCGGTCGCAAACGGCGTGAAGAACCTCGTCGTCCAGCCGACCCACCTGATGCACGGCGCAGAATATGACGAAATGTGCGAAGTGATCGACGCTTACCGCGACAAGTTTGAATCCGTCTCCATCGCAGAGCCGATGCTCGGCGAGGTTGGCTCTGACGCTACCGTCATCAACGCCGACAAGGAAGCCGTCGCCAAGGCCATCACGGCCTCCGCTGTTGCGGACGCGGGCTTTGAGAGCCTCGACGCAGCGAAGGAAGCGGGCACCGCGTTCGTCTTCATGGGCCACGGCACCGCGCACGTTGCGAAGGTCACCTACAGCCAGATGAGCACGCAGATGCAGACGCTCGGCTATGAGAACGTCTTCATCGGCACCGTCGAGGGTGAGCCCGAAGAGACCTCCTGCGAATCTGTCATCGAGGCCGTCAAGGCAGCCGGCTACACCAACGTCGTGCTCCGTCCGCTGATGGTCGTCGCCGGCGACCACGCCAACAACGACATGGCAGGCTCCGAGGACGATTCCTGGAAGACCATGTTTGAAGCCGCCGGCTTCACGGTCGACTGCCAGATCGCAGGTCTCGGTGAGATTGCCGACGTGCAGGCACTCTACATCGCCCACACGAAGGCCGCCATTGACGCGCTGAACGCCTAATCCCATACACCAAAAAAACGCGCTCCGGGGCAGAATTCTGTCCCGGAGCCAAGCGCTATCAGGAGGATACTCAAATGAAAAAGCTTTTTGCCCTGATGCTGGCCGTTTTGCTTCTGGCGTCCGTTTTGACCGGCTGCGCGCAGAAGACCGCGGAAGCCGAGCCCGCCGCATCCCAGACAGAAGGAACCGAACAGCCCGTGGAAGAAACCGCAGAAGCGCCCGCCGAGGAAACCCCAGCCGAAGAAACGCCCGCTGAGGAGGAAACGGAGGAGCCCGCAGAGCCCGCCCTTCCCGACGGCGTGTATACTGCGGAATTCAACACTGACAGCTCCATGTTCCACGCGAACGAGGCCTGCGACGGTAAGGGAACGCTCACCGTTAAAGATGGTCAGATGACCATCCACGTCAGCCTCGTCTCCAAGACGATTCTGAACCTTTACCCGGGTCTTGCCGAGGACGCGAAGGCCGAGGGCGCAGAGCTGCTCCAGCCCACGACCGACACCGTCACCTATTCCGACGGCCTTTCTGACGAGGTCTACGGCTTCGATATTCCCGTTCCCGCGCTCGATACCGAGTTTGACCTCGCGCTCATCGGCAAAAAGGGCGTGTGGTACGACCACAAGGTCTCTGTCTCGAACCCCGTCCCGATGGAAGACGCGGGCAAAACCGTTTCCGATCTCGGTCTGGCCGACGGCACGTATACCGCGGAGGTCGCCTTCTCCGGCGGTTCCGGTAAATCCCATATCGACTCTCCGGTCACGCTGACAGTCGCCGATGGCAAGGCTGTTGCGACCGTTGTCTGGAGCAGCAGCAAGTATGACTACATGATAGTTGACGGCGAGCGCTATGATGTTCTCACGACCGAGCCAGGCTCGACGTTTGAAATCCCCGTCGCGGCCTTTGACACTGACCTCACCGTGATCGGCGACACCACCGCCATGAGCACGCCCCACGAGATCGAGTACACGCTGAACTTCTCGTCCGAGAGCCTGACGAGCGCCGGATGAAAAAGCTTTGTCTTATGCTGACGGCGGCGCTCCTGCTGCTTCTTTGCGCCTGCGCATCCGGGAAGCAAGTAGATTTACAGCCGGAGCCGCCGGATATTTCGGAAAGCGCCGTCTCCTGGGACGGCCTGACGTTTGACCGGGAGCTTCCGCTCTCCTACGCCACGCAGTTTTCCGTCAGCTACGCGGGAGACGACTATACCCGCATCACCATCGGAACCGATCAGGAATTTTTGCTGGTAGCGGAAAACGCCGAGACCCCGGAGCATGTTCCGGAAAGCGTCACCGTTCTGCACCGGCCGCTTTCTCACATCTATCTCGTCGCGTCCGCCGCGATGGACTACTTTGACCATCTGGGCGCAGTCGGGAGCATTGCCCTCAGCGGCCTCAAAGCCGGCGACTGGTACATCGAAAGCGCGAAGACCGCGATGGAAGCGGGCAGCATGCGCTACGCCGGGAAATATTCCGCGCCGGACTACGAGGCGATTTTGGAGAGCGGCTGCGACCTCGCCATTGAAAACACGATGATCTACCACACGCCGGAGGTCATCGAGCAGCTGCAGACGACCGGCGTTCCCGTTCTCGTCGAGCGCTCGAGCTATGAATCGAGCCCGCTCGGAAGAATCGAATGGCTCAAGCTCTACGGCGCGCTGGTCGGAAAAGAGGACTTGGCCTGCTCGCAGTATGACGAGCTCCTTGCCGCGCTGTCTCCCATTCTCGATCAGGAGGCAAGCGGCCAAACCGTCGCATTTTTCTACATCAATTCCTCCGGCGCGGTCAATGTCCGCAAATCGGGGGACTACATCGCAAAGGCCATCGCGATGGCGGGCGGGCAGTATGTTTCGTTCGACGAAAGCGGCGAGGAAAACGCGCTGTCCACGATGACGATTCAGATGGAATCGTTCTACGCCTCCGCTGTCGACGCGGATATCATGATCTACAACAGCACCATCGACGGCGAAATTAGAACCATCGACGAACTGCTGACAAAAAGTCCGCTGCTTGCCGACTGCAAAGCCGTACAGGAAGGCTCCGTCTGGTGCATCACCAAAAACTTTTATCAGGAATCGCTCGCGCTCGGCGATCTGATTCTTGACGTCCATGCGATTTTGCAGGACAAAGCCGCAGAGAACCTTCATTTTCTGCGGAAGCTGTCATAATTTGCGCAGCCAAAGGAGGAGCAGTATGGAAAAGACCCGAACGATACGCACATGGGGCAGCTTCCTGCTGCTCCTGCTGCTGCTTTTTGTTTTTTTGATCTGGAACATTCTCGCGGGAAGCGTCAAGCTCCCTGTGTCTGAGATATTGGAAATTCTGCGCGGCAGAGGCGACGGCACGCAGAGCCGGATTCTGCTTCAAATCAGGCTCCCGCGCCTGCTTTCCGCGCTTATTTTAGGAGGCGCGCTGTCCGTCTCCGGCTATCTTCTGCAAACATTTTTCCACAACCCCATCGCGGGCCCCTTTGTGCTCGGCATTTCCTCGGGCGCGAAGCTCTGCGTCTCGATCGTCATGATTCTGCTTCTTTCGCGCGGGCTTGTCTCGTCGTCAGCCGTTTTGATTGCGGCGGCCTTTGTGGGTGCGATGGGTTCCATGGGCTTTGTGCTCGCCGTCTCGCAGAAGGTCAAGCGGATGAGCATGCTTGTCATCTGCGGCGTGATGATCGGCTACATCTGCACGGCGGCGACCGATCTTCTTGTCACCTTCGCAGACGACTCCAACATCGTAAACCTTCATAACTGGTCGATGGGCTCGTTTTCCGGCATGAGCTGGGAAAATGTCGGAACCATGGCCATCGTCTGCGGCGCGGCGCTCGTTCTCGTTTTCTTTCTCTCGAAGCCCATCCGCGCCTATCAGCTGGGCGAGGTGTACGCGCAGAACCTTGGCGTTCCCCTCAAGGCCTTCCGCGCGGCACTCATCCTGCTTTCAAGCGTCCTTTCCGCCTGCGTGACGGCCTTCGCCGGCCCCATCTCCTTTGTCGGCATCGCCGTGCCGCACCTGATGAAGACGCTGTTCCGGTCGGCGGAGCCCCTGATCATGCTTCCGGCCTGCTTTTTGGGCGGCGGCGTATTCTGCCTTTTCTGCGACCTCATCGCACGCACGGCCTTTGCCCCCACGGAGGTCAGCATCAGCTCTGTCACCGCTATATTCGGCGCGCCCATCGTCATCTACATGATGATTCACAGAAAGGCGGTGTAAGGATGAACGACTATCTGAAAACAACCGGCCTCAGCGTCGGCTATGACGGCAAGGCCCTCATCCGGGATGTTGCGCTCTCGGTACAGCGCGGAAAAATCGTCACGCTCATCGGCCCGAACGGCTCCGGAAAATCGACGATTCTTAAAACCGTCATCTCGCAGCTGCCTGCCATCGAGGGCGCAGTGTTCCTTGACGGCGAGGACCTGCGCGCGCGCAGCCGACGGGATACCGCAAAGCGCATGGCGATCGTCATGACCGCCCGCATGGACCCCGAACTCATGACCTGCCGCGACGTTGTCAGCTCCGGCCGGTACCCCTACACCGGAAGGCTCGGCATTCTGCGCGAGGAGGACAAAAAAATCGTAGAAGACAGTCTTCGCCAGGTCGACGCGCTGGACTTTGCCGATAAACCCTTTCAGGCCATCAGCGACGGCCAGCGGCAGCGGATTCTGCTTGCCCGCGCGCTTTGTCAGCAGCCGGAGCTGATCGTCCTCGACGAGCCGACGAGCTATCTCGATATCCGCTATAAGCTCGAACTTTTGAGCATTCTCAAGCGCATGGTGCGCGAAAAGAACTTAGCCGTTCTGATGTCTCTTCACGAGCTGGACTTAGCCGCGCGCGTCTCCGATACCGTCGTCTGCGTCGCGGGCGACCGGATCGACAAAGTCGGCAAGCCCGAGGAAATTTTTACGCGCGAATACATTGCAAAGCTTTATCACATGGAACCGGGCAAATATGACGCGTGCTTCGACACGCTGGAGTTTGTCCCCTGAGGTGTTTATGAACGATACAAACGGAACGTTTTACGCCGTCGGCGTCGGGCCCGGAGCCCCGGAGCTTCTGACGCTTCAGGCGGTAAACCTATTAAGGCAGTGCCCGGTGATTGCCGCGCCGCAAACCAGATCCGGCCAGATGCTGGCGCTGGACATTGCGCAAGGCGCGCTGGACCTCCGGGAAAAGGAAATTCTGCCGCTCAGCTTTACCATGTCGCGTGAACCTGCCCTTCGCGAGGAGAGCTACCAGACCGCCGCGCGGCAAATAGAGGCATTTCTGCAAAAGGGTCTGGATGTGGCCATGGTGAACCTCGGAGACGTGTCCATTTTTGCCACGGCCTATTATATTCTGGAGCGCATTCGGGAAGATGGCTTTGAGACGCTCATGGCACCGGGTGTGACAAGCTTTTCCGCTGTGGCCGCAAGGCTCGGATGCAGCCTCACCCAGATCGATGCGCCGCTTCACATCATCCCTGCGAGCGCGGATTTGGACCGGGCGCTGCAGCTTCCCGGCACGAAGGTTCTGATGAAATCCGGCTCCGCCATCCGCGAAATGGTCCATGCGCTCGAGCGCGCTGGGCTGCTTGATCGCGCGGCGCTGGTCGCCGACTGCGGCCTTCCGACCGAGCAGGTATACCGCGACCTGCGCAAGCTTCCGGAGAACCTCAGCTATTTTGCCACCATCATTGTACAAGGAGCGTGACCCTATGACCGCGCAGCTTCCGAGGCTCGTTCTCGCCGGAACCAACAGCGGCTGCGGCAAAACGACCGTCACCTGCGCCATCTTGCAGGCGCTTGTGAACCGGGGATGCAGCGTCGCCGCGGCAAAGTGCGGCCCGGACTACATTGACCCCATGTTCCACAGCCGGATCATCGGCGCGAAAAGCTCGAATCTCGATCCCTTTTTCTTTGACGACAACACGCTGCGCTACCTGCTCGCGGAAAACAGCCGCGGCTGCGAGCTCGCCGTCATCGAGGGCGTGATGGGCTACTACGACGGGCTCGGGCTTACGAGCACGCGCGCGAGCACCTTCGAGCTTGCCCAAAAGACAGAAAGTCCCGTCGTTCTCGTCGTAAATGCCAGAGGCGCAGCCTTGTCGGTCCTTGCCGCAATCCAGGGCTTTTTGCAGTTTCAGCCGGAAAATCGGATTTGCGGCGTGATTTTAAACGGATGCACGGCCATGAGCTATGGCGCGCTGGCTGCGGAGCTTGCGCGGCGCTTTTCTATCCGGGCCTGCGGCTATCTGCCGCGTCTTCCGGACTGCGCGCTCGAAAGCCGCCACCTTGGCCTCGTGACCGCGCAGGAGGTGTCAGACCTCAAGGAAAAAATGCAGCGCCTTGCCCGGGCTGCGGAGCAGACGCTCGATTTTGACGCGCTGATGGAAATTGCAAAAAGCGCTCCTCCCCTTTCCTTCGTCCCGCCGGAGCTTCCAAAGCCCGGAGTGCCCGTGCGCATCGGCGTTGCGCGGGACAAGGCGTTCTGCTTTTTCTATGAAGACAGTCTGGCGCTTCTCAGAAGGCTCGGTGCGGAGCTTGTCGATTTCAGCCCGCTTACGGGTGAAGCGCTTCCGGAAAACCTTCAGGGGCTCTATCTTCCGGGCGGCTATCCCGAGCTCTACGCCGAAGCGCTCTCGCAGAACAAGTCTATGTGCGAATCGGTTCGCAAAGCTGTCACCGGCGGTCTTCCCTGCATCGCGGAATGCGGCGGATTCATGTACCTGACCGAGAAAATCGGCGGCTTCCCGATGGCGGGCGCGCTGAAGGGGGGCTGCTTTGACACGGGGAAGCTCACACGCTTCGGCTATGTGACGCTCACGGCGCAGAAGGACAATCTTCTCTGCCGCGCAGGTGAGCAGATTCCCGCGCACGAATTTCACCACTGGGACGCAGAGCATCCCGGAGAAGACTTCCGCGCGGAAAAGCCGTCGGGCCGGAGCTGGCTGTGCGCGCACGCGTCCAAAACGCTCTACGCGGGCTTCCCGCACTTTCATTTTTACGCCAACCCATCGTTTGCCGTCCGGTTTCTGGACGCTTGCAGAAAGGAATCCTGCCATGCTGGAACAAATAAAGCCCATGGAGATTGAAGCGCGCAGCTTCGAAATCATTACCGAGCTTCTTGGCTCGCGCAAGCTTGACCCCGAAAACGAGCTTGTCATCAAGCGCGCCATTCACACGACCGCGGATTTTGACTACGCGGACAATCTCGTTTTCTCGCCGCACGCTGTGAAAACGGGGCTCGAAGCGCTCAAAAGCGGCTGCGATATCGTGACCGATACGCAAATGGCGAAGGCCGGGATCAACAAGACGATTTTGTCCAGCCTCGGCGGCGAAGTGCACTGCTTCATGGCAGACCCTGACGTTGCAGCGGAAGCAAAATCGCGCGGAGTCACGCGGGCGCTTGTGTCGATGGAAAAGGCGGCCTCTCTTCCGAAGCCCTGCATTTTTGCCATCGGAAATGCGCCGACGGCGCTCCTTTCCATCGAGCATCTGATGGAGGAGGGAAAGCTTTCTCCCGCGCTCATCATCGGCGTTCCGGTCGGGTTCGTGAACGTCGTGGAGAGCAAGGAGCGCATCCTCGAGGGCCATCGCGCGCCCTATATCGTCGCCCGCGGGCGCAAGGGCGGAAGCAACGTCGCCGCCGCCATCTGCAACGCGATGCTCTATCAGATCCGGCGGTAACATGGAAGAATACATCGTAAAGGACGGCAAAAAGCTCCGCCTCGGCTACACGACCGGCTCATGCGCAGCGGCTGCGGCAAAGGCGGCGGCCTATATGCTTCTGACCGGCAGGCCGAAGGACACCATCGACCTTCTCACGCCGAAGGGCATCCGGCTCCATCTGACGGTCGAGGAAATCAAAATAACATCCAGCGAAGTCTCCTGCGCCATCCGAAAAGACAGCGGAGACGACCCGGACGCCACCCGAGGCACGCTCGTCTTTGCCTGCGTCCGGAAAACGGATGCGCCCGGGGTTTTGATCGACGGCGGCGCGGGCATCGGCAGGGTCACAAAGCGCGGGCTCGACCAGCCCGTCGGCGCGGCGGCCATCAACTCCGTTCCCCGGCGGATGATTGAGGAAAACGTCCGCGAGGTCTGCGCGCTCTGCGGCTACGATGGCGGCGTTTGCGTCGTCATTTCCGTCCCGGAGGGCGAGGCGCTCGCCAAAAAGACGTTCAATCCCCGCCTCGGCATTGTGGGCGGCATCTCGATTCTCGGCACAACTGGCATTGTCGAGCCCATGAGCGAGCAGGCGCTTGTAGACACCATCCGCGTCGAGCTGCGGCAGCGGCGGGAACTGGGGGCGGAGTATGTTCTTCTTACGCCTGGGAACTACGGCGCGGATTTTATCCGGGATTCCATCGGCATCGACCCCCGAACGGCGGTCCTGACCAGCAATTTTATCGGCGACGCGCTGGAATTAAGCCGGGAACTGGGCTTTCACGGCGCGCTTCTCATCGGCCACATTGGAAAGCTCGTGAAGCTGGCGGGCGGCATGTGGAACACGCACTCGAAATTCGGCGACTGCCGTATGGAGCTTCTCGCCGCGCACGCCGCCAGTCTCGGGCTCCGGCCGGAAAAGGTCTCGGAGCTGCTGTCGTGCGTCATGTGCGACGACGCGCTTCGCATTTTACTAGAAGAGCAGCTATATGACGCGGTGCTTACGCGGCTTGCCGGACGCATCGAGTTCCACCTACGGCATAAATGCGGCGAAATGGAGATCGGCGCAATGGTTTTTTCCAAGGAATATGGCCGCCTGTGCCAGACCGGCTGCGCGCAGGCTTTGCTGCAAAAGATAATGGAGGCATAATTTATGGTACACTTTGTCGGCGCCGGAAGCGGCGCGGTCGATCTCATCACCGTGCGGGGAAAACGTCTGCTGGAAGAAGCAGACGTGATCATCTACGCGGGGTCTTTGGTGAACCCGGAGCTTTTGTCCTATGCAAAAAACGGCTGCGAAATCCACAACAGCGCAAAAATGACGCTCGAGGAGGTCATCTCTGTTATAAAAAAGGCCGAGGAAGAAAAGAAAACCACCGTCCGCCTCCACACCGGAGACTCCAGCATCTATGGTGCCGTGCGCGAGCAGTTTGACCGGCTGGAGGAGCTTGGAATTTCCTACGATGTCTGCCCCGGCGTGAGCGCATTTTGCGGCGCGGCGGCAGCGCTTCGCGCGGAGTATACGCTCCCGAACGTCAGCCAGACGGTCATCATCACAAGAGCCGCAGGCAAAACGCCCGTGCCCGAGCGCGAATCCATCCGCTCTCTTGCCTCCCATCAGGCGACGATGGTGCTCTTCCTCAGCACGTCTCTGACCGAGCAGCTGCAAGCGGAGCTTCTCGCGGGTGGGTATGCAGAAACTACGCCCGCTGCCGTTGTGTTTAAAGCAACCTGGCCGGAGGAAAAAATCTTCCGCTGCACGGTGGGAACGCTCCACGAGACGGTCACGAAAAACGGTCTTACAAAAACGTCCCTGATCATCGTCGGCGGCTGTTTGGGCGACGATTACATGCGCTCACTTCTCTACCATCCCGCCTTCACGACCGAGTTCCGCGAGGCAACGCTTTGAACGCGGCCATTTTCTGCTACAGCGGAGCCGGAATCCAGACGGCAAAGCGCGTGAGCCGCGCTCTGCATGACATGGACGTTTCCCTCTACACGCCCGCGCGCTTGGAAGAGCCCGGCTTTTTGCCGATTGATAAATCTGTTTACGCGCTGGAGTTTTCCAGAAAAGACGCGCTGATTTTTGTCGGCGCGTGCGGCATTGCCGTCCGGGAAATTGCGCCGTATGTGCGCGATAAGAAAACCGACCCCGCCGTTTTAGTTCTCGACGAGCGGGCGCGGCACGTCATTCCGCTTCTTTCCGGGCATATTGGGGGCGCGAACCGGCTGGCTGCCCGGCTTGCAGACGCGCTCGGCGCGGAGGCCGTCATCACAACGGCGACGGATGTGAACGGAAAATTTGCCGTTGACGAGTTTGCTGCGCGAGCCGGCTGCGCGATTTCCGATATGCAGCTTGCAAAGGCCTTTGCCGCTGGAATCTTAGAGCGCGACCTGCCGTTATGCAGCGCGTTTCCGATCGTCTCGCCCCTTCCCGGCGGCGTATATGAGGCTGATTCTGGATACCTTGGGGTCTACATCGGCTGCGATGTGCAAGATCCCTTCCAAAAGACGCTCCGTCTGATCCCAAGAAAGCTCCGTGTCGGCCTCGGCTGCCGCAGAGGCATTTCCAAGGAGGCTGTGGAGATGGCCATCCGGCGCATTTTTGCGGAGAACCGGCTGGACCTTCGCGCCATCTCGGGCGTTTTTTCGATCGATCTTAAAAAAGACGAGCCGGGGCTTTTGATGGCCTGCCGAGAAAACGGCTGGTCGGTCTCATTTTATCCTGCGCAGACCTTGCAGGCCGTGCCGGGGGAATTTACAGCGTCGAGCTTCGTCGCGTCCGTTACGGGCGTGGATAACGTCTGCGAGCGGGCGGCCATGGTGGGCGCGGAGCAGCTGCTCGTTTCAAAAACTGCGATGGACGGCGTGACTGTCGCCGTCGCGCTTATGCATTGGGAGGTACACTTTGGGTAAGGTTTTTGTTGTGGGCATCGGCCCCGGTAATTTTGAAAATATGACCATCCGCGCAGATCGCGTGCTTGCTGCCTGCGACGCAATCGTTGGGTACCCGGTCTATGTCGACCTCGTCAAGGACCGCTATCCCGGAAAGGCGCTTTTTGAAACGCCCATGACGCAGGAGGCAAAGCGCTGCCAGCTGGCGCTGGATCTGGCGCGGGAGGGCAAACAGGTGTGCATCGTCTGCTCCGGAGACAGCGGCATTTACGGCATGGCGGCGCTCGTCTATGAGCTGCGCGGGGAATGCGTGGAACCGGAAATCGAAGTAGTTCCCGGGCTCACGGCTGCGTGCAGCGGCGGCGCGGTTCTGGGCGCCCCTTTGACGCACGATTTTGCCGTCGTCAGCCTTTCCGACCGCCTGACTCCGTGGGAAACGATCGAAAAACGGCTGCTGGCTGCGGCGAGCGCGGATTTTTCGATCGCCATCTACAACCCCGTGAGCCACGGACGGCCCGAGCATTTAAAACGGGCTTGCGAAATTTTGCTTCGCGTGCTGCCCGAGACGCGCCTTTGCGGCATTGTCCGGAACATCGGCCGAGACGGCGAGAGCCGCCGGATCCTGACGCTGAGAGAGCTCCGGGACGCGCAGGCCGACATGTTCTGCACAATCTTCATCGCAAACAGCGCGGCCAAGGAGCTATCCGGCAATCTCGTAACGCCGAGAGGGTATCACAATGTCTAAAATTTGTATTTTCGGCGGCACGACCGAGGGCCGGAAGCTCGCTGAATTTTTAAGCGGGCAGCCGTGCGACGTGACGGTCTGCGTCGCGACCGATTACGGCCAGACGCTTCTGCCGGAGAGCGAACACGTCAGCGTTTCGGCGAGGAGACTCCCGGTCGGCGAAATCGTATCGCTTCTGACGGAAAAACGCTTTGATCTTGTCATCGACGCGACGCATCCGTATGCGCAGTCAATCACGAAGAGCATCGCAAGCGCCTGCCGGGAGACGGGAACGCCCCGCTGGCGGCTGCTGCGAAGCGCGTCTGGCGTTTCTCCGGAGCATACCTACGTGGAGACCGTCTCGGACGCGGCGGCGTTTCTGGCTGGGACTGAGGGCAATATCCTTCTCACGACCGGCAGCAAGGAGCTGGCGGGATTTTCGCAGCTTCCCGGCTTTTCCAAGCGCGTCTGGGTGCGCGTGCTTCCCTTGCAGTCTTCCCTGGATGCGTGCGCGCAGGCAGGGCTCCCGGCCTCGCACATTTTTGCGATGCAGGGCCCGTTTTCTGAGGCCATGAACGCCGCGATGCTCCGAACCATCGGCGCGCAGTATCTTGTCACGAAGGACGGCGGCGCGCCGGGCGGGTTTGAGGAAAAGGAATCCGCCGCCAAAAGCGCGGGCGCACGTCTGGTTGTGATCGGCCGGCCGCCGGAGGAAGAGGGGCTGTCTTTATCCAAGACCATTTCCGCCCTCTGCGCGAAATTTGGCTTTTCGCCAAAGCCTGAGGTCTTCATCGCGGGCATCGGCCCCGGAAGCGAGGCACTTCAGACGCAGGAGGTCCGCGCAGCCATCGAGCGGGCAGACTGCTTGATCGGCGCAAGGCGGATGCTGGACGCTGTGGCAAGACCGCAGCAGCTGACAATTGACGCAATTGCGCCGGAGGCCATTGCCTCTCATATCGTGCAGCACCCGGAATGCGGGGCTTTCTGCGTCGTCATGTCGGGCGATACCGGGTTTTACAGCGGCACAAAAAAGCTCCTTCCGTTACTGAAAGCATGCCGCGTGCGGGTGCTGCCGGGGCTCAGCTCCATGAGCTATCTCTGCGCCCGGTTGGGCGTGAGCTACGAGGACGCGGTCCCGGTCAGCCTGCACGGAAGAGATCTTGATATCGCGCGCGAGGTGCGCCGCCGCAGGAAGGTCTTCACCCTCGTCGGAGGAGACGGCGGCATGCAGGCGCTCTGCGAGCGGTTAACGCAGGCGGGCCTCGGCCACGTGCGCATCGCTGTCGGCGAGCGGCTGAGCTACCCGGACGAAGCAATTACCCGCGGCAAGGCGCAGGAACTGCGTTCCCACACGTTTGACAAGCTCAGCGCCGCGCTGATTGAAAACGATACGCCAAATGAAATCGTCACCCCCGGTCTTCCGGACGAGGCGTTTTTGCGCAATTTAGAGCCCGGAAAGCTCGTTCCCATGACCAAAAGCGAGGTGCGGAGCGTGTGCCTTTCCAAATTGCAGCTTACCCCAAACGCCGTCTGCTGGGACGTCGGCGCGGGCACGGGCTCGGTATCCATCGAGATGGCGCGGCTCTGCGCGGACGGCACTGTCTATGCCATCGAGAAAAACGAGCAGGCGCTGGCGCTTCTGGAAAAGAACCGGGAGTCGTTCTCCGCTTCAAACATGCAGATCATTCCCGGCCTCGCGCCGGAGGCCTGCCGCGACCTTCCCGCGCCGACACATGCGTTTCTGGGCGGCACGTCCGGGAGCGTCCGGGACATTCTCGCGCTGCTGCTGAAAAAAAATCCGCATGTGCGCATTGTCGCGACGGCAGTGACGCTGGAGTCCGTCTCCGCGCTAAGTAGCTGTATGGCAGACTTTGAGATTGCAGAGTGCGTCTCGGTGCAGGTCTCGAAAGCCTCGCCGCTCGGGCGGTACCATCTGATGCAGGCGCAGAACCCGGTCTATATTTTTACCCTGCAAAACGGAGGCGCGGACGCATGAACTGGTCTTTTTATACGCTGATTCTCGGCTTTTGCATCGACCTTCTCCTGGGCGACCCGCATGGATTTCCCCATCCGGTGGTCCTGATTGGGAAGCTCATCGATGCGCTGGGGCGCCTGTTCCGTGCCCTCCTTCCCAAAACGAAATCCGGCGAGATTGCGGCGGGCGCGCTTCTCTGGGTCTTCACTGCGGCCGTCTCAACCGCAATTCCGGCGCTGCTGCTGATCTTTGCGCAAAAAATTTCCGTCTGGCTGCGGCTGGCGCTTGAGAGCATCATGTGCTGGCAGATCTTAGCGACCAAATCCCTTCGCGACGAGAGTATGAAGGTCTATGCCGCGCTGCAAAATGGCTCGCTTTCCGATGCGCAGAGAGCTGTTTCCATGATCGTCGGACGCGACACGAACCGGCTCGATGAGAAGGGTGTCGCCAGAGCTGCCGTCGAGACCGTCGCGGAAAATACGTCTGACGGCGTGATCGCGCCGCTTCTGTTTCTCGCCATCGGCGGCGCGCCGCTCGGATTTTTCTACAAGGCGGTCAACACCATGGACTCTATGCTCGGCTATACGGAGCCGCCTTACAAAAACATCGGGCTGGTGCCCGCAAAAATGGATGATTTTTTCAATTTCCTGCCCGCGCGGCTCTCCGCGTTTTTTCTGCTGGCTGCGGGCTTTTTTCTGCGGCTGGATGTGAAAAACGGCTGGCGGATTTTCAGGCGCGACCGCTACAAGCACGCAAGCCCCAACTCCGCGCAGACCGAGTCCGTGTGCGCGGGGCTGCTTGGCCTCCGGCTGGCGGGAGACGCATGGTACCACGGCGTGCTGCACAAAAAGGAGTTTATCGGCGATCAGCAGCGGGAGATCAAATATGCGGACATTCCGCGCACGTGCAGGCTCATGGAGCTCGCCGCGGTTCTGGCTCTCATCGTCTGCTGCGCGGTCAAAGCCTGCTTCATTTTCTGAGGAACGATTATGTTATACGGAACCCAAAATCCACACGGCGGGGATGTGTACGGCGCGGAGGTCGCGTTTGATTTTTCTTCGAACGTGAACCCGCTTGGCACGCCTCCAAACGTTCTTGCCGCCATTTCCCACGCAGCTCTGCACGTGCGGCAGTATCCCGACCCCTATTGCCGTGCGCTGACAGCGGCGATTGCCGCGCACGAGGCCGTGCCGGAGGATTTCATTCTATGCGGCGCAGGTGCGGCGGAGCTCATCTACGTCTACTGTGACGCGCTGCGCCCGAAAAAAGCGATGGAACTCGCGCCGACCTTTCTGGAGTACAGCGCGGCGGCCTCCCATTTTGGCGCGGAGGTGGTGCGCGTGCCGCTGCGATCGCCGGAGTTTCTGCCGGACTCTAAAATCTTAGATAAGCTGCAAGAAAAAGCGCCGGACGTGCTCTTTCTGTGCACGCCGAATAACCCCACGGGGCAAACGATCAGCCGGACGCTTCTCCAAAGCGTGCTGGACGTCGCTCTTGCGCAGGGCACACGCGTTCTTTTAGATGAGTGCTTTCTCGACTTTACGGGCGAAAAAAGTGCGAAGGATCTGCTGGCCCGTTATGAAAATCTTCTGATTTTAAAGGCGTTTACCAAAAGCTACGCGCTGGCAGGTCTTCGCGTGGGCTACTGCCTGACGGGCGATACGCGCCTGCTTTCCCAAATGGCCGCGTGCTCGCAGCCGTGGAACGTCTCGCTTCCGGCGCAGGAGGCGGCCGTCGCCGCGCTGCAAAACCCCGATTGGGTGCAGCGTGCAAGGGCACTTGTTTCCGAGCAGCGGGAATATCTCACAAGGGCGCTGCAATCGCTCAAGCTTACCGTCTGCCCGTCGAGGGCCAATTATCTGTTGTTCTGCGCGCCGGTCGGGCTGGACGAGGCTCTGCGGCGCGAAAAAATCGCCATCCGCAACTGCGGGAACTACCCCGGGCTTTGTCCCGGCTGGTACCGCGTCGCCGTGCGGCAGAAAGAAGAAAATGAAGCGCTGGTAAATGCGATCCGGCGCGCAATGGAGGAACCATCATGGCACTGAATATCATGCTGCAGGGAACCATGTCCAACGCGGGAAAGAGCCTGCTTTCCGCGGGGCTCTGCCGGATTTTCCGGCAGGACGGCTATCGCGTCGCGCCCTTCAAGAGCCAGAACATGGCGCTCAATTCCTTCATTACAAAAGACGGCGGCGAGATGGGACGGGCGCAGGTCGTGCAGGCGGAGGCCTGCGGGTTAGAGCCCGATGTGCGGATGAACCCGATCCTTCTGAAACCGACCACCGACGTTGGCAGTCAGGTCATCGTCAACGGCCAGGTGCGCGGCAACATGCGCGCGATGGAGTATTACGCAAAAAAGCGCGAATTTCTGCCGGACGTGATGCGCGCTTACGAATCGCTTGCGCTTGAAAACGACGTGATCGTCATTGAGGGCGCGGGCAGTCCCGCCGAAATTAACCTCAAGCAGGACGATTTCGTGAACATGGGGTTAGCCAAGCTCGTGGACGCGCCGGTGCTTCTCATCGGAGACATTGACCGGGGCGGCGTTTTCGCCCAGCTCTTTGGTACCATCGCGCTTCTGGAGCCGGACGAGCGCGCGCGCGTCAAGGGCACGATCATCAACAAGTTCCGCGGCGACCGGACGATTCTGGAGCCCGGCCTTCGTCAGCTCGAAGCGCTCTGCGGCGTACCGGTTGCGGGCGTGGTACCGTATGCGCAGGTGGATATTGACGATGAGGACAGTCTATCGGCGCGCTTTACCAAGAACACCGCGCGAAAGCTTCTGGACGTCGCCGTCATCCGCCTGCCGCGCATCTCGAATTTTACCGATTTTTCTCCCTTTGAGCGCTATGAGAACGTCTCGGTCCGATATGTGGATAGAGTATCGTCCATCGGTGCGCCCGATCTGATTCTGCTTCCCGGTACCAAGAGCACAATTGCCGATCTCCAGTGGCTGCGCGAGAGCGGTCTCGAGGCCGCGATTTTAAAGGAAGCCGCGCGCGGCACGCTGATCTTCGGCGTTTGCGGCGGATATCAGATGCTCGGCCGGTCGGTCTGCGACCCCGATGGCGTAGAGGCCTCGGGCGTCACGGAAATTCGAGGGCTCGGCCTTCTGCCGGTAGATACGGTGTTCCATGGGCAAAAGGTGCAGCGTCAGACCAGCGGCAAATTTTCCGGCATTTCCGGCATGCTCGCAGGTCTGGGCGGCCTTTCCTATGCGGGGTATGAAATTCACATGGGACGAAGCGAAAAAAACCTGCCGCCTCTCATCGGAAGCGGCAATGTCTACGGCAGCTACGTCCACGGCATCTTTGACGCGCCCGGTATTGCCGACGCTGTTTTAACGGCCGTCTGCCGCATGCGGGGCTTAGACCCTGCCGCACTCGGCGCGTTTGATCTGCGCGAATATAAAGAGCGGCAGTATGACCTTCTGGCCGATACCGTCCGCGCCGGGCTCAACATGGACTTTGTCTACCGTGTGCTGCGGCGCGAAGCGTGAGCCACACGTTTCGGTTGCAGGTCCAATGCGGTCCATCGCTTGCGCGATATGTTATAAACTTGCACCAGAATCTGCACAAAGCCGCACCATCCGGGCGTCCTGGATGGTGCGGCTTGTCAATTCGTATTTTACTTATCCGCCGGGACGCAGTATACTGTCGTGGGCTACAAGCTCGCGGGGCTTCTCGCGCGATCGTTGCGATTATTGCAACAATCATTCCGCCGTTTGTGATCATCACGGTCATTTCGTATTTTTATGAGCTCTTTCGCGATAATTTCATCGTCAGTAAGCTCCTTTCCGGCATGCAGGCGGGCGTGGGCGCGGTGATCGCTTCCGTCGTGTGGGACATGGGAGGCGGCGTTGTGAAGCAGAAAAGTGCGCTGTCTAATCTTATCATGGTCGCGGCGTTTCTGTCCGCGTGCGTGCTTCGCGTGAACGTGATCTATATTATCCTGGCCTGCATCGCGCTCGGCGTTTTACGAACAGTGCTTGCCGGAAGGAGGAAGGACGCATGATCTATCTGCAATTATTTCTGAGCTTTTTGCAGATCGGAGCGCTCAGCTTCGGAGGAGGCTACGCCGCGATGCCGCTCATTGAGGCGCAGATCGTCACGATGCACGGCTGGCTCGACCTCACGGAGTTTGCAAACCTCGTCACGATCGCAGAAATGACGCCCGGGCCCATTGCTGTCAACGCGGCGACGTTTGTGGGAACCAAAATCGCGGGCGTTTCGGGCGCGCTCGTTGCAACCTTCGGCTGCATTCTGCCCGCGTGCATTCTGGTCACGCTGATAGCAAAGCTCTATCTCAAGTACCGGAACCTGTCTGTTTTGCAGAGCGTGCTCGGCTCGCTTCGTCCGGCTGTTGTGGCGATGATCGCGTCAGCAGGCGTGACGATTTTGCTGAGCGCCTTCTGGGGCGGGCGCACGGTGGTGCTTGGAAGCACCAATCTTCTCATGGTCTTCATCTTCGCGCTGAGCTTACTTCTTCTGCGCAAAACGAAGCTGAACGCCATCGCCGTCATGGTGCTGGCAGGTGTCCTGAACCTGCTTGCAGGGCTCTTCGGCATCGGTTAAGCTTTGAAACTTCGCGGGACGATGTTGGGCATCGCCCCCTACGCGCCCGCTCGGACACGCCTGCAAAAAGCTCCCCATAGAGCTGCCGCAACGGTTTGCGCGGTCCGCTAGATGGGGAGCTTTCTTCGTTATTCTTTTCCGGGGCGCTTGCCGAAATGGAACTTCGGCTCGGTGCCCTGGATGAGTCTTCGGATGTTGCTGCGGTGCATGAGCAGCACAAGAAGACACGTGAAAATGCCGAGCGAAATGAGCACGGGATTTTTCGTAAAGACCGGGGTCATCGCCGCAACGGCAATGGATGCCGCCATGGAGGACACCGACGCAGTTCTCGTCAGCGCTGCGACCACGGCAAAGACGGCAAAGGCGCTTAAAAACACGCGCCAGTCAAGCATCAGCGCAACCGCTACCGCCGTTGCCACGGCCTTTCCGCCCTTGAAGCCAAAGTAGATGGGAAAGCAGTGCCCGATCATGCAGGCCGCGCCCGCAATGGCAAGCCCGGTCGTCCCGCCGAGCCACGAACCAAGAAGCATCGAGATGATGCCCTTGAGAAAATCGCCCAACAGCGTGAGCGCGCCTACGCGAGGGCCGAGCGTCCGAGCTGCATTGGCCGCGCCCGCGTTGCCGCTTCCGAGCGTGCGCACGTCCTGATGGAGGATGTATTTGGAAATCAGAATGGAAACGCTTAGAGAGCCGATGAGATAGCCCAGCGCGAGGCAGGCGAGATATCGAACCGTCATTTGGACACGACCTTCTTTTTTAACAGTTTCTATACCATAGCATATTCTGTGCAAAAGCGCAATGCGTCCGGCAGTTATTTTTATGGTGCATGTGCGCTGTAATTGTGCTACAATCAGGAAAACAGAAATTTCGACAGGAGAGATGCAGAATGGAACGAAAGTACGCGGAGTTTGCGGCGACAAAGGCATGTGAGCTTCTGGCCATCGACAGCCCGTCCGGCTATACGCAGAAGGCGGCCATGTGGGTCAAGGAGGCGTTTGAAGCGCTTGGCTTTGCGGCAAAAATCACGACGAAGGGCGGCGTTCTGGCGGACCTCGGCGGAGCAGACAAAGACGATGCGCTTTTCCTGCAGGCGCACACCGACACGCTGGGCGCGATGGTGGCGGAGGTCAAGGCAAACGGCCGGTTAAAGCTCACGCCCCTTGGCGGCCTGCGCGCGGAAAACGCGGAAACGGAAAACGTCCGCGTCCACACGAGAACCGGCAAGGTCATCGAGGGTACGGTGCAGCTGTGCAACGCCTCGGTGCATGTGAACGGCGCGTATGGGGAGACCAAGCGCACGTTTGACACCGTTGAGGCCGTGCTCGATGAGGACGTGAAGACGGCGGAGGCCACACGCGCGCTCGGAATTGAGGTTGGCGATATCGTCTGCCTCGAGCCGCGCACGAGGATCACTTCGTCCGGCTACATCAAAAGCCGCTTTTTAGACGACAAGCTCTCCGTCGGCGTGCTGCTGGGGCTCGCAAAATACCTCCATGATACCGGCAAAACGCCCGCAAGACGGGTCTACGCGCATGTGACGGTCTACGAGGAGGTCGGCCACGGCGGGTCTGGCTCTGTTCCCTCCGGCGTGACGGAGTCCATCAGCGTGGACATGGGCTGCGTGGGAGACGGGCTTACGTGCACGGAAAAGCAGGTCTCCATCTGCGTCAAGGATTCTGGCGGGCCCTACAGCTACGAGGTCGTGGGCAAGCTCATTGATGCGGCCAAGAAAGAGGGCGCCGACTACGCGCTCGACGTTTACCCGCACTACGGCTCGGACGTGGAGGCGACGCTCCGCGCGGGCTTCGATATCCGGCACGGTCTCATCGGCCCCGGCGTCTACGCGAGCCACGGCTACGAACGGAGCCATTTGGACGGCGTGGAGCATACGCTCCGGGTGCTGAAGGGATACCTTGACGTGTAAGTGATAAAGCATCCCCCGCACAAGACGGACAGCAGCGTTCCATCTTTGCGGGGGATTTTTTCTTCTTTATGCAGGCGCTCAGAAGGCCCAGGTGCCGTTCCGGAAAATCGGGACGGTTTTGCCGTCCTCGCAGGTGGCGTCGATGCAGAGGTCAGCCGTACCGATCATGAAGTCCTCATGGATCATCGAGTCGTTCACGCCGAGCTTGCGGCATTCCTCGAGCGTCCGGTTCTCGAAGCCGTCGATCGTGTCGGCAAAGCCCATGCCGAGCGCGAGATGGCAGCAGGCATTTTCGTCAAAGAGCGTGTTGTAGAACAGAATGCCGGACTGATTGATGGGAGAGTCGAACGGCACAAGTGCGCATTCGCCGAGGTACGCGCTTCCCTCGTCCATTTCGATGAGCTTTGTGAGAAGGTCGTTATTTACCTCTGCGTGCCACTCGGCGGCCTTTCCCTCGTGGAAGCGGATCCAGAAGCGGTCGATGAGCTGCGACTGGTAGGAAAGGGGCTTCGAGGAGTAGACGATGCCCTCTGCTTTTCCGCGCATCGGGGAAATGAAGCACTCCTCGGACGGAATGTTCGGGTTAAAGACGATACCCTGCAGGCTTTTTTCCGCGCCGCCGCAAAATCTGGCCTCGGGGATCATGCCGACATGGAAATCCGTGCCGTTGGAGGCTTTATAGTGAAGCTCTTTGATGTGAAGTGAATTGAGGTACGCGCACCGGTCGTGCAGGTCCTGGTTGTGCGCCTGCCACGCGGCGACCGGGTCTTCCGTCACGCGGGAGGTCGCGAGGATCGCTTCCCAGAGCTTTTCGATGGCCTGGCTCGCGCGAAGGCCGGGGAAGAGCTTCTTCGCCCATTTTTCGCCCGGCACGGCGGCAATGCACCACTGGTACTTGTTTTCGATCTGGTCGCGGTAGCCCTTGATGATCGGGTATTTTTTCTGCTGGGCCTTGGCCATCTTCTCCTGATTGACGCCCTTGAGTCCGTCGGGGTCTTCGGACATCAGGTAAATCCGGCAGGGAATCGTGTCCACATAGTGCTGCCATCTGGCTTCCTCGTAGTTGTCGAGCGTCGACATCGTCGTAAGCGTCCGGTAGCGCACATGGAGCTTTTCGACCGGCTGGTGGTTCCAGTCAACGACGACCTTTTTGGCCTTTAATTTGTAGCACTCCTCGACCAGCATCGTCACAAACTCGGGCTGGTCGAGCTCGGCCTGAATGAAGACCTCCTGCCCCTTCTGGATGTTGACGCCGCAGGCGGCAATGAGCTTCGCATAGGAACGAAGAACGGTTTTTTTCATAGCGTATCGCCTCATAATTCATAATTTTGTATGGTTATCATACCACGTTTTCCCGCGTTTGAAAAGTACCGGGAAAATGGATTGCAAGCGGGTCGCGCGCATGGTATGATGAGGAAAATAAAATCTTTGGAGGCGCGGTATGAAAAAGGCCCTTGCAAAAGAGCTTCTGCAATTCATCGAAAAAAGTCCCAGCACATATCACGTGGTCGCAAACGTGAGGCGCCGCTTGCTTGCGTCGGGCTACACGGAGCTTGCGGAAAACGCACGGTGGAGCCTTGTCCATGGCGGGAAGTATTTTCTGACGCGCGGCGGCACGTCCTGCATCTCCTTCCGCATCCCGGAGGAAGCGGCGCGCGGCTTTATGCTGACGGCGAGCCACAGCGACAGCCCAAGCTTCAAGCTCAAGGAAAACCCCGAGCGCGCGGTGGGGCACTATTTGCAGCTCTCGACCGAAAAATACGGCGGGATGCTGATGGCGCCGTGGTTCGACCGGCCGCTTTCTATCGCGGGAAGAGTGCTCGTGGACACCGAAAACGGCATTGAGACGCGGCTTGTGAACATAAACCGCGACCTTCTCATCATCCCGAATCTCGCCATCCACATGAACCGCGCGGCAAACGACGGGGTGAAGCTGCTGGCAAATATCGACACGCTGCCGCTTTTGGGATCGATCGAGAACCGTGGCTGCTTTTTGAAGCTTCTCTCCGAGGCAGCAGTCTGCGGCGCGGAGCAGATTCTGGGGCATGATTTAACCCTCTACGTCCGTCAGCCGGGCGCGATTTTCGGCGCGCAGGAGGAATATATCGCGAGCCCGAAGCTCGACGATCTGGCCTGCGTGTTTGCTTCCCTTGAGGGCTTCCTCGCAAGTAAGCCTGCCTCCTGCGTCCCCGTCTTCTGCGTGTTTGACAACGAGGAGGTCGGCAGCGCGACGCGGCAGGGCGCGGCCTCGACGCTGCTTCGCGATACCCTCCGGCGCATGGCGGCTTCTCTCGGCATCACAAACGGACACCTGGCGCGGATGTTAGATGAGAGCTTCCTTCTTTCCTGTGACAACGCGCACGCGCAGCACCCGAACCACCCGGAATTCGCAGCCCCCGGCAACTGCCCGTACCTGAACGAGGGCGTGGTCCTCAAATTCAACGCCAACCAGCGCTACGCCACAAGCGGCATAGCCGCCGCGCTCTACCGCAAGCTCTGCCAAAGAGCGTGCGCGAAGGTGCAGGTCTACGCCAACCGCTCAGACATTCCCGGCGGGTCGACCCTTGGTTCGATTGCGAGCACGCTCGTTCCGGTCGAGATGGCGGACATCGGCCTTCCGCAGCTGGCGATGCACTCGTGCTATGAGACGGCGGGTGTAAATGACCTCTTTGATCTGGTGAATATCTGCCGGACGCTGTTTGAGTCCGGCGTCGAAAAATCCGGCGGCCTCATCCGGCTGGTGTGAGGAGGCGAAGATGGAACAAAAACGGGTTCTGATTCTGGCAGAGCACAATGACGAAATCAAAAAAGAGCTCAAACACAGATTTTCCGCGCGCTGCGAGCTCATGTTTGCGGAGGACTTGCAGAATTTAGACGCGACGCTTTCCCGCGCGGAGATGATCATCGGAGAGCCGGAACAAGAGCAGCTTGTAAAGGCAAAGGCACTGTCTCTTTTGCAGCTCACGTGGGCGGGTGCGGACAAGTACGCGCGGATGGAGCGCTTTCCGGAGCGTGTGACGCTCTGCAACGTCTCCGGCGCGTTCGGGACGGTAATTTCCGAGTACGTGCTGGGCTCGATTGTTGCGTTTTACCGGGCGCTGCCTGCCTATTGGCGCGACCAGAAATCGCATATTTGGCAGCAGCGGAAATCTTCCCGGACGATTTGCGGAAAGCGCGCGCTGGTCCTTGGCATGGGCGACCTCGGCGGAAACGTCGCGCGGCGCATGCAGGCCTTCGGCGCGAGGGTTACGGGTGTGCGCCGGACGGAAAAGGCAGATATTCCTACAGGCTTTGACGAGGCGCATACGCTGGACGCGCTGGATGCTCTTTTGCCAGAGGCCGATATCGTGGTCAATTGCCTGCCGTCCACGCCAGAGACAACCGGCCTTATGACAAGGCCGCGGCTGCTTGCGATGAAGCCGGGTGCTCTCTTTGTGAACGTCGGGCGCGGGAGCTTCGTCCGGAACAAGGACCTCGTGTTCGCTCTCGAAAGCGGCCATTTGGGCGGCGCGATCCTGGACGTGACGGAAACGGAGCCGCTGCCGGAAGATTCGCCCCTCTGGGACATGGAAAATGTTCTCATTACGCCGCACATCGCGGGGCCGAGCTTTGACAGCAGTCCCGACGTGCAGACGGCCATCTGGGAGATCTGCATGGAAAATCTCGACAACTTCCTGACCGGCAAGCCCGTCACGCACGTTGTCAGCCGCCAGGCCGGATATTAAGCAAGCATCCAAGGTGCCAACCGGACGCACCTTGGATGTTTGCTTATGTGTACGTTTCTCTTCGTAGGGGTCGATGCCCACATCGGCCCAAGGGAAGATGCGAATTCGCCGAAGATTTCCGTATCTGTTCAGGAGATACTTTCCAGAAGCGTCCGGGCGATTTGTCCGGCAGGAAATGCCGCGCTGCTTGGCCACCAGAGCGTCACGGAGAGAAGTTTTTTGCCCTTTTGCAGCAGCAGCCGGTATGTGCCATACTGGTCCTGATAGCAGCGCGCCATAGAAGCGTCCAGATCTTCCGGAAGCGCGAGTTTTGTCAGCTCGCGTGTGTGTTTGGAAAACAGGCGGAATGCACGCCCTTCATCGTACCGGCGCAGATCGTTTGCCAGCCAAACGGCCAGCCACGGTGCGCGCAGCTCGTAGTAGTCCGCTTCGTAGATCGTGCCCATGCTTTGCTCTCGCAGGCTGTAACGCTCCGGAGCGAGCAGGTCGTGCGTTTCATCCAGCGTCAGCTCATAACGGTCGTCTGCGTGATCGACCGGGAAATTGGCAAAATCGCAGAGCGTCGGAAGCGGCGCTTCGCCTGCATCGATGGCCAAGGCGTCCGGATGCAGCCGCGGCATGACCATCATGCTAACAAGCAGAACGAGCCAGACGGCAGTTAAGATAGGCCTGATGATCTTGCCCGCGAGGCAGCGTTTTTTCTCCTCGCGCCAGCCGTCCGTGTGCTCGATGCGGCCGCCGGACTGCAAATGTCTGCGGAGCCTTCGCAGCCTGCTCCAGTCGCGCACTGCGCCCCACGTCTGCACGATGGTAACCAGGACCAGCGCCAGAAACCGAGTGGTCCCAACCGTCAAAACGCCGAGCAAAAACGTAGGCTGCTGCAAAAGAAACAGCAGGATCGGGTATAAAAACAGATAATAGCACGTCGAAAACACCCGGTCAGCAAGCGCATTCTGCACGCGCTTTAAAGATAAAGCCTGCACGGCAGGGTCTGTGTTGAGCTCGGGAAGGTGCGCGTCGCCGCAGCGGTAGATCAGAAACTCCTTCCATTCCGCGACAAACTCCCAGCCCATCTCTTCTGCCAGCGCGATGGCCGCCTGCTTTTTTTCGTCAAATTCGGAAAACGCCTTCTCCTTCGGAACTGCGTCCAGCCGGTAACGTACGCGCCTTGGCGCGCCGGATTCAAAACACGCAAGGCCGAGGAAAAATCCGTCGTCCTTCGATAAAAACAGCCCCTGCATCGCCTGCTCCTCGAGCCAGCTTTCCATCGCAGGCACATCGTAATCCGGGCACGGGACGAGCACCCAGCGCTGTTTTTTCGTAATCTCATTCATGCAGCAGCCCTCCGATCGCTTCCGCGTCCCGCAGGCAGGCCGTCAGGCGGCCAAGTTCGGCGTTGTACGCGTCCATGCCGCGCGAGGTGATGCGGTAGGTGCGCTTGCGGCCCTCGACGGCGATTTCCTCAATGTACTGTACCTCTTCAAATTTAGAAAGCACCGTATAGAGCGTCGCCGGGCCGATGCGTAGCCGCCCGTTTGTCGCCCGCTCTAAAAATGCGGCGATCTCCATGCCGCACATCGGGCGCGTTTTGAGCGCCAGCAGCACATAGAACATCGATTCTGTCAGGTTTTCCAGCGGTCTGCGCGGCATGTTTATCCCCCCTTTATCGTTATATGATATCGTTTTACGATATTATAGAGCAAACCGCAACCTCTGTCAACCGAAAATCCCCCGCATCGCGCCCATGCGTCTGCGCACGGCCCGCGGTACGGGGGATTGAAATTCAGTTCTGCTTCAAAATCAGCTCCTGAAGCTGCCGCAGCGCGTACGCCCGGTTGGGCGCGCCAAGGCTCAGAAACGTCGCGCTGCCCCGGTCGAAGCTTGCCTGCACCTGAGAGCCGGTTCTCTCATACGTCGAAGCGAAGGCGATGGTGACGTGTTCAAAATCCTTCGTCGCCTCCACGTCCCAGACGCCGGTCGAGATGATCTGCCCTGCCCAGTCGTAAATATGGCCCTCCCAGGCGCCATTCTGGCGCGTCAGGCGGATGGTCATGTTCTCCTCCAGCCCCGGAACGTCGGTAATATACAACGAACCCTCGAACACGTCCTTTAACAGCACGCTCTGCGTGAGCGTTCCTGTAAGCGTCACATGGCAGGGCTTTTCATAGCGCTCGTCCGAAACGCTGTAAATAACCGCGTCCTCATCATAGGAAATCGTCTTCTGCGTCGGCACAAGGAAAAACAGCAGTACGTTCAAAACCACCAGCACCACGGCCACCGTCAGAAGTGTTTTGCTGCGTTTATTGTCCTTTTCCTGTCCCAGTCTGTCCGCCATGCGTTAAACCTCCTGCTGTGTGTTCTTTCTGCTATTATACCGGATCGCGCTGCATTTGACAACCGGGGCGCAGAATTCAAAAAAATTTAAGAATTCTTAGCTTGCGCCGCAGAGGATTTCGGCTATAATGGAAGCAAAGAGGTTACAATTTGGTAACAGCATTTGTGAAGGAAATTTCTATTTGGAGGGATGCCATCGGTTCATTTCACACAAACTGCCTGACACAAACAACCACTATACAACCAACCAAAAATCGCCCGCGCAGAGCAGCTGCTGCTCTGCGCGGGCGTTTTGCGTGCCGATATTATTCCCAAAGCCTCGCGGGGTATTTTCCTTCCCGCTTGAGTTGCCCGATGGCCGATTTCACGCTGTCGAGGTCTTCCTTGTATGTCACACCGTGCCACGTCTCCATACACGGCAGCACGCGCACGCTGACTTTTCCCTCGGCCAGACGGCGCCCCACGAACGTCGGCAGATAGAACTCGCACTTTTCCGGGTTCACCGGAAGATTTTCCGCCAAAAACGCCGGGAATGCGTCCCAGATCTCGTCCAGAATCTCCGGCGTAAAGCCCCAGAAGTTCATGGAGACCTGCGTGTCGCCCGAAAGGGGCACAAACGTCTCGCCGTCTTCCGTATAGGCCGCATCCTGCCCGCGCTTGAAGATTTTTGTCCGCTCGGTGATATCCAACAGCATTCCGTCCTGCACGTGGCACACGCCGCGCGCAACCGAGCCGAACTCCGTCACGGTGTTCCGCAGCTGATAGCCCAGCATCGCATAGTGGTGCGGCGTTTCGTTCTCCGTCAGGAAGCGATAAATTTCCTCATACGCGCCCCGGCCATAAAAATCATCGGAGTTGATGACGGCAAACGGACCTTCCACCACGCCCCGGCAGCAGGCCACCGCGTGCGCCGTGCCCCATGGCTTTTTGCGTCCCTCGGGAACCGCGAACCCCTCCGGCAGGCGGTCGAGCTCCTGATAGACGTAGTCGACGTGGAACCATTTTTCCATGCGCGCGCCGATCGTCTCGCGGAACGTCTGCTCGATTTCGCGCTTGATGATGAAGGCTACGCGGCGGAAGCCCGCCTGATACGCGTCATAGAGCGAAAAATCGATGATGAAGTGCCCTTCCTCATCTACCGGTGTCATCTGCTTGAGCCCGCCGAAGCGGCTGCCCATTCCGGCGGCCATGATGACAAGCGTCGGTTCGTGTGTCAAAGCTAACACGCTCCTTTTACAATTGTAATTCCATTCTACCCGGTTTCTGTCCAAAAAGCAACGTCTGATTTCCAGACGCAGGAAGAGCGCCCGAGGAACGATCTTCGAGCGCTCTATGATGTTAGTCTGTCAGAATGCCTCTGAGGTCGACAATTGCGTTTCGCGGGCACTTGACCGCGCACTGACCGCACGACAGGCAGAGGCTCTCGTCGATATGCGACAGGTTCTCCGTCACAATGATGGCCCCGGCGGGACATGCCTTCTCGCACAGGCCGCAGCCGATGCAGGAAACCTCGCAGTATTTGCGGGCGTTTTTGCCCAAGTCTTTGTTGGAGCACTTGACGACGATGGGGTTCGCGCATTCGTGGATATGGATGAGCTCGCGCGGACACTCGCGCACGCACGCGCCGCAGGCGATGCACTTGTCTTCGTTCACCTGCGCCACACCAAGGTCGTTTATCTCGATCGCGTCAAATTTGCACACGCCGACGCAAAGGCCGCACGCGACGCAGCCGTATTCGCAATCTGCCGTTGCGCGGCAGCCGCCGTTGCAGGCCACAAGCGCGGCCTTATAGGGAAAGCGTTTTTTGACAGCCATACTCACACCTTCCTTTCATACGGCGTATGCACAAGCGGCAGAACGGTCCTGCGCTCGTGGTCATACTGGTAATAGGCCTCGGCAATCGCGGGCGCGGTGGGAATCGACGTAATTTCTCCGATGCCGATGGCCCCGCAAGCCACGTCCAGACCGGGCTTGTCGATGACAATCGCGTCGATCTGGGGGATTTCATGCGCGCGGAAAAGCCCGAGCTTTCCGTATTTGTCGATGGGCTTGCAATTCTCGTCGATTGGGTACTGCTCGCGCAGCGCGTAGCCCATGCTCATGACCACGCCGCCTTCGATCTGCCCCTCGCACGAGCGTGGGTTCACGGCCTTGCCAACGTCATGCGCAGCGACGATCTTCTCGAGCTTCCCGGTCTTTTTGTCGAGGATGCACATCTGCGTCGCGTAGCCATATGCCACATGGGAAACCGGATTCGGTTTGTCTGCGCCGAGGGGGTCTGTTTTCGCGTAATACTCGCCGTAAAATTCCTGCCCGTTGAGGTCCTTCATCGTGTGTCCATCGAATGCCGCGCAGAACTTTTCGCACGCTCTGCGGCACGCTTCGCCCGTGATGAGCGTCTGGCGCGAGCCCGAGGTATCGCCGGAGTCCGGTGCGATCCACGTGTTCGAGCGCTCGTAGACGATCTGGTCACGCGAAAGCGGCGTAGACGTTACGCACATCTGCACGAGAACTGTGCCGAGTCCCTGCCCAATGCACGACGCGCCCGCGTAGATATGAAGCTTTTCGTCCTCCTCGACGATGAGCTTACACCGGCCATAGTCGGGAAGACCCACGCCGACGCCCGCGTTTTTCATCGCGCAGGCAAGGCCGACCGGCTTTCCGGCCTTCACCGCCTCGTCGAACGCAGGCTTCACGGCCTCCAGCGTCTCGACAAGTCCTGTCTCCGCGCCCACGATCTGCCCATTCGGCAGCACACCTCCCGGACGGATCGCGTTGCGGTAGCGGATTTCCCACGGGCTGATGCCGATTTTCTCCGCCATTTCGTTGAGCAGGCTCTCAATTGCAAAGCACGTCTGCGTCACGCCGAAGCCGCGGAACGCGCCCGCAGGGGGATTGTTCGTATAATACGCGCGGCCCTTGATCTCAAAGTTTTCATAGGCGTAGGGGCCTGCCGCGTGGGTGCAGGCCCTCTCGAGAACGGGGCCGCCGAGGGACGCAAACGCGCCGGTATCGGACACGACCTCCGCCTGTACGCCCTGAATGATGCCGTTTTCATCGCAGCCGATCGTAAAGTCCATCCAGAACGGGTGCCGCTTGGGATGTACCAGCAGGGACTCTGCTCTTGAGAGCTTCACCTTGACCGGCAGATGCGTCACGTAGGTAATGAGCGCGGCGTGGTGCTGGACGGACATGTCCTCTTTTCCGCCGAAGCCGCCGCCTACGAGCTGGTTTTCGACCTTAATCTTCTTTGTGCCCAGCAGCAGCGAGCACTCATGCAGCGTCGTATGGGACGACTGGTCGGTCGTCAGCAGCATCACGTCGCCGTCTCTGTCAATATAGGCGACCGCGCACTCTGGCTCCAGGAACGCATGCTCGGTCCACGGCGTTTCAAAGTGCCGGGAGATCACGTATTTGGATCTTGCGATCGCGCCCGCCGCGTCGCCGCGGCTCACATGACGGATGGCCTGTAAGTTGGTACCCTCTTCGTCAAAGACGTGCGGCGCGTCGTCCTTCATCGCCTCAAACGGGCTGTGGACCACAGGAAGCACCTCGTAGTCGACCTGCACGAGCTTTTTCGCCTTCTCGAGCGTCTCGGGGTCGTTCGCCACAACGAGGGCAATCGCGTCTCCGAGGTAGTGCGTCAGGCCGCCGACAGGTACGAGCGTATACTGGTCGTGCTTGATGTGGCCAACGAGGTTCGAGCCCGGAATATCATCCGCCGTCAGAACTGCGCACACGCCGGGAAGCGCAAGCGCCTTGGAAGCGTCGATCGATTTGACGCGCGCCCGGGCATACTTCGCGCGGACGGCCGAGCCGTAGGTCATATAGGGCACATAGCAGTCGTCTGGGTACTTTCCGTAACCCAGCACCTTTTCCTCCACGTCCAGACGGTGGACGCTCGAGCCGACCTTCCAGTCCGTTTCCGATGGCGCCGGAACGTGTCCGCCCTCTCTTAAAAGCTTCGCCGCCATACGCACGGCCGCGATAATCTTCACATAGCCCGTACAGCGGCAATAATTGTTTCGCAGCGCATAGCGGATTTCCGCGTCCGTCGGGTTCTGGTTTTGATCGAGAAGCGCCTTCGTGCACAGCACCATACCCGGAATGCAGAAGCCGCACTGCACGGCTCCGGCCTCGCCGTAAGCGTACGTGTAGAGCTCTTTTTCTTCGTCGGTAAGCCCCTCGACGGTAATAATATGTTTTCCCTCCAGCCGGTCGGTCATCGGCGTGCACGCGCGGACGGTCTCGCCGTCGATGATCACCGTACACGCGCCGCACGCGCCCTCTGAGCAGCCGTCCTTCACGGACGTGAGATGCAGCTCGTCGCGCAGGTACCGCAGCAGCTTCTGATTTTTTGTTACCTCGACCTCTTTGCCATTGACAAAAAAGACAGCCATTGCAAAAACTCCCTTAACCTGAATTTCGGTTCTCACGTCACAGAAGCTCTGTTCTCGGCATTTTGCCACCGTAATTCCGAGTTTTTGAGCAGGAGCCCGGCAGATTCTGCGCGAGCTCCTGAAAATCTATTTGCATTATACAATTATTTTTAGCATCCTGCAAGAACTTCACCAAAAATTCCCGCCGATGCGTTATATTTTTTATTGATCACGCCCAAAGGACACCAATTCTCAGAGCTGTTCGTCGGAACCAGCGGCAAAGCGCAGCTTGCGGTATGCGTCGATGAAAAACGCAAGGACGAACAGATAAAAAAGGATGGTCATCAGCCAGCCGCCCACGCTGAGGCTGAAATCCCAGAAGCCGTGCAGCAGCGTCGGGACAAGCAAACTCGCGCGCAGATACTGCCCGGGCGATTCATCGGGGAGCTCGATATAATACCGCTGCATCGCCCGCTCGGCCATCTTCGCCTGCCCGAGGTAAATGCCCATGTACACGGCAAAAAAGCAGTGCCCCGGCACAGACAACAGCGCTCTCGATACCGCGACGGCAAAGCCGTATTCCGCGACGTAGAGAATATTCTCCAGCGCCGCAAACCCGAGCGCCGAAAACACACAGTAGACCACCGCGTCGAACCGGTAGTCGAACGCCGGATGGCGCCACGCGAATTTCAGCACGACCCAGCGCTTGCAGGCTTCCTCCACCAGCGCAACGGCCAGAAAATTCTCCAGCATCAGCCGCAGCATGCTGCCGCCAAGCGTCACATCCAGCAAGCGCGTGAGCGCGCCCTCGATCGCGCCCGCCGCTAAGCCCGACAGCGCGCCGAACAGCACCAGCTTCAGCAAAAGCCCCGCCGGCTCCTTTTCGATCCGGTCGAGCCGGTACACCTGCACCATCAGAAACGCGGCGGGCACCAGCGCGGCCAACAATAAAAACGGACTCATAGCCTTCCTCTCTTTTTCTCATCAAACAATTTTGTTTCTCCGAGCGCATCCTCGTACCTTTTTGTAGGGGGCGATGCCCACATCGCCCCGGCAAACTGCACCGTTTTTACGAAAATCTCCGGTAAATTCGTTCGTGCCCTTGGGTCGATGTGTGCATCGACCCCTACGAACTCCCCGGAAGCCATTCGTAAAAATTCATCATTCTACAGCAGCGGCGAGAACACTTGCAAGAGCGCGCGGAGGATTCTCTGGTAGAAATGCACGTGGCGGCACCTTGCGTAGGTCATCTCGCGGCAGACGGGGAAGGTCTCTTCAAAATCCTGCGCCACCTGCGAAACGGCCGGGCTGTCATAGAGATAGACCGCGTCTTCAAAGTGAAGATACAAGCTCCGGAAGTCCATATTGACTGTTCCGACGACGGCGTACTGGTCGTCTGCCAGGCAGACCTTCGAGTGGATGAAGCCGGGCTTGAACTCGAAAATGCGCACGCCCGCCTCCGTCAGCGGCTCGTAGTTTGCCCGCGTCACAGCATGGACGTACCATTTGTCCGGAATGCCCGGCGTGATGATGCGCACGTCAACGCCTGTTTTTGCCGCTACGCAGAGCGCCGAGATCATCTTGTCGTCCAGAATCAGATACGGCGTCATGATCCAGAGCCTGCGGCAGGCGGACTGGATGAGGCTCTGGAAGATCGTCGCGCCCACGTCCTCGTGGTCCAGCGGGCTGTCTGCAAACGGCTGCAAATAGCCCTCGCCCTTCGCATCCTCCGGATAGTCCGGGCGGAACGCGGCCACATCCTCCTCCAGCCCCGCGACATAGTCCCAGATGCTGAGGAACATCATCACCATCGACCAGACGGCCTCGCCTTTTACCAGAATGCCGCAGTCCTTCCAGTGGCCGAAGCGCTCGATCTCGTTGATGTATTCATCCGCGAGGTTCACGCCGCCCGTGAAGCCCACTTTGCCGTCGATGAGCATGAGCTTGCGGTGGTCGCGGTTATTGAGCCGGCCGGAGAGGACGGGGATAAACGGGTTAAAGACGTGCGCCTCAATGCCCATCTCGCGGAGCTTTTTGCAGTAGCGCATCGGAAGGCGCGTGATGCAGCCGAAGTCATCGTACAAAACGCGCACGTCCACGCCCTGCATCGCCTTGCGGTGCAGAATGTCCAGAATGGAGTCCCACATCTTGCCGCTGTTGATGATGAAAAATTCGAGGAAAATATAGTGCTCGGCCTTTTCGAGCTCTTCGAGCATCCGCACGTAGCAGCTCTCGCCGCTCGGAAAATAGACGGCCTGCGAGTTATCATAGACAGGGTAACGCGAGCTCGAAAGAAGGTAGCGCGCATGGTTCCATGCCGGAATGTCCTCCCGCTCGAGCGCCTGCATGACGCTTTTCTCTTGCCGCAGGTGCTGCGCGACCATGACCTCCACGCGGTTCATGCGGCGGTTCTCGCGGTTTGAGATACGGTTGCCGCCGAAGAGCAGATAGATCGTAATGCCCGCGACAGGGAAGGCGAGAATCAGGATGATCCACGCCATTTTATACGACGGATTGCTTCTTCCGGTCATGATCGTCAGCACCGCGACCCACTTGACCACGTCCATTGCGGTCTTCATCCAGTGCCAGTATTCGCGCAGCCAATCCATGCCCGCAATCACGAATAAAATTTGCAGCAAAATGGCCAGCGACACCACAACGACCCGCTGGAACAGCAGTTTCGGCAAGTTCCGCACAGCTTCACGCCCCTTCTATAAACCCCATACTTCTTCTTTTTGTCAGTATAGCACGTCTGCGGGCTTCTTACAAGATGGAGAACTTTTGTTTGAAAATACTTCTTGTACTGAGATACGCTCTATGCTATAATAGAACACTACAAATACCGCCGCTTCGGAGCTTTTCCGGGCGCAATCAGGAGAATTCACCATGCAGGATACCATCCGGGTGCAGGGCGCCCGCGTCAACAACCTTAAAAATATCACCGTCGAAATTCCGCGCGACAAGCTCGTCGTGCTCACGGGCCTCTCCGGCTCCGGCAAATCATCGCTCGCGTTCGACACGATCTACGCCGAGGGCCAGCGCCGGTATGTCGAGTCTTTGTCCTCCTACGCCAGAATGTTCCTCGGCCAGATGGACAAACCCGATGTCGATGCGATCGACGGTTTGTCGCCCGCCATTTCCATCGACCAGAAGACGACCAGCAAGAACCCCCGCTCCACGGTCGGCACCGTGACGGAAATTTACGACTATCTGCGCTTACTTTGGGCGCGCTGCGGTGTGCCGCACTGCCCGAAGTGCGGCAAAGAGATTCAGCGGCAGACTGTTGACCAGATTGTCGATCAAATCATGCACCTTCCCGAAAAGACGCGCTTTCAGATACTCTCCCCCGTCGTGCGCGGAAAAAAGGGCGAACACGCGAAGGTCTTTGAGGACGCAAGAAAAGGCGGCTACGCGCGCGTGCGCGTCGACGGAAGCGTCTATGATTTAACGGAAGAAATTTCGCTCGATAAGAATAAGAAGCACCACATTGAGGTCGTCGTCGACCGGCTCGTCATGAAGCAAGACTTAACGCGCCGTCTGACGGATTCGGTCGAGACCGCGCTGTCGCTTTCGGGCGGCCTTGTGATTTTGAACGAAGTGGCGGACGACCGCGACACGATCTTCTCCCAGAACTACGCCTGCGAGGACTGCGGTATCTCCATGGAGGAGCTGACCCCCCGGATGTTCTCCTTCAACAATCCCTTCGGCGCCTGCCCCACCTGTACCGGTCTGGGGAACCAGTTGAAGGCCGACCCCGCCCTCATGATCCAAGACGGGGGAAAGTCCATTTTAGACGGGGCGATTCAGGCAAGCGGCTGGAACAACATCCGGGGGGACGGTATTTCCCGGATGTACTTCGACGCTTTGAGCAAAAAGTACAAGTTTTCCCTGACGGAGCCGTGGAACAGTCTCAGCGATGAGGCGAAAAACATCATCCTCTACGGCACCAAGGGGGAGACACTGGAGCTGCACTATGACCAGCCCCGGGGCAAGGGCGTTTTGAAGCAGGCCTTTGAGGGCATCTGCAACAACATCGAGCGCCGCTATAAGGAGACCCAGTCCGACGCCAGCCGGAAGGAGCTGGAGGAGCTGATGAGCGAGTGTCCCTGCCCGGACTGTCAGGGCCGCCGTCTGCGGAAGGAATCTCTGGCGGTGACGGTGGGGGAGAAGAACATCTACGAGTTCACCACCCTCTCCGTGGAGGATGCACTTATCTGGATGGACGGCCTGACACTGACGGAGCAGCAAATGCTGATCGCGGATCGAATCCTGAAAGAAATTCGCTCCCGGCTGGGCTTTTTGAAGTCCGTGGGCCTGGGCTATCTGACGCTGGCCCGCAGCGCCGGAACCCTCTCCGGCGGCGAGAGCCAGCGAATCCGGCTGGCTACCCAGATCGGCAGCAGCCTGATGGGCGTGCTGTATATTTTAGACGAGCCGTCCATCGGGCTGCACCAGCGGGACAACGATAAGCTGCTGGCGACGCTGAAAAACCTCCGGGATCTGGGCAATAGTCTCATCGTGGTGGAGCATGACGAGGACACCATGCGCTCCGCGGACTACCTCATTGACATCGGCCCCGGCGCGGGCGTTCACGGCGGTCAGGTGGTGGCAGCAGGCACTCCGGCGGAGGTGATGGCTAACCCCGACAGTCTGACGGGGCAGTATCTGTCCAGAAAGAAGAAAATTGAGGTGCCCACCGTTCGCCGTCCCGGAAACGGCAAGGTTTTGAAGGTCATCGGCGCGGCGGAGAACAACCTCCGCCACATCGACGTGGAATTCCCACTGGGGACCTTCACTGTGGTCACCGGCGTGTCCGGCAGCGGAAAGAGCTCCCTTGTAAACGAGGTGCTCTTCAAGCGGCTGGGGGCGGAGCTGATGCGGATGAAGGTCCGCCCCGGCAAGTGCGACCGCATCGAGGGCATCGAGCAGTTGGACAAGGTGGTGAACATCGACCAGAGTCCCATTGGGCGGACGCCCCGCTCCAACCCAGCCACCTACACCGGCCTGTTCAACGCCATCCGGGATCAGCTTCAGGTGGCGCTGGACTATGAGAAGCTCCTGCTTG
>ERZ772875.482-NODE-482-length-47101-cov-107.035093_pt1 | contig 47101 bp, 82 predicted proteins | sample MGYA00580585_ERZ772875 | MGnify/ENA primary metagenome ERZ772875 (study PRJEB29015, sample SAMEA2737736) | human gut metagenome | biome: human gut; feature: human-associated habitat; material: faeces | place: China | collected 2012 ... | reverse complement strand
GCTACGGCTACGGCGACGGCTACGGCGACGGCGACGGCTACGGCGACGGCTACGGCTACGGCTACGGCGACGGCTACGGCGACGGCTACGGCTACGGCGACGGCTACGGCGACGGCTACGGCTACGGCGACGGCTACGGCGACGGCGACGGCTACGGCGACGGCTACGGCTACGGCTACGGCGACGGCTACGGCGACAGCTACGGCTCCGGCTACGGCGACGGCTGCGGCGACGGCTACGGCGACGGCTCCGGCTACGGCGACGGCTACGGAATTAAAAGCTTCAACCGGAAAACGGTTTATCGAATTGACGGCGTAAACACGCTGATTCGTTCCGTGCGCGGAAACACTGCGCACGGGGCAATTTTGAACGGCGATTTGACGCTCACACCGTGTTATATCGTCAAGCAGGACAACATTTTTGCACACGGCGAAACGCTGCGCGAAGCAATGGAAGCGCTGCGAGACAAGCTTTTCGAGGATATGCCGGAAGATGAGCGCATTGATGCGTTCCTGCACGAAACAGACCGAGAGAAAGTATATCCGACACTGTATTTTTACGACTGGCATCATCGCTTGACCGGATCGTGTGACATGGGGCGAAAGCAGTTTGCCCGAGACTACGGCGTCGACCTCGAGCACGGCATGATGACGCTGACGGAATTTTTGGAGCTGACAAAAGACGCTTACGGTGGCGACGTGATCCGAAAAGTGATTAGTAAGATGCAGGAGGTGGAGTGATGGAGAGATTGACAAAATATCTCGCAAGCGGCGCAGCGGATTACAATTATCCGGCAGGTTGTTACAGTGGCAATGATTGCAATGACCGTGTGGCAAAAAGCGCGTACAGACAGACGTGTGTGGAGCGTCTTGCAGCCTACGAGGAAACGGGGCTGACGCCGGGAGAGGTGCGCAGCTTATGGGGTGAATGGAACGCCATGATGCGAGTTCTTAACAGCATCGGCAGCTATGACCGCCTACGTGAGCTGGCCGAGGCCGACAGAAACCATCAAATTGTCATCCGACCGTGCAAAATCGGCGATACGGTGTGGGCTGCGGACACGGAGCCCGTAATTCCGCTACACGTCATGGCGGATGCAGTTTATCTGGAGGGAAGACATGGCGGAGACTATGAGAGACTAAGCAACTTCGGGAGCGTTGTTTTTCTTAGTCAGGAGGAAGCAAAGGAGGCGGCGTCACATTGGCTGACCTGAAACCATGCCCCTTCTGCGGGGCGGAAGCTAAGCCGATGGGTGAGATTGTAAGAACTCCAAACTGCGGAGAATGGAAGCATTGGTATAACGGGTGCGTTCTTTCTGGTTTTGTGATTAGGGCAAACAAGATCGAAGCATGGAACAGGAGGGCTGACAATGACACTAACTGAGATGTTTACAATTTGTGATTCGTGCGTATATGCGCCATGTCTCTGTGGAAATGACCCTGAGAACTGCGTGGCGTATGTGATGAGGACTCTTGGCAATGGCTGAATACATCAAGAGGGAAGATGCGTTGCTTAAACTCATGCAAGATGGATGCCTTGCCAGTAGCATCGAATCCATCAAGAACATTCCGGCCGCTGATGTTGCCCCGGTGGTGCATGCGCGGTGGGAACAAGATGCGGATGGCGATTGGTATTGCACAAACTGTGGTGAGGTTGTTGCTATCTGCGACAGCGGCAGAGAACGAACTTATCGCAAGCCGTACTGCCCAAACTGCGGCGCGAAGATGGACGGAGGCGACACCGATGCGGCTAATTGACGGCGATACGGCCGCTGCCTTTGCCGAGAACTGTGGGGCAACCTTCGTAGCGAAAAAGCTGCGGGACAGTACGGCCTTTCCGGAGGTCGTGACGCGGTGCAAGGACTGCGCGCATTATGACATGGGCGCCTGCTTGAAAATCTACTCGGACGGCGACGTACATTCTGCGGCGTGGCAGGAACGCAGGCCGGACGATTTTTGCAGCTACGGCGAGCCGAAGGAGGGATAACACATGGACGTTGTTGGGCGAAAGGTTGTTAAAACGCGGGCGGCTCATGTGTGCTTCGGTTGCGGGTGCAAATTCGAGCAAGGGGCTATGATGGAGCGCAGTTGCGTTTTCGATGGTACGCCGTGGACGTGCTATCTGTGCGAGAGCTGTCAGAAAGCGTCTTCTGAGTTAGGATGGCAAGACGAGTATGGATTTGGGGACTTGCGCGAACGTGCGCTTGAGATAGAGAGGGAGGCACTCCATGCTGACGATCACGATTAAAGCCAACGTCCCCGCCGCTGACGCTCAGGGCATCAAGGAGCGCATCGCAATGGACATCGAGCGATACGGCGATTGCAAGATCGTGAGCATCGTAAGCGACCGGGGACGGGAAGAACAGCTGCGAATGAAAGGAGCCAAAATATGAGCATCAACGTGAAGAAGTACACCAAAGAGCAGATGGCGAAGATGGTAGAGGAAACTGAGGAAAAAATCAAATCGAAGAGAGATGAATATCACGAGTTGGCTGAACAGCTTAAATCTCAAAAAAAAGAAATCGTTGATCTGAAAAGCGATTTGGTGAAGAAGAACCAGACCATCAGTAGCCTGAAGGCCGAGAACGCCGCCCTGACCAAGCAGATCGACCAGCTGAACGGCGAGGCCATCAACAAGGCCAACGAGATCGAAAAGCTGAAAGCGGATGCGGAAGATTGTTTGATGCAGCTCAAGAATGCCAACGAAACCTTGGATGCGGTAAGCATGGATCTTCAAAGGGTCAGTTCAGAGAAGGACGACCTGCGCACAAAGCTCGACTACACTAAGGCGGCGCTTGGGCGGGCGAATGCAGAGGTATCGAGAGTGACGGTTGGCTGCCGGCAGGTTGAAGAAGAACGCGATTATATGCATCAGCAATGGAGCAATGCCGAGCAGCGTGCCAATTATGCAGAAGCTCACCCGTGGCGCAACCTGTGGGCGTGGCTCAAAAGAAAGGTAGCGCGCCATGAGTAAACCTCGTTACAGTTGGTGGGGCTATGTAAAAGCCATTATTCGACGCTATGCCCCCGACCGAGAGCAGGAGTTGCATGGAGTGTCTTTGTTAGAAAGCAACGCTGTGCGAAAAGCGGTGAGCGAAACAAAGTTAATGCAAAACGGAGAAGAGCGCTTAAAATTTATCCGCCTTGTGTTCTGGGACAAGACCCACACGCTCGAAGGGGCGGCGATGGCAGTCAACTGTTCCGACCGAACGGCGAGACGATGGCATACCGATTTTATCAAGTGCGTAGCACGGAACTATGGGCTGCTCGATGACTAAAAGTTGGCCTTAAAAAGCCATTTGCTTATGAGATAATAGAATCGCAGAGGTGTAAAAGCCTTTGCGGTTCTCTCATTTATGGCGTTTACCTCCTGCGCCATAGCGGGGGCGGTGCTTTTCATCTTTTCACACCGCCCCCCGCGATATGCCGCACGCACGATGCAGCCCACGATCAGGGCCGAGAGGTCGCACCTCTTATGCGGCACAGAACCCCGTGCACCTCTCAACGATGTGTCCCAGCGGGGACATACGCAGACGTAGCTCAATCGGTAGAGCACCGCGCCAGGAGGTAAATGCAGGTTCAAACCCTGCCGTCTGCGCCAAAAGAGGAGAGCCGCTGCCTTTGGCAATGGGAAAAGCCCGCCTGAAAGTGCGGCAATACTGGTTCGCGCGAGCATGGGGTGAGCGATTAAATCAGGCCAAATCGGCGACAACACCGGGCGAGCCTGAGCCAGTAAGTGTATGCCCTTCGGGGCGGGTAAAGTCTGCTATGTAAGGCCAAGGGGCGGGGGCTGGTAGCAAAAAAATAATTTGACAACGCTTATCGGCGTATCAAAGCGGTAATAAACTGTAACGGGCGGATGGAATTAGACCGCAGCACGACAGCAATTAACGCAAGGAATGTAAGCAGAAGCAAAGCAAATGTAAGTAATTGCAAGCAAAATGTTTACATCGCATAGCTCAGAGAGAGAAAAGAAAAGCCCCCTTGTCTCCCCCTCTCTTCTTCTCCCCCTTGCAACCCCCGTATTATCTTACCCCCTATAATCCCCCAAAAGAAAAGAGAGAGAGCGACATTTTGCGCGCGAGAGCGACGAGGTGATAACATGGCTGCGCGTCTGACAGACCGGCAGAAAAAGAAAATACTGGCGGACTATGTGCAGACGAACAACTATTGCGCCACAGCGAAAATCAACGGCGTGTCCGCAACGACGGTCAAGAACCTTGTGCGGGCGAATGCCGACATTGTGGAAAAGTGTGAGCAAAAAAAGGAAGAGAACACCGCCGATGTGATGGAGTACATGAACGACCACAAAGACCTTGTGTGCTCGTTCATCGGCAAGGGGCTTGAAATGCTCAACGACCCGGAGAAGCTGGCGGCGGCAAATCTCAGCCAGATCACAACGGCGATGGGAACGCTGATCGATAAGTGGGCGATGATCGGCGGCAGTCATGCCGACACGGTGAGGGAAGACGCGCTCAGTCAGAGCCTAAAGGAAATGGCAAAGGAGCTTGAGAGCGATGATTAGCCCAAAGCAAGCAAAAATCCTTGCTTTCCCCTATTCCAAGTATGACGCGCTGATCTGCGACGGTGCCGTGCGTTCCGGCAAGACCTCCATCATGATGTGGGCGTTTGTCCGATGGGCAATGGAGAATTTTAGCGGTCAACGATTTGGTGTGTGTGGCCGCACGGTGGATAGCTGCACCAAGAACATCATCGTGCCGTTTACAGCGATGAGCCTTGCGAAGGAGCGCTATATCATTCGTTGGCGGCGCGGTGACAAGGTGATGGAAGTGCGGCGCGGGGCCGTGACAAATTACTTTGAAGTGTTCGGCGGCAAGGACGAGGCCAGCTATACGCTGATACAAGGCCGCACGCTGGCGGGGGTGCTGCTGGACGAAGTAGTGCTGATGCCGCGCTCGTTTGTGGAACAGGCATTGACTCGCTGTTCGGTAGACGGGGCAAAGCTGTGGTTTTCCTGCAACCCGGGAAGTCCGCAGCACTGGTTTTATACAGAGTGGATACAGCGGAACAAGGAGCGGAACGCGCTGTATCTGCATTTTGAAATGACGGACAACCCCGGCTTGTCTCAAAAGACGCTGGAACGCTATCAGGCAATGTTTTCCGGCGTGTTCTACGACCGATACATTCGCGGCCTGTGGGTAGTGGCCGAGGGGCTGGTATATCCGATGTTCGCCAAAGAAGTAAACGTCACGAACGAAACGGGCGGCGCGGGAAAGTATTATATTTCCTGCGACTACGGCACGCAAAATCCTACCGTCTTTTGTTTGTGGCGCATGGATAAAGGCCGCGCTGTAATGGAGAAAGAATACTATCACAGCGGGCGAGCCACCAATCGGCAGAAGACAGACGAGGAATATTATCAAGATTTGGAACGGTTTGCAGACGGATATAATGTTGAGCGAATCGTCATTGACCCCAGCGCCGCGTCATTTTCGGAGTGCATCCGTAGACATGGGAAGTTTGCTGTTTGGAAAGCAAATAACGATGTTCTTGATGGGATCCGTTTAACGGCTGCGTGTATCAAATCAGGGCGAATCAAATTTCATGAAAGCTGCACGCACGCTTTTGATGAGTTTGGGATTTATAGCTGGGATAAGGACGCGGCAGAAGATAAAGTCATTAAAGAGAATGATCACGTCCTCGACGCTGTTAGGTATTTTGTTATGACGGTTCTGCGCCGAGAAATTGCAGTTGAAAATCCTATGTATGCAAGCAGCTCCGTAAAGTTGAGGAGATAAAAATATGGGCTTAGTGAATGGCATTGTAAATACAGTAAAACGATTTTTCTTTCCGCAGGCGGTCGCCGAGCGAGAATTTGGCGCATCTCCCGCCGTAAGCCTTACGATGGAACAGCATATCGGTTTGTGGTATGCGATGATGGTCAATACCCCACCGTGGCAAAACTGTGATGTGAAAGCGGTAGGCCTGCCCGCTGCGATTTGCCGAGAAGTGGCAAGGCCGACGCTGGTTGAATTTACAGCAAACATCACCGGCAGCAAGCGCGCAGATTACCTGAACGAAAATTTTCAGACAGCAAAAGAAAACTTTAATCGGGCATTAGAACTCGGCCTTGCGCTTGGTGGTGTGGCGTTGAAGCCGTATATTTACGGTGACAATATGCTTGTGGATGTTACCGGCGCTGCGGGCTTTCAGCCGACAAAGTTTGACCCGTCCGGTCGCTGCATTGGCGGCGTTTTTAAGGATAAGCCGGTTAAAGTAAACGGAACGTACTATGTAAGGCTCGAATCACACGAGTTAAACGGTACGACCTATACCATCAAAAACAAGGCATATTACAGTGATTCCGCTGGATCCGTTGGCGCTGACGCGCAACTCACAACTATTCCGGAGTGGGCGGATATTGAACCGGAAGTGGCCATCGAGAATGTAGACGGACCATTGTTTGCTTATTTTAAGCCGCCTATTGCCAACACTGCAGATAGTAACAGCATGTGCGGTATGTCCATTTATGGCGATGCGGCGACGGTCGAGCTTATCAAGCAAGCGGATGAGCAGTGGGAGCGTCTGCGCTGGGAATATAAGTCGAGCGAGCGTAAGGTGTTGATGGACGGAACATCCAGCACGGCGGATATGTTCAACAAGCGCCTGTTTGAAATCGGCCCGTTCTCTCCGAATGGAGATTTTTTCCAGCACATCGAGCCGCAGATTAGGGATGATGCGATTTATCGCGGGTTTCAGAATACTCTTCGGCGTGTTGAATTTAATATTGGCCTTTCTTATGGAGATATTTCCGACCCGCAAACGATTGAAAAAACCGCGACTGAGATTCGAAGCAGCAAGCAGCGTAAGTATGTGCTGGTTAGCAGTATCCAGGCGGCGCTTGCACATACATTCGATTCCCTGATTTACGCAATGGACGTGTATGCTTCGTTGTACGGGTTGGCACCTGCTGGAGATTATGAGGCCACTTACGATTGGGGTGACAGCATCCTTGACGATCAGGAGACCAAAGACAAGGAATTTTCCCGAGATTTGCAACTCACAAGCGCCGGAGTGATGAACCCGTGGGAACTTCGAGCGAAATACTTTAACGAAGATGAAGATACTGCGAAAGCTGCGCTACCAACGGCGCAGGACATGGTAACTGAACAGCAACAGGAGGTAGAGTAATGGGCGGCAGAGGTGGAGCTGGTGGCGGCATTGGAGCCGGAGAATCTGGGCGTGGGCGCGGTATGAGCCTTGCTCGGTTTTTGTCACAGCAGGATATTAACCGAGCAAACGCCGCGTCTGTCACTGATATGGGCGATATTATCAGACGCACATTTGAGCGCAACGCTGCTGAAATCAATGGGCTTGAGCTGTCGGACGCTGAAAAGAAGAACGCAGTAAGGCAGATGGCAACTCTCGCAACAACGGCGCTCAAAACGGCGGCAGGAGCAGTCAATCCTTATGCAAGCGGGCCTGCGCGCCTGACAACGGCGCAGAAAACAGGAAGCGCAGCAGACAGAGCGGCAAGAGCGCGCGGTGAAATGGATAGCTACATGCGGAAATTGCGTGACCAGTCCAGTAAAAACCGCAAAGCAGCAGAAAACAAGGCGTTTTCCAATGCCTTTGTAACAGCGCAAAAGTCCGGCGCGTTGGAAGTTACGGTAAACGGCAAGAAATACCGCAGAGCTAACAAGCGCAGCGGTACATGGCGTCCGGTATGATTAACTTTGAAAATCTCGACAAGTTCACATTCCCCGGCGTGGGCAAGTACGATATTCCGCAGATCGAACCGGTCAAAGCGTATCCACAAGGGGAATTTGTTCCGGGGAACTATCTTCTTTCGGCAAAGAACCCAGAAGATAAAATCGTGCATTTCTTTATTGACGATTATCAATTTGTAAGGCACTGGAACACGCCGGTCAAGTACATTCCGAAACTGTCGCAGTTTGCGGCGGTATGCGCGCCGGATTTTTCCACATACACAGATATGCCGCTTGCAATGCAGATCTATAACCATTATCGCAAGCACTGGCTGGCGGCATATTGGCAGCTACACGGGGTCACGGTGTATCCGACTATCTCATGGAGCGACGAAAGCAGCTATGATTGGTGCTTTGACGGCGAGCCGGAGGGCGGCGTTGTGGCGGTTTCCTCGGTAGGCACACAGCAAAACAAGGAAAGCAAACGCCTGTTTCTGCGCGGATACGAAGAAATGATGAAACGGCTGTCGCCGGAATGGGTGATCTTTTACGGCAGAGTGCCGGAAGAATGCGACTGGAACGTGATACGGGTAAAGCCACATTACGACGATATTGTGAAACGGAGGGAAGCAAATGAAATATCCGTTTCATCCGGAAGTCCTTGACGCGCTGCCGGAAGAACTTGCAGAACTGTTCCGGGCGCTTGAAATCACGCTGCTTGACGAGATATGCAGCCGATTGGGCTTCGCAGATCAGCTCAATGAAGTTACGGTGCAGGATATTCAAGCGCTGAGAATGCACGGCATTGACCTTAAAAGCATTGAAGAAGCGATTAGCAAAACAGCAGGGATTAGCAAACAAAAGCTAAATAGTTTGCTTAATGACGTTGTAGAGCGCAATCAGAAGTATTACACCGAAGTCATCGACCTTGCACATGTAACGCAGCCAAAAACGCTTGTAGACGCGGCTACAGTGGATGCAATTAAGCGGCAGGCCCATGATACATTCCGCAATTTAACGGCTTCTATGGGTTTCCTTGTAGGCAACACGATGTTAAAGCCTGCTCGTGCTTATCAGTGGGCTTTGGATAATGCAGAAATGCAGATTCAGAGCGGCGCGATCAGCTACAATCAGGCTATCAAAACGGCAGTAAAGCAGCTTGCAGACAGCGGATTGAAGGTAGTTGACTATGAGAGCGGGCATCGAGATCAAATTGATGTGGCGGCGCGCAGAGCAGTGATGACTGGCGTAAATCAAATTTGCGCTAAATATACGGAGCAATCGGCAGAATATCTTGAGACGCCATATTTTGAGGTTTCTGCCCATGCGGGCGCACGCGATATTCCGGGCAAATCACCGTGGTCATCTCACAAAGCATGGCAAGGCCTCGTATATTCCACTCGTAGCAATGACATTTACCCCAGCATTTACGATGTGTGCGGGCTTGGGGCCGTTGATGGACTTGAGGGGGCTAACTGCCGCCACCGCCGTAACGTTTGGGTTGAGGGCGTAAGCGAACGCACATATACAGATGAGCAGCTTGAACATATCGACGATGGGCTTGGCTGTACCTTTGATGGGAAGACTTATACCGCATACGAGGCAACGCAGATGCAGCGGCGTGTAGAGCGCCAAATCATCAAGCAGAAGAGGTTTGTAACGGCGTATAAAGCAAGTGAGCAGACGGACGAGTATCGCGCCGCAAAAATAAAGCTGACGCGGCTAAACTCTAAATATAATGCTTTCAGCGAAGCGGCCAAATTGCCGCTGCAATGGGAAAGGACGAAAGTGCTATATGATCGATGAAAAACTCAAATTTGCCATTGAACGGGCGCTTGAATCTGGGGCGCGCGTGCAGCTAAAGCAAATGAAAGACGGAAGCATAAAAGCGCAAATTATCGAAGCAAAAGAGCTAAAGAAGTAATATTCTTCTTCCCTTTCGCACGGTGATGTGGTAAAATAATCACAAATAAATAAGCACCCATAGTGCAATCGAGCACGTGGAAGTGGCACGAAGAGCCAACTGACTATGTTTGTAGTCGGTTGGCTCTTTTTTATTTTTCGACAAGGAGCGTTGGCTTGGTATGGCAGACGAAGGTGGAGTTTGGCGCACGATTGGCGGTCGCCGCGTGTTTATTAAAGACGGACAAAGTCTGACGGATGCAATGCGCGAGAGCGGGAAATTTGGAGATCTCAAAAAGAAATCAACGGCGGCCTCCAAAAAGCAGACCGTCGATACCGAAGCAAGTGCCGAATACGGGGTCGAACGCAGAGTTTGGGGGAAGGCGACCGGAACAAGCTACGAGGCATTAAAAGATGACCAGTACAAACTTACTGGCGAAAAAACCGGTGAAACGCTTCAAATCCCAAAAAATGAAAGTGGAGAATTTGAAGTGTACAAAGCGCCTAAAGTATCTGGATTTCTAAATGGGAAATATGTCGGCGACGAAAATGTAAACGCAATTTTATCTGATGGCCGAATTGTCTTAAGAGACCACGATTTTAATAATGATACATATTACAAGATAAGCGGCATTATTGAAGCGGAGACACTTAGACTTGCTGGCTATCAAAAGGACGGGCAGTTTTACCGAGGAACCGATAACCCTAAAGAGATTGAATATCTCAAGAATGGGACTATGCGCGTGTCCACCAACCACATGACGGGGGAAAAAGAAGATGGTGTATCCGTTTGGGAAAGCCCTAAGTACCCGTTCAAGTATCAATATCGAGTAACCGGTAAGGTTTCCGGAGTGGGTAGCGATGGAGAGCCGCTGCTTGATCCCGCGTCCATTAAACTTGTTAGCGCAAAGTCCTATTCTGTTAAAGACTACAATGCTGCGATGGAAAAGGGGAAGCCCTTGTTTTGTAAGGCGTACGGATGGACAGAAGAACAATACGACGCGGCAAAAAAGGGAAGCATTAAAAACAGAAAGCGACTGTAATTAAATATATCCGTTTGCCAATCGAGGCAAAAGAAGTGGCAATTTGAGCCAAACATTACGCGAAAGCGTGTTGTTTGGCTCTTTTTTGTAATACGCAGCGGGGAATGACGCTGTGGAAATAAAAGGAGAATAAAAATGGCAGACGAAATCATGACTTTTGATGAAATACTGGCTGACCCCATCTATAAGGCGGAGTTTGACAGGCGAATCACAAAGGCGCTTTCAACTGTCCAAGCCAAACTGGACGCGGAAGTAGAAAAAAACAAGAAGTACGAGGAAAAAGGAACCGGCGAAACGGTGGAGACCCTCAAGAAGCAGCTTTCAGAATTGCAGGAAAAGTACGACAAGGATACTGTCGACTATAAAGCGCAGATTTCCGACCGGGATTATGCCGATGCAATGAAAAAAGCTGTTGCAGATAAGGGCATCAAGTTTTCCTCAAAAGCTGCGGAAAAGGCCTATTTTGCCGACCTCAAAGAAAAGCACCTCGAGCTTAAAGACGGTGTGCTTGATGGCTTTGATGAATGGCATAAGGCGCAGACTGAAGCTGATCCGTCCGCGTTTCGGGCCAGCAAGCCCACGCCGAGCTTTGCAAAGCCCGTCGGTACCGGCGGCGCGCCTGCAAGCGAAGGCAAAGGCGCAATGTTTGCAAAACAGTTTAATGCGCAGTATGCGCAGACTACAACGAAGGAGTGAATTTAACGTATGTCTTTTGTGACTAACATTTCCGGCGCAGCGCGTCCGAACTTCCTTGAAAGCGAAGTCGGCCTTGTGCTGAAGACCCATGAGATCCCTGCGACGCTTGGCGTGCAGGATGGCATCTATAAGACGGTTGCCCCCGGCACTGTTTTTCCGTCCAATGACGGTAAGGCAGAGGGCATCATTTTTGAAGCGGTCGACGTGACCAATGGCAATATGCCCGGTTCTGTCCTCGTGGCTGGGCGCGTTCTTGCTGATGGCCTGAATATTGCTTCGGCAGCAAAGACCGCGCTTACCGGGAAGGGCATTATCTTTGTTGACGCTCCCGCCGTTACTCGCGGTTATACCGTAACTTACGACAAGAACGACGGCACCGGCGATGTCCCTGTGGATTCCAACAGCTATTTTGATGGCTCTGTTGCAAAGGTGTCCACCAGCTATCCGCTGACCAAGAGCAACAACACCCAGACCGGTTGGAGCACCAGCAAGGGCGGCGCGGCGGTCTCTGAGGTCGAAATGACCGGTGACGTGACCCTGTATCCCGTCTGGACTGCAAACGGCTAAGTAAGGAGGTAAAAATCTATGGCTGATATTCTGAATCTTATTTCTGACGCTGAGCGTCTGGAATTTTCGCAGAACCTTTCTGTTGCGCGTCCTGCCTACATCGGCGACCGCATTTTCCCCGACCAGAAGACCGAGAACATCAAGGCTGAGTATCTCCGCCTTGCTGCGGGCGCGACCATCCCTGTGATGGCAACTGTCCACGCTTTCGATACTGAGGCTGAGATTGGCTCTCGCCCTGTGTTCGACAAGACCGAAGTTGAAAAGCTGCTCATCAAGCGCAAGATCAACCAGACCGAGCGCGTCCGCCTGCTGACCGAAAACGGCGTGTACGCCGATGACGCCGTTGTGCGCTATGTCTTTGACGATATGCGTCTGATGGCCGATGCGGTCAAGGTTCGCACCGAGGTCGCTAAGATGGAAGTCCTCGCCACCGGCAAGATGACCATTAAGGAAAACAACCTTAACATGACGGTCAACTACGGCGTTCCCGCCAGCAATATCGGCTACAAGCTCGATCTGAGCACTGATGCGGATATCATCGGTCAGCTTCGCGCGATCGTCGATGATGCAGCGGACAGCGGCAACACTCTTACCGAGGTTGTGCTTTCCAACAAGATCCTGCGCAAGCTGTCGTCCAACAAGGGCATCCAGACGATGATCTACGGCAGCGTTGGCGTCGGTACGTATGTTCCGACCGACCGCATCAGTGCGCTGTTTATGTCCATGTTCGGCTTTGGCACTATTACCACGAACGATCTGCGCTATAAGACGCAGACTTCGAGCGGTAAAGAGACCACCAAGCGCTTCTTCCCCGATGACAAGATCGCATTCCTCTCCAACGGAACCGCCACTTCGTTTGGCGCAGGCCTGTGGGGCGTCACTCCCGAAGAGGCTGATTACGGCCAGTACAACGAAAAGAGCGCCAACCAGTACATTACCGTTACCCAGTGGGCTACGCCTGACCCCGTTGCGGTTTGGACGAAGGCAAGCGGCCTGTTCATCCCGGTTGTTCCCAACCCGAACGGCCTGTTTATCGCGTCTGACACGAGCAAGTAAACTGTTACCTCCTCCCCTGCCTGAACGGTTTGCCGTGACGGTGGGGGGAGGGCCCAGAAAAGGAGGCTGCGCATGGCGTACGCTGATTATATTTATTATGCAACGGTTTACATGGGGGGGTCTCTGACCGAAGATATCTTTCCGGCTCTTGCAGTAAAAGCATCCGCTTATGTAGATTACGTTACGATGGGCCGAGCCAAGAATGCGTTTGGCGATGCGGCGGATGCGGTCAAAAACGCTGTGTGTGCTTTGGCTGAGATCATTCAAGACAGCAACAAACTCAATGCGGTCTCGACGGACACTGAGCGCGCCGTATCGAGCGAAACGGTAGGCGCGTGGACGCGCAGCTTTGACAGTAAAAATGTGTCTGCGACGGATGTGCAGCTTATCGAGAGTAGAAAGCGCGAAGCGGTCGTGATGTATCTTGCACCGTATGGACTTCTAAAAGCGAGGGGGTATGGGCCATGTCCATGTTCCCCCACACTGTAACGATTTACAACATCGTGCAGGAGATCGACCCAGCAACGCTTGACGAGGTTGAAAAGATATATATCACCATCTTGCGCGGCGTGATGCTTCAAGCGTCGAAGGGCGTGAACGTGCGCGAAAGCGGGCTTGAGGGCGCGGACGCTGTGAATCTGTATATCCCGTTCGCCGTGGAAGCAGTGGACGGGGTAACAGGTAAACCGAAAAACTACATCGGCCCGCAATCGTTTTTCAAAGCGGCGGACAAGTCTAACCTATGGACGCTCTCATACAAGGGCAACGGTGGCATGACGTGCTTTGTAAAGGGCGAATTCGTGTCGGACAACATGACCGTCGTTCTGAGCCATGACGATTGCTACAACGTGACGAAGGTTGATGCAATGGACTACGGTAGCACCGATATGCAGCATTTCGAGTGCGGAGGGGCCTGATATGGCGCTGAAATTCACGGTGCATACCGAGGGCATGGACGCGCTCAGGGAAAAGCTGGCGCAAGGTTGCAGCAAGGCTGAACACATTCTTGCTCAACAAATACGGGCAGATACAGACCCGTTTGTTCCCGCGTTAACCGGTAGTTTGGCAAACAGGACGCGAATTGAGGGATATACCGCTGGCGATTATGGACCATCCGGCGGAAGTGTCATCGTTTATCCCGGTCCGTATGCCCGTTTTCTGTATTACGGAAAAGTAATGGTTGACCCAAACACCGGCAGCACATACGCGCCGAAGGGCGGAACGAAAGTGGTCACAGACCGAAACTTAGTATTCAACAAGGCGATGCATCCGCAAGCACAAGCACATTGGTTTGAAGCATCTAAGGCGCAAAACCTTGATAAGTGGGTGCGCGTAGCAGATAAGGCGGTGAAGAAATTTGGAACAGGTTAAAAAGACGGGTTCGGCGGCGGAGGAAGATCAGGTCTCCCGCAAGCTGCTTGCGTGGTTAAACACGTTCCCCGATAAGCCGGTTGATTTGATTCGGTTCGAATTTCTTCCCGCCGATACTCCGGCGATGGCGCTGTCTACAATTCAGGCGGCGTACATCGTACAGAAATACATCCTCGGAGGATATCAGGCGGAATACCAATTTAAGGTTATCTACCGCATGAAGCCGGGAAATAGCAACGACAAACGGCTCAAAGCTGACGAGTTGCTTAACGCCTTGGGCGATTGGGCGGCAAGCGAAACGCCGCCTGACATTGGCGACGGCCGCCGCGTTATTCGCATTGAGCCTACAACGCGATCCTCTCTTTTTGCCGTTTATGAGAATGGCGACGAGGATCACCAAATCCTTATGAAAATGAACTACGAGGTGATTAAAAATGGCTGATATGACCTTTAACACCACGGCGGGGCAGACCGTAGACCGCGAACTTCTGATTGCGTATCTCAACACGGGCGAAACCGGAACCCCCACGTGGTCTCCCCTCGGTACGCGCGTCACGGATTCCAGCATGGAATACGACTGGCAGGAGGATTCCTCGAAGGATATTCTTGGCACGACGCGCACGACCATGAAGAAACCTATCATCACTCAGACCTTTGACCCGTCTGATCTGGACGCTGGCGACCCTGCCATCGTCAAGGTTTGGAATCTTGCGGTCAAGGAGCAGAACTCGGCGGCGCTGGCGAATCAGGACATGCTGATTGTCCACGCTTATGCAGGCACGGCGAATACGGCTGTTTTTGCGGAGCGCTATTCGTCCTGCATGGTTAAGCCCTCTTCCCTTGGCGGCGAGGGCGGCGGCTTTATCGGTATGCCCATCGACGTGACGCTTGGCGGCACGCGCACGGTCGGCACTGCCGCTATCTCTGGCAATACGGTTACTTTTACCGAGGGTGAATAAGGAGGAACATCATGCGGGAACTTAATTTTGACGACGGCCTTGTAACTTATACCGTAAACGGGAAGTGCCAAGTGTCATTCAACCCTACCGACAGCAATTTTGTCGAAAAGCTGTATCTTGCTTTTGAAGACCTTGACAAAAAGCAGGATGGATATAAGGCGCAGATCGAAAAGATGGGTGATAAAAAGCAGATTTTTGCTTTTGCCCGAGAGAGAGACCGCGAAATGCGGGACATTATCAATTCTGTCTTTGATGCACCCATTGCAGACGACCTTTTCGGCGACAGGAATGTTTACGCCTTGGCGGAAGGCGTTCCTGTATGGTGCAACTTTATGCTCGCCATTATGGATGAGATCGACAGTACGTTCTCGCGTGAGCAGAAATTCACGAATCCGAGGATCAAAAAGTACATCGACAAAGTGCAGAAGCATTAATCGGAGGGCGGTATGAGTTACGGACTTCCTAAAAGCGTAGAGATCAGCGGGCAGAGCTTTGCCGTTCGGTATGACTTTCGAGTGATACTGACGATATTCGAGGTTCTGGACGATGAAGAACTCAGCGACGAAGAACGAGCTTATACCGCCCTTCGTCTCTTCTTTGTTGACTTTGATTCAATTCCCGACTACGACGAAGCGATCAAACAGCTGTTTTGGTTTATCAACGGTGGGCAATACCCTGATGATAAAAAGAAAGAGCCGGAGATCATTGATTGGGCGAAAGATTTTCAGTTTATCGTTTCCCCTGTCAACCGAGTGCTTGGGAAAGAGATTCGCGAAAGCGAATACGATCCAGATACCAACACTGGCGGTACGCACTGGTTTACTTTCTTGTCTGCTTATATGGAAATTGGCGATTGCTTCTTTGCGCAAGTCATCCGCATTCGAGAACTAAAGGCGAAAGGAAAACCCTTAGACAAGTCAGACCGAGAATTTTACCGACGCAATAAAGATGTGGTCGATATCCCGAAAAAGGTCTCGAAAGAAGAAGCGGATACGCTTAGTGCATGGTTGGGGAAAAAAGAACCGGCTCACGAATGAGCCGGTTGAAATTAAAGAGAGACTTGTTTGTTTTCATTTTTCTTTAAGTACGCATAAATTTTGCTGATTTTCTTCCCGTTCTGAGGTGCAGAGGTCACGTCAAATACAATGTATTTAACTTCTGGATCAGCCTGATATGCAAAGATAAGGTACTGACGGACAATTTTCGTTTTCTTCTTCTGTGCTGACCCTCCAAGCGCCGCGCCGATTGGGCCAAGTAAAATACCGCCCGCGATTGCGCCGCCGACGCTTGAAACGTATTGGGTCTGGATATCCTGCGGTGTCATAACAGACACATCGATTAGCTTTTCTGGCGAAAGCGTAAATGTTTGTCCGCTCGCTGAAAATGAAATAGATTCTGGGGAGCACATGGCGGAGCAGATAGACCCTGCTGCAAGGTCAAGCCCGCCGACAAGTTGTAGCTTGCACTTTACTGTTTGGATTTTAATCTTTTCGTCATAAGTCTGCGGTACGGCTTTATTAACGGCCAGAATCCCTAATGGGATAGGTATTGTTAGAAGGGCAACGCCAACCCATACTGGCATAGTTTCTTGGCCTTCTGGCGTTGTAGCAACTCCTACAATTAGGATCAAAAGAAACGATGCAAAGAAGACAACAAGGAATAACAAGGTTCTTTTCAATGCTTTCATTCTATTTCCCTCCCATTAAATACGGTTCTTTTACCATATCACAGCAAAAAACTAAAAGCAAGGTGGTGATTTTATGGCAGCGGACGGTTCGGTAGTTTTCAGCGTGGATCTGGACGACAAAGACGCTCAAAAAGAACTGAATAAACTGGTTAAAAAAATCGACACGCTTAACGATAAAATTTACCAGAAACAGCAAGACAAAATGCCGCTGGCAAAGCAGTCGGCAGAAATCGCGGCAAATCTCGATGCGGCAAAAGCGACGCTTGATTCAATGCACAGCGGCAAAGAGTTTTTTACGGCGGATTCCATCAAGGCACAGGAAAGCACTGTGAAATCTTTGCAAAAAGAGTATGACGCCGTTACAGCTAAAGTTGAGAAGATGGACGCTTCAATTCAGTCCGATACGGCAAATCTCGATAAGATGAAGACAAAAGCGGGGGAGCTTTCCGAAAAAATCTCCAGCACAAAAAACGGTGTTTTCGGGATGGGTGAGGCGACTAAAAAAGCCGACGAATACATGTCCCGCTTCGTTAACCGAGTAAAGAAGCTCGCTCTCAGGGCGTTTGTGTTTACTCTTATTACAAGGGCATTATCCGTTGTTCGTGATTATGTCTGGAAAGTCATCCAAGTAAATGACGAAGCCGCAAAAGCTATTGGACGCTTAAAGGGCGCGTTGCTCACTTTGGCACAACCGCTATTAAGTGTAATTGTTCCCGCCTTTACAGCGCTTGTGAACATCCTTACAAAGGTTATCAGCGTTATTGCAAACATTGTATCGATGCTTTTTGGAACAACGGCAAAAAAATCAGAAGCGGCGGCAAAAGGACTTTATAAAGAAGCAGATGCTATCGGTAGCGTCGGTTCGGCGGCAAAAGAAGCAAAAGGGAATCTTGCTAGTTTTGACGAGATCAACACGATTTCCACATCAAGCAGTGGAGGCGGCGCTGCGGCTGCGCTTGCAGATCGGCTTTCTCCCGTGTTTGAACAGTTTACGACCGACGAGTACAAAGCAAAGATCGACGAGCTTACGGCATACCTTAGCGGCGCGCTTTTAGCTCTTGGCGCAATTCTGTGTTTTTCCGGCGCAAATATCCCCCTCGGAATCGCACTTATGGCGGCGGGCGCGATTGGGCTTGTTACACTTATTAAAGAAAACTGGAACGCAATGTCTGACCGCCTTAGAGCTGCACTGACAAATGTGCTTTCGGTGCTGGGCCTTTTTGCCCTCGCCATTGGTGCAATTTTGTGTTTATCTGGCGCAAACATCCCCCTCGGCATTGGGCTTATGCTGGCAGGCGCGGCTATGCTGGGAACGGCAGTCGCCTTGAACTGGGATGCAGTAAACGACAAAACAAAAAATACATTGTCGGCCTTAATGATGGCGCTCGGAATGACCTTGCTTGCCATCGGCGCAGTGCTTTGCTTTTCGGGAGCAAACTTACCTCTCGGTATTGGGTTAATGATTGCGGGTGCAGCATCTATTGCGGCGTCGGTCGCCATGAACTGGAACACAGCCCCCGAAAAGACAAAAGCCGCAATCAAATCTCTTATGGGTTCGATTGGCGTCTCGCTTATCGCTATCGGTGCGGTTCTGTGTTTCTCCGGCGCAAATCTTCCACTTGGCATTGGGATGATGATTGCTGGCGGCGCGGCTATTGCCGCTGCATCTGATCTGGATTGGAGTGCACTTCTTACCAAGCTTAAAGAAATGTGGCAGAACATTAAACAGTGGTGGAATACCAGCGTTTCGAAGTTTTTTACTGCTGATTACTGGAAAGCGTTAGGTCGAAGGATTATTGACGGCCTTTTGTCCGGTTTAAAATCCGCATGGGAGGCTGTAAAAACGTGGGTGGCTAATGCCGTTAGCTGGTTCGGGAAAAAATTTGTTGAAGCGCAGAATTCTATTGCAAAATCGAATTCTGGCCGAAGCGGAGGATTTGGAACCAGAAGTGGCGGCTTTGGCAGACCTTCTCGCGCTCCTTCGATTAGCCGTGTCTCCGCTCCTGCATTGGCTCGCGGTGCAGTCATCCCACCCAACAAGGAATTTCTCGCCGTACTGGGCGACCAGAAGAGCGGAACGAACATCGAAACGCCGCTTGCAACGATGGTCGAAGCATTTAAGCAGGCTATGGCGGAATCAGGCGGCGGTGCAACTACGGTCGTTATTCAGCTCGACGGCAAGGAAATCGCACGAAGTACCGTGAAGAACATCAACAACATGACACGCGCGGCGGGTAAGCCCGTGCTGCTGTACTAAGGAGGGGCAACATGGAAGTCCTTATTATCAACGGCACGGACTACTCGTCCGCAATCGCAACGAAAGGATACGGGTGGAGCAGAAACGATCTCGACAGCGACAAGACCACCCGTACCAAAGATGGCAAAATGCGGCGCGACAAGATCACCACCAAGCGGAAACTGAGTTATACAACGCGCTCCGTCAAGCGTGACGTGCTGGCAAAACTCGATGACGATCTGAATAAAACCACCTGCACCGTCCAATATCTCGACTTGCATGGCGTAAGAACCAGCACGTTTTACTGCTCGTCGATGGAATGCACGCTTGAGGAAGCGGCGGATGACAATGAGGTGTGGGGCGGCGCGACGTTTAATTTGATCGAGGTGTGATATGGGGCAGACAACAAGTGCGCTGTGGCGCGAGCTGCTCCACAAGCCCGGCACAGAACGAGAGTACAAATTCGACGTTGCGGGCACGGAATACGGCAAAGATGCGGAAGTGTCGCACTCTGCCGAATCTCAGTTGTTTGAAGAATTCGGCATCGGAAACGCCTGCTGCGCAACATTAAAACTGGCACTGTATGCGGACAACATACCGCGAGCCGCGACGATCAAGCGTTATCTCAGGCTTGTTAATGGAAGTCAGGCGACAGACTGGATCCCCAAAGGCGTGTTTTTTACCAACCGCCGGTCCTGCGATGGGGATTATTGGGAACTTGAAGCATACGACGCTATGAGAAAGGCTGACGTTGTGTGGGAGCCAGACCAGTCGCTTAACTTCCCGATGACTATGCCTGACGCTGTAAATATCTTTTGCCAGTTGATGGGTGTGGAGCTGGATAGCCGCACAGTGCTCAACAGCTCGTATACCATCGACTATCCCGCAAATGATTACACCATCCGCAACGAGCTATGCTTTATCGCTGCGGCGCACGGTGGGAACTGGATTATTACCGATGCAGGGAAACTATTGCTTATTCCGTTGTTGTCTATGCCTACCGAGACAAACTATCTCATTACAGAAGCGGGCAGCGCTATTACGTTTGGAGGGGTGAGGATTCTTGTCTGATAAATATTACGTCGGCGGCGACATTACAAGCTTTTCCGACAATGGCAAGTATAAGCCTATTTCCCGTGTGACGTTGCTTGTGGACGACGAAAATAGCCTGACGGCGGGCGACGATACCGGAATGGAGGTCATTGCAAGTTGCCCTCACGCCACGCAGCCAATGGTAAATGCTTTACTGCAAACCATGAAAGGCTACCAGTATCAGGCGTACGAAGCAGGCGCAGCAAACATCGATCCAGCGGCAGAGCTGGGCGACGGCGTGACGGTTGGTGGCATTTATTCGCCGCTGTCTAAACTCTCTGATGATGGCCGCGGATATGCGGGCATTTCTTCCCCCGGAGAAGCGGAGATGGAAGACGAATATCCGGCTGAGGGGTACATCACACAGGAATTCAACCGTAAGATTGCCGAGACACGAACAACGATCACCAAGACCAGCGAGGAGATCATGCTCAAGGTCGAGGGCATCGACGGCAAGTACACTGAGGTCAAAACCACGCTGGACGGCCTGACGGTGACGGACGCGAGCGGCACGACCAAGATCAACGGCAGCAGCATCAAGACGGATAATCTGTACGTCGATGCGGCGAATATCAAGGGTACGCTGACAGCCGACCAAATCCAGACCGGCAGCATCCGCGTCGGCGATCTCAAGGACGGCTCGAATTATGCTACGAAGACCTACGTCGACAACAACGCGGGCCTGAGCGCAAGCGAGGTCGACAATGCAATCGCGACGTACATTGACAGCACTTCTATCACAGCGCAGAAGTTGCGCGGCCAGACGGTGGAACTCCTGGCAAACAGCAATACCAAAGTGGGCGAACTTTCGCTCGTCGAGACGAACGTTGACTATGGTATCGGCATTAAAACCCTCTATGGCGGTATCAAGCTGGAATCGGCAACTAACGTATACCTAAAAGCCAGCGGTCCCTACGGTGGATTTATCACGCTGTCCAACAACATTGTGTCGCTCGGCGGCGGCGAGCTGTATATCGGCAGCCAGATGTACGGAAATAGCTTACCGGCCGGTAGCTGGGGAAAACTGTTTTTCCTCCGTCAGTGAGGTGACGCATGGCAAGTTTTAGCGTCAGCGTTACGGCGACGGGGTCGACGACAGCCGTTCTCAACGGCACGTTTTACGGAGACAGCTACCACGACCGAGCACGTGCAATCTACGTGACCGGCATTCTGGGGTACGGGTATTACTTGACTTCGAACGAGGATTCCGGCGCGAACAACACGTTTACGGATTCGTTCGACGGACTTACTCCCGGCAAAACCTACGATTGGGAGGCAGTGCTCTGCTATTGGGACACCAACCTCAATCAATGGGTGGAGACCAGCTATTCCGACAGCGGATCGTTTACCACAGAGGGCGGCGGCACTACGGGCGGCGCTGTGTACATCTACACGGATATGTGGCGAGCGTATACGCCATACATCTACACGGACACGTGGAGACCCTACAACGCAGAAATCTACACCGACTCTTGGTGGGAGTCGGGATAAGGAGGAACTATGAAAAAGCAGGCAATGCAGATCCTTGACAGCGCATTTAATACGCTGTCCTTGGTGATGATCTCCGCGAACGACGCGGAGAAGATGGCAAAGGTCAAGGGAGAGCTGCGGCAGGCATATGCGATCCTCGAGCGACTTGACCAACAGGCGGCGCACGTCCCCGCAGAGCCACCCACTAAAGAGTGCAAACCGAAGCTCAAGAATGAAAGCGAGGTAACTGATGGCTGATAAAGCAATTGTTGATAAAGCAATTTCTGACCTCACGCAAGCGTTACAGATCACCAACGAAGACCTTTTTGTGCTTGAGCAGGGCGGCGAGGCGAAGAAGCTGAGAGGCTCGCAGGTCGTGCAGTATGCCAAGGATTCCGTTGCGGCAGAGGTGCAGGGCGTCAAGGAGTATGCCGACAGCGCCAAGGCATCGGCTAACGCGGCGGCTGCATCGGCTGAAAAGGCCGCGGGCGCTGCGCAGGGCATCGACGACAAGGTTGCGGCGGCTGACGCGTCCGCAAAGGCAGCGGCATCTTCTGCGGCTGCGGCTGCTGCATCTGCGACCGGCGTTGACGAGAAGGTGCAGGCCGCGAAGACAGCGGCAACCAATGCGGCAAAGTCTGAGACGGCGGCAAAGGCTGCACAGACCGCTGCCGCCAACGCGCAGAAAGCGGCGGAGAGTGCACAGACCGGCGCACAGAGCGCCAAAACGGCGGCGGAATCGGCACAGGAAGCCGCTGAGAGCGCAAAGGACGCTGCGGCGGGTAGTTCGACCGCTGCGGGGCAGAAAGCCACACAGGCCGCTCAGAGCGCCGAAGACGCGGCATCTGCCAAGTCTGCGGCGGAGACCGCAAAGACCGACGCGCAGGCGGCGCGCGACGCCATCGTCAACATGATCGTCGAGGCGGTGACGCTTGAGACGGGCAAGCCTGCGACGGTGAGCAAATCCCTCGTGGACAATGTTTACAAGCTGGTCTTTGGCTTGCCGCGCGGCGGCACTGGCGCTCCCGGCCCGAAGGGTGCAACCGGTAACGGCATTTCCGGCATCGCTCTCAAGAGCGGCAACCACGCTCCCGGCACGAGCGACGTGTACACCATCACCCTGACAGACGGCACGACGTTCGACTTCGAGGTCTATAACGGTGCGAACGGTCAAGGCGCTGGCGATATGCTCGCAAGCATCTACGACCCGCGGGGCAAGCGTACGGACATCTACAAGTACGTTGATGACGCTATTGGTAAAATCCCTACGCCGGACGTATCCGCGCAAATCAAAGCTCACAATGAGAGCACGACAGCGCACCCCGACATTCGCGCCGAAATCCCCACAAAGACCTCTCAACTCACCAACGACAGCGGCTATCTGACACAGCATCAGGACATTTCCAGTAAGCTGGACAAGACCGGCAACGGCAGTAACGTCACGGCGGCTTTTACGGCAGCGACCACGCGCGCAAACATCGCGACGGGGGAAAAGCTCTCCGTGCTGTTTGGCAAAATCGCCAAGTGGTTTGGCGATTTGGGCGCGCTGGCCTTTAAGTCTACGGTTGCTAAGAGCGACCTTGCGCAGGATGTGCAAACGTCCCTCGGCAAGGCAGACAGTGCATTGCAGAGCGTCAGCAAAAGTGACGTTGGTCTTTCCAACGTTGCAAACGAGCGGCAGTATTCCCTCGAAAACCCGCCGCCTTACCCCGTGACGAGCGTCAACGGCAAGACGGGCGCGGTGACGATTGCCAGCGCACCGAGCACCACCTCCCTCCTCAAGGGCAACGGAAGCGGCGGCATCGTGGCAGCGACGCGCGGCAGCGACTACATCGCATCCGGCAACATCGTCAAGCAGACGCTGGTGAACGTTGAGACCACGCCCACCGAGAACTACGCTATCAACTGGTACTTTCAATAAGGAGGCGCTGAGATGGCAAATGCAAAACTCGGCACCAAAGCCGTCGGCAGTATCGTCAAACTGAACGTCAACGGTGCAGCGAAAGAGTTTATCGTCGTCCATCAGGGCAAACCGAGTTCTCTGTACGACGAATCCTGCGACGGCACTTGGTTGCTGATGAAGGACATCTTCGAGGCCACCCGATGGCACAGCTCGGATGTGAACAATCTGGAGAACAGCACCATCCACAGCATACTGAACAGCACGTTCTTGAACGCGTTTGAGAGCAACATCAGGGACGCAATCAAGCAGGTGAAGATCCCGTACCGTAAGAACGGCGGCTCCGGTGGCTCGGATCAAAGCGGTGCAAATGGCCTGTCCGCGAAGATATTTCTGCTGTCTGGCTACGAGATTGGCTTCACGACCAGCGATAACTCCTACTTCCCGGTAGACGGTGCGAAGCTGTCCTACTTCGAGGCCGGAACCGGCACGTCCGCCAACAACAAGCGTATTGCGAAACTGAACGGCTCGGCCGACCACTGGTGGCTCCGCTCCCCGGTCACCTACAACACCAGCTTGGTGTGGCTCGTCAACTACGACGGCGTCTGCGAGACCAACAAAGCATCCAACTCAGCTGGCATCCGCCCCGCGCTCATTCTTCCGCCCGACATGGAAGTCGACAGCTCCGGCAATGTCACGCCACCCCCTCCCGCTACACACAAAACCCTCATCAACGGCACGGCCTACACCGTGCAGGGCGGCAAGTGCATGGTCAACGGCACTGTGTACAGCATCAAGAAGGGCAGGACGCTGATTAACGGCACGGGGTATGACATCACGTTTGAGGAGGCAATCGGAAAGACGTGGGTGTTAAATGAAGTGCTGAGTGGGAGCGTAGACAAAAGCGCAAATTTTCAGTCTTCAGATGGGACGTCTTACGTCCGCATTAAATATGGCTTCAACGGTAACCTCGGCTTCTATACATTGCAGTATTTCTCGACGGCATTAGAAACCGACCCGCTGTGGGTGTATGCCCAAACCAACGGACAGAGCCGCTGGAGAGATAGCGCAAAGCGCACCATCACATTCAGTGAACCGCCTACGGGAGACCTCTTAACATGGCTGCAAGCGAACGCCGTGCAGCAATAGAAAGGAGCACATATGAGCATCTACGTAAAAGTCAACAACACCGAGTACCCCGCGACCATCACGGGCATCCTGAAAGACCGCGAATGGAACGAGCGCGAGGTCAAGAACATCCGCCTGACAATGACCGCCACGGACGCGGCGGTGCTGCTGCCCGACAACACGCCGTGGAGCATCGTCCAGCGCGACACCGTTCCCAAATACGACGAGGACGGACAGCCCACGGGCGAGACCAAAGAGGTCGTCAACGAGTGGGACAACAGCGCGTACAGCCTGAGCGGGGCCATCACCGACCACCGCGACGGCACGGTATCTATCAAGATGGGCAAGCCCACGGAGACCGAGAACGCCGTCGGCGCGGTGGTCGCCCTCACGGGCGAGGTCGTGACCATGGCGCGCGCCGCAGAGCTGCGACCGATGATTGAGGCGGCGGCGACGAGTCTGCCGGACAGCGACGCAGCAAAGGCCGTTGAGCTGTTTCCCGCGTGGGCATATCCCGTCAGCTACATTGAGGGCAACCGCGTAAGCGACGGCGGCAAGCTCTACAAGTGTCGGCAGGAGCACACTTCGCAGGAGGGATGGAAGCCGAGCGCAACGCCTGCGCTGTGGGTCGTGATCGACGTTACCCACGCGGGCACGCAAGATGACCCGATTCCGGCCGCTCGCGGCATGGAGTACACTTACGGTCTTTACTACAAAGACCCTGAGGACACTAAGCTGTACCTGTGCGAGCGTATCGGCGAGGCCGCGGGCGGGAAGATCGTCTTGCAGTATCTGCCACACGAGTTGGTAGGGAACTATTTCACGGCGGTCTAAGACCGCAGAAAGGGAGCGGGATATGGATAATGCAAAACACTACGACGACGCGGCAATCGCGCTGATCGAATCGAGGTGCAAGAGTAACACGCACCGAATCAATGAACTGCAGGAGCACCAAACGGCGCTTGACAGGCTGGCAACGTCGGTGGAAGTGCTGGCGACCAAGCAGGAGACCGTCGAGGGAGATGTCAAGGAGATCAAAGAGGACGTAAAGGCCATCACGGGCAAGGCGGGGAAACGCTGGGACAGTTTGGTCGACAAGGCTCTCGCGGCGCTGGCGGGCGCGTTTATCGCGTGGCTGCTGTCGGGTGTGGCCCTATGAAGAGGATGAGAAAGCGGGACAAGTACGTCATCGCGGCAGTGCTCAACCTCTGCTGGTACTGCATTGCAGTGCTCGTATTGACCGCGTATGACAAGGTAGTGCCGGACAGCCTGACCGTCGCGTGGTTCGCTGCGTGGACGGCAGAACTCGGCCTGCTGGCGGGAATCAAAATCAAGGGAAAGGACGAATGACATGAACGAAAGAATTATTAAGCGTATCGCAAATCTGATGAGCGTCAAGAGCATCGTGACGCTGGTGCTGACGGGTGTTTTCGCGTACATGGCCGTCACGGGCAACATCTCGCAGGACTTCATGACGATCTATGCGGTCATCATCGCGTTCTATTTCGGCACGCAGTCGCAGAAGAATCAGGACGCCATTGACAAGGGGGCGTAAGGCAATGGACATTCGCAAATATCCCGCGAACGCCGGGAACGTCGGCGGCAAGCGCACGGCGAGCGGTATCCGCTACATCGTGATCCACTACACCGGCAACGATGGCGACACGGCGGCGAATAACGCGAAGTACTACGCGGGCAACGTCGTGAAGACCAGCGCGCACTACTTCGTCGATGCAAACGAGATCGTGCAGAGCGTGGACGACCTGCGCATCGCGTGGGCGGTCGGCGGCAACAAGTATCCGAGCTGCGCGCAGACTGGCGGCGGGACGATGTACGGCAAGTGTAAGAACGCCAACAGCATCAGCATTGAACTGTGTGACGCGGTCAAGAACGGCGTATACGCGCCGGACGCGAAGACCGTCTCGCAGGCACTTGAGCTGACGAAAGCTCTGATGAAGAAGTACAACATCCCCGCGAGCAACGTCATCCGCCATTTCGACGTGACGGGCAAGCTGTGCCCTGCGTACTGGGCGGGGAGAGAAAACGCGGGCAAGTGGGAAAAGGAATTCCACGGCAGGCTCGCAGGGCCGGACTACCGCGAAATGCTCAAGAAGCGCGCGGGACTCGAAGAGCGGACGATGGACTATCTCGCGGCCTACCAGTACGGCGGCGACCTGATCCGAAAGCTCGCGACGATGAAGTAATTGTGCCCGAATCGGGCACGGAAAGGAAAACGGGCGGGAGGCCTGCAATGTCTCCCCTCGCGTGAGCGCTCTGCAAGCCCCGGTGCACAGCATGGACAAGCAGCACCGAGCAATCCGCGCGCAATTATCCTCTATGGCCCCCAAGCGGGCCGTGGCGTATATCTTATCGTTTGAGCTGCCAGCAGACGAGGCGACGTGCCTTATTGAGTGCGATGTGCGGCGCAAGAGCTACGCGCAAGTGTGTGCAGCGCTGCACCTGTCGCCGGAGGCTGTCAACCGCTGCCGCAGGCGGGCATATCAAAAAATAGCAGACGGACAAAGAGAGCACCGAGGTTAATCGGTGCTCTCTTTTTGTTTTTCCTCGTTGCGGTGCCTTTCCAGGTATTCTCTGGCACATTCCGCGAGGTAACTGCATTTCCATCCTTCGGCGGTATTCAGGCCGCAATTCCCGCAGCCACGGCATTTTTCAAATTCTTCAAGGATAGCTTCCGCTTGGGTTTTGCTTGCGATAAAAAAGCTGCTCATTTGCTCCGCTCCCCTGTTATAACAAAGATTTTGCATCTACGCCGAGCACGTCGGCAATGGCAATCAGGTTTCTGGCCGTCAAATTCCCGGCGTCGGATTCTCCCAGCTCCACTCGCTGGATTTGGCGGATATTCACGCCGGATTTCTCGGCGAGGTTGGCTTGCGTCATCTCGGACATGCGGCGCGACCATTCTAATTTTGATATCGCGCGGTTGTGGCAGTCGCGTCCGCAGTTGACCAAGGAGCAGGCGGTGCAATCTCCGTCTTCTCGCTGGCAGTCTGCATATTTCCTGCGCATCAGTTGCCCTCCCTCAGAGTTTGATTTCCGGTGCGTAGTAAAGCACCTCGCACTCCCGGTATTTCGCGCCGACGGGTTTCTTGACAATGGCGGTCGTTTCTTCTCCGGTTGCCCGCTTGATGAGCGCGTAGCCGTAAAAATAACCGTCTTCCACAAAGTTTTTGCCGGGGGCCTGTTCCAATTTCCGGATCAATTCCTCTTTCTCCATTGTTCTTTCCTCCTTATTTTAAATAGCGATTGGTCTGGGAAACCACGGCCATGCCAACCTTGTCCGGGGTGTCGTTAAAATTCACGAAGCGAAGTACGTCAATCAGCTTGCCGGCATATTCTACGGAGTTAATGCGGCCGATTTGGAAGTCAATTCCTTTGTTCCACATTTCGATGTTTGCCTTACCGGGGTCACTGGGGTTCTCTCTCATCCACTCTAATGCGGCGATGGACTTCGCTTTCAGTTCTTCGGCCCACGCGATCTGCTTCTCAGTACCCTTCATAGTTCGCTCCTCCTTGGGTTTCCCCTCTCTTTATGTTTTTATTATACGCTAATATTAGCGTAATGTCAAGACTTTTTTGAAATATTTTTTGACCAAATATCGACCAAACGATGACCATTTGTAAGGCGCGATCCACGGTATGATTGAGGCAACAAAGGAGGTGCGGCGATGTACGACCGACTTTTAGCTTTGGGCTTTACTGAGCAAATGGCGATGGACATTTTGACACTGTTTCCTGATCCTGACGAGCTGAGAACATACGTCTACTTTGCAGAGATGTTCCATGTATAGCTATTTCAACCCAAATCCAAACGGGCGCAACGTGTCCGACTGCACCGTGCGCGCAATCTGCAAGGCGACAGGAAAGGACTGGGGCGAAGTTTATTTGTCTCTGTGCATACAGGGATACTTAGACGGTGACTTGCCCAATGCAAACGCCTGTTGGGGCGCGTATCTGCGGTCTCTCGGCTATCGGCGTTACATCATGCCGGACACCTGCCCAGACTGCTACACGGTCGGCAAGTTTGCCGACGAACACCCGCGCGGTACTTATATCCTCGCCCTCTCTGGCCATGTAGTGTGCGTTCAGGACGGTGTAATTTACGACAGTTGGAACAGCGAGAACGAAATCCCGCTTTATTACTGGGTAAAAGAAACGGAGGAGTGAACATGGCATATCCCTATTTCAATCCCTATTATCCGCAGCCGATGCCGGATAACCTCATGCAGATGCGGCAGATGCAGCAGCCACAGATGCAGCCCATGCAGCAGCCAGTGCAGCAGAACCCCATCGCGCAGGGCGGCGTGCAATGGGTCAATGGCGAGCAGGAGGCAAGGGGCTATCTGATCGCGCCCAACTCTGCCGTTGCTCTGTGGGATTCCAGCGCGCCGACGGTGTACCTCAAACAGTCCGACGCAAGCGGCAAGCCGACGCTCAAGATTTATGACCTCGTAGAACGCGCAGAAACGCCCCGTACAGCGTCGCAGGGAAAGGGCGTGGAATTTGTCACCCGAAAAGAGTTTGACGCTCTGGCAGCGCTTGTGGGCGAAATAAAGGGCAAGAAAAAGCGCAAGGTTGAGGAGGACGAGGACGATGAGTAATCCGTTCATGGCCGCGCTGGGCGGCGGAAACGGCTTCATGCAAATGATGCAGCAGTTCCAGCAATTCAAGGCAAATTTTCATGGCGACCCCAAAGCGGAGGTCGAAAAGCTCTTGCAAAGCGGCAAACTCTCGCAGGCGCAGTTAAACCAGCTACAGCAGATGGCAAAGCAATTCCAAAGTCTGATGCAATAATTAAATATTTATAGCGTTTTCTTTAATTCTTTATCGTGGCCACGATTTAGATAAAACTGACTTTAATTCAAAGGAGTGATACTATGTCTCTTTCTGACGGCGGCGTTCAGGCAACTATGCCTGTTGCGCCAACCGGCATGATGAACAGCGGCTTTGGCGGCTTCGGCGGCGATGGCGCGTGGTGGATCATCATTCTTTTCCTGTTTGTTTTCTGCGGCTGGGGAAACAACGGCTGGGGCGGTAACGGAAACGGCGGCGGCGTGGTCGACGGCTATGTGCTGACCTCTGACTTCGCCAATGTCGAGCGCAAGATCGACAGTGTAAACGACGGCCTTTGCAACGGGTTTTACCAGCAGGCGCAGCTTGCCAACGGCACCAATATGGCGATGGCAAACGGCTTTGCACAGGCCGAGCTGTCCCGTAGCAACCAGCAGGCGGCGCTGATGCAGCAGCTCAACGCCATGCAGATGCAGGCCGCGAATTGCTGCTGCGAGAACCGTGCCGCGATCGCGCAGGTGCGCTACGACATGGCTGCGCAGGCGTGCGACACGCGCAACACCGTGCAGAACGCGACGCGCGACATCATCGACAACGCCAACAGCAACAGCCGCGCGATCCTCGACTTCCTGACGCAGAGCAAACTGGCCGACCTCCAGAGTGAGAACCAGGGCTTGAAGCTGGCGGCATCTCAGGCGGCGCAGAACAGCTATCTGGTCTCGCAGCTGCGTCCCTCTCCCATTCCGGCTTACACGGTGCAGAACCCCTATTGCTGCAACCAGTTTGCCGGTTGCGGCTGCTGACAACTGCATAGCATAGCTTTTCCCCCATGTGGGGAAAATGGTCGGCCCCGTGCCGATACTACGACAAACGCGGCGGGGCAATAGCTCCGCCGCTGTATTTTAAACGGGTCGATTTCGACCCCTTTAGGAAGGAATGATTTTGTGAAAACGGTTGACGAACTTAAGCAGGAATTTGTCAATCACATTGCAACTCTGGACAAGAGTGAAATGAGCATGTACGATCTTAGCAATTATGCCGATCTTTTGCGTAAAGCGGACGAATTATTTGCGCCCAGCTACGCGGAAATGGTCGCAAATGGTGCGTTTGCCCCTTTTGGGGCAAATCAGAGAAAGGAGTGATACCAGTATGGCTGAGTTTAGTAATTCTAGCATTGCTTTGGTCCCTGCTGGGCAGAACGTCCCACTGACCGAAACGGCGGTCAATAGCAAGCCTTGTATCGTGCATCGTCAGGGCGCAGGCGTTGTCACGCTTCGAGGCCTCACCAATCAAAATCGCGCCCTGTTTAGGGTCTCCTATGGCGGCAACATCGCTATTCCAACCGGAGGCACGGTCGAGGCCATCACGGCGGCGCTTGCCATTAACGGAGAACCGCTGGCCAGTGCAACGGCGACCGTCACGCCCGCGGCGGTAGGGAACTACTTTAACATTTATGTTTCCGCACAGGTCTGCGTTCCGAAAGGCTGTTGCCTGACGGTTGCAATGGAAAACACCAGCACTCAGGCCGTCAACTTCGCCAACTCGAACCTGACGGTTGAGAGAATCGCGTGAAAGGAGAATGGACATGAGCAAGAAAGCAATGTATGATCTGCGCAATATGCTGTGCGACGAACTCGACGAGCTGGCACGCAAGGGCGAGCTTGGCGCGGGCGATCTCGAAATTGCGCACAAGCTGACGGACACCATCAAGAACATCGATAAGATTGAGATGATGGAGGACGACGGCTATTCCCGCGATGAAGACTATTCTCGCCGCTATTCCCGCGACGGAGATTGGCAGTCGGGTATGCGCGGCGCTTATGACCGCGATATGTCCAACGCGAGACGCGGTACGCACTACGTCCGTGGACACTACTCCCGCGACGGCAGCATGGAAAATATGAAACGCCAGTTGCAGGAAATGCTGGACAACGCCGACGATGACAGCATCCGCAGAGCCATCCAGCGCTGCATGGACACAATCGAGGGCTAAAGGGGGTGCTCCCCTATGGTCGACGAGAATGAGGTCAAGCGCTGGATAGCTCGCCTTGAAACGGAAGAATCGAGCTGGAAAAACTATGAGCGCCTTGCCGTGCTGTATGCCATCCGTGACCAGCAAAGCGGCAGTAGAGAGAGGGCTTTGCCAATGGCATACTCTGCAGCGCCCGCGCCAGTCAACGTTGAAACATACGGCGACAGCGACTTCCTGCGCGCAGTGGCAGATATTCCGCCGGACAAGGCGTGGGAGATCATGGACGAGCTGATGGACAGCTTGAAAATTGTAAACGAGCGCGTCTATAATAGCGTCATGCGGAAACTAGAAAAGTAAATTGCAGATGGAATTGCAGATGAGTTACAAAAAACCTTGTAATATCAATGCTTTTGCGGATTGGGTTGGGGGTTCGACTCCCGCCGCCTCCACCAATGAAAAAACCTCGCAGTTTCAACGGCTGCGGGGTTTTTCTTGTATTTGCAAGGGTTTTCTGGATTACCTGTTTACGCATTACTTGCGATATTTGCAAGTTATCTTCTGTTAAAACAGTGTTTTTGCAGATAAATTACAGATGAAATTACAGATGAAATTCGGACTCAAAAAAGCCGTCAACGGCATCTGCCACTGCTACGGCTTTATCATCCATGGTGTGTTGATATACGTTTTTAAGCATGTTGTTTGTAGAATGCCCCATGCGCTCCATTGCGTATTTGTCTGGGACATTGAGCCGGAGCATAACCGATGCGTTTACATGGCGGAGGTCGTGAAAGCGGAACGGCTGAACTCCGCAGCGGGCACACGCGCGTTGCAGATGCTTATATAGGACATTTCTTGTTGCATGGACAATATACTCATCTGTGTGCGGTGTTTCGTCAAGCAGTCCCATAATATACGGCGGTACTTTTAGTTTTCTGTTGCCGCTGTACGTTTTAGGCTGCTTGAGCTGCGGACCGTCTTCGCCGTCTACCATTGCTTGCTTGATCGTCAAGATATCACCGTCAAGACAATCCCATGTTAGACCTCTGATCTCCGATGTACGGAGGCCGAGCCATACGGCCAGCAGGAAAGGCAATTCAAAGTCTGCGCCCTTGCAGTCTTCGTGTAGAATTCTGATCTCGTCCATGGTAGGGATTTTGATTTTAGGCGCTTCCTTTTGCGGCAAAGATACACGGAACACTTTATCCGGGCATTCCTCCGATATTGCCGCCGTAAATAAGCCGTAAGCGTTTCGGACGTACTTAGGGGACTTTTCCCGTGCCATCTTATTCACGGCACGCTGCACGCGATCCTGCGTCAACGCGGAGCACTTAACGCTCATCAGCTCCGGGAAAACCACCTTGCGGAGTTTTCTGTACCCGTTGACGGTGGAGGGGGAGAGTATCGCGTCCTTGCTGTCAATATATCGGTCGATAGCATCACCAACCGTGCGATCAGACGCACGGGCGGCAGACTTCGCGCCGGACTTCAATGCGGCGGCTTCATTCTCCGCTTGCCTTTTGGTAGGTGCTGTGACAGACACGCGCTTTCCGTCAACCATGACGCTGACATTCCAGTTCCCCGATGGTAGTAATTTTGCTTTCGGTATCTTCATCAAATCCCCCTCCAATCAATGTACAAGCACCACGCGGCCAGCAGAACGATAATGGCAAACATTATAGCAATCACGCCGTTGCGGATGCGGACACCGCGCCGCATGATCTCTATGGTATCGGCCTTTGCGTCAACGTGGCGTTCTAACTCATCGTTGCGCGCCTGCAACGTTTCTTCGGTCGGCGTCAAGTGTTCGGAAATTCCGAACGATTCATCAAGCGATATTCCAAGCGCTTTGCAGATCGGCGCGACGGTGTAAATCGACGGAGATTTAGAAAACTTGGAAAAGAAGTTCTGAACGGTGGACAGTGGTACGCCGGAAGCGTCGGAAATGTCCTGATAGGTCAATTTCAATTCTTCTTTACGGATTCTACACACTTCTTGAATGTTCATTTACGCCACCTTAATTTTTTCGATTTTTGCGCCGCAAAGTCGCAAGATGAGGGCTTGTCGAACCGTGTCGAGCGCTGTCTTATTGCAATGTTTCGATGTTGAATTGCCAAGGTAAAGCGGGGTATGGTCAAAACAAGCAGCGGCGACCGCTTCCCGCTGGCTGCAAAAAGGCACTGCCGTTTGTTGCAGAGGGCGGCAGTGCCTTTACTTCGAGATATTGATGCTTGCACCGCTATGTGCAACAATCGACATATAGCCCCGTTGCAAAAATATTTGGAGGGACATAATTATGGACGAGCAAACGAGAAAAGCAGCAGAACTTTTTGTCAACCTGACGCCAGAGCAGAAAAATGCTATTCTTGCGATGGTTGATAACCTTCTATCACAGCAAGCACCGCACTCTTCTGCTGCGGAGACAACCGGCTAAACTTGGCAATAAGCTGCGCAAGCTGCACATCCTCGCCCTCAATCTTCGAATCGGGGGCTTCCTTTTTCCCCTTGTCCTCGACCAGTTTCCGCACAGCATCGATATCCTCTAAGCATTTGGCGGTTTCTTCTGGCGTTCTCCCTTCGTGCAAAAGAATGTCTTCTGGCGTGGTTTTAAGCAGAATACAAATAACGGCAGCTTCTTGTGGAGAGGGGAGATTGCTATTCCGCTTCCATTCGCTAACCCATTTTGTTGTTCTGGTTGTCCCCATCTTTTTATTTAGTTCTTCGCAAAATATCGTGTTGTTTCTATATATTTTTTTAATCAAAGATACTGCTTTTTCATAATTAATAAAAACGACGTCCCTTTTTGCCACAGTTATTACCTCTAAAAGATTAATTCAAAAAATCAATATAGTCGGTAAACTTCCACATGCAGTCATAAAGCGTGAAAAGCTTTCCGTCTGTTCCGATAGCCTTTATTGTTGATATTAAAAATGACCGACCAACAACAGAAAAATTGAATTCTGCAAATTTTCCATGTTTCCAACAATGAACGCAAGCTTTGGAAAGTTCACCGTTAACAGAATAATAAAGTTCCCCAATATAGTTTTCTTCGTCAAACGACTTAATACCATCTCTTACGGTACTGAAAAATGCAATTAGAGGGTATTGGGGGCGCTTTTTGGCTTTTGTTCGTGGGGCATAAATTAAATAACTTCTTGGTAAATCATCTGCATGAAGAACAGAGCCAAAATCAAAGCAGATTGACTTAAAATTTATTTGATAATCAGATGGAATTATTTTTTCAATTACGTCATCTTTTTCTAAATCATGCAACGTGCTAAGATGGTAATTAATTTCATTTATCGCAAGGCTTAATGTTCTTTTGTTGTTTAAGTTGTACGCTGCCCACGCCTTATTCTCGCCAATATACGAGCAGTTGCAAATTTGATATGGCAAAAAGGGGAAATAAGTCATTCCCTCTTCAATGACTTGGTTCATTTTTAGCCAATCGTTTTTAGATAGCACCTCTTTCTCACAACGAGAATTCACTAAAATTGCTATTTTTGAAGGAGGCGTGGGTTTAACTTCTTTTGGTTCAACATATTTAGCAGGCGAATCGTTTGGCTCCGGTTCTTCCGCATAATATTCTTCATAGCTTCCACTCCAAGAAAGCCCAAAGCGACCTAAAAAATTATCTAAAACTCCCATAGCCTAAGCATTTTTTCAAAACCGCCAATTAAAGGCGGTTATTTTTGTGCATACCATCAACGAATTTTCTTCGTTGATGGTATTGACTAACGAAAAAAGTTCGTCTATAATAGCCTTACAGAACTTAATTAAGGCAACAAAAAACCAAGCCCCCAACGGATTTCCCGTTTTTGCGGACTTATAACCGATATTTTGTTGGCTGACACTTACATAATAGCGGTGTTGGTTGCGTTTGTCAATATAAAGTTCTGAACTTTATAAGGAGGGGAGAACGCTTGGAATTAAAGGCAATCCGAGAGAACGCCGGTTTGCGTCAGGAAGACGTAGCAAAGAAACTCCGTGTAAGGATTTCCGCTGTGTCGAACTGGGAACGCGGTGTGAATGGTATCGCAAGCAAGTACATTAGACCGTTGACCAGATTGTACGGCGTGACCGAAGCGGAAATCAGAACAGCATCAGAAGCCGCGCAGGTTGCAAGAGCAGATAAGGAGAGCGAATGAAACGATTTATTAAATTGTTTTTGCTTCTCTGTTCATGGGCTCTGGCCGCTATTGTATCCGCCACTATCTTAATGCTTGTTTCAGCGTGGATTGCAGGATCAACGGAAAGCGTTTTGTTTAGCGCTGTTTTTTTGTTCTTGGCCATTTTGGTTTGCGCTGCGATTTTGGCGATAAGCGGGGCGGACATATGAAGAGAACTAACACACAACAGGAGGAAATGAAAGATGAAGGAACTCAACGTTAAATTAACGTTTATCGAGCCGATTCTCGGCACAAGCCCCGCAAACCCTGACATTTACCGCGAATTTATCGGCAGCCACGCACCGGATGCGGCGAGCGTGGAGGACGAGGTTGCGGCGCTCGGCGCTGACGCGGTAGCCGAGAAGTCCATGACCATTTTTCCGCGTTTGGACGATGGCACGCCGTTTTTGTACGACTACCAGATCAAGGGCTTTTTCAAGGACACCTGCGGTGGCCTGCGCAAGGTCAAGGATTCGTCCAGCAGCAAAATCAAGGCTTACAAGAAGGAAATCGACAAGCTGATTTTCCCCGAGCCGCGCACCATTCCAATTCTCTTTGACGGTGAGATCAAGAAGTGCCAGCGCCCGCTGAGAGCGCAGACGGCGCAGGGCGAGCGTGTCAGCCTTGCCATGAGCGAGGAAATCCCCGCCGGGGCAACGTGTGAGTTTACGGTCGTGTGTCTGTGTGATGAGCATATCGACGTTGTGCGCGACTGGTTGGACTACGGTAGATTCTCCGGCATTGGCCAGTGGCGAAACAGTGGGAAAGGCAGATTCCGCTGGGAGGAAATCGAGTAACACGCGAAGGAATTGCTTTGCAGTGCGAAGCGTAGCACAGCATTGCGATGGCGTAGCATTGCCCGGACTTGATTGGCGTTGGGAATGCGGAGCACCGGTTTGGGCAGCGCAGCAATGGCACTGAACCGCTTTTCACAGAGTAGTGAGATCGGCGGCAATGATGTGAATCGTACAGCATTGGGAAGTAACGCAATGGTTTAGCAATGTGGGGTTTCGCAGCGGCATGGCAGCGAAAAGCAGAGGCTAGCGATGGCATAGCAAGGCAAAGCAAGGCATAGCAACGCAGCGGAATAGTTCAGCGAAGGGATGCAGCGGAATTGCGTGGAGTTTCGATGCTACGCTGTGGCATGGGACTGATTCGCAACGCAAAGCGCAAAAATGCCCCGCCCAATGTTGCAGCATCGAGCGGGGCGGGTGGGACAAATCTCACCACAAGATATTGTGTCCGTGCTTATTGTAGCACGGGAGAAAGGAAAAGGCAAGATGCTAAAGCCACAACAGTTAACGCGACGGCGAAATGACCTTGAGCGAGCCGTGCGCGGCGCGATGGGACGGGCGTTGATTCGCACCGGCAAGGAGCTGGGCGAGGAAATCGGCTTATCGGAAACGCAAATCTGTAACAGAATGGCGGGGCGTTCCCGCTGGACGTTAGAAGAAATCTGGGAGCTTGACCGAGTTTTGCAATTTACGGACGCGGAAAAGCTCATGCTGATCGGAGGCGCGAAATGATTGACACGTTGTTTTTCGGCGGCATTGCCGCTGCGGTGATCGCGCTCAACGGCTGCGACTTTGCAACCGCCCTTGCCGTCATCGGCGCGTGCGCGGTGTGCAAGGTGCTGTATGATCTGCTCCCGTATATCGACAGGGGGCGCAGACGGTGAGGCGGCACGACAAGCGCACGAGAGAGCAGCGCAAGGCCGATGAATCGGCGCTGTTTGCGGCGGCGTGTCTGGGCGCGACGATCCTCTTGATTGCGATCTCAATCCTCGCTACCAGCGCACAAGCGGTCGATGCGGAACCGGAAGAAGCCCCCATCGTAGAGGAGTATGACCCCGCGTGGGACATTCCTGCGACTGAAAGCGCGGTGTGCAACGACGTTTTTCTCGGTGAGTTTACGCTCACGGCGTACTGTCCCGGTCGCTGCTGTTGCGGCAAGTGGGCGAGCGGCTACACCGCGACCGGCACGCTGGCAACCGAGGGACGCACAATCGCGGTTGACCCGAAGGTGATCCCCTACGGGACGCGCGTCCTGCTGATCTGGCCGAACGGCACGCAGCGTAGCTACATCGCTGAGGACTGCGGGTGCGGCGTGAACGGCAACCATATCGACGTGTTTTTCAACGACCATCAAGCGGCGCGCGTCTTTGGCGTGCAGAACGCGATGGTGTATTTGGAGGCGGAGGGATGATGCACTGCTGGTCTTGCGGCGCGGATTTCCGAGAGCCAGCTCTTTATGCATACCGCGAAAATCTGGACGATGAGAACTGGACGATTACCACTCAAACCGTGTGCCCTTATTGTGGCACAGACAATATTACGGAGGTAAAAGATGAACCTTTATCAGATTGATTCCGCGCTTGCGGAATGTGTAGACGCCGAGACCGGCGAAATCCTTGACCTTGAAAAGCTCTTGGAGCTGAACATGGCAAGAGAGCAGAAGATCGAGAACATCGCGCTTTGGATTAAAAACGATGTTGCCGAAGCAAAGGCGATCCGCGAAGAAGAGAAGACCCTTGCGGCGCGCAGACAGGCTTTAGAGCGCGCGGCAGAGAGCAAGAAAAAATATCTCGACTCTGTTCTGAACGGCGAGAAGTTTTCCACTCCCCGATGCTCCATCAGTTATCGCAAAACCACCAGCGTGGAGGTCTCCGACATGGGCGCGGTGGTGGCGTGGATGCTCGCCAACGGTCACGACGGAGAGGTTACTTACAACGCCCCCACGGTGAGCAAGACTGACCTTGCCCCGCTGTTGAAAAATGGCGCTGAAATCGACGGTGCGACGCTTGTACAGGGCGTGAGCATGGGGGTGAAGTGATGGAGAACCTTGAAATTTATGAGCGTGTTCGGCAAGTCCCAACGTCCGCGCAACGTGAGATTCAAGCGGGACGACTGAAAGGTAAGACTGATATCAACCCAATGTGGCGCATTAAGGCGCTGACGGAGCAGTTCGGGCCTTGCGGTATTGGTTGGAAATATACCATCACCGATAAGCGCCTTGAAAATGGCGCGAACAACGAGGTTTCCGCATTTGTAGACATCGACCTTTACATCAAAGTCGACGGGGAGTGGTCGGATGCGATCCCCGGCACAGGCGGCAGCGCGTTTGTCGCCAGCGAACGAAACGGCCTTTACACCTCTGACGAGTGCTTCAAAATGGCGCTGACCGATGCTATCTCCGTTGCCTGCAAGGCGCTCGGTTTTGGCGCTGATGTATATTGGGCGAAGGACGCGACCAAGTACACACCAAGGCCGGAGAGACAGCAACCAACCGAGGCGGCTGGAAAACCGGTTTGCAAGGACTGCGGCAATCCCATCTATCCGGTAACGCACGGCGGCAAGTCGTATTCCGTTGTAGAGATCGCGGAGAACGCGCGAAAGACCTATAAAGCACCACTTTGCTGGGCTTGCATGATGGCGAGGAGAAAAGCGAATGAAAGCCAGACTGCATGATCTATCCCTTGCGCGCGATGGTGGGTTTCTGCTCACAATTGCCACGCGGGAGAATGTCGGTGCGCTGTTTGACGAGCTGCACGAGGTTGACGTGGACGTTGCCATCAAGAAACACCGTGAAAAGCGGAGCCTCGATGCCAATGCTTACTCATGGGTGTTGCTGGACAAGCTTGCAGAAGCCACAGGAACGCCCAAGAGCGATATTTACCGGCGAGAGGTGCGGGACGTTGGCGGCAACACAGAAACCGTTTGCGTGCGCGAGAAGGCCGTACAGAAGCTATGCGACGGCTGGAACAAGAACGGTATCGGCTGGCAGACGGAAGTGATGGATAGCAAAATCGAAGGATGCAAAAACGTGGTGCTGTATTACGGCTCGTCCACCTTTGACACAAAGCAAATGTCACGCCTGATCGACAACATTGTGCAGGACTGCAAGGAGCTGGGAATTGAAACATTGACCCCACAACAGCTTGACGCGCTAAAGGAGGAATGGGGCAGATGACTAAAAGCATCATGCAGGACAAGAGAGAATGCTATATCTCTGGATTCTCGACAAACCTCGCGCGGCATCACATTTACGGCGGCGGTCGCAGACAGCTATCCGACATTTGGGGTTGCTGGGTGTGGCTGCGTGCCGACTGGCACAATATGGCCGACTACGGCGTGCACGGGAAAGACGGTCACGAACTGGATATGCGGCTAAAACGCGAATGTCAGAAGCGCTTTGAAGAGCTTTACGGCCACGATACTTTTATGGCTGTATTCAAGAAAAACTATTTGGAGGAAGAATCATGCTGAACAGAATTTGCATTATGGGGCGAATTACGCGTGATCTGGAACTGCGCCGCACGCAGGACGGTACGGCGGTCACGAGCTTCACTGTCGCCGTCGATGACGATTTCAAGAGCAAGGCAACTGGCGAAAAGAAAACCTATTTCCTCGATGTGGTGGCGTGGCGGCAGCAGGCAGAGTTTGCTTGCCAGTATTTGAGCAAGGGCCGCATGGTCGTGGTCGAGGGCAAGCTCACCGTCCGCGACTGGAAGGACAAGGACGGCAACAACCGCCGCAACGCCGAGATTATTTCCGACAATATCTATTTCGGAGACAGCAAGCGCAACGATGCTACCGAGCCGCATTTCATCGTAGAGAGCGCCGCAGGCGACTTTGAGGTGATCAGTGAGGACGACGGCGATACACCGTTTTAAGGCGGTGGAGGCATAGTGGCTCTTGAGTACATCCCCTTTTATTACAGCTATCGCAAAAAATTAGAGAAACTTTCAGATCAAGAGGTAGGTCGGCTTGTACGGTCTTTGCTTGAATATGGCGAGACTGGAGAGACGGAGGAACTTGCGGGACGAGAGTCGATCGCATTTGATTTCATTGCGGACGATATAAATAGGGCTAAAGCAGCGTATGAAGAACGATGCGCAAAGAACCAACGCAACATAGAAAAACGGTATGCGCGCCAAGATGATACGAACGTATACGATGGTATACGAACGAATACGAACGTATACGAAACGTACCAAACCAAAGACAAACCCAAAGACAAAACCAAAGACAAAACCAAAGATAATTCACTCCCCCCTAACGGTGTGAGTGATACGCGCGCGAAGCGCTTTACTCCCCCCACGTTAGACGATGTTTCGGCTTATATCCGTGAGCGTGGATCAAACGTGGACGCACAACGGTTTCTGGATTTCTACACGGCAAAGGGCTGGATGGTAGGGAAGAACCGCATGAAAGACTGGAAAGCCGCCGTTAGGACATGGGAAAAGCGCGATTCCGAGCAAAATAAGCCGTTTGTCTACGACTACGGCAACACGGAGGGAAGCCTATGAACGTTGACGCATTGATCGACAGCATCGCGAAAAAGGCCGAGCCTGTTCGTGATCTGGTCGATTACGAGAAAGACGGGCTGCTGTACTGCGGCCATTGCAACACGCCGAAGCAGTGCCGCATCCCCATCGGCGGGAATGTCCGCCTTGTCGGGTGCCAGTGTGCTTGCGCGGCGCGAGAGTACGAGGCCGAGAAAAAAGCTCGCGCTGACCGTGAGAAGCGACTACGCATCGAAACGCTGCGTGCTGACGGAATCCGCGACAAGAGCCTGACGGCGTGCCGGTTCGACAAGGCGACGATGAGTGACGAGATCGTCAAATGCAAACGCTATGCCGACGCATGGGACGATATGCGGCGCGAGAACAATGGGCTTCTGCTGTGGGGCAACACCGGCAACGGGAAGACCTTCGCGGCGGCGTGTATCGCCAACGAGCTGATTGACCGCGGGATCCCGGCGATGATTACGAGCTTCCCGCGAATCCTCAACGCGGGATACGACAAGAAAGAAATCGTCGAGCAGGTGCACTATTACCCGCTGATGGTGATCGATGATCTCGGCGCAGAGCGCAGCAGTGAGTACGCAATGGAGACGGTTTACACGGTCATTGACGAGCGATACAAGGCCAAGAAGCCGCTGATCGTCACCACAAACCTGACGCTTGACGAGCTGTGCAGGCCGAAAGACATGGCCTATCAGCGCATCTATGACCGCATCCTCGAGATGTGCACGCCACTGGTATTCAAGGGCGATAGCATGAGACGCGACAAGGCAAATCAGCGCATGAGGCACGTCAAATCGGTGTTGGCAGGCGGTGCGCCGTGAGCGGGTATCGCGGGGGCATTTTCAAGTGCCCGTTTTACTCGCGGGACTACCGCGACTATCTCAACTGCGAGGGCGCACAAGTCAAGCTACCAAAAGAAGAGCTGGACGAATGTACGCGGCGCTACTGCGCCAACGAAGAATGGCGGCGCTGCCCGATCGCTCGGGCGCTGACGCTGCACTACGAAAGGACGGAGAACCGATGAGCGAAAGAAACAGAGACAAGGTAAAACGGCTTGAGCACGAGCTCGGAAGATATCAGAAAAAAGTCGGCGAGCTGATGAAAGCAAATGCGAAGCTGCGCGAGGATATGAAGGGACTGAACCAGCTGCGCATGGCGTTCGATGCTTGGATTATCCAGATCGCGCTTTCCTACGGCGAGGCAGTGAAGGACCCCGACACGGGAGAAGATATCCCACGCATGAAGGCGCTCCACCTCGAAAGGCCGAAGGTGAACCCGCTGCTTGGGCAATACGAGATTCACCAGCGCGTCGATGAGAAGAACGTGATGCATATTGCGGTCGGCCTGCGGGATGATCCGTGCGATCACAATGGCGCAAAGGAGGCAGAGGAATGAGACTGGCTATCATGGACACCAACGCGTTCAACACGATTATCGCCGCCGTAAAGGGCGCGGTATCAGCGAGCATCAGTAGGCCGATGTACAAGAATATCCGGCTGGAATTTCGCAAGAAGAACAAGGCAGTTACGGCTATCGCCACAGACGGCGTCCGGCTTTTCGTGGAGCACGCGACCTGCTGCGAGGTCGAAGAGGATTTCGATTGCTACATCAAGCCGAGTATCCGCCTGCCACGCGGCAACTCCATGCGCTTGGAGCTGAAAGAACGGGACAAGACGGAAAGCGTGGTTGAGATCGAATGTCTCGGCTGCATCTTCGGTTTTGTTCAGCCGGTTGGAGCGTTTCTGGATTGGGAAAAAGTCCTGCCCAATGAACCGACATTCCGTATCGGCGTGAATGCCGAGTATCTTCTCTCGACGTTGCAGGCGGCAAAGGCCAGCGTCGGCGGTGCCTTCAAGCAGCCTGCTATTCTGGAATTCCGTGGGCCACTTGGGCCCATTACGATCAAGACCAACCACGAGGACGTCAAAATGGTCCTGCCAGTGCGAATCAGGGAGGCCGACGATGGCGCTGACATCAGCTGACCTCGCGAGGCTGGGGCCGCAGGCGCAGAAGCAGGTGCTTGACAAACTGGTGGGCGAACAGAAGTCGAAGAAAAGCAAGTACGGCAACCGCAAGGTTGTGCGCGACGGCATCAAGTTTGATTCCGAGCGCGAGGCGGCGCGGTTCGGCGAGCTGAAAGTGCTGCGCGCGATGGGCAAGATTCGCGATTTACGGTTGCAAGCGAATTTTACGCTCGTTGAGGGATACACGACCATCGAGGGCGAGAGAATCAAGCCGATGGTCTACCGCGCGGATTTTGTTTACGAGCGAGCAACTGGGCCGGACTGCAACGGCACGGTGCATTGGCTGCGCGAGGTCGAGGACGCAAAGGGCGTGAAAACGAAAGACTATCTGCTGAAAAAGAAACTGATGCAGGACAAGTACGGCATCACGATCCGCGAGGTGTGAGATGAGCTTTGAGCACTGCCACAGCTGCCTGCCACCCGTGCGCTATCCCGGCTGCCAGGACCATTGCCCGCATTATGCGGAGGATATTGCGAAGGTCCGGGCGGCGAAGGCCGAAGAGAAGCGGCAGACGCAGGCAAAAGACGATTATTTGGGAGCGCGCCAGTTCAAAACGCGGCGTGGCCAAAAGCTGAGAAAATAAAGGGAGCGAAAAGATGAATGCAAAAGACACTGCGGAGCGGATCCGCAACCTTAGAAAAGCAAGGGGCATGAGCCAATCACAGTTTGCCGCCATGTGTGGCCTTGTGCAGGGGCAGCTTGCGAATTATGAGTATGGGCGCATTATGCCGACCATCCCGTTGTGCGAGCGCATCTGTGAGGCCGTGGGCATCCGTGTGACGGACTTCCTGAGCGAGGATAAAGCGCCGAAGGGGCCTATCCCGACCGAGCAGCGCATCGGCGAGCGCGTCAAGGCGTGGCGGCAGATGCGCGGGCTGAATCAGGAGGCCCTCGCAGAAAGGGCTGGAATAGCGGACAGCACGATCTCCTGCATTGAGCGAGGCGGACGATACGGCGCGGTATCGACGTATCTTTACATCGCCGAAGCACTGAACGTCCCGATTGAAACGCTGTTAGGGGGCGAGTGATATGAGCCGATTTGTTATGAGCAAAACGCCGTGGGAGCGCTGCCCATATCCGGGGCTGAAAGCGTTTTTGGAATCGACGAATTACAACCAGACGACGCTCGCCGCCGCAACGGGCATCAGCGCGTCGGTCATCAGTCAATATGTCAAGGGCGATATCGAGCCGACCATCCAAAAGCTGCTGGCGCTGGAAGACTTGACGGGCCTGACGTTCCGGGAGATGTTCGGGGAATGCGAGGGGAGAAGATGAAGCACCTCGGCGATATTACGAAAATCAACGGCGCGGAGATCGAGACCGTGGACGTTATCACGGGAGGCTCACCGTGTCAGGATTTGAGCATTGCAGGAAAACGCGCCGGGTTAGCCGGCGCAAGAAGCGGATTGTTCATGGAACAGATCCGCATCGTGAAGGAGATGAGAGCACATGACAAAGCGAACGGACGAACAGGTGACATGGTCCGACCTCGGTTTATGGTCTGGGAAAACGTGCCCGGAGCATTCAGCAGCAACAAAGGACAAGACTTCGCGGCAGTCCTCGAAGAGATCATCCGCATCGCAGAGCCGGAAGCCCCCGATATTGAAGTGCCTGAAAAAGGCTGGAACACCTGGGGTGGCTACCACGATGAAGTGGGAGGACGATGGAGCGTGGCTTGGCGAGTGCATGACGCGCAACACTGGGGAGTCCCCCAACGTCGCCGTCGTATCTCGGTTGTCGCAGATTTTGGAGGAGACACCGCAGGAGAAATACTCTTTGAGCGCAAAAGCGTGTCAAGGCATTTTGCGGAGAGCGGAACGGCGCGGGAAAGACTTGCCGGAAACACTAAAAGCGGTGCTTCTTATGCAGTCCGAATCAGGGGGGGCTGTGACGGAGGAGGAAAAGGCGCTTTAGTTCAGGAGGACAAGAGCGGAACGCTCGGCACCAGCAACGACCAGACGATTTTCCAAAACTGTCTGACGCAGTGGGACTGCCAAAGCAAACGGATTTTTGGCACAGAGGGAGCATCCCCGACGCTACAAGGTGGCGTTGGCGGCGGAGTAAATAACCCGGCGATTTTCTGCATGGGAACACAGCAAGGCGGGGCCGAGGTGCGAAGCGACGACAGAGCACCTACGCTGACCGCTGCGGCCGGCATGAGCGGGAACAATCAGCCGATGATCTGCGCGGCCTTTAAGGCGGGGCAGGGTGCAAAGGCGAACGGCATCGGCTACGCCGAAGAGCAAGCCCCCACGCTGAACGCGGAGTGCGGAGGTAACAAGCCCGCGGTCGTGGCACTGGGTATGACACACGCTTGTGACGTCATCCGCGAGTGTGGCGAGATCGTTCCGAGTTTGCAAGCCCGTATGGGAACAGGTGGAAACCAAGTGCCGCTGACGTATCAAATGCAGGGCTTCGGCGATTATCGCGAGGGCGATGTTGTGAGCAGCTGCAAGCAGCGAGACTACAAGGACAGCACCGATTTAGTGGTCAGCAGTGTTGATTGCCGCAATTTCACCGAGGGGGGCGAGATCAACGGGGCGCTGCAAGCAAAAGAAAGCGTAGGGCAAAGTCTGAATTTGCAAAACACCGTCCGAACCGGAATGATTGTGCGCCGCCTCACGCCGATGGAATGCGAGCGGCTGCAAGGATTCCCAGACCACTGGACGGACATCGGCGAGTGGCGCGACAGTAAGGGCAAACTGCGCAAGCCGAGCGACAGTCCGCGCTATAAGGCGCTGGGGAATTCCATCGCCTTGCCATTTTGGGACTTCCTGGCAAAGCGTATCAGTGCGCAATATTTGCGTCCTGTTACGATGGGGAGCCTGTTCGACGGCATCGGCGGGTTCCCACTGGTATTTGAGCGGCACAACGGCAAGGGCACGGCACGCTGGGCAAGCGAGATTGAAGAGTTCCCCATTGCCGTAACAAAATTGAGATTTGGGGAGGACGCATAATGGGAAAAATCCTTGACGTGACCACGGAAGAGCAAACGAAGCTTTGGGCAGAGGCTCACGAGGGAGCAGTACATAGCTGCGAGACGTGTCGGAGCTACGCTGCACTGAGAGAGCCGTTCGTTCGCAGCGACGAGGCCGTCATCTATGGCTATTGCTTCCGTTATGGAGACAAAGACTACAACTGGGGCATGGGCAAAGGCTACCCGGTATTCACGCCGCCTGATTCCGACGTGCCATGTGACGGCTGGAAGAAACGGAAAAAGGAGGCCTGACTATGTACATCGGAGAACCATTTAGCTGGAAGCCTGCAGCCTTTGAGGGCGCGAGCGGCATCTGCGGATTTGAAAAATTGAGAACCGTACACGGTCGTATCGTCTACATCAACGAGCACCACCGTTACTTTACGGCGGAGGCGGATATCAACGGGAAGAATCTCAGAGAGAGTTTTAAATTTTAACAAAAATCAGGAGGAATTTCATCATGAACAACAATCAGGACTACATCGTTCGCTGCGACCGCGCAGGCGTATTTTTCGGCAAGATCAAGGAGAGAAACGGCTCCGAGGTCACCATGACGGAGGTGCGAAAGCTGTGGAGCTGGGACGGCGCGTGTGCCGTGGAGCAGTTGGCGCAGGATGGCACAAAAACACCGGGCAACTGCCGTTTTACCGTGACGGTCCCGGAGATGACCGTGCTTGGTGCGATCCAGATCATCCCGTGCACAGACACGGCATCTGCGTCTCTTCGAGGTGTAAAGGAGTGGAAGAGATGACGCTTGACGAGAAGATCAAAGCATTTCTGACTGTGAGCTACGGCTACGGCGACGGCTACGGCGACGGCGACGGCTACGGCGACGGCTACGGCTACGGCTACGGCGACGGCTACGGCGACGGCTACGGCTACGGCGACGGCTACGGCGACGGCGACGGCTACGGCGACGGCTACGGCTACGGCTACGGCGACGGCTACGGCGACGGCTACGGCTACGGCGACGGCTACGGCGACGGCTACGGCTACGGCGACGGCTACGGCGACGGCGACGGCTACGGCGACGGCTACGGCTACGGCTACGGCGACGGCTACGGCGAC